>PDWI01000028.1_pt1 | contig 179857 bp, 239 predicted proteins | sample 1430891 | NCBI WGS metagenome assembly PDWI01 (sample SAMN01162508, study PRJNA174530) | Oral metagenome, whole genome shotgun sequencing project. | biome: Marine environment; feature: Marine mammal; material: Swab sample of the gingival sulcus; isolation source: swab sample of gingival sulcus... | reverse complement strand
GGAGCAGTAATCTTGGTAATATAATTTCCGGAGGTATCGAAAATGTAAGCTGCACCAGAATCGGATCCATTATCGTCATCGTACCGGGCACCAACAACAACCGTGGAACCATAAACCGAAACAGACATTCCAAATCGGTCATTAGATCCTCCATCAGGTGCTGCTATTTTTGCTATGTAATCACCAGTGGTATTAAAGATATAAGCAGCACCTGAATTAGGTCCATTACTATTATTATTATGAGCACCAACGACAATTGTTGACCCATGAACCGATACGGAAAATCCAAAATAATCGCCAAAACTTCCATCAGGGGCTGTTATTTTTGCTATATAATTGCCGGAGGTATTAAATATATACGCCGATCCTGAATTACTTCCGTTGTCGTCATCATTGTATGAGCCAACAACAATGGTTGATCCGTGAATTGCAACCGAATTCCCAAAACCATCTCCAGCTGACCCGTCGGGTGCTGTAATCTTGGTTATATAACTACCGTCTGTGTTAAAAATATAAGCTGATCCTGAGTTATCTCCGTTATCGTCATCATTATACGAACCAACAACCATCGTTGACCCATGTACTGCAACGGAACGCCCAAGTTGATCATATTCTGCACCATCGGGGGCCGTGATCTTGGTTACATGATTTCCATCTGTATCGAAGATGTGTGCTGATCCTGAATTGGACCCATTATCATCATCATTAAACGCCCCAACAACAATTGTGGATCCGTGGATTGAAACTGAGTATCCAAAATTATCATTAGCTGCTGCATCAGGAGCCAAAATTTTCTGAGTTTTCTTAATTAAATTCATTTTAGAAACAGTAATATAATCAGAATCTGTTTTGTTGAATCTGTCAGTTGCAGTAATGGTTATTGTTGTTTCTGTATCAGAAATAGGAACGCCCTCAGCAACCCAATTATTTGCCCCCAAAGCAGTTCCGCTTTGATCGTCTGAGGTCTCCCAGGTAACAGAGGAAACCCCAGAATCGTCAGAAGCAGTTCCTGAAACAGTAACATAAGGATAAGCTATAAAAGACATTTCTTTTGGATGTGAGGTTATATTGATATCTGGAGCGGAAGCATCTCTAAATATTTCAATAGATTGTGTGGATGAATTACCACGAACATCCTCGGCGGTTATTTCTATAATATTCCCCCCAGCCGATAAAGTTAAATCCGGTATTTGCCAAAAATTGGTTCCGGAAATATTACCTGTGGCAGTTGAACTTGAAAAAGTCACACTTGAAATCTCTGACTCGTCCGTCACTGTGCCGGATAGAGTCATTATCTCCTCTTGTGTTGCAAACCCATCACTATGAGAAGTAAAATTAATGACCGGACCTTCAATATCTCCGACAAGTATATAAGGGATTACCCCAAAAAGCTGTGCAACAGTTGGTCTTGTATGCCCTTGAATGGTGTAATTTCTCAAATTGTCATTAACATGATATACTTCCGAAACGTTACTCATTTTTTAATCCTCTTATTTTATTATATTTTTAATTCCAAATAATATTAATGAATTGTTTATTAGCTTGGTGGTACCTCGAAAATGTAAGCTGACCCTGATTCATCTCCATTATAATTATCATGCTCAGAAGCAACAATAATGGCTGTCCCGTAAATTGCAACTGACTTACCAAAGTAAGTATAAGATGCCCCGTCGGGTGCTGTGATTTTGGTTAGGTAATTACCGGCGGTGTCGAAAATATATACTGATCCTGAAATGCTTCCAGCATCGTCATCACCATATGACCCAACGACAATGGTTGATCCATAAACTGATACTGAAACTCCAAAAAAATCATCTGCTGCTGCATCTGGAGCAGTGATTTTGGTTATGTAACTGCCGGCGGTGTCAAAAATGTAAGCTGATCCTGAATTACTTCCGTTGTCGTCATCATAGTTTGCACCAACAACAATGGTTAATCCATTAACTGCTACAGAACATCCAAAATTATCATCGGCTTCACCATCAGGAGCAGTGATTTTGGTTATGTAATTGCCGGCAGTATTAAAGATATATGCCGATCCTGAATTACTTCCATTATCGTCATCATGGAATGCACCAACAACAATGGTTGACCCATAAACTGATACGGAGCACCCAAACCGATCACCGGCTTCACCATCAGGAGCAGTGATTTTAGTTATGTAATTGCCGGCGGTGTCGAAAATGTAAGCTGATCCTGAGTTATTTCCGTTGTCGTCATCATTAAAAGCCCCAACAACAATGGTTGACCCATAAACAGAAACCGAATATCCAAAAAAATCATTAGCTGCACCATCAGGAGCAGTAATTTTAGTTATGTAATTACCGGAGGTGTCGAAAATGTAAGCTGATCCTGAATTGGGCCCATTATCGTCATCATTACGCGCACTTATAACTATAGTCGATCCGTGAACTGATACAGAATATCCAAACAGATCGCCAGGTCCTGCATCAGGAGCCCTGATTTTGGTTAGGTAATTACCGGAGGTGTCGAAAATGTAGGCTGATCCTGAAGCGTTTCCATTGTACTTATCACTATGAGAACCAACAACTATCGTTGACCCGTAAATTGCAACTGAATTCCCAAATTGATCATAAGCTTCTCCATCAGGAGCTGCGATTTTTAAAATTTGACTTAGGTTTAATGTAAAAATATAAGCTGACCCTGAATCATCATTATCTATAGCCCCAACAACAACTTTTGAACCATAAACTGCAACAGAACTCCCAAAATCATCACCAGGCACCCCGTCAGGGGCAATAATTTTGGTTAGGTAATTACCGGAGGTGTCGAAAATGTAAGCTGATCCTGAATCAGTTCCATTGTCGTCATCATTACGCGCGCCTATAACTATGATTGATCCATGAACTGATACAGAATATCCAAACAGGTCTCCGGCTGCTGCATCGGGAGCAGTAATTTTAGTTATGTAATTACCAGAGGTGTCGAAAATGTAGGCTGATCCTGAGTTAATTGCATTATCATCATCATGATGAGAACCAACAACAATAGTTGACCCGTAAATTGCAACTGAATTCCCAAAGTTATCATTGACTGCCCCATCGGGAGCCGTGATTTTAGTTATGTAATTACCGGCGGTATCAAAAATGTATGCTGATCCTGAATTGGTTCCATCATCGTCGTCATTACCCGCCCCAACAACGATAGTTGATCCGTGAACTGATACGGAGCCCCCAAAGTTATCTCCAGATGCACCATCGGGGGCCGTAATCTTGGTTGTGTTCATATACTGATACGGAGGAACCAAACAGGTCTCCGGCTACTGCATCGGGAGCAGTAATCTTGGTAATATAATTTCCGGAGGTATCGAAAATGTAAGCCGATCCTGAAGCATTTCCACCACCATCATCATACCAAGCACCAACAACAATGGTTGACCCATAAACTGATACGGAGCGCCCAAACCGATCACCGGCTGCTGCATCAGGAGCAGTGATTTTGGTTATGTAATTGCCGGCGGTGTCGAAAATGTAAGCTGATCCTGAATCAGTTCCATCATTGTCATCATAATGAGAACCAACAACAACAATTGATCCATTAACCGCTACAGAGTTTCCGAACTGATCACTAGATGCTGCATCAGGTGGTGTTATTTTTTCACTTCTATGTTCAATATTCTTTTTATAAGCAAAAACATTATCAGAAACAGATCTATCTGAATTATCCGTAGCCGTAACGGTTACTACGGTCCCTGTATCAGAAATAGGAACACCATCGGCAACCCAGTTATTGGTCCCAGAGGCGGTCCCACTTTGATCATCTGAAGTTTCCCAGGTGACAGAAGAAATTCCTAAATTATCATATGCCGTTCCTGAAACAGTAACAAGTCGGTAAGGTGTGAAATAAATAGCTTTTGAATGGGAAGTTATATCTATTCCTGGATCAAGGACATCTCTAATTATTTCAATGGATTGTGTGGATGAATTACCATAAACATCCTCTGCTGTTATGGTTATCGTGTTTACGCCGCTGGCCAAAGTTAGATCTGGTATTTGCCAGAAATTGGTACCAGAAATATTTCCCGTTGCTACATCGCTTGAAAAAGTTACACTGGAAAGTGCAGACTCATCAGTCACTGTACCGGATAAAGTAATTATTTCATCTTTCGTTATAAATCCATCATTGTGTGATGTAAAATTTATAATTGGATCATTAATATCATCACTAAGCACATAAGGAATTACCCCAAAATGCTGAGCAATGGTTGGCCTTTTATACCCTTGAACAGTGTAGTTTCTCAAGTTATCATTAACATGATATATTTTCGAAGTATTAGCCATTTTTCACTCCCTTTATTTTATTGTAAAACGTAAACCTTGTAAAGCCAGTTGATTTTTGTTAACAGTTTTTATATTTATTATACATTAAAAATATAAATTGAACCAGAACCAGATCCATTATCATCATCTAAGTATGCACCAACAACCGCCGTCCTCCCATTAACTGCTACAGATACACCAAAGTTATCACCAACATCACCATCAGGAGCTATAATCTTGGTTATAAAATTACCGGCGGTATCGAAAATGTAAGCTGATCCTGAATTACTTCCATTTTCGACATCTTTATATGCCCCAACAATAACCCTTGATTCATGGGCTGATACGAAAACACCAAACTGAGTATAAGCTTCCCCGTCAGGAGCTGTAAGTTTAGTTATATAATTTCCGGCAGTATTAAAGATGTATGCCGATCCTGAAGTACTTCCATTATCGTCATCATTATATGCACCAACAACAATGATTGATCCGTGAACTGCAACCGAATTCCCAAAATTATCCCCAGCCGCCCCATCGGGCGCCGTAATCTTGGTAATATAATTGCCGGAAGTGTCGAAAATGTAAGCCGACCCTGAACTGCTTCCATTATCGTCATCATGATGAGAACCAACAACAACAGTTGACCCGTGAACTGCTACTGAACGACCAAAATTATCATGAGATGCCCCGTCGGGTGCTGTGATTTTTGTTATATAATTACCGCCTGTGTCGAAAATGTAAGCTGACCCTGAAGCGTTTCCACTGTCCTCATCATTGTGAGAACCAACAACAATAGTTGATCCATGAACTGCTACAGACCATCCAAAATTATCATGAGATGCCCCGTCGGGTGCTATGATTTTTGTTACATAATTGCCGGAGGTGTCGAAAATGTAAGCTGACCCTGAACTGCTTCCATTATCGTCATCATTATATGCACCAACAACAATGGTTGATCCGTGAACTGATACAGAATTCCCAAAATTATCATCAGCCGCACCATCCGGAGCTATGATTTTGTTTATATAATTACCTACCTTATCAAAAATGTAAGCTGATCCTGAGTTATTACCGTTATCATTATCTCTAAATGCCCCAACAACAATTACTGAATCGTTGGCTGCTACACGACACCCAAAATTATCTTCAAATTCTCCATCATCAGCATTAACTTTTATAACCTGATCCGGGTTTAATTTTAAAATATAAGCTGATCCTGAATTGGATCCATTATCATCATCTTGATATGAACCGACAACAACCGTTGATTCATGAACTGATACTGAAACTCCAAACTGGTCTCCGGATGCTGCGTCAGGAGCAGTGATTTTGGTTAGGTAATTACCGGCGGTGTCGAAAATGTATACTGATCCTGAAGTGCTTCCAGCATCGTCATCACCATATGACCCAACGACAATGGTTGATCCATAAACTGATACGGAAACTCCAAAATAATCATTGGCTGCTGCATCAGGAGCCGTGATTTTGGTTATATAATTACCGGCAGTGTCGAAAATGTAAGCTGATCCTGAACTGCTTCCAGCATCGTCGTCTGTATATGCACCAACAACAACAGTTGATCCGTGAACTGCAACAAAGCGCCCAAACCGATCATCGGCTGCCCCATCAGGAGCAGTGATTTTGGTTATGTAATTGCCGGCGGTGTCGAAAATGTAGACTGATCCTGAAGCGTTTCCACTGTCGTCATCATAATGAGAACTAACAACTACCGTTGATCCATGAACTGCAACACAAAAACCAAACAAATCAAAAGAAGCTGCATCAGGGGCTGTGATTTTGGTTATGTAATTGCCGGAAGTATCGAAAACGTAAGCCGATCCTGAAGCGTTTCCACCATCATCATCGTGATGAGAACCAACAACAATGGTTGATCCGTGAACTGCTACAGAATTCCCAAAATGATCAGAAGCTGCACCATCTGGAGCAGTAATTTTTGCTACGTAATCGCCAGAGGTATTGAAAATGTACGCTGCTCCTGATTGATTTCCGTGACTGTTATTATTACGTGACCCAACAACAACTGTTGACCCATGTACTGCTACGGATATACCAAATCTATCCCCGGCTGCCCCATCGGGAGCCGTGATCTTGGTAATATAATTTCCGGAGGTGTCAAAAATATACGCAGAACCTGAATTGGATCCGTTATCGTCATCATAATTAGCACCTACAACAACTGTTGACCCGTGAACCGCTACAAAAAACCCAAACCTATCTCCACTTGCTGCATCAGGCGCTAAAATTTTCTCATTTTTCTGAACCAAATCTATTTTAGAAACCTTAACGTAATCAGAAAATACATGACCTGAATTATCATTAGCCGTAACTGTTATTGTAGTTTCTGAATTTGAGAGAGGAACATTCTCAACAATCCACTCATCCGTTCCTGAAACATTTCCTGATTGTCCTTCGGAAGTTTCCCATGTAACTGAATCAACTCCTTCATTAGAAAAAGCAGTTCCTGAAATGGTAATATAAGGATGGGTCACAAAAGACATTTCTTTTGGGTGTGAAGTTATTTTAACCTCTGGGTCCAAAACATTTCTAATAATCTCTATTGATTCTGTGGATGAATTACCACGAATATCCTCTGCCGTTATGCTTATAATGTTTATACCACTGGCAAGAGTTAGATCTGGTATTTGCCAGAAATTGGTACCGGAAATATTCCCTGTGGCAGTAGAACTTGAAAAAGTTACGCTTGAAATTTCAGAAACATCTGTTGCTGTACCAGATAAAGTTATTATCTCATCAAGTGTTGTAAACCCATCACTATGGGAAGTAAAGGCTATGACAGGACCTTCAGTATCTTCCTCAAGTAAGTATGGTACCGATCCAAAATGCTGCGCAATGGTGGGCCTTTTATACCCTTGTTTTGCTAAATTTCTTATGTTTTCATTAATGTGATAAATATTTGAAGCTGAATCCATAAGTCCTTCCTTTTATACATAAAATTTTAAAACAATTAAAAAACATTATCAAGTATATAAACAGACCCTGGGTTGGGACTGGAATAATCAGAGCTTGCAACCAAAGCATAGCACCCGGCAGACACTGAAAACCCAAAGAAACTATTATTACTCTCATCTAAAGAATAGTTTTTAGTTATAAAATTACCTTCAATATCAAAAACGTAAATTGCTCCATAACCAAACCCACTCGAATCATTTGAAAATGATCCAATAAGTATGATTGAATCATACACTGAAACTGAATATCCAAAATTATCGGCAGCACCTGCATCTGGAGCTGTTATCTTTTTAATAAAATTACCAGAAGTATCAAATAGATAAGCCGCCCCTGATGAGTATCCATAACTATCCTCTAAATATGCTCCAACGACAATAGTTGACCCATAAACCGAAACCGAATGACCAAAATAATCATCAGCATGTGCGTCGGGTGCTTTAATTTTTTCTATATAATTACCATCAGTATCAAATATATAAGCAGCACCTTGGGAATTAAGTGGTGAGCTCTCTTTCTCATCCCCTACAACAATTATGGAATCACTGATATCTACTGAACAACCAAAACTATCACCACCCGTAGCCGGCGGAGGATTTATTTCAGTTATATAATTACCGGACGTATCGAAAATATAAGCAGACCCATTACCTGCACTATTCGGTGCACCAACTACAATTTTAGAATCATACACTGAAACTGAGTAACCAAAATAATCATCGTGGTCTTCAGGCGGAATAAGATTAGAAATAAAATTACCTTGTGTATCAAAAATATAGGCAGCACCTTCTTTAGTTCCAGTTTTATTATATGGAGCACCAACCACTACAATTGAATTATGTACTGAAACTGACCATCCAAAATAACTACCATCAGATCCATTTGGTTCTGTAATTTTTTTCCTAAATACGCCTTCCACATCAAATAGAAATGCAGCGCCTGACTTAGGGCCAAAAGCCTCATTTTGAAAATCCCCAACAACAATCGTTGTTCCACTTGTACCTAAACTAATCCCAAAAGAAGGAGCATACTCCCCAACTGGAGCAAATACTCTTTTTACTTTATCGTCTCCTAAACTAAACAAGTAAACTGATCCAGAATTAGCTACAGTACCCTCACCACCGTAAGCACCGACAACTACTGTTGAACCATCAACTGCAACTGAGCACCCAAAAACATAATTAGTTGATCCATCTTCGGGACTAATTTTTGATATAAAATTTCCAGCAGAATCATAAATAGACACTGAACCAGAATTTAAGCCACTGTCATCATCCATATAAGAACCAACCGTAATCGTTGAGTCTTTAATTGAAACAGAAAATCCAAAATTATCATTAGGTGCGGGATCAGGATCAGTAATTCTTTTTATGAACTCTCCATTTGTATTAAAAATATAAGCAGCACCTGTATTCTGTCCATCACCACTATCAGAGGGGGCCCCAACAACTATAGAAGATTTTTCAACTGAAACTGAGTACCCAAAAAAATCACCAGCATTACCTTCTGGCTGTACTATTTTACTTATAAACTCACCACTGGTATTGAAAATATAAGCAGAGCCAGAAGAGTTTCCATGAGCATCGTCATGGTTTGCCCCAACAACTATTGTCGATCCATCAACTGATACAGAAGTTCCAAAGCTATCACCTTCGTTACCGTCTGGAGCTAATAGTTTAGTTATAAAATCACCATTTATATTGAAAACGTAAGCAGATCCTGAATGGTGTCCATTTTCTGAATCTTGATGACACCCAACAACAATTACTGAATCACTAATTGAAATCGAGCGACCGAAAGAAGCACTTTCTTCTAAACCATTTACAACCACTTTTCTTTTAAAATTTCCGGCGGCATCAAAAATATAAAACGCACCTGAATTAGTTAAACCATTACTGCTGTTGTTTGCGCCAACAACTACAGTCGTTCCATTAACTCCAACTGAACACCCAAAATTATCATTAGCCTTACCATCGGGAGCTGTTATTTTTGTTATAAAATTATTATAAACATTGAAAATATAAGCCGCCCCAGAATTTTGCTCAGCACCATCAGCTCTAATTGAACCAGCAACTACTACTGGCTCATCAACTGCAACAGAGTACCCAAAAGAATCTCCACTTGCACCATCATTTGCAATGATTTTTGAAAAACTAGAAAAGTTTTTAATATGGTGGATATCTACCGAATCATAAGACGAGTTACCCATATTATCAGTAACCCTTGCCGTTATTGTATTTTCTCCAGTATCAAGTTTTACGCCCTCAGCAAACCATTCTGTTGTTCCAAAACCACTACCACTTTCTCCGTTTGAAGAAGTCCATGTAATTGATTCAACCTCTAAATCACACATAGCTGTTCCAGAGATTGTTATTTTATTTTTATTTTCTATATCACCATCAGAATGTGATGTTATATGAATCTGTGCGGAGCCAAAATTATAAGGCTTCATACCAAAAAGCTGGGCAACCGTAGGTCTTATATAACCAAGCCTAGCATAATTTCTTAAATTCCTATTGACAAAATACACATCTGACAACTCATCCATTATATAGATCCCCTATCGAATTCTATTAAATCAAAAATATGAAACATACATCTAAAAAAATAGTGGTTACATAAAAGAAAAGGCTAGGGGAAATCATAAACCCCTAGCCCCATTTATAGTTGAAGTTTTTTAATAAAAACTAACTCAAATCCGCAACAGTTTCTACTGTATTAGTATTAATAGTAGTTCTCTGTGTTTTAATAGTAACAGGGTTAGTGTCATTATTATCAACCACAAGAGTCATATTTGTTCCATCGGCCGAAACTTCGAAGTAAACATTCAACCTGGTTCCAACCGTAAGTATTGCATATTCGGTGAGATCGGCTGAAGTGCCTCCATTATGCATTGCATAAATTTCACAAGCATATCTGTTTCCAGAACCATCATAAGCAATTACGAACCACTTAGCACCAAGGGTGTCTGTTTGAGTTACGGTATCGAGTACTACATCGTTAGAACTTGCGCCAACAGAAGTTGTAGCTTCAATAAGTAGAGCAGAAGCCAAGTTATCATGCGCTGTATCTACATTAACAATATGCTGAGCATTAACAGCAATACCAGAAGCATTTGTAAGAATATCTCCTTCGTTTACTGTTACTCTTTCCTCCAAAGAAGCAAGATCAGCTGTGCGATAATCTAGTTTACTAATAGCTGATTCTACACTATCTGAATTTGAAATAGTTCCAGAAGTAGTAGCATAAACAGAAGAGAGACCTATCGAAGCCGCGTTTTCCATATCAAAATCGGCAATCTTCAAAATCTCAGTGCTATCAGCATTCATCATATATGCAGCACCGTCTTCTTTAGTTCCATTGGAATCAAGAAAGTCATAACGAACAGATACCGCATTATTAGGACCAAGAGTATCAGTTTGAACCCACTGATCTCCTGCTGCATTCCAAGTATAAATATTACCTAATGTTGTAGTATTGGTAGAAAGAATTTGTTCTCCATCTTGCCAAGCCTCATAATTCCAATAAGGTTCATTATCATCGGAGAAATGATCCCCTGTACCATAAAATGCTGCTGTAGTTTGTACTACATCACCTGTAGCTGCTGTGATTGCTTCTCTCCAGTTAACACCGGTTGCAGCGAGGTCTTCAATAACCTTAACTGCAGCATCTAGTTTACTAATTGCTTCTTCGAGAGAATCTCCATCAGCAATATAATTTTCTTGATTATAGTCCGGGGAAGAAGCTCCACCAGAACCTGTATAAGTCTCTAGAGCAGCAATACCGGAAGCGTTTGTAACTATCTGTTGCTCAAGCCCAGACACTGTTGTAGTTGCATCAAAAAGGGCCATATCCAGTTTATCAACTGAATTTTCAAGCGGGTCACCAGAGTTAATATAATTCTGTTCAGTATATTCTGTTAAGGCCGGGTTTACATTATCATTATTTCCAATAAAAGACTGAATATTATCTACATTACCAGATTCATCTGTATTTGAAAGTACCCAACCAGTAGTTGCATTACCTGTGTAAAGCATTTCAAAATAACAATAGTTAAGATCGATGGTAAGATCATCAGTAGCCCCATTCATATTAAGGCCATTCATACCAACTGTGACATTATTTGTTTCAATATCACCGAGACCTACAAAACCAATAACATCACCTTCTTGAGGTGCTGCAGGCATGGTAACAGTAAAAACACCACCAGAAGAATCTAGAATATATCCCTTACCTGTTTCGAGGGTTGTTGCTGTATTAATGGTTTCCCAGAGAAGACCTCCACCTTCAATTTCACTATAAGGCTGCCAATCGGTATCAGCTACACCGGTCTTCTTATAAGAAATACCATCGGATCTCAAATATAAAGAACCAGGATCCGCGGCAACACCAGAGCCCTCAGCAGGATTGGCTGAACCAGTCAAAACACAAGCATGTGTGTCGCCGGCATTTAAGATCCTAAGACCTTCTCTAATAGAAAAAAGTCCCATATATTAATTCCTCCTTAAAAAGTTTTTAATCTAACACTACATCTTATAACAGATGGTTCATTGTTTGTTATGGAAAAAACACAAAAACCATCAGCGGATACGGATATATCCACATTAGTATTAAACTTAGTACCTAAAAAAGAGTAAGTATTTGATTCTATAGCACTTCCATTATATAAACTTGAAATTTTATTTATTCCGCGAAACCCATTACTTTGCATAAAAGTTTTTACGTTCCAATCAAATGCTTCAGACTTATTTAGATCAATAGAAAAAAACTTTTCGGTGGTACCCGGATTAATAACTTTTTCAACTAATGATGCATTAATACGTTTAAGAACTATCATGACTCCACCGCCTATTATTTATTTATCTAGCAATCTGAAGATCTTTAATTCTACGCTCAATCAATCTACACAAACTATCTTTATCAGCTAATTGTCTTGCTTCTGTTAATGAATATTTTAAAAGATTCAAGTCCATTACTTTAGGAAGTACTTCACGTGCTTTTCTAACTGGAAGAAATACTATATCTTCTACAGTAACAGTTCTATTAATCACCTTACCCAAAACATCTTCTTTTTTTGTAGCACTGTCTAATACGTCTTTTGCTTTTCCTTGATCTATTAAATGGTCACTTTCAAAATCATAAATAATTGTCCACGTTTCTTTATCTTTTAGTTTAATATCAGTTAACCAATTAATAAAAGGTTCTCCAGACTCAATACCATGCCTTTTTCCGTATTGTTCATACAATTCATCTAAAGGAACTTCTCCTCCCGGCCGTATAGACCTTTTCATAGCATAAGCCCAATGCTTACTTATGTTTTTTACATATCCTCTCATATTGACTCCTTTTCCAAAATAAATTATTCTTTATTATAGTATCTGGCTATATCTAAAACTGAATGCCATAAATTTGACATTCTATGAATAATTATTATACCAATAAATACTTTTATATAAATACTTGTTGTAAAAAATATTAAATAAACTGAAAACATTGAGGCCCAAACAGAAAAGCAATATCCACAATCAACTGCTCCATGTATAAATCTTAAAACTCTTGATTCACTTTTAAATAAAAATTTACGAACGGGATAAAAAATCTCCGACTTTACAACAAGTTCAGTCAAAGCTTCGGTAAAAATAACAGCAACAAATACATATAATATAGGTATAATAAACAACATAATCAAACACCATCTTATTTTACCTATAAAGAGGTTAGTTTATTAAAGTGTAGAAATTTCTATAACCACAATCCCATATTTTATTAACTTTTTTAGCCGCGGGCGAAATTTTTTTCTTATCACAACGTTTATCTCCCCTATAATAATGAGGCAAACACTGTTGATCAAAAAACTTAATAAAACAAGAAAACTTATAAATACCTACATATCTTAAATCAACTTTTAATATAATTTCCCTAAACTTTCTTTTCTTAGCAAAATTATAAACTTCTTCGTAGAGAATATCTTCAGCGCCTATAATATTAAAATTAACTTTAGAACAAAACCGGTTTATTAATATATTGTTTCGATCGAAAACGATTGAAATCGCTGAAACTAAAGAACTTCCATAAAACAAACCAAAAACTTTATCATAAGTACTTTTACCAAAAACACAGTTCCTTCTAAAAAACATATTTGCAGTATCTTTATCAAGACTCTTTACTAAGCACTGATCAGCACTAATTATTTTAGTACTTTTATTTAAAAACTTTCTTATTATCGAAGAGACAATATCAAACTTATAATTGATCTCATCCTCAAAGATTGTTAATAAATTAATACCTTTTTCTTCGCAAGACTTTGTTTTCTCATAATGGTAGCTTGGATACTTTCCATTAATCTCTGAATGCCAGTATAGACCACAAACCTCTATCGCCAAATTATAATCTGGGATATATAAATCTAACTCTTTTGGTCCTATTTGTTCTCTATCATTGTAGACAACATTAACGTTAGGAAATTCTTTCTCAAAGAGTCTCCTAATTTTTTGCTCGGGCCTGGAAACAAAGTTCCCTTCAACATAGCAAGTAAAACACCTTGATCCAGAATCCTTAAAACTATGAAAAGTAGTAACCCACTCATGCCCTTCAGGACACTCTAAGACTAAAGCAGTATTGTTATTAATATATTCAGTAGAAAGAAGTTTATACCCTCGATCTTCAATATACTTTTTAACATAATCATAATCATGCCTGGATACTCTTCCAGGAACATAAGGCTTAGCATTAGGGTTCAATTCCCTATACCTTAATGCTTTCTGTAAAAGGCACTTCTCCTTATTATTAGCGTAGTAAATAAGTCCTTTTTCTCTCAAGTACTCTTTATCCCGACGTTCATGAATTCTTTTATTTTTAATCTTTATACGATATCTCTCACAAACATCATCCCCACAATAAAGCTTCCTACTATAATAAGTACTGAATACTTTACCACAATAAGGACAAACCCTAACATACTCTCTATAACCATGCCTTTTACGGTTTCTATTTCTATCACGCTTTCTATCAGAAATCCTTCTTCCTTCTTCTCTACATAATATGCAAAATTTCTGTTTAGGGCTTGTTGGTTTATAAGTACTTCTACAAATAGTACATTCCTTTTCCTTATAATTTGCCATTAACATTTATCCTTTAGTTAACTATACACCGTATAAATCCAGTGGACTTTCGAAAGATAATTTTTTATAAGTTTTCATTTTACCCCGCCAGAAAAAATAAAACGCCCCACTCATGTGAGGCGTCTTAAAAGAAATAATTATTAAAAAATTAGAGTGATCTATCAATAACACCCATTCCAAGCATACGGCTATCCAAAATCCCGTATCCGACCTCGGCCCATCCAAAGAAACCTTGTTTTTGAACGCGAAGAAGTGTCGGGTCATCAATCGCGGCATACTCTTTCCGCACTGGCATTACCATCGAATCATTTACGTTTAGGTCAAAACCAAGAATCTGAGTTTCACCGAGAGTAGTAACTGTACCATCTGCAGCAGTTTCATTCGGATTATCAATAGTATATCCGTTATAAGCACCTGAAGAATCTGCTTTAAATTTACCATAAGCAGCGGCGTTACCATTAATGTTGTAAAGACCGGTAGCACCCAAATGCTGGATTTCATGGAGAGATACATTCCAAATACTTCCCATACCGGAAGCCTGGAAAATTTCCCTACGTGTTACTGGATCAATATCTGTATCGGTCCATTCTCTAATATCAGCCGCATCTTCGGGAGATACATAGAGATCTGTTAAAGTACGTCCTGTACGTTTAAAACCTACAATCATTTTGTTAATAAGCTCTTTTGACAGATAACCTGCACCCTGAGCTGAGGGATCAATTTCATAAATCGGAGCCGGTCTTGAACCAAGAAGACCTTTTCCAGAGAAAGCAGTTGTAGCAGCCGGCATAATTACACGCCAACCACATTCTTCCTCATAATTGGCTATATCTTTAGCTGCCCTGTTAGCTGCTCTTGTAGCGATATCAATTCGAGAATCCCTAGCATAAGAAAGCTTCCAGTCTGCAGAAGCGGAGATAGAAAAAGTAGGAATATATACCTCTTCACCGATACCCTCAACAAAATTCTGCGCTACATAACCAAGTCCGGGCAGAACCCATACGGGAATTTCAAAATCTTCTGCAACAGGATAAACAGCTTGCGCACCTGGTCCAAGCTTTTCCACTGTAAAGAGCTGGCGCATGATAGACTCCAACTCAATTTTTTTTAGGATCGGAGTAGTTAGAGCAGCAGCAAAAGCCCTATAAGCAGCAATGCCTTCAGGCGTATTTATATTTGCTGTATCTCTAAAAAGATCCATCATCTCCTGTCTTTCCATATAATATTTTCCTCCCTAATATTTATATAATTTCGGATGTAAAAATTTTACATTAATCCGTATCTATTTTTTACAACCCATACACAATTTAATGAGAATGGGTTTCATAAAAGTCATTAAACAAGCAACTTAACTCTAATAGGATACAGAGTCACATTGTCAACATTAGCCTGGCATTTAGCCAAACTAGCGCCTTTAACAACACGTGCAACCACAGTTGCAGAGCAACGTTCACCATCTGTAGTTCCAGCAGCTGAAGCATTAACCGTACTATTAGTTAAACGTGCATTATCTTCCGCAGCAAACAAATTCATGCCAGGGGCCATTTTATCTGTAACTGCACCAGATGATTTAACACAGGTATAATGAACGGTATCATAAATACCAAGATGTGCTACACCAACGGGTACTGATTTATGACCAACAATCTGGCCCAAATTATCATACATAGGTTGTGCAATAGCATCACTTGACCCAAGATCTCCTGGCATTACAAACCCAGTCGGGTGAACACTGTGATAGCCTGTTTTAACCTTCTGCATAAGAAAACCAAAGGGCTGAAAAGGAGTAGCTGAGTACCCCATCTTCTTTACAAGTGCTTCCTCATCAGCAGCAGCTGGATCTAGATACACAACAGAACCTGCATAAGCTACAACACCGCCGACACCAACAGCACCAAAAGTATTATCTTCTGAATAGCTGCAGAACTGATTTTCTACAACTGGATGTCTAGGACTAAACATAGTTTATATTCCCTCCTTATATTTCTATTTTACTTATCAGAGGATTTAGACACAAAAGAGGCTGCAAGAGCTTTTCCAAGATCAGCATACTTTTTGGCCATATCGTCTGACGGTTTAGTATCAAAATTCATAGCAGCGGCCATTGCCTGACCAGCACCGATGTTTGCAGGCGGAGTAACAACATCATCAACCCCATCATCTTTAGATGCAGTGGTTTTATCATCTGCATTATTTGCAGGATCTTGATCTGTTTTTTTATCATCGGTTTTGATCGCAACATCAGCAAGTTCTTTAACTACTGCTTCCCGAAGTTCAACTCTTTCTGCTTTATAGGCAGAGAATTCTTCATCGGACATATCTCTTACTTTAGTGGATTGTTTTTCAACATCAGTAGAAGAAAGTACTTTTGCTTCTTCGAGCTCTTTCATACGATCCGCTACCAATTTATCCTTTTTCATGTTATCAATCTCTTCTTTAGCTGCCTCCAATTCTTTTTCTGTATCATCAGCTTTCTTCTGAATTGTCTCAAGTTCAGAAGAGATTTCTGAGATTTTAGAATCTTTAGAAGCGATTTCTTCATCATGAGCTGTTTTAGCAGCTTCAAATTCAGACTGAAGAGTTTCCAATTCGCTAGTTAGTTTCTCAATAGTTGTCGCAGACTCGGTAAGTGCGTCCTGCATTGCCAACTTTTGATCCGCCTTTTCTTTTTCAGAAAAGGCCTTCTCTACGATAGCAAGAATGTCTTTTTCAAGATCGTTCCGGCTAGGTACATTATCTTTAGTCATATTTAACTTTTCCTCCAATTAAAATTTTTATGTGAAATATTTTTTTCAATACTTGCTATATTTATCATCAACCTGATATATTATTTAAATACTCGCCTTTACCAAAGTATATTAAAATTAATTATTTCACATTAACTATTAAGGATAACTCTGTGCAGGAGCACCAGTTCCTCTAGTTTTAAGTGTACTCATATCAATACCATTACCTAATACAAATTGTACATTAAAAAAAACATCTCCAGAAACTGCAGATCCAACAACAAGCTTAACTACATTTTGAGCAGTATTTGATTCTATCCAATAAGATGTTCCAGGATCTGTAGTAGGAGTAGCCGTTACATTAGCATAAGTCGCTAAGTTCATATCATAAAAAGATACACCCTCAGCTAAAACTACTTCGGTAGTCCCATTTCTAACCATAACCTTGGTTGCCCAAATAAAAGGAACATTATGGTTATTACCCATATTCTTAAACAAAGCTGCACTTTTATCGGACGCGGTTACTTTAGTCTGTTTAGGTGTACTTCTAAGGGACCCGGTCTGTGCTTGTCCTAATTGTGGCATTTAGATTCCTCCTTACAAATAATTTAAATAGTTTTTTGCGCTTTTTCTAAAGCAGTACGTAAACGATTGAGTCTTGAATAATCCTCTTCAAGTTCTTGTTTACGTTGTATAAACGAGTCAACACATTCAGAAGTAACCCGTTTTATTGAGGAAAGTAACTCAGCTTGGTCAAGGCTGGCCGGTTCCCCATTATTTGAAACTACATCGTCATCTACAACAACGTTTTTTACATCTTTGTCAGTATTTGTAGTAATAACGGTACTTTCTATCCTTTTAGAGGTTACATTATTATCATCAGTTAAATTAATAATAATATCGCTTTCTTTTTTAGTAGATGCAACATCAATGACAACTGAGGCTGGATTGGCAGGATTTTCAACAATCCCTACCCCAGAAAAGCAAATCCCTCTAAGAACACGTACCAATTTTCCAGAAGCAATTTCTTTACCGTCTTTAATAATCTTGGCGGATTTTCCATAAATTGAATCATCATTAATATCAATACCCACTGCAGCTGCAGATAATTTTGGTATTATAGTATCTCCAACTTTTATATCAAAATCTTTATAATAACATTCCATACTTACACAATACTTTCCATCTTTAATGTCTTTATAAATTTCTTGAAATCGATCTTTAAACATAACACACCCAATATGGATATGCATATCGGTAGCATCCAAGGATGCTGTTTCTAATTTGGCTAATTCATCCAAATTTAATCGTTCATGATCTTTGGTTGTAAAAGCACTATGACTAATAAACCCTAAAATCGAGTCAATTATATGTTCAAAATCAAGTGCTTTTTTATTAACAGTTCCTGCGGCAGCAAGCAACTCCGAACCCAAAAAATGAGCCCCATTCAAATTAGTTCCAGTAGAAACAAGAACTGCAGAAAAGTAACCTAAGTCAGGTTGTTTTTCAGGATCGCTTGGAAGTTTAATAACCGAAGCAGCTTCCTTTCTAAGCTCTGGAGTCTCCTTTTCTACTTTAATATTAGATGTTAAGTAAAACTTTTTATTTAGCTCTTCCATGTTACATTATACCTCCACGGGTTTTCCTAATTTTTTACATTTATATTTTTTATAGTGGTTTCGCAAACCTCTGGAAACATTACCCATTCCGCTGGGGCTTATTTTGTTTTTTCTGCAGAAAGCTTCTAGGTTTTTTATTACTTCTACTTTACCATTAGGGTATGTTATTTCCCAGTATCTACTTACTGAATCAGCCACTTTTCTTACATGATCTTTGGGCTTCTTAATTCCTTTTTTAATTTCTGATTGTTTTCTTTTAAATGCGTCTGTTCTTTTTCGTCCTTTATTGGCTTTTGATATTTTTTGTTTAGTTTCTTCTGTGCAATATCTTCCAATAGTTCCTTCGCCGCCCATTGTACTATTATACCCATTATAATAAGTACCGTAGTATTTTATATAATAGAACTCCAAATCATCTAATTCGTGTTTTGAGTTACAACGATCTAGAATTTCCCAATCAAAACTTTCTATTCCGTACTTTTTAATTGCTCTATGAAAGTAACAAGCTGGTTTATTTCTTTTAGATTTTGAAATGTGATCTTTTTTTCTTTGTTCTAAATCTCTTATTGTTTGTCCTATATATATTTTACCATTAAGTTTATTTGTAGCTTTATATATAATTCCTTTAACTGTTATGTTTTTAGAGATTGGGATCGATCGATTTCTATGCATTTAGTTTTTCCTTTAGGGCTTTTTCAAGGAACTTTGTATAATCTTTATTATTTAGAACTTCTTTAGCCCCGGCCAAAAATTCAGATAGTTGTTCATCTGTCATATCTGAAACCTCATCCCAAGAAGCTGTCTTTTTATTTGGTTTTTGTGGTTTAGTTCCAGGCTGCTTACCAGGATCTACGTTTGGAGTTTTCTCCTTTTTTTGACCACGCGGACGCCCGTTTGATGGGGTTCCCTTCGGGGCGTTCTGAACTGGCTGTACATCAGAAGGATTGGCTGATTTCTGAAAAGGAGAACCAAGGATTCCAAAAACTCCTTCGCTTACCAAAGGAAATTCTTCTTCCATATTTCTAAGCTCGTTATCATAATCAAAACCTAACGATTCTAGAGCAGTTCTATAACTAAGCATTCTGCGATCAACAAGAGAAGCTAATGTGTTAATATAGAGAATTGTGTCTTTAAGTACTCCCTCATCCCAACGTATTTTTGGGAAACGTTCAAAACCCATAGCTTCTGCTATCTGTCTGTATTCTCTATAGATCCACTTCTCTACTTGGCGCCTTGCGTAGTTAATCTCCTCCATAATCCCTTTTGTGAGGAGTCCTACTTCTGCTGTATTAACTTGACCAGTACCATCTATTATAGCTCTTGTAATGGCTAAACCAGAAGTCATGTCATCATTAACTTGTGCATATTTATCTTGACCAAGAATTGCTTCTATTTCTGGAGAAACTATTTTTTCTATTGAAAGTGTATGGTTCCAGCAGATATCAAAACTTTTGCTTGGGGTATCTAGAAGTTTAGAAACTGCTTCTAATTCTGCTTGAGATTTTACTGGATATTCGTCATTACCAATAGTAACCTTTAATATGTAATTGGAAATACCATCTAGAGTGCTTAAATCTGCATTTCTGAGGTGGTTCTTATAATTTACGGCCTCGAATACTCGTGTTGATCTTGGCTTCGCATATCGTTCATATGGCTGTTTACGATAGGTAACTGATCCAACTAATCTGGAGTCTAATTGAAGTTCATCTCCATCTTCAGCAGCTTTTTTTAGCGCCGGCGGTAAAGATTTTACCAGCATGCGCTCATCTTCTGTCATTTGAGACTGTGACTTTTTAAGCATTTCTCCCAATTCATCTGGAGGAGTGAACTTAATAGCAACATCATCAAATAAAAGATTACCCTCTATAGTAACTAAGTTAGGATTAAGTACTGTATAAGAAACAGGGAGGTGCCCCTTAGACCATATATTTTTCTTAGCAGCTTTTTCAAAAGCCAGTAGTTCGGTACCAGAAATACCAGACTTCTTGGCTTTCTCCACCATTTCATCAAACTCCTTTTGTGCTTCATTCTCAAATTTATCATGGAGTTTATTGATGCGATCTAATTCTTCTCTACCTTTTTCAGTACTTATTTTTTTAGTTTTTTGCCCTGGAACAGGGGATAGATGTGAAACTCTTGGTTCATATTTTGCTAAAACTTTATAAGTAATTACGTGCCCTATCTTAAAAAAATCAAGAAAGACCCATTCCAATAACTCATCAAAGTTTACGTCAAAGCACCAACAATCATAGAACTGTTTTATGTTTGAGTCATCAATGTCGTTTTCAAAACCCTTCATAGCCAAAGAAGCTAATATATTAACTACCGATCCTATCAACGGATCTGTATAATAGAGTTCTGATGCTTTTTTAAATAATTCTGGACCTTCTTGTTCAAAGGGGCTTTTAGGCAATCCTAAATCTAAGGTTGATCTTGTAATTGGAGATCTATTAATTACAGAACCATATTCCGATGCAACCCTGGGTTTTATTGCTTGACCAGGTTTATCTAAATAAGCTAAGTTTGTGTCAGTAGGATCTAAATAGAACGTAGAAGTTCCTTTGGATTGATCGACTTCGATCGATCTAATCCCTGCATTAGGGTACTTTGTTCTTAGTTCTTCTGCTAATTTTGCAGTATCAATATTTTCTGTAGACATGTTAGTCCTTTTAACTTGTTATAAGATTACCACTCCCAGCACCTGTCGCTGCAGGATCATCGGTCGTAAGCTTAAACTTATTTGAATCTCTTCTTCCAATCAAATCATTAATAGTATAGCCTAATGCCCCTGTTCTTTTCCTTGTGTAATCATCACTATTAAAAACCCACCATGGGGTTCCGATTGTATCCACATTATTTTCATCAGCAAGATAATTAGACATTTTAAGCTCCTTTATATTGTTTTAAGGAAGGGAACACAAATTTATTGCCAGCAGTAACTTAATTTCAGCCACAAAAACTCGTAGTTCCCCTACCAGTTAATTATAAGCAGGTTAGTTAAACAGAAAAAACTTTAGGCCCTTTTTAAATATTTTTTAAATCCTTTCTTACTTTCTAATACTGCATTTGAAATATACGAATTAGAAGAACTAATATCTCCTATGTTAGGACCACCAAAAGAATCACCCAAAGAAACAAAAGAAGATCCTGTATTATGTTCTCTAATTAATCCTGCAGAATGGTATATTACAGGTTCATCGCTGGTCTCCAGTTCTTTTTCAACCATCCTCGCACCGTGTGCAGCTAATATTAATGCAGAATATAAATCTTTGTTCATATCCTTAGAAGGAGTATCAAAATGAAGTAGTCCTGTATTAGTCTGGGTAACAACTATGCTTAATAATTGAGATTTCAAAACATTTACTGCATCGTATGCTATAGCTACAGTATCTATAGCATCAGGAGCTAGCTCTGGAAAAAGTAGTGTTTTATCTTCAAACATTGCTTTGGTTGTAAAGTTAGCATCAGATATCCAACTGGGATTAAAGTTTACCATCTCTAGGATATATCTACCCTTTTTACCAAAATTCTCATTGTTAGATCTGTCTAAGATTGGTTCTGCATCATTATACCCTTCTTCTAATAAATCCATAACAGCTTTACCACCACCGCCTCTATCCATAAATATTCTTATTGTATTATATTGGGTACTTAGCTTCTGTATGGATTTTGTTAAACCTTGAGTTGTTTGTCTTTTTAACTCAATTATGTTTACTATTTTGTTTACTTTTTTACCTACTTCTAATATTATAACACCACAACTATTTGCTCCCCCCTGGTTTGGATCAACACCTATTATATGGTTTTTCTTCCCGCCGGTCAAATTTAGACTAAAGCCAGAGTCGAGTGTACAATCATCCAAGAGAGAGGCTTTAAAGAAACCTTCTGAATCGGAAACCATTGCAGCTTCATATTCCATACGGAACTCATGGTTCGTCATAACACGTTTAGAGTCCTCGATATTACTCATATCTAAGAACCCTTCAGGTAGATCCCAATAAGGAACTTGCCAAACAGCATGTTTTGGTTCTTTACCTTCTCTTTCTGATTTTTCAGCGGTCCTCCAATAATCTTTCATACGTTTCCACATATGATTAAATTTATAATAACCAGAGGAAGCCATAATTAGTTTATTAACTGTTTCTTCCTTAAAATCTTTAGCTGTTGCCAGGCCAGCATCAATAAGTCTTTTTTGTTCTTCTAATCTTCGTACTCTTTCCATCGGAGCTAAAGAAGTTGCACCCATAGGACGAATAACCATATCAAGGGTTTTACTTTGCACTTGAGCCAACTCATCCACAACAATTAAATAAAAACGAGAACCACGAACTTTAGCACCGTCACTACCAATAGGTAATGCTTCTATATAAGATCCAGGTTTTCCAGAAACTGATTTAAATCTTAAGTAACATATATCTGTTCCACGTATTGGTTTTTTAACTGTAGCTTCCCTCAAAATAGAAGAGGCATCATAAAGTTTTTCAACCTCTGAAAAGATCATTTTAGAGTTATGGTTTATAAAACCATTTGCCCAATAACAGTGCTCGTTATCAACTTCTATATCAAAAGTATCAGAAAAAAAGTAATCTTTCCCTTTAAGCTTAACAAAATGAATTCCCTCTTCATAAAGTTCTTCAAAAAAACCTACATTACTATTAACAATTTCATCAGGTAGTCCTAAAGACTCTGATAAAGAAATACTTTTATCAGAACTGGAATTAAGGTACTTTTCTAATTCGCCCTTCTTTTTTTCACTCCTAAAGCATATAGTATTATAGAACTTTAAAATATTTTCATAATCATTTATTTCTAACTTATATTCATTACCTATTTTGTATTTTTTACCGGTATCAATTAAATTAGAAACAATTCCTAAATTAAGCAATGAAGATTGAATTTCTACCATAAACTTCTTATAACAACTTAAGAAGCAAATAGAACAGCCCAACTTACTCTCATCAAATTCAACCTCACCTTTTGAATCAAACAGTCCCTGCAAAAAAGAAATAAAAATATTAGAAGGAGCTTTTTTAATTATATCTGGTATTTTTTTATCTAAGTGGTCTGTTATAAACCCACATTTTATTAAATATTTAGTTAATAGATTGTTTTGAGTAGCAACACTATTGGATTTGAAAAACCCGGAAAAATTTATATATAGACTATCACTTTTATCTAACAAAAAATACTCTCTTAAATACTCCCTAAAGTATTTTAAAGGATCATAATCTGTATTAGAAAAGTTTATACCTCCTATGGGAACTTTTCCATGTCTTAGTCCTTCATTATTTGAAACAAATAACCCAACCCAATACGCTAAATTTGGTGTTAATTTTTTTGGGGCAATAAAGTCTTTTGCATTGGGGTCTTCTTCATACTTATCTGGTTCTGGCATTGAAGTTTCATTTCCAAACAGATTAAATCCCTTTCGTATAACTATGTAATCTTCTTCAGTTATATCCTGAAGTTCTTTATACTCCAGTTCTTTACATCCTTTTAACACCAAAATAGAATGATCAATAGAACCTGGAATTTTAAACCCCTTTGTTGTTTCTATTTGTATACAAGCACGTTCTTTATTTAACCATTTTTCTTGCACACTGTTTGTAGAAAATCTAGACTGTACTTTGTCTACCTTTGGAACAGTATTTTTATACATGTTTTCAGCGCCAGTTACCATTCCTTTATCTGTCCAGAAAACCCCACAACCATCATCTTCAATAGCGAAACTTTGACGAAAACTTGAGGAAATTAAACCTGCTCTATATCCTGGGTATAATAAACAACTTAGGGCTGCTAAAGTTCCTAATGCAAAAGTATTATGGTTTATGAATCCATTGGAAAAGTAGTTTGGTTCTATATTGTTTTCCATGTCCATTTGGAAATCATAACAATCTCCTTTCCAATCTTCTACTTTTACTACTGTATCAAAGTAGTAATTATATTTTAATATTTCATATAATTTGTCTATAGAATTTTTTACCCCCGCGAGGCTAAATCCTTTAAACTCAATCTCTCTACACTGTAATAAGAAATCATGGATGCTTTCATAAGTAGCATCTTTTGTGTAATTGACGTTTATATTAAATATCGGTTTTTGTTTTTCACTATAAGTATCTCTATAATAATTTAGTACTTCTTTATATATTTGTAATACATATGGAACTGTATCTTTGTTTTCAACTTCTTCTTTTGAACCAAAATAATTTTCTAATATGTTTTTCTTTTTTTCTAAACGAAATCCAATAAGTTTATTAAATTTATGAGAATACTCAGAGTGTATATCTAATATATAAGACTTACCAAGTTTAGATCCATTTTTCTTTTTTATGATTCGAGAAACTATTCCAAAATTTAATAATATAACTTGTATTTCTTTAACAAGCTTTTTAGAGACAGAATGATAAGATACTGTTCCTGTTATAGAGTCTACTATACTGCTAATATCAAATAAGCCTTGCAAAAAAGAAATTTGGGAATCTTTACAAGAAGTTCTAATTAAATAAGGAACTTCCCTTTCATAAGGCGCAACTCTCTTCACCCCATATTTTTCAATAATATCACATTGCTCTTCACAAAAATCTAATACAGGTTGATCTGATGAGGTTAATTTATTATCATCCTCTATATCTACACCACCAATAAAAATACCTAATAAATAAGCATCATCCTCTGGAATTTTATTGTTCTCGTTAAAATACATTTGACCTTTCTGAATACAAACCCTATCACCAGGTTTAAACTCATCAAGTCTTTTATATGAAAATGTGCAATCTTTATTTAGTACCAACAGAGGGTGCTGATTACTTCCACTTATTTCTAGATTATTTTCGGTTTCTATTGACTTACCTTCAATACCTTTTTCAAGGCAAAGCTTTTTTGTTTTTCTAAAACCTTCTGTAGTAAAAACTTCATCATCCCAGTCTATTACTTCTTCTTCTCCATCTTTCAAATACTCTGGAATTTTGGGTAAGAACTCATCTAAATAAACAACCCCTTTGTTTTGTAATATACTGATATTATTGGAAACCATTACAGATTTTCCATACCCGCGGCTGCAGACCGTTATAACATAATTCTTAAACCACATGTCCCTAAATACCAATCTTTGGATAGGGGCAAAATCAACTCCTAATAAATCATATGCAGCAATACAAGGGTGTTCTCTGTAGAAAGAAATTAGTTCCTTTCCATTTTCCATTATTTCTTTAAAGTTTCTTTTCTTTTTTTCCATATAAGAACTTTCCTATGCCTCATCTATGTCATTTTTATTTCCAGAGTAACGTTCCCTTTTTTTAAGAAGATCTTTTTCCTCCGCCCGAAGTTTTCGTAATTTCTCAACTTGATCTCTTTTAACGTCTTGATCGTAAGCAACTGCTAAATCGATGATTGAAAATCCTTTAAGTTTATTTGGATCTATCCGATCTTTTCTTCTTGTAGAAAGTCCTTCTTTTATTTTATCATTTCTTTTATCTAACTTTTCTAGCGCGGAAGCCACATCTAGCTGGGAATCAATATTCCCTTTAGATTCTTTAAGTAACCTATATGCAAGCACCTTATTCATAGCCAAATTCATTATATCATCCATATCGCTTGATATAAGTTCTTCTGTATCAAAGTCAGCCATGTATGCTGCTAAATAATCATCATACATAGATGATTCATCCTTAGTAAATAATGTATCTACAGGAAGAATATCTTTAATTAGCTTTTTTATTTTAGGCTTCTTGGGACGTCCTGGCTTTGCCATTTTCTTCCTTTCCTCTGTTTTCTAGAAACTCCTTACATATAAGCAAAACTTCTGGTGTTATTGAATGACTAAAAACATCCTCAATATTATTTCCATACGAAATTTCAACTCTTAATTTATTAAAAAGAGCTCTTTGAGTTAATATATCCATACAACTATCTAATTCTTCTGAAACTTCTCTTATCCAACCACAAGTTCCATCATCATTCATTCTACAGTAACGATTTACTAATTCTTCAGATAGAGGGTTCTTTCTTCTAAAATACGATTTTAACGATCTTGAAATTTTGCTTTTTGTAGCTTCTTTATGTTTTTGCCCGCGCTTAGATTCACTTATAGCTCTTTTGCTTGCAGCACTTAATCTAAACCCTATAGGTCTTCCCTTCTTACCTTTTATTTTGCACATAATTAAACCTCCGATACAGTAGAAAATTTATTACAAGATCTGCATATAACCCCTACTGTTGCAACGGTACCATAAATAGGAGAACCACAATTATCACAAACTAAAACTGCGCCTGCCCCCATTGGTTTTTTTGGTTTTCTAAAACTGAAAGGAAGTTTTTTATGATCATCTGCAAATTTACTTTCCTTATGAATTTTTTCATTCAACTTCTTAACACCACACTCTGGTTCCCATCTCCTTGGAGTAGTTCCTGGACGTAACTCCCCAACACCTAAAGTACCAAAAGTATTATACTTTCTTGCCATATTTTGATCCTATCGTTTAAAATCCATAAATTACCTAACCATCAAACTCGCCTCTATAACTTACATCTAAAAACTTTTTACTTGCAACATAATCACTCAAATAAACACAAAGCTCCTCAAGAGTAAACTCCGTCATTGGTTTTTTATATTTATCCAATGTCCAAGGCCCATAATGGTAGAATACACAAGATCTAACTATACTATATTCTTCTTCCGTTAAAAGTTTTGTAGACACCTGTACTCTATCAACAAGCTCTGCAGCAAGCTGTGGATGGTCTTTCTTAGTCCATTTACTCCCTTCCCCCCAGCCTCGTTTTACAAGATCGTGCAACAAAGCTGCACATAATAAAATATCTCTTTTACTTTCTATGGCCAATGCTCTAGACATAGAATAACATAGACGAAATACCTTTTTGGTATGTATTAAAGTACCGTCTGCAGCAATCTCATTCAACGGGTGATGTTTTCCTGTACTGCTTGCTGGACAATCAACAAAAATATAATTAGGTGCCTCGGATAAACAAAGCTTTGCAAATTCCTTAATTCTATGTTCATAAATTAAATCCAGCTCTTCCTTGAAATAATCCAACCTTTCCTGTAATTCCATTTACCACCTTTAAAGTTAATAGGGTTTAAGAGATATACTATCATTTTTTAAATTTATACGTTCTACAGAAGTAGAATTATGGTTTGGATTATAACCTGGTAACTTCCAACCAACTTCTAATGCCCTAGCAGATCTTCCTTCATATACTCTAGGGTTTACTATTGTATCTGTAAAACGAGATTTACCATTTTCGATTAATGGGTATCTGTTCTTAAATCTTATAAATTTAGGAACTCTATACTCATCTATTGATATTGGCATTATGTTTATTATTCCTTTTTAGAAATTTTTTCGGCCCGGGCAAGAAAAGCTTTACCAAAACGTTCAAGAACTTCAGCAGTCTCTTTAGTTTCTAAATTTGCTTTTTCACCTAAACCTTTAATAATCTCCATAACATTAAGAGCAAACTCAGGTACAACATCACTACCCTGCCATTCATAACTAACGGTCATACGTTCTTTATCTTCCATCTTAAAAGACATGCTTGCATAATTATAACCATCTGAATATTTACTAATATTAGCACCAAGCACCTTTGACGGATCAAGCTTTAAAGTGAATTCCTTTTGTTTTTTTGCCATTGGTTTCAATCTCCTTAACAATTTTTTTTGATAATTCTTCTAAGTCTTCCAATGTTCCATAATTGTGAACATAAATATCGGCTTCATAAACATCAAGCGAAGTTTCAGAAGTATGATTCTCACCATTAACAAATTCCGAGTGATTTCGATCGATTCTTATATGAATACCATTTCTTTCTTTTACTGGCCTGATTTCATTCTCAAACCTGCCATCTGTAATAATTATGTTTTTCAATTTATTTCGATCGACAAATTCGAAAAGTTTTTTTACCCAAAAGTCGTCATCCTTTTTACGAAAAACTTCAGTACCAACAAATTGCATAATCTCCCTAGGAGTCCAATACCCGTCTCCGCTCTTTTTAGGGTGATTCTTATCTGGTACTTCTTTCAGGCCTCCATATAATTGTTCTCTTGTAAGTCCAAAGCGCTTACTACAAAAATACTTCAGGTAGGTTGAATACGCAACTAAGTGGTGGTCTTCTTTTAAGTACTTCTGAAGATAACTACCTAATGTATCCTTACCCGCCATAGCTTTCCCTGATAAAACTATAAACATAATGCTTTCCTTATTATTCTAACTTAATCTTCCAGTCCGCTTGTGAAACAGCGTTGTCAATTACCGAATATTCATCTATCAATTCATCACGTTGATCAATTAAACTTAATACATCCAATTTATCCGAATTCAAATTAATTATTTCAGAAATTACAGATATCTTATACTTTATTGTTTTTCTTAATTCTATAGCTGTATTTAGACTTATTTTTGTACCAGCAACTTCTATAGTATAGTCATTATTAATTTTATGAATAACTAAATTTACAGTTCTTAAATCGTCCAAAAGAGAAAGTAATTTCTTAAGAACATCATCCTGTTGTTTAGTTTGTACTAAAGCATGCTTTTTGAGCTCTTTAATTTTTTGCTTTATCCAAATACGCTCGTTTAATTTTTCACGTAAAAACATTATTTACTTTCTTCTTTAACAATGTTTACATCCGTAGCTTGTACCCCTTTGTCTGTTAGTACTAATTTAAAATCTACTATCTGTCCTTCTTTTAATTCTTTATAACCATCCATGTTTATGGATGAATAATGTACAAAATACTGGTCCTCATCTGTATCATCAAGGCTTGTTAAAAACCCATAACCTTTACTTGAATTAAACCATTGTACTTTTCCTTTAGTTCTTTCTTCCATTAAATTACTCCTCTTCTAATTAAAATTTATTTGAGGCATTTTATTATTAAATGCCTTGTAGTTACTAATGTTTTAAAGGTTACATTAATAATTAATTGATTTTTTGATGAATTTTATTATAGATGCGCCGCTAACAAACACCCTTGACTTACTGTAGTTAATGGTTCGCTTGCTAATTTTACTTTAGAAATTTTAATCGGGAAATCCAGTGTAGATAAAACATTTTCAACTTTTCCTACAAATCCTTGAGCTAATGTTAGCCCGCCAGCTACAACAAGAGGAACGTCCTCCCTAAATATTGGAATATCTTTTTTCCTGGTTTTTAATTCATAGGCTATGTTTTCTAAAGTATATTTTATTACTGCACTGTAATAAACTGAAATTGCTTCCTGTATTTCTCCATTTGGATTATTTAAATCCATGTTTGACTCTTTCTCCTGCTGTACCAAGCTGGGAGAAATATCTAATACATGACCAACGGATTGATCTATGTAATCGCCTGATTTTGTTAAACTAAAGTTAACTAAGTTATCTCCACTATATGTTACTGAAGTATTCGTCATACCAGAACCAAAAGATATGGAAACACCTGTTAATCCTTCATCAAGTAACTCAGCTATTGTTATTGCAAAAGCCTCATTAATTGGAGAAGAATCATATCCTAACTCCTTAAAATAATTACCAATAATTTCAGTATGATATAATATATCGAAATTTGTATCTATGGGATCTGCTGGCACGGAATAAATTACTTTTGATCCTGGTACTTTTGTAGTACCAACAAGATCTTTTATAAGCCTTTTAATTATTGGAAGTGATTTTTTATTTTTCGGAGAAACCACTCCATTCTTCATTGGTCGTTCTGCTATATCATGTCTCTCTACTGCTATGTCAAGTGCGTCTTGACCAACAACCAAAAAGGATCCATCTTTATCAACAAAATAATTAGCTCCTCTTTTATCGAGAGAAACTTTAATACTGTTTTTATTTATTTCTGATTTTGGTACTATCCTATAAAAACAATCTCTCTGCATGTTAAAAATTGTGCCACCATCCTCAGACATTTTTGAGGATACAAGCATATTTGTTCCAACATCTACCCCACGTATTTCAGGAACTTCTTCTACCGGCGGAGGGTCTTTTTCTGGCTCAGTAGCTTTTTTATTGTAAACTATTTCTTCTGTCATAATGTTTTTCCTTCAAAAATCTAAATCTTTCCTCCCATTAAACTTTTTAATTTTTTTATGCTCGAAGCCGTATTTGGTTTTGAAGATTTTAATTCTGTGTTTTTAACATGTGACTCTAATTTATCCTCTTCCCCTTTTTTTGTCGGATCTATAAAAACACTATCAATGTTTGGGCGTTCTGGTTCTTCATCAAGAGCATTATTTTCCAAAGGTTTTGATATTTTAATCTTTCCAATATTGGAGGTTAGATTATTAATTAACTGATCTTGTTTTTCTAACCTCCCTTCTAATTTTTCTATATAACTTTCTCTGTCAGAAACTAAATTTTCTAAAGTACTTATTTTTTCTATATACTTCTCCTCTAACTCTGCAGCCATTTCCTCCAATGCTTCGTCTATTTTTGTTGTTACATCGTCCTGCGATAATGGGCTCCTATCCAATTGGCTTCTTAACGAATGTATTTCTTTACGTAATTCTTCTATCCCATACGACTGGCTATCCACATCAATGGGTTTTGTTAATATAGGATCTCTAGGTCGTCCGGGTAAAACAATCCTCCCTGTTTTCTTTTTAAGATTTTTATTATAAGTTACCATAACTATCTATGTTTTTGAACTTTGTCTATTAAACCATACTCCACTGCTTCTTCTGAGGTTAGATAAAAGTCTCTTGACATGTCTCTTTTAATTTTTGAGATTTTTTGTCCTGTAAACTCTACATAATATTTTGCCATTTTTTCATAAAGTCTTTTTGAGTGATTAAAAGAAACTTCCATGTCTTGAAACTTTCCTCCACTTCCACCAGACAATTCATGGATCATGATCATAGAATTACTAAGAGCAAACCTTTTTCCTTTTTTGCCGGCGGCCAAAATAAAACTTGCAGCAGAAGAAGCATCTCCATAAGCTATAGTACAAATTTCTGGCTTAATATAATTCATAGTATCAAAAATACTAAACATAGAAGAAACATCCCCACCCGGGCTATTAATATACATGTAAATATCTTTTTCTTTATCTTGAGATTCAAGAAACAATAATTGGGCAGTAACTGAATCAGCCAATACCGGGTTAAATGCTCCTCGTATAAAAACTATTCTGTCAGACAATAAACGGCTGTAAAGGTCATAAACTTTATCATTGCCTTTAGTATCTTGCTCTATAACATACGGAATCATATCATCTCCTTAAGCTAAAATTAATTTTTTAAGTTAAAGAGAAATATAATCATTTTTGCTGTTTTGTCAATGCCTAAGTTAAGAACTTTTTGACTAATTTAGTTAGTACTTTTATGTCACCTTCCTGAAGTACTGGATTAAACCAAGTATCTACGATTTGGTTATTTAAGTTATCATACACCACGGTCAATGGTTTGTCTCTCCAAATGAGGCTCACAAAACTGCTGCAAAGATTGGTATCTTTAAGCTCCATGGTGTGTTCAGCAACGTATTTTGTTAGTGTTAAATTTTCCATTTTTCCACATTCCTGTTTCTATGCCCTTAATTTTCGATTCTGAGCGTTTTTATGTTAAGTGTATATCGTTGCATGCATTAAGTGCTAAAACGCCGCTATTTTTAAAATTTATGGCCTTAATCAAAGGATTCTGCAATCGTTCTGTTTATGAAAGTGCTATTTCGGCGCGTCGCATTCATCCTGTTAAAGCTAATGCATGCATTTCACTTTAGCAAGCAATTGGGTTTTATTATAATTATAATTTAATAAATAATTTAAAAATTTCAAGATTTAAAAAATTTAAAAAAACTTTATCAAAGAAATACTTTTGAATTTGCTTGTTGGGAATTCGCGGCCGGCAAATTCTATCTTGTAAAAGCTTCTGAGAGGTATTCCCAAAAACAGATCAATTTCCATAAATTTTTCTATAGAAAATTAGATCTAAAATTTAAGAATTTTAAAATTTTTGGATCGGATCCAAATTTCGCTTGATCAAGAAGTTTTTAAAAATTTTTAAAAATTTCAAAAATCGCTTAGTACTTATTTTTAAATACTTATATAAGTTTTTATATGTAGTCTTTATATATGTAATATTATACTGGCCCCAAAATGGGTCTATCTAGCTGGCCCCAAAATGGGATCATCTATACCCCCAGTTAGGTCCAAAACAGGATCATCTAGCTGGCCCCAAAATGGACCTATCTGAGGCCTCAGTTAGCCCCAAAATGGGTCCATCTTACCCTTCAGCTGGCCCCAAAACGGGCCTAGGTAGATAGTATCAAAAAGGGATCTACTGCGCTCTCAGTTGGACCCAAAATGGGCCCATCTGAAAAGCTAAAAAATTCATCATTTTTTTACATTTTTGGGTACATATTTTCATGAGTCGGATGATGTGTTTTTTTCATTTCTCTATCAAACTCAATTCGTGGAAGTTCAGTAAGATCTTTAACCCCAGTTGTCTCTTTTAACAGACAAGGAGAGGTTAAAAGTTCCTCCTTGATTAAGTATTCAAAAAGAGTTTCTTTTCTTACAGTTTTTCCATCTTCATCCTCAACATTTTCCCAAACACCAAGAGTATATACATTTTGCCCAAACAAAGTAGTGCTTCTGTTAATTCTAATCCACCCAACATCTTTTAAGAGTTTAATGTATCTTTTAATCCTTTTAATATTAAGACCGGTTGTTTTAACTAACTCTTTTTCGGGGAACGTACAAGATAACCTCCCTTTATCGTAATACTTCTTTTTTATTGGATATCCCGGCCTATCTTTCCAGCTTTCCCTAACTACAGCTTTGCATAAGTGCAGCCATAATCCAAATGCTCCACTGTAGTACACATCCATGCATAATTTCTGTTGTTTGCTTATGTTTTCGTTGTTTTTAAAAGTATGTCTATGATAAATCAATTCATACCTGTTGTTCTTCTTTGTTTTCATAAAATTAATCCTTTAAATCTTTCATAGTTTCTTTTACTCCCCCAAAAAAAGAGGGCACCTTTTCCACTTTAGGTTTTATTTTAGTTATATCCCAAACTATTGCTTCGTTAAAGGCCTCATCATTGCCTATAAAAACGCCTACAGGTACGCTTTTAAGCGTAAAAATGTTCATATACATATACTTATTATACTTTCTATGAAAAGCCTTATCCCTGTGGATATTTCCGGTTTCTACCAAAGCATCTAAAACCTTTTGAACTCGCTTTAAATTGCACCATTGCAGATCGTACTGTTTTCTGTAAGATTCCCACTTTTCTGAGCTAGAAGAAATGAATGTTCCCCTTCGTTTAGAAAAGTTCCAAAGTAGATTAGCAGTTATGCACAAAAGTGCTTCTCTGCACAGTTCTATCTGGTAATCTTCAACATCACAGTTATCAAGTACGTTCTCAATATAATCCTCAATCAAAGAACCATCCATGGTTATTCTTGGGGATAAGTAGTAACCAGAATTAACTAAATAATCTATAAATTCTCCTTCTTTCATAATTGTTTCCTGTTAAGCTTAATAGATATAATCCTTTAATAACAAGCACTTACGTTCCGGCTCATACCTGCTACATTCCCTAATCACTCCATCCAATTCTTCATCTGTTAAAAGACAAATGTTTTGTTCTATTGATATATCATAATCATTACTATCGTCAATGTCCAGCATTGAGATGTAATATTCTCGATCTTCTTTTAACACTGGCTCAACAACTCTTGTTAATCTATGGATGCAATCTTTACATTTAGAGTTACGAATTATTTCTATAGGTGTTAATATTTCATCCACCTCTAAGAGCCTCCTTTTTTAGTTCTTGGCTTTCTTTTAATATCGTAAGTGCTTTTTCTTTTTCTAGCTGCAGCAAGAAATTTTTTGTCAATAGATTTAACAGTTTGTCCACGCTGTTTTGTGGCTCTTCTTATCGTTTCAAGTTTTTTACCGGTCTTTAATTTTCTAGTCTCTTTAAGTCTTTTAATTTTAGCATAAATAGACTCTCTACTGCGTTCTGGAAATCTAAGTTCTAATTCTTTAATTGTCAAATCGGGATAGTGCCTAATAAGGTAGTTCTCCTCAACCCGAGACCATGGTTTTGCTTTGTGATATCTTCTAACTGCCATTTTTTACTCTCCTTTTCCATTAATCATTATTTAACTAAAATACATCACTACTTTGTAATTTATCTGCCAATTCAAGCAAGCCTGATCTATAATTATTTTTTAATTTAACATAAGCCAAGTTCTCATTAGGAAGCAGTCTAAGTAACTTAAGAAGACCACTTTCACTGGGCTTTATAGTATCATACATCTGCTTGATATCGCCTGTAGCTATTAACTTAGATCCTTTCCCAAATCTAGATAAAATAGTGGATAAAACAGATATAGAACAAAGTTGAGATTCGTCCAATATTAATATATCATCTTTCATAAAAGAAATGCCTTGGATGGTTTCAATTGAAAGCATTTCGAAATATTTTTTAAATACTGTATCCTTTACAAAATCATAGGTATTATAAGCAACATCTTTATTAATTTGTGCTCTTGTATCACTAAAAATATAATACAGTGCCGATAAAATACCTCCCATCCACGGTACCAATTTTTCGCTTAAATCCCCGGGCAAAAATCCTAATGAAAACTTTTTATCGACCGCGATATTCGGCCGGCTAATAAATGTTTTTTTATTATTTGTTGCTAAAGCATACGCCGTAGCTAAAAGCGATTTTCCTGAACCATATGAACCACATAAAAGGGTATTTGGAGCACTCTTTAAAGCATAAATAGCACACACTTGATAAATGTCAAGTGCTTTGACTTTAGTACCCTTATCTATAATTATTTCACGGTATTCTGGATTATCGTCTATTTTATTTAAAACTTTTTTAATGGGGTTATTAGCGTATACTGTGGGGGTTTTTGATGAAGCATTAATTATTACAAAAAACCAAGCATTTCTAAATAATTCTTTTTCTGAAGAAGTTTCAAATAATTTTAGTACTTCTTCATAATCTTCTTTTTCAAAAGTTCTTTCATAACCGAAGTTATTTTTGTTATTAAATAGTACTGATTGTTCGATATAAACATATGGGCAAAAAAGATTATTCATAACAACATTATAAAGAATTGTTTTTAGCCCGCGGGCTTCCGCAATAATTTGCATTGAAACATCTTTAGTTGCTATGTCAGCGCCGTGCTCTTCTGCGCTCTTTATTATTTTTGCATCGTTCGTTTCATCGAATTCGACATCTTTCGACCGAAAATCAAAATGAATCTTGTCAATTTCGACGGATTTAAACTCTCTTAATGTTCGTATAGCTTCCCTGGCACTAAAAGCTGTATCAGGTTTAAATTTTAATTTGTCTAATTCTTTTAATACTGTAAGCGGTATTATTATTTTTTCATATTTGCTGGCTAACTTATAAAGAACTTTAGGATCATCCAACAATAAATTAGTATCAACTACTACACTATTCTTTTCAATCATCTACTTTAATTCTCCTAAAAAACTAAATTTATATAAGACTTAATTTAGTTTAAGTACAAGCATAAGCAGCACTCCTTTAACGTTGATTTGAACTGCACAACTCTATATAAATATAGCAGTTACTTAAAAAGAAAAAGGGCCGACGTTTTTCAACATCGACCCTCCATCTCAAAAATTTTTGTTTTCTTTAGTTATTATGTTTAAAGTACTTTCTTAATATAGCAGAAGCTCCATCAACATCTTTGGCCCAGCAATTAATTACCGAACGCACAAATGGATGGTTGCAATGTATATCTTCTTTTATATCTCCGTCATAAATTCCAATAACTGCTTTGTAATTATAATCATGGTACCATGCCAATTCGAACAATGTGCCAATTATGGGTTTGCTTTTATCGTAATGATTCATGTTAGCAACCGCAATGGTAGATCTAATTACATTGTTTTTATCCTTGGGAACAATCAAAATTGTATCATCTGGTTTATAAACATCGTTTCGATTTTGTTCTTTTGTTTTTAGTACTTCTACTCCGTACTCTGTTAAACAAGGATCAATAAATTCAAATTCTTTTTCATCTTTAAATTCTTCTTTTATCCTTTTTCTCCAATCATAAGTTTCTTGTTCATGAGCACTTATTTGTCCTATTAAATATACCCTTTCCTTCAACATTAATCCTCCTAATATACATCACCATTCATTTCTATCTTTTTGTTCTCGTATGGGTGCAAAATACGCCTCCTAAACTCGTCTTTTGCATTATCCAAAGCTCCAACAATGTCATTGCATGTTTGATAGCTTACCCCATGATCTTTTAAATAATTTTGTAAAATTTTAGTAAATAAAAAATTAAGTTCTCCACAGTTACCTGCTCTTAGTAATTTTAAGGCTATTTCAAAACTTTCTTTTTCGTGTTCTTTAATATACGGCATTAAATTCTTCCTTGCTCTAAGTCCTTGATAATACTAACAAGTCGATCAATAACCATCGACTGTTTTCCTATTGTTGCATGAAGTATTAAATTGGTTAGATCTTTGGTTGTTGTTTTTTCATCAACCCCAATGGTTCTTAGTAACCTGTTGAATTCTTTATCTTTTGATAACTCATCCTCACATTTTGTTGTAATTTTGAGTAGGTTAATTGTTCGGTTTGTTAACTCGGCAAACTCTTCATCGTCGTTAAAAGAATCATCATTTTCAAACACATACTTAAGTATTTCAGCTACCCCGTTTAATGTTTGCTGTTCTTTCATGAAACTTTTCATCGTTTTTTGTTTACTCATAGGAACCTCTTAATAAAATAGATCTTCTTCTATATCAAATCTTTCTGTCCATAAAGCTTGTTTATTTGTAACCCTAACATTTTTCAGCCGGCCCAAAAAATTTGTACCTTCCAAACCACCACCTAAAACCAACGGCCCCTTAAAAAAATTAACAACTTTATCACTCTTCCATATATTTCTTATTTCTCCATTTATAAAAGTATAAAAATTATCATTACATTTAACAAGAGCCCAATGGGTCCAAATATCTTTTACAACCTCCCCCATATATTTACTATTAGCTATATCCCAATTTATACCATCACTTGAAAGAGAAACAAGTTTTGAATTACCATCGTTTTTAATAATTATGGAAAATTCTTTATAATAAAGATATTGAACATTAGGAAGATTATAATTATTATTTTTTGGATATTCCCACCAATCAATGGTAAAATCTTCTATATCAAGCTTTAGGTCAATAACAATATTAGAATCAGAACCATCAAACCCAATACTTCCTTTTGAGTAATCGTTAATTTCCAAAAAGGAACATGTTGAATTTATTTCATAATTACCGCTAATATCAACTACATTTTCATCATCAGCTACCAGAAAAAGATCTCCTAAAAATTTGTACTTATCATAATCCTTTGTGTACTTAAACGGGAAAGATCCTGAATCAATAATACTTCTACGGATCATCTGAGAAAGTCTTGCCATTCTAACTCCTTAAAATTAAAATACTTTTACTTTTTTAATGGGTTCTTCTTTAGACGCGTAACTATCTATTTCTTTCTTGGTAGCTGGCCTGCATTTAACAACAACTCCTTTCTTACTTCCTATATAACAGACTTCATTGGAAGTACACTGATCAGCTTGATGAGGTTTGCCATGATAACAATGTGTTTTACAATGCTCCACTTTACGTTTTCTATCACAAATATATAATATCATAATAATTATTTATCTTTTGTCAAGTTATTATTTTAAGAACTTTTTATTAAAGTACTCTTTTTTGCACTCCAATTGCGGGTTTTGGGTATACCCTGCCCTATCCATAAAATCATTAATTCTTTTTATTAGATCCTCATATGTTATGTCATAATTCGCCTGGCTTAAGGTATAAGCTAACGCATATGTCATAGCACCTTGGTATCTATTATTTATCCACGCATCTGCGCTGGTTTGGTTTTCCTGGCATCCGGCCAAAAGAATTGCACCCCCCTGCTCTGCTGTTTCATTAAGGAATGGATACCTGGTTGCCCTGGGGTCATCTTTCGGTTTAGGAAAATCAAAGGAAAGATCCTCCTTAACAATAACCGATGGGTTTGATAAAACATTTGAAATCGGCGGGGGCAAAAATCTATTAACTACATCTTCATCATCATTATTTGAATTACCACGTAACCCACTACCAGAATGACAATTATCAAGAACTATTAAAGTATTACAAGATTTAGGTACCTTTTTAAACAAAGCACCAAGTTCATGATCCCTTAAAGGATCATTCCAATCCAAATCAAAAGGACAAAGTATTTCATCCCTACCATCAATTTCATCCGTAGAAGTTCTATCATCAACAGAAACTTGACTACCATGCCCAGAATAATGAAAAACAATAGAATCATCTTCATCAACATTTTGGGTTAGCCATTTGATGCTGGCAATAATATTTCGTTTCGTAGCTTCTTGATCTGTTAAAATAACAATCCCTTTGTTATCAAAATGGAACTTTTTGGTTAAGATCTGCTGCATAACAATAACATCATTAAGGCATCCTCTTAATGGGGCACTTCTATAATCGTTTATACCAACAAGCACTGCTTTCTTCATAATAATTCTCCTTTAATTAAAAATAAAGCCACAAGGCCTTTAAAATAATATTAGTTACTTAAATAATATAACCTCCTCCTATATAGGAGGGCATAACCATGAACAGATTTCAAATAACACTCATATCAATAATAATTGCATTAGCTCTTTTTGGAATAGAATTTATGGTTTTAAAAGGCATTTACAGCGAAACAAAAGAAGAGGTTAAGATTGATAAAAAGCCCAAGTTAATACTTACCGAATCAGGCGAACGAATAAACTTAATAACCCTTCACCCTTCAAAAATAAAAAGATTAGAAATAGAAAATGGTTTTATATATTTCACGGATAAATGGGCTATTCTTGTAAATAATAGGAAGTAATTAAAAATGGAAAAATATCAATGGTTTAAAGACGGCGACCACCCCAATGATCAATCAATAACCCTATCGGATGGCAGCAAATCCGAGGGTAAGGTTGTTGGTTTTTACAGGCTCAAGGACGACGAGGATCGTGTTTGCGATTTGTGCGGATTCACCATGTATGAACATGGTATGCTCAACGAAAAAATTGTATGCCCAGGCTGTTGGATCATCACCAACAGCGATGGGTCATACGATCTTTACCAGGGCGATTAACCGTAGATTGCTTCCATCATCTCCATCTCGCCTATCTGGATGCACTTGCTAAGACCACTATGGTTATTTGCGTATGAATTCAAACGGTAAAAACGGTAGTGGTTTTTGTTTTCCATGAAAAATTCGCGCGGCGGGCCTTGAACAAAGGTTTCCCCTGTTCTTGAATCAAGCTCAACCCAAGACGAACCATCGACCGATCCAAAGATCTTAAAATCCTTCGGCATGTTTAAATTATCCGCCCCAGGAGCATCCGAAACAGCTAAGGTATATTTCTCAATTCTTTTCTCATTACCCTCACCAAAATCATAGCGTATCCATGGATTTTCCATGTAAAAAATGGTGCTTTGAAATGTTAACGGATCATTATCAAAAGCTTTAGAAGCAGCATACTCAGATGAAGGCGTCGTGCTTTGAGCAGCAGCCCCGCCCTCGCACAAATCATCGGTATATCCCAAAAGCTCATTGGTTTTAGGTATTTCCTCAAAAACCGGTCGCTGGGTAAAGAATTGCATTATCGTAGGCCTAATAAAACCCTCCGCGGCCTTACCTCTAATGTTCCCTCTTGTTCCAAGGTTATAAAGCACATATAAATTTTTTGCCAAAATATATCTCCTTTTACGTTAATATACTGCAAAAACATTCGCCGCCGGCCCAAAAAAGGTTTACTTATCACCTTCAACCTTCAATCTTCCAACAGCTATTTCAATCAATAAATTAATAACCGAATCAGTAACTGAATCCCCTTTTTCTTTTAAATGATCTTTAATAATTAAAAAAGCTTCTAACCTTTTACCCTCATCCCCAAGATCATCATAATCAACCTTAGCTAATTCCCCAACAACATCCCCAACAAATTCAAGAAGTTCCTCACCAACAGAACTAACCAACATAAGTAAGACAGGTTTCAAATAAACCCACAACCCACTCATAACAACCGTTATAGTAGACCAACTAAACATAAAATTTTCCTCCCCGGGCTAAAAAAAGTTTCCTACTTAACATAAACAAGGTTACTTAAGACTTAATCAAAGAAAGCCCTTTTTTAACATATATAAAGAACCCCTTTTAATTTAAACCCACTTACATTTAATAATAAAGAACTACTTACTCAAGTGGACTTAATACTTTTTAATTAAAGCTTATATATGAAGAACTTGTTTGTAAACCTAACCATAATAAGTACTTTAATACTTATCATTTGGCACTTTTACTCGTAAATACTTAATTAGTGCTTTTTATATACACTACCCTACACTCCACTTTACCTTTTCATTTCAAAGAAATAATGCTTATTAATTAGAACTTTATCTTGCTGGTTTACCAACCAAAACTTACTTAAAATTTAGTACTTATTAATAAAGCATTAATATTATAAAAACTTATTTTTGTTTAAAGAACTTTTTAATTAGAGCTTATTTTTATAATCAAGTGAAGAACTTATTAGTGGGAACTTATAACTTATGTACTTATTTTTACAGAACTTCTTAATTAGTACTTATATGCTATCTATTAAGTACTTATATTTATGTCTAATACCACCTTACTGGTTTATCTTCACTTAACTTACTTATGAGAAATATATACATTCTCTTATTATACTTATCTGTCCAAAAGCACTTATTCATGTGGACTTAATTAGAACTAATTCTTACTTATATTTTACACTGTTTATTGTATATAGTACTTAATTATTGAGAACTTACTTCACATCATTTGAAGCACTTACTACGTTACTTAAAACTTATCTATAATTTAGTGCCTACTTAATAGGTGCTACCACTTATTTAGTTGATGCACTCTTATCGGTAAATACTTATGTGTTTAGAACTTACTTATATTCACCCACGAGGTACTTATGTATATGTAGAACTTCTTCATTTATCATTTAGAGCTATCTACCTAAAGTTTAAAACTTATTTACCCAAAAGTACTTATTTATTTAGAACTTATATAAACTTTTTAATTAATGCTTATATTTGTTGCCTACCCTACCTTACTTTCTAATTATTAAGAACTTATACTTATCTACTTATTTAAACTTATATCCGTCCAGTACTTAATTTAGAACTTATTAAAATAATAGTTACAAGTACTTATTTATTTAGAACTTATTTACCACACAGCACTTTACCACTTATCCACTCTTACTTAACTTATATGTAATACTTAGTTATTTAGTACTTTTTATATTTATATCTAATACCACCTTACTGTCTTACCAAAACCCTATACTCCATTCACCTTATCATTTCAATAGCTTATCATGGTCGTGGTGTTTAAAATACCTCCCGGATTTTTTTCGATATGTACCTTATCATGGTCGGGAAATTCAAATTTCCAAAAAATTTTAGTGACGGGGTCCCAGGTCCCTGAATAATAAGATATATATACATTTATTCATTATAGGGGCCCCTTACTTTCTCGGTTGGGACAGCTATATGAGTGTTCCTATCCTGATTTTCTCAACCATACCGGGATGGGGAGGGGGTATAAGAATTAAACCTTTTTTGACCCCCCCCTCCCCTCCCCTAACCTACCCCTCCCCCGGGGGTTCCTTTTCTCAGTTCCAGATTTAAGAGGCAACCAAGGGAACAGTATATTGAGCTTTGCCGGCCCAAAATAAAAAAATGTTCTCTTGACCGAGCAATAAATTTTTTATTCCAATAATTACCTATAAAGGAGACCTACCATGACCAACATCAAAAGACTTGTAAAACTTTACATCATCACCCCCGTTACCATTTCAGCTATGATTACCATCATAACTGTAGTACTTTAATCATTAGTACAAAGGAGAACCATCATGACTGCTATGGAAATCATCAATAATGCCCGCAAAGCAGGGTACAAATTCGTAAGAAAGACCGAATGCCCCCAGTGCAAGCTCGATATGCAGGAAACATTGAAGAAAGCTGGGATAACCGAAACACCCAACTGGGTAAACACCAAGACCGCCATGCTCTTCTACAACAAGAGCAAGAAGAGATACATAATCGCATGCACCTGCGGTGCCAGACACTCCTTCAGCGGCGGAATGACCGTCAAGAACCACATAACATGCAAAACCAATGGTTGCAAAGCCATCCTTTCTCAAGACCAGATAGACGAGAATGATGGATACTGCTGGAAGTGCCAGCCTAAGAAGGACCGGAAAACCGTAACCGTAACCAACACCGTAGACCAGGACATATACGTACTCATAAACGACCAAGAGTATGTATACACCCTTGATAAAGCAATGCATGAGAACTTCTTTAAGCTTCTCAAGCACCAGCCCTTCAAGGCCCTTAACTACATCAAGAACAGTGCTATTAGTGAAAGAAAGGTTGCTGCAGGAAGTTAAAGCAGCATCCGACGCTATGCCAACAACAACCACCAAACTAAAGGAGTTAACCATGAGACGAGTACCAAGATCGGGAGTAAACTGGCTAAGACACGGAGAGGACAGAATGGCAAGTATTATGGACAGAAGAAGAACCAACACCCCATCCCTCGGCGTCCCGATAACGCCCAAAATAAGCCGAAAGAAATCTAATGGCATCGTCAAGATAACATCAGCTCGCTATGGTAGAGCAAAGATGCAGGCACACCAAATAAGTCCTGCAAACAACCATCCCTCAAACCCTAACCATAGCCCACACCCAAGCTACGGAAAGAAGCACCAAAACCATAAGGGCTAAAGCAGAAGTGCTAAAATATCAAGCACTTGCCCTTACCCATTATTAAACCACCCAATAAACGAAACAAAGGAGGCCAATCATGAATAAAACTAAACAAATTATAGAACTTCTTAACAGGATAGGCGACGTGTCCGACATGAAAGAAACATCGGTAATAATCCCAAGTATTACAGATAAAGTACCTCATATAACATTGAAAGATGTTAGAGCTGCTAAGAAAGAACTTGATAACATGAGTAGTGTTTTTCTCGGGAACGGAAACATAAGATGGAATTAACCAACAGGAGGATACCATGATCAAACCTAATAAAAGAATCAATGATTTGATAAAGTTTCTTAGAGCAACAAACAATTATAACCAGTTTATCAACAACATGAATATGCAGCGTACCTACAGAAGTGTTTATGATATACCAGGAACTACCGTAGAAGAACTAATAAAAGAAGCATTTAATTGGAACTTCTCTTATGAAGGATATGCTTTCTGGGAAAAGATAAGCACCGCTTGCAAGAGAACCATTAACCCCGCTGTATATTGCGTTTAACATTAAAGGAGAGTTATTATGAGCACAGCTTACGAAAACCTTGATACCTTAGTTACCTTTCTCAAAGAGCATGATGCCCTGGATAAGTATTGCAATAATATTCAGTACTCTTTTTCCAACAACTACATCCTTGGCGCCGTCATTAATCTGCCTGTTCAAAACCTCATTGCTGAAGCATTCAGCTGGAGGGATACCCCCGAGGGTTATGCTTATTGGGCACATATTGACAAGAACTGGGTAGAAGACTATATTAAACCAATGATAATGAATGCATAGGAGGTTATTATGAAAACCATTAATCACGCTATTGATATCATCAACACGGCCATCACTGCTAAGCCTTTGGGATCCGAACCACTGAGGAACCTGGCTGCTTCGTTGCGAATCCTTCAGAGAGACCTTGATGTTGTTACCGATAACGAGGCCCTCAAAAAGCTCGTTAAAAGGACGAAAAGCAAACAGTGGACCCTAACTACCCCCAAAGGCGATATCAACGTAATTAGGCCCAAAAACGTCGATATAGAGACGCTTATGAAGATGGTTTATGTTATCCTTGCGGATGATGAGCTTGAGAAGGTTGATATCGTTCTTAAAGATAGACCTGTCTTCAGGACCAACTGCCAGGGTGATCTGGTCCCAACAAAGTGCTGCTTTTATGAGTATTCCAAGTCCATTATCGTTCAAACAGGAGGTGATGAAGATGAGCTCATGAAGTCCTTTATTAAGACAGTACACTTCAGCAAGGAAATCAATACCTACAACATCAAAGAGACCACATCTGATTGGTCCCTTGAAAAAGAGGTATCTGATAGGTATGTTGAGCATGTTACAAATGACATTAATGAAAGGTTTTAGTTATGATTAAAACACTTTACTACAGAACCAACAAGGCTTTTAATGGCTTTAATCAGAACCTTATTAGATCCCCGGGAGCCAGGGATGATTATGGTCCTGGTATCTATTGCTACGGCGACGCCCACCATGATGCAATTGATCTAACAGTGGAAGCATCAATCAAAAGGGCTGTACCATACGACACAGATACCACCCTCCATCCTATCATCATCAAGCAAATGATCATAGGCGCAACTGACCTGGTCAGCAAGCTTAATGTATACGGAGATGTTGATCGGTATGGGCAGCACAAGGTATTGGACATTGCTATCAAAGCATACGCAGATACACCTATCCTGCAAGTGCTTAATAGAATAAGCAATGACCTCTACCGCCATGATTGCCACAGGTTAACGGCGCTTTTCGCACAATTGACCAACATTGATTGCATAGAAGTGCCCAAACATAACATATACGTAATACTCACAAGCAAACAACTTTCAATCAAAAGGAGGAACACATGAACTACAACATTGACGATTTTGCCGGCGGGGAAGAGGTAGCTTCCATGGAAATACAAGAAATCAAAAAGAACTATTGGAAAATAATAACAAACGGTAAAAAACTTCACATAAAGCAACCAGCCCTTCTGCCAACATCAATGATCACAGAGATAGCATATGTGCATGGTAAGGAACCTGGTAAAGTAGTATTCATTAAACTTAGAGATACTGAGTATCCAAAGCATCATTATTACCACCGAGTTACCAAGTATATAGCTGAAGGAAGGGATGTAGAGCTCTTTATTAAGAGCACAATCAAACAGGCGCACAATATTAGCAAGTGCTTTGATATTGAGTTCACAAGCAGTCACGTGTATAACTACATAAGAAAGGAACTGCTGATACTCTATTATTATACCCTTGCAACACCCCATGAATGGGAGGGAGGGGAGGAGTTCGCAAAATACTACATGAATGAACTTGATGAACTGTTCAACTTTACCTATAGCCACCCTTGGATTGATAAGGAAATCAACAGGTTATCTAACGAGGGCTAAGGGATCCGTTCCATCGTTAGGCTGCTTTTCTCGGGAACAGAAGGGTGAGGATTAAACAAACGTAAACGCCTCGGCTAACCTTTCAGCCGGGGCAAAGGAGGTTAGATCATGAAAGAAAAGGTTATTGAAGTAGTAAGTTATATCGTACTTATCATCATAGTTGCAGCTATGGGGTATCTTTCATTGAACCAGGTTATTGGTTAACAAGCATTTAGGAGAATTATTATGACACAGGTACAGAAGAAGGACATGGTAAAAGAGTACAGAACCAAAGGCATGGAAATAAGGAAAACCACCGATGGTGAAATCGTGTTTATCAATACGGAACTGGTATCAAAGAAACTTATTGATATTATGGTTAATCTTCTTAACTTTAATGAAGAATTTAACGTTGGTTCAAGCGAAGGCCATGGTATTTATTCTGTGGTATTTCGTGATGATGGAGGGCCTTATTACCCGAGCAAAGACGGTGAATTTATTCCGGTGCCCTGGCTGTTTAACGAGGCATCCAAGAGCCTTATATGCAATCTTCGTGAATGCGTGGAGCTTGCAATTAACCAAGGTATTTCTGAAGAGGAAGGCTTTGAAAACAGTGAATTTCTTTCAAGCCGGGTGCTTACCTGGCAGCACATTCTTTCTGGATTTCTTCACGAGGTCCATCATGCTGAATCCTTCACTGATTCCTATATAGAACTTATGAAGGATGAGGATCGTATGGAAAAGGAAGAGAAAGCGGCTGACGAGTTCGCTTTTAATATGCTCATTGAAGCGGCTAAGGTAATGGACCTGGAAATGGATCTTGGGCCTGTAGAAGCAGTTTTTAACGAAATTTATGAAAGACGGCTGCCTGAGCTTGAAGCAGAACTTTCCAGCGTTATTGCTGCCGGCGGTGAAAATGATAAACTGGATATGTTCCTTACCGTTCAGAAGGTCATTGAGGAAGAAGGCATGGTTTGGTATATGCCTGATGACAAAGATGAAGAAAAGGATGTGATGTTCAATACCTATCGAGAATTCCTTCATTATGTCAGCGGCGACTCTGAAGATTGGGGGAGTGGTCCTGAACCCCAAAAGGTAGTCTATAACAATGGTCCTCAGACTGCTCCGGGTTTTGGTGGTGTTTCATATGAATATGCTCCTGCAGAAGACACTCAGCCTGGGTATCCTGCACCTGAACCAGAGCCCCATATAGCATATGTTCAGCCAGAAAGCAATCTTGATCCGGTAACCTTCCAGGCCGCAATTAAAACCCTATACACAAAAATAGCAAATCATATCTTTGCCAATTGCGCATACAATCCGATGAATGGGCCGGGCAAAGATTTCTTTAACACAAAGAGTAATGTCCTTATGAAGATAGCGCTTGAAGGACCCGAGCTTAATCTGGTTAAAGGATATGTCAATGATCGTGGTGAAACCCATGAAGCTGAGGGATTCATTGAGGGAAAATTTATCGATTTTGCCAACACACTTCCTGGCTATGAACTTCTGCTTAAGAAGATGGATGGAACCATAACCAGGAGGAAATTCATCCCTCAGAATCCTTGGAAGGTAAACCAGGCTGGAGCTTACAGCATGACCGCTCAACTTGCTCAGAATGGAGCGCAAATTCTTTGGGTTATTGATCCTGATTCAGCCCAGAAGAATTTCGCTGTTAGGGTATTCAATGGAAGAATGGAATCTAACAACAATGGAACATGGCAAGAAGTTTAATATGCCCTGTCGTTAGCTTAAAGGTACTTTTTAGGCCTATATGTCGTTTAGGCATATGATACCATTAAGTTTTGGTCAAACTGCCTTAAATTGGAAAATTTAACTTACCGTTTCGTTAGCATAAAGGCACTTTTTAGGCCGGTTTATGGTTTAGGTATAGGTAAGTACTGGTTTTTGGCTAAAACGCCTTAAAATGGAAAATTGTGCCTTAAACGATGGATTGTTTTGGAGTTTCTCGGGAACAGAAAGGTGAGGGGTCGGCGGTAAGGGAAAGCCGTCGGCACCTTGCAAGGGTTTTTGGGAGTGTTCTCAGGGACCAGGAAAATAAGAGTGGCATAAGGCTGCTCGAAATTATTTACTTTTTATTAAAGGAGTTTTTTATTATGGCAAATGCAACTGTAAAAGCAAGTGGTAATGGATTTAATGCAGTAACTTTGATTGATTGCAGAATCGCTGGCGCACCTTCGTATTATCCGGCACATTTGAAAGACGGAAAGACCGTGCAAGCTCAGACGGAATTTACGGTTTATCAGAATGTTCGGAACAGGAAGATGGCCTTTAAGGTTAATGCATGGGGTAAGATGGCCGATGTTATTGCACGTGGCGGCGCACCCGGAAAACAGGTTCACCTGGTGTGTAACATTCACAGCTATAAAGGACGGGTATGGGTTGAGGATCAGGCAAGCGGGCAGTTTACATTTCTTACCAAACCTGACGGACAGCCCATTCTTACGGATAAGGTTGGGCTAACTGTTGAGAATCTTACATTTGGGGTTGATTCAGCCAAGACCATTCAGGAGGAAATTCAGACTGGGTTCAGGCCTGTTGGATGGAATGATCCGGCAAGCCCTGGTTATCTTGAATGGAGAAACAGATGCGCTCAGAATAATGCAGTTCAGTTTGTTCCGGGTATGGAAACATTTGGTTATGCGAAGGTACGGAAGGTTAATGGTCAGGTTATTGCACCAAATGCACAGCCTCAGCCGCAACCTCAAAGTAACCCTCAGTTCATTAACGGGCAGTATGTCGGTCAGCAGGTACCTCCGCAGATGCAACCGCAGTATCAGGCTCCTGCAAATACCTACAATCAGCCGGCCCAACAAGCTCCTGCAGCTTATGCAAATGCTAATACGGGTTATGCAAATGTAACTATGTAGTTCGGTACCCTTGGTAATGGGGTAAAATTGCCAAAATGTTAATTCGGTGTGGTGGGGAGAAATCCCTGCTGCACCGAAATTTTTTGCCTTTAGCACAGAGGTTGGTTATGGACAGAAACTTTTTGCCTCCCTTAAGCAAGCCGTTGGTGGTTAACAGAATTGTTTTGCCTTGGTAATCGGATCGGTTGCTTTATCAAGCAGGGTTTATTTATGACTGGGAATTATTTTATACCTGGGAAATTTTGAAAGGTCCTATATAGGGTTATGGTTTAACAGAGCAATTTTTCCGCCGGGGCCATAAAAGGTTCCTTGATCCAGCAAAATTATTTCCATACCTAATACCCAAAATACCTTCTTAAAAAAGAACTAACTTATTAAACCAACTATATCTAACAAGTGTTTATTATTAAGAACTTAATTATCATGCTAATCTTAAACTTTATTCTACTCTATTAAGAACTTCTATCTAACTCTATACTTCTATCAAGTGCTCATTATTAAGAACTTTTTAGCTATCTCTTTATTAGATTTTTGGTTGATCTTTTTTATTAAATACTTCTTATTTGTTTAAGAATTTTCAATCAAAAACTTCGATAAATATCGGTCGAAATATATCGAATTTGATGGGGTAAAATATTGAACATTTGATATATAAATATAGGGTATTAACATGGGGTAAAACCTTTATCAAAAATAATAAAATTAACCTAAAAATTTCGCCGCCGGCCTAAAAAGGTTCCCAAAAAATACCTCTCCTGATTAAGCAAAAATTCCCAAAAGCAGCATTACCAAAGGCTTTCAACATTTTCGCACATTTTATACTCATGAATAAACTAACCTCTATATATAATAGAACATACATTTTTTTATTGGGAACATTTGGTGCCCTTCCAGCAGAGAAGGGCGGGAAAAGGACAACAGGCATTCTTACAGAAGAGTAAGAGGAGACACTACGATAAAGACAGGGATGAAGTCTCCGGCAATAACTGTCACTTAATATGGGCAGACCAGGCATTCTTTTCTGGAGAATAAACTTAGCGATACTGCGAAAAAAACAGGTAAACTCATCGTTGGTCGAAAAATTTGTACAATAAAAATTTTTACCATAACTGTTTTCACACAGAATTGGCACCGGACAACTGTTTCTTAATTAATAATTAATGCTTAATCAATGAAATAGGTAGATTTAATGCTACTTTCAAAAGTTTTAAGAAAAACAAAAAGTAAAAAAGAACCAAATAAAAGAAGATTCTAAAAACTAAAAAACTAGATCTTGGTTTTTATTAAGAATTTATATAACAAAAACTAATAATAGAGGTAAATATTAATATAGAATGAAGCAAAAATTAACTTATATATAAAGGTATAGAATTAAGAACTATTATATGAAGTACTTATATGAGGTTAAGAACTGAGGATAAGAACTAATATATAAAGTACTTATTTGCTATAAACTTAAGTAAAAGCCTTGATATAAAAGCCTTTCGTGAGATAAGAACTATAAATAAAGAACGATAGGTAAGAACTACTTATTTGATATATACTTAGGTAAGAGTTTAACTTGATTCTTAAAAACTAAAAAAGTTGATACTTCATACCTATAAAAAGTTGCCTCCATTTTCCAAGAGCCCCTATTCATGCGGTTCTTCAGAGGTGCGTTTTTTGGGGTCGAAAAAATTTTAAGAGGCAAAAATCGTCGAAATCGGTCGAATCCCTTGATACGTAAGGCTTTCAGCGGTTTTAGCTTGAACTACCAATTTTGAACTTTTTATACTTACCCCCTATGAAAAGTTGCCTCGTTTTTTCAAAACCCGCGCCAGTAGCGGCTTTCAGAAAACGCAATTTTGACCTAAAAATTTGCAAAAAACTAAAAAAGTCGTTTCATCATGGTCGAAAATCGTCGATTTCGATATTTTTCGAAGGAAAATTTCAAAAAATTGGCAAAAATTTGGGATTTTTTGGGGTTCAGGGGGTTTCAAAAGAGATCAAAAATCCTTTAAATGTAAGATTTTTGCTCCGATACTAGTATTTTTTCTGAAACCCGCGCCAGTAGGGGCTTTCAGCGTTTTTTGACCATCATTTTTACCCCTATTTTTATCCCGTTTTTGTATCAAATAACTTTTGATCTCCATACCTATGAAAATGACACTTTTAAACTATAAAAATCGTCTTGAAAAAGGTTAAAATGAACTTAATCAAGGAATAATATAAACATAGGGTAGAATATGTTAAAAATGGAACAATAGAAGTATTAATTAATAAGAATTTAGACTCAGTATAAGTATTAGTTAATAAGCTCTATAATATTATAATTAATAAGTTTTATACTTAATTAAAGCAAGATATGAACATAAGATAGAAGTGCTTAATAATAAGTTCTATGATATTATCCAAACTTAATCAAACAAGGTATGAGATAGAATTAGTTCTAAAATAATAGAACTTTAGTATAAGTATTAATTAATAAGTTTTGTATATAAGAATTATGTCCGGTGTAGAAGTATTTAATAACAAGAACTACGTTAATATTATGAAGTAAAAGTGAAATATATAGTAAATTAATAATAAGCTCTATAAAGCTATGTATGCTTAATAAGAACTGCATTGATATATATTGTTTCAATATGAAGTACTCAATAATTAGAACTGGTACAACGTAAGAACTTATTCTAAACAGAAGTATTAATTATTATAGAACCGTGTTGGTATATATTATAAGAACTTAATTAAATTAGTTATGTTTTTGGGTTGGGATAAAATGCTCAATAATTAGAAGTGTTTAATTAATAAGAATTATGTTAGTGTGCTGTGGTTAAGAAGTATTAATTGTTTTAGAATCTTAAAGGGCTTTAATTTTTAATTTTATAGATGTTTGGTGTTTAATTGATGTTAGGGTATTGGTATTATATAAAAGGGGCTTATATGGGGTTATTTTGTTTGAATTAGGTTGGGATCTTTTTTCGTTGATTATGAACATTTAAATTTGTGTATTTTTAGGGTTAGAAAAGTATGTAAATTTTGGTGTTCATTTTAGGTAAAAAATCTTGATTAAAATTAGTTATTTATATTTGAAGCAGATGTGCGTTTGGCCCTTATGGGCACTTTTGGAACATTTTTTAGGCCGGCGGGGATTTTTGGGATGGTGGGGGTTGAAGAAGGGAGCTTTTTTTGGCCCGCGGGCGAAAATTGGGGAAAGCCTTGATGGGTGGGCGTTAGGGTGTTTGAAAGGGGCTTGGTGGAGCGACTGACGATGGGCGGAAAAAAGGTGGAGCCATCATGGTTAGATGGCCAAAAGCCTTAATTGGTGGGGGTTTTGCCGTTTGAGGTGTATTTGCAAAAGAGGGTGTTTTTGAGGGATTTGGAGGGGAAAAGCGCCCAGGATAAATTATGTTGCAAAAGCCCATAGGACAAGGTTGTAACATAAAAAACGATTGATGAAACGCCCAAGATAAACAGCGGAAAAAACGACCATGGTAGAAAAGGCAGCTAAAATGTCGAAAATTTCTGATGAAAGCCTTTAATGGCGAGGGTTTTAGTGTGTTTTTACTGAAAAAACCCAAAATATTCGTAAAAACAAAATCAAAAATACAAGCATCTTCAAGAGGACACTTTTTTAGAGCCTTGAAATTATTGGTTATTTTTGGATGCTTTAAAAATAGCGCTTTTTTTATCGATTTAAGAGCGTTTCCATGGTAGTGTATACTACGGTATACCTTAAACCTAAAACGGCTTAAATTAAGGCATTTAACGCCTTTATGGGGTTCTTTTTACCTTAAACCTTTGGTTTGCATACCTATTCTTTCTTAATTAATTCATAAAAATTTGGTTATTATTGGGTGGAACCCTTAATTGACGGGGGCTTTGACGTTATGGGGCCTTTTTGGGCTTTAAATGTAATCTTGATAAAAAATTGTTTTTGTGGGAGGGAAAAGGAAAAATGGAAAGACGTGATAAAATTATTAATGAGTTGACAACTTTTCTTAGTGATTTATATTTGCTGAATGATTTTTTGGTTAATGTTGAAAAATATGGGTTATTAATAAGAACTAATTCAATGAGTAAATATGTTGATGCATTCTTGAAAAAGCTTGATGAACATTATGTTCAATATAAAGATATTATTTCTATTTCATTTGTTTGGAATTTTGATGGTTTTGATAAATGGCATAAAGTTAGTGAAGAATGGATTAGACATATTGAGGGGATTAATTTTGATGACAATTTTGATAGCGTTTGGTAATTAAGGGGAATTTTTTGGCCGGCGGGAAAATTTTTAATAAATAGGTAAAAATTATGAAAATAGAGGATTTCGAGAAAAAAGTTGGAGGCAGCTTATACCTCGAATTATATATTTTCTTGTGCAAGGAAGGTGTTCAAAAACATTTTAAAATGCTGGTAGTTCACCATGGAACTTTAATAAAAACAAGAAGTATAAGAAACTATGTATATCGCTTTAAAGAGTTAGACCTTCCTGCTGAAGATCTTATAAAAGAAGCTTTTGATTATCGCAGCCCATTATGGAACAGACTGCACAGAAAATGGGCTCGTAAAGTACTCAAAACAAAAGGATTTAATTCATTATGGTAACAACAAAAGACATAAGTTATTATCTGCATGACCTTTTAAAAATACATATGAAAATAAAGGATTTCTTTGATTATGTTAATGCTGAAAGAAGCCTAAATAAAGGTCCTGAACGATCCATCGAAGGATACGTAAAATCAAGCATCTCAGATGGTATAAGTATTTATGATTTAATTACCAACGCCTTTATATGGCAAAAAACATCTGAAGGCATTGAATATTGGAGGATTGTAGACCGTGAATGGCGAACATTGGTAGAAAGATGGAACCTGTATGATGTTAAAGATGATTCCTATGAAAGCATTTGGTAAAGGATATTAAAAATGGAAGAACTAATGATAAAAGATTTTAAAGCCTTTCTCGATAAACACAACGCAAGAAAATTATTTGAAAATGGCCTTAAACATTATTCATTCAAATCAAGCGTAACCACCATTGATGAATGCGTTAGGGACGAATTACGTTTAGCGGGTAAACCTTATAAATTCGTTAATAAGTTTAATTGGTCAAAAACAGACAGTGTGAGTTCATCTTTTTGGTTTGATTTGAATAATAAATGGGTTGCATTTTGTGAAAAATATAAGTGCGATTATAATTCAATTTGGTAAAAATGTGCAAAAAATATTTTAAAAATGTGCGTAATTGGGTATGAAGTACCTTTATCATAAGAACTTAATCAAACCGAACGGAGAAAAACCATGGAAATTAAAGCTTTCGAAAAGAAGGTTGGAAGAAGTATATACCATCACTTTTATGGTTTCTTGTGCAAGGAAAATATTGATAATCAATTTAAACTTAAATTATTAAAAAGTGGAAAAACAGTAAGAACAAACATCATAAGTGTTTATGTGGAACGCTTTAAAGAATTAAATTTACCTATTGAAGATCTTGTGAGGGAAGCTTTTGATTGGACTAATTCGATGTGGGACGAAATAAACGAAAAATGGATCAATGAAGTGAAAGGATTATTATGAAAAGTTGCCAGGTCTTAACTAAAGAAAATAGATTTATAACCTTTCTGAAAAAAATGGGTGTATATGATCAATTTTTAACAAATTTAAGGGGAGGGTTTTATATTGATTATCCAGATATAACTGTAGGGAGATATTATGTAAAACTTAAACAGATATATGGTGATGGATATGAAGCTATTGAAAATTTAGTTTCGGATGGGTTTTCTTGGGAGGATTCTTATGAAGGGGTTGATTTTTGGGGAAAAATAGATATTGAATGGAGAAGAGAGTTAGGTGTTAAAATTGGAACGGGGTTTAAATCGTTGTGGTAAACTTTTTTGGGGCCGGCGGGAAAATTTTTGCGCGGGCTGATAAAATTTTATGAAAGTAAAAGGGGAGGAGTGTGGAGAATGAAAACAGAATTTCTAAATTTCCTTCGTGAAAATGAAGCATATGAAAAATTTAAACATAATTACCTTTTTGGATTATCATCAAAGAAAGTGGTTTACGAATACATAATTGATGATTATTGCGTGGTTACCGATCCAAAGAATTATTTGGTAAAGGCTTTTCTTTGGGTAAGTTCCGTTGAAGGTGATGATTTTTGGAGAAATTTAAACAATAAATGGTTGGAGAAAATAAAATGATAAATACTTTTAAAGATTTTTTAAGGTCCGAAAACTGCTATGATCAATTCATTTATAATTTGAGTGAGTATGGTGAATACATTCAAACAGATTCAATCGAAGAATATGTTTCAGTACTGAAAATGAATGAAATAGAGGAGGAAGAAAATTACATAATTGAAGCCTTCTTTTGGGATAATTCCAACGAAGGAAGATCCTTTTGGGAGGAAAAACACGATCGTTGGGAAAAGTTCTTGGGGGTAGAACATGAAGTATAAGCCAGAAGAATACGGTTCAAAATTTTTTCAGTTTTTGGTTGAAAAAAATGTGCATAAAGAATTTACAGAGGCTCTCGAAGCCGAACGAAAAGTACCATTGAGAGCCTTTATTTCTTTCATAAAATCACCAGAATTATATATAAGGAAAGCTTTTTTATGGTATGTTAAGGAACATGGGTATGTGAACTTATATAAATTTAATCAAGGAGTTAACTGGGAGGCACTTAATGCAAGATGGTTAGAGAGGATCAAATGAAAGACTTTGAAACGGTTTTATCGAAAAAAGTGTATACAGAAGTTATTGATTACATTTACGATTTATACGGCGATACCATCAACGGATTAAGCAAAGACATGGTATTAAAAATAATAGAACCCTTTTCCTACGCAAATGCTTCAGCAATTAGGGATTTTATTAAAGTGTATACGGATTTTAGGGTATTAATTCATATGGATAGCCTTAAGCTAACATTGCTTGCAAAAAAAGACAAAAACTCTTACAAAAGTATTTGGTAATTGCTTAACCAAAGGAGATAAAATGGGAACTTATATTGTTAAGCTTAAACCTACCAATAAAAATAGCATAGGTGATAAAATATTAGGAATGTTCGAAGGTAATATCGTTGATATCGCACTTAATCTATCAGAAAAAATATCTCTGTTAGATGAACAGCATATCACTTTATCTTTCAAAAAAATACAACCCAAGGAAATAGTAAATTTTAATGAGGATTTGAAAAAGAAAGTAACGATTTTGATGGAGGGGCATGACCCTGAAGAAATTGAGCGTGATATTGAATATGTTGAAGATGATGAGCGTCTTTTGATTGATAGAAAAGGTAATCAAATTAATATTGATTTCAATCCTGACGGGGAAGATGGAAGAGACTTTGAATTCATCAAGAACAAATTCAATGATGAGGATATTGGAAAAATAAGGTACCTTATTGAGAAGGGGCTGCTATGATTAAATATGGATTAAGAGTTAAGAAAACAGACAAAGTGCTCGGATTTGGATATATTTACCATGAAGAATCTGATAATGTAATTTTTGAACTTTACCCGATTAGTAGAAACTCTGGTAATGTTTGGATGGTTAATACCTTAGAAGAAGCGAAAAGCATCAAATACAATGGAATAAACGATTCACAGTGTTCATATAACAAACCGTCACACAACCTCCTTTCAAAGGATCTTGAGGTAGTTAAGTTCAGTATAAACATAACTGAGGCAAAATAATGAGAGCTTTAATATACCTATTTGGGTCTTTTCTTCTTCTATGTATAATGCATATACTGATACCAGACATAAACTTTGTAATGATTGAGATGACTTGGTCAGTATTTATGTCTTTAACATTAATTGATATAGCATGGAAAGCTAAGGATAAAAAACTTCTTACATTTTCTGCTTTGTTTGTTGCAGCATATTTTCTTAACACTATTTCTTATTTTGTGATTTGCCCGGCCGGGGAAAAGTTTACACTCATTCAAGCTTTTCCTACATACTTTTTATTCTTTTTAATCATTTTAACATTAATTGAACTAAGGAGTTACTTTCTCAAATATAGACCTTATTACATTAAAAACTTTGTGAATATAGCTGCAAACCTTGGTGTTTATCTTTTTCTGGCCTTTTATATTTTTTCGTTAATAACAGTTACAAAACCTATAATTGGTCCCAGCATTGTGTTATTTGTAATAGGTGTAATATACAAATACGCTGATAATGAATGTGAGAGTACCATTCTTGTCAAAAGTACAGGATACGCATTCATATTTCTTGGAGGAATAAATGCAACTATTAATTTACTCAGAAATTTTTATGGAGCTTAAAAGTGAATTCACTAATTAGTCTATTTGTACCGTTTCTTTCTTTAACAGTTATTAACATAATTGCGCCAAATATATTTATTCTTTTTGGTGAAATTTCCTGGTCTATACTCATAGCATTAGTGTTAATGGATATAGCGGTAGAATCAAAGAGAATGGTTCCTGTTATTTTTTCTGTTTTATTCATCTTGGGAGGAATAGTTACTCAAATTATTTGTTTTATGGAAATCGCTTTAAACGATCCTTTTATTATTCCACAAAATATTCGTGTTTATTTTCTACCAGCTTTGACAATCTTAGCACTGATAACATTAAGAAAATACTTCATTGAATATTGTCCGTATTACATCAAAAACCCAATCAAGGTAGCTATAAATCTTTTCTGTTACTGCGCATTTACATATTACCTATATGCTTTAATAGACAAAACTACCTCTTTAACTGGTCCAAGCACATTACTTCTTGCAGTAGGTATTGTTTATAAGTATATAGACAGCAAGGAGGATCATATCATTTTTACCAAATACACCAGCTATTTGTTTATACTTATTAGCTCAGTATCTATCATCATAAACTTAGTCAATTAATCACAAGGAGAGGAATAATGTTTAACGATTACGAAACCTTTGCAACTTTCATGGAAAATCTTTTAAGAGTTGAAAAAGTTGAAGGGCTTTTCATAAGCGACTACCTTAATAGTACTGACTTAAAACCAGTGCTTATCGTCAATGGAGGCTTGTTCAATAAAGTTTTCAGAATCAAGCAAGACGTCACTTCCGTTAAAGATGTTCTGGATCATTTCAAATCAAAGGATGTTATCAGCACGGAAAACATCTTCGCTCAGTTATTCGACTGGTCCAAATTACCTGATTGGTCAAAGAGGCATAATCTTTATAAGGAAAAATATTTGCGGGCCTATACAAATAATCCTCAAATAAAGAATGTTGATGAAGTAATCAAATTGTTCGAGCAATTCTTAAGGGATCACGACCTTTTGAATGAGTACCTTCATGATCTTGTTTATCATGTAAAGGATAGGTACGAAACAAATGTTAATCTTCACAGAGCTTGGAAAGTAGGAATTAAAGAAAATATTGATTGTGTCTTTAATGGGCTTGTACCTATTGATGAGTTTAGAGACAATCTTATTAATTACTTTATTTCTTATACAAATCCAAAAAGAGGTATTGTTTTCTGGGAGGATAAAAATAAGGAATGGGAAAAGTATGTTGATCAGTATCCTATTAACTTTACTCCCGCCGGCGAAAATTATAAACCAATTGATAAGTTCAAAGTGGCAAAAATGTTTGTTGACTTTATCAACACAGGAGAATTTAACTATGAAATAAGAAGAAATGGTAAATGGACCACTCTACCAAATCTTGAGTTTTATGCACGTAAAACCTTAATTATTAACCGACATTATTTTGAGTACGAATCAGCCATGAATTTGTTAAGTGACGCATTCAATACCCTCGATGATTATTGGAAAGGAAAGGACGAACAATGGAGAAAATATCTGGGCTCATCTATTAAGGCTTAGGATTGAAGAATGTCATTATTATAATTCTATTAGGGATAACTAAACAACGGGGCTGCTCATTATGAGTGGCCCTATATATTAGGAGAAAAAACATGTCTATCAATAGATGCAGCAACTGTGAAGCGTATTACACAGAACCAAAAGAAATTGAAATCGCTTATGATAAATTGGCTAAGGTTGACAGCAATATCGAATATATTGAGTTTGTCTTGGAATGCCCAAAATGCGGCCATAAACATATCAACGGAGGCGAATTGTTCTTTGACGATGTCTCAGAAAGAAAAGCAATTAATGTTTACTCAAAGGCTTTTGATCCTGAAAAGCACGGAAATGTTCAAACACTTAAGGCTGTAGAACTTGTTGAAACAGACGAGGATACCAATTATATGGTTTATTCAGATGAAAAGAAAAGAGCAATTAATTTGAGGCCAGCAACATGACAAGTTTAATAACTTGCTCATTAAAACTTTATATTATACTTTCTTCAACATTAATTTTAATAGATCTAATTTTCATAACACTATTGATTAAAGAATGGATAAACCTCAAAAAAGGAGACAAACAATGAACGCATTAAGAATCAACGAACTCAACTACATTGTAAAAACTAACACTGGTTTTGTCAACATTCACACAAGCAATAGGATTTCAGAAGAATTTGCAGATTTTATTGCAGAGGCTGTTACTGATACCAAGATAAATTCAGTGGTTGTAAACTATGATTTGTACCGTGATGTTTCTACTCCTATCGAAAAGAACATTAAGTATAGAAAAGGACACGAAGAAAGAATAACTATAAACCTTAGAGGATTACTGACAAAATTCATTAAAGATGATCTTAAACGAACTGAATTACGAACATTAGATTTAATCAATAAATTCGGTGAGTTTGTAAAAGAAGAAGTTTGGAAATTTATTCATGGAAACAAAAACCATTGTATAAAAGGATATATATTTGAAACTAACTCAGCTAATGATCAAGATATTATTGATTATCTACTATTTAAAATTGAGATGTCATTAGGGATTAATAATGACTTCCCTAAAGATGTTAATATTACAAGAGAATCAAAAATAGAAGAGTGGAATTGTTTATATTCATTTGATAATAAGATAATTAATGTTATTACTCAATTTGATACAAGCTACGGTTCCGTGGTAGATATTGCACGATTGCTAAAACATGCGGGTAAGCATGAAATAAATACCGTAAAAATTCTTGATAATTTTGAACTTAGTAAAAAGATACAAATACCAAGATTTCAATTTGTTACTGAGAAAGGAGGGGTTAATGGTCTTGAGATAAACCTTGGAGTCATTTTTAAGGAACTTCTCAAGAAGAAATCAGAGTTAATTAAAGGCAGCCATGAAGAAATGTGTAATGCTCTTAGAGAAGAATTCTATAGAGAGCTTAAAGTCTTCTTGTTCGGAGAAGAAAAATACAAGGAGATCTATTACAGCTTTGGGTTCAATAACCTTGATGGAAAGCTGGCTCTTATGATGCATGAGGCTATTAAATACATGCAAAAGTAAATAATTATTCATAGCCCCTAAGTGAAGAATTCCTTAGGGGCTTCAAAAGGTTATCGATGAATTTTGATTCAAATAAGATCTTTGAGATATTTGAAGTAATCGCAGCAGGGCTGCTTATATTGTTGGCTATCATAATTTTAGGCAAAGCCTTAGAAGTAGCTCTGATATATCATTAAATAATTAAGTAAGGATACCAATATATGATTGAAATAGATTGGTGGTTGATACTTTGGTTATTCTTGAGCACTATTGTTTATTTTAGTGCTATAAGTCTTGTATTTTTAATTTTTAAGGCCTACGAACAGGAAATTATTCTTAAAGGCGTCAAAGAAAATTTGGAGAAATTTGAAACATATTATAAAAGGATACAAAAATGAAAGTTCTTGAGTTTAGTAAAGGTTTTTACATGTTGGTGGATGGAGATAAATTCGTTAGAGTAAGAGCGGATGAAAAGATCTCAAAAGAATTGGTTAAGTTTATTTCAAAATCTATAAAGGGTACTGAGATAAAAATAGTGGTAGTACATTACAACTTGTACTCTCAAACCCCTTCAGATATTAAAGATCCTATTAAATGGCAAAAGAATCATGAAGGAAAACATCTGCACATTAACTTAAGAAAATTATTGGTTAAGTTCTTAAATGAAAACCCCAGCTATGTAAAGAAAAACATTATTGACCTACTCAAGGAATTCAACAAGTACTTCAAAGATCAGGTTTGGAAATTCATTCATGATGAACCTTATCCAGGAGAGACTCCAACCTATCTGGTAAATAACGTTTTTCCAACAAGTAACTTGGGAAATTGTGATGTAATTGACAGGCTAATTTTTGCTGTTATGATTGAGAAAAAAGTTGATAATAAATTTCCCGAAATTATTAACTCTTTAAGAGAAACTGTTCTTACTGACTGGTGGAGCATCTATTCTGTAAATAGCAAAATGGTGGAATATCGTTCCGATTTTAAGTCTTCGAATTATTTTATGAAGTACCTTTTTACCTTACTTCGTTTTTCAAATAACCACTACATAGATAGAATAGAGTTCCTTGATAACAATATGCAAATTGAAAATGGAGATCCGGAAGAGCCCTTAGTGTATGTATCTTCCAAAACAGATAGCAACTTGGTAACTCTTGTATTGAATGTAGGGTTTATGTTCAAGAAACTTATCGAAGATAAGCCTGATTTAATCAAAGTAAGTTTTGAGGATAAGTGTAGTGTTTTAAGAAGATTTTTCTACAAAGAACTTAAAGACTCCCTCTTTGGAAAAGAATCCAAATTTGATATGGCTTACAGCAATTTAGTATTTAATGAAGATGATCCGTCTGTAGCACTTATGATGGATGTAGTAATCTCAGCCCGGGAGGAAAAATAAATGAATATTCTAACTGTAAGTGACAAAGAAAGCTACATCTCAGGAAACAAAGGCTTGATCAAAGTAAAATCTGATGGAAGAATTCCAAAGAATCTTATCTCTTTCATATCAGAATTGACAAAGGGTACAGACATAAGATCTGTTTCTGTTAATTATCATTGTAATGAGATTATTCTTTCAAAACAGAAAGAGCCAATAATAAGAACATCTGAGAACCTCGAAATAAATCTTGAAGAAATGTTCCTTAACTTCATCAATTCATCTTCAAGTTATAAGGAAAAAGCGGTTGATTGGATCGTTTATAGATTTGATTGCTATTTCAAGAAAGAGTTATTAAAGGAGTTTGATCGCGAAATTAAAGAAGAAAAGAAGATAGGGGATATTTTCTTTACCAATAAAAATATTATTAAAGACTCTGTAATTGATGACTTGATTTGGAATGTTTTCGTTGGACTGGGAATCAATAATAAGATTCCACAAAGAATGCTTCCTTCCAGAGAATTTCGGGTATTTCCACACAACAGATTTTATTCATTTAACAACAAGATTATAAGAGTCTATTCAGCGATTAGCTCCATGTTTTATGGTATTCCCTTTCTCGTAAAATGCTTAAGAGATTCTAAAAAACACAAAGTAAATGAAATAATTGTTCTTAGCAGTAACTTCAATTCATCAAAGGATCATTTTGAAATATTTTCCGATAGTGAAAATGTTACAGTTTTTCAAATTGATTTGTATACTATGTTCAAAGATTTCATAAAAGAAAACCCATCGTTTACTGGATTGGATCTTAAGAAGATTTGTACAAAATTCAGAGAATATTTCTTTAATAAGCTACAGATGTTCCTATATGGAAAAGATGTCGGCCTCAAATCCCACAATAATCATTTCTTGGGTAACTTTGATGCAACTTTAGCAAAAATGATGCATGAAATAATCTATAATAAATAATTTTTTATGGCCCCGGGGAAAATTCTTCGGGGTCCCAATCTAAAAGGAGTATTACAATGATCTGGAAAATTACTTGTTACAACGGAACAGTTTGGGAAGCAGAAACACAAATGACTTTAAGTGAGGCCTTAGTTAGATTCAAGAAGGAAACAGGGTTGTTTGAATTGGATATTAAGCTTGTTGAGAACTTACATTGAGGGACAATAAAAATGAGTACTGTATATGAAGCTTTTGGTTACATCAATGGGGTAAAGAAAAAACTCGGCTTTTACAGAGGGAGCAAGAGCGAAATTAAAAGATTTCTAACACAAAAAGTTGGAAGGGTGCCAACCGTAGCATCCCCTAAGTCAAGATACAATAATTTTGATGTTATTAATTTGAAAAGACCCAACGAAAATCACAGGGAAAGGTTTATTAAATTCCTTAAAGAAAGCAAAGTTTATGAAGCATATATCTATAACAGTAATCTTACCCTGGATAGTTTCTTTGCAGATACAATTCCATTCCTGTATATTGAAAATGCTTTCATTTCAGAGCACTCACCAGAGGGTAAGGATTTTTGGGAAGAGGTAAATCGTAAATGGATTGATAATTATCTTTATGGCTTTGAAGATGCAAAAGGCTATAATATAAACAGAATCTACCTTCTAAAAGGTTTTCTAAGAAGAAACCATAGGTATATAGAATTTTGCAGACGGCTCGGGGCTGAGAATAATAGTGAACTTAGTGAGGTCTATGAAAGATTTATCAAGTTCTCTATCAAAAAGAAAATACGCCCAGAGCTTTTAATATGGTTTGGAGCTATTTCATTTAACATGAATGAGGCAAGTTTTATAACTTGGAGAAGTTACAGCAACGAGTGGGAGGAAAAAATAGGATGAATTTGGATAGAGTTTTTGAAGTAAAAGGTTATGTAGATGGGGAATATTGCAGCCTCGGTTTTTATAACGGAGACAGCGAAGAAATACTGGAACACGTGAAGGAAAAGACCGGTAGCGAGCCTCCCACAATTACCATGCAAATGAAATTTGATCCTGCCAAGATCATCGATATGAACTACCTGAAAGAGAGCTACAGGGATAGATTTGTAAAATTCCTTAAGGATAATAAACTTTACCAAGCTTTCCTCTATAACAAAAAACACTCATTAAAAGAAGAGGAAAACCCCGTTTTGTTTGTTGAATCAGCTTTTGATTGGAAAGCCACCCCTGAAGGAGAGGACCTTTGGAAAGAAGCCAATCGCAAATGGGTTGATATTTACACTTACAGTAAGGAGAAAGAGAATGAATATTACCAAATATTGGTGAATTATCTGCTCAAGGGCTTCCTGAAAAGAAATAACGCCTATTACGAATTTTGCGAAAAGCTTGGCGCAACCGAGAATGATGCTGATGAAGTTTATGATGAATTCATCAAATTCACAGTAGAAAACATTATGGCAGCGAGCTATTTAATTTGGTTCGGGGCTATAAAATTTAACATGAATAAAGCAGATTTAACCTTTTGGAAATCCCTTAGTGAATCATGGGTCAAAGAAATAGCTTAAGGAGGTATAACATGGATATTTATGGTAATATAATTGCTGGTGATTATAATTCTATTCCTTTCGAAGAATTGCCTGAAAATAAGTGCTATTCTTGTGGAGTGGATGAAGTGTTAAGTCATAACCTTGATGAAATGGACAACGTAAAGTTCTGCAAAAATTGTGGTGCCCGAGTAAAAGAAATCTATGATGAAAGGACAAACCTATATGTAAAGAATTCTGAGGAAGCAACAAGAAAGAACAAAGAACTAAAAACGAAGTTCAAAGAGGATGTTATAAGGTATGCAGGGCTGGAAGGCCATGAAAAAGCAGATCAAATTTTTAAAGTTGCTTGGGATCTGGGTAGAGAAGTTAGATTTCGGGAAACCTTAATTAAAGTAGCTAAAACCATGGGAGCAATAGCACCATTATTTAAGGAGTAAACCACCATGCCTAAACAATTATTCAATGAATTTCTTAAAGATCATAATATGGTTGATGTATTTAAGTTTCTAACAAATAATAATGAAACAAAAGGCCTTGCACCTGAAAAATATATCAGCGATGGTCTTGACTGGGAAAGTATAAAGAAATCAAAAAATGAACATTATTGGGAAAAATTAGATCTTAAATGGAAAATAACTTATGAAAATTTCAAAAGAGGTATAAAGCCGTATTACCACCCGCTGTATCTTTTGAAAGACTTCCTTATCGAAAATAATTGCTATCATGAGTTTTGTGAAAGATCGGGCATCAAAAAGGACGATGATTTCAAAAGATTCATTAAGTTCCATATGGACAAAGAAACCCCACCAAAAGATATTTTCTTCCGCGGGGCTATAAATTTTACCTTATCTGAAGAGAAGTATGACAAATGGATGAAAATTCTCCAGGAATGGATAGGGCTAATTGTTTAACCCCAAACAGGGAGGGGGGAAATGTACAACAAAAAAGAAATAATGATAGTTCTTACTCCTTTGGTACTCATTGGATTTTTCAATGTTATTTCTGATGCGCCGGGAATCAAAGAGCTGCTTATTACCTTTAGTCTATTTGCTGGTGTAACACTTCTTGATATTGGGCTTCTATCTGTGGAAAAACCTCAAATAATTAGATTTTGTGTATCTGCAATACTTTTGTCCCTGACGTGTGCTCTGCACCCAACCATCGCGTTTGCTTTTACAGTAGCTCTTTTGTTCTTTCTAAAGAACGATGAGAAGGAAGATCTTTTATTGTTTTATTTCTTTACTGGGCTTTTGCTAATAACAACAAGCTCCGCTAACTACGTTAAATATGTTTTGGAGTTAATAAATTAAGAATAAGGTGGCCTTCTTTGGAAGGTCACCGAACTTTTTTGCATTTCAGAGGATACTAAATGATTACAAGTTATATCAAATTTGTTGAAGTATTTGAACAGTTTTTGAGAGAAGAGGGTAAGGAAAAGGAGTTCATTTCTGAATATACCTTAAAGAACAGCATGAAACCAAGGCTTGTTCCTATGAAAGGGTTTTTCAATAAACTATTTAATAGAAAAGAAAACACAACCACAATAAGGGAAGTGCTGGATCATATCAAAGCAAACAACATGATTGACACTGAAAGTATCATTTCTCAAGCATTCGTTTGGGATTATGGATCTGATTGGGCTAAGATTAGTAATAAATTCAGCAATAAACACCTTGGGCAATTAAAATATGACCCAACAACTGCCAACATAGAATATGTGATGAATTTATTTTATAGATTTCTTAATGTTAACAATCTTACCAATGAAATTTGCTCGGAGATTACCAGGTATAGAGATAAGTATCCAGTATTTATAATTCCTCACGAAAGGTGGCTTGTTGTATCTAAGAAACTAATCGGATCGGTAAAATATGGAGAACATACGGTTGATCACCTTGCCAATGTTTTGATGTTTAGTAGATTTAATGTTAAATACTCTTTTTTGGGAAAAGATTTTTGGGAAAAAGCAAATAAAAAATGGCTTACTTATTATAAAGAACACAAATCAAATTTAATTGAGGTTCAAACAGATAATTTTCAACCAACAGACGATGATGTCACTAAAACTTTTTGCGAATTCGTAGATAAAGAAAAATTCGAGGAAAGTATAGCAGTAAAAGGTAAATGGACAACTATTCCTGATCCAGAACTTTACGCAAGTAGATCTCTTAATTGTAACAGATGGTTCTACAGAAAAGACAATGCACTGAATCTAATAAGCGATGCATTTACTGGAATAATGAATGCTTATTGGAAACAGAAAGATTTTGAATGGAGAAAGATCGTAAATAAAATGTGAGGAGTGTATTAAATGCCTGATGATATTTACCACTTTGGAAACCACTTCATGATATCAGATTTAGACAAAGAAGGAAGAATAATTTGTAATCCAACTGAGTGTCGAGAAATTCTTATAAACAGAGTTAAATTCTGCATCAATCATAACAAAAAACAAGCAAATAAAGACGTTAGAAATGTAATCAATACCATAGCATTAAAAACCGGTAGAAGCCCCGATAAAACTAAATTTGCCGTAAAATTGATAAATATATTAGAAGGAGAAGAAAAGACCAAAATACTTAAGGATAAAGGGATACAACTAATTGATGAATTCAGAATTAAACCAGCACTGATGTGGATAAAAAACCCGCAAATGCTATCCATGTTTCTTCTGTTACTTAGAACTTTAATTACCGAGGGAAAAGTTCAAGAAATAAAAGGAAATGATGTTCCTTATGTTATTTCTATCTTGAAAGAGTGTATCCCGAGATTAAATGCCGATAATAAAAGTAATTTGAGAAAGGTTCTTAAGTACTTAGAAGAAATTTTAGATAAACAGGACATCTTATTTCATAATAAAGTATCAAGAGCGTACAGAAAAATAACCCACGGGAGTTATTTGGGCATTCATTCTTATTTAACATTGTGTAGCAAGGATAGAACATTAACAAGGAGGTGCAAGAGGCACTTATTGAAAAAGCCCTGGTATAAATTAATTTTTTAAAGAGGTAAGGCTATGAATAAGAAAAAGAGAAAAATACTGTTATTGTTTCTTGATTTTCTAATAACTAAAAAAGTAAACCACCAATTTTTGTTCACAATAAAAACTCGTTATGGGTATATGGGTATTGATAGTTATGCTGAGGACATCTTAATACACAACAGTGATGGAACACATTTAATTAAATTTATTTTAAATTCTGGTAATTATTTCCTTGATAAAGAATTCTGGGAAGCTCTTAATAAATCATGGTTAGAGGTATTGGAAGAATTTCACAGGAAGAGCAGCACGAAGGAAAATTTTAACAGCGTTTGGTAAGGAAGATTAATAACATGAATGATAAAAAGGAAAAGATACTATCATTGTTCCTTGACTTTATAATAACCAAAGGATTGGGGCAATCTTTTTTGCTTACAATAAAAAACCTTTATGGATATAAAAATATTATTGATTACGCCAGAGACGTTTTGGAACTGGATAGTGATGGAACGCATTTAATTAAGTACATTGTAAATAAAGCTAACGTTAATCTCTTTCTTGATAAACACTTCTGGGGGCCTCTTAATGAAGAATGGATGGAAAAATTAAAAGAATTTCACAGCGAAAAAGAATGTTTTAGCAGCGTTTGGTAATGGAGGATAATATTATGATTGAAGATCTTGATTTTTTAAATAAAGAAGAAAAGGAAAAGTTAAATATACAAGTTAAATTCATAAGGTGGCTTGGGGAAGATTATTCAAGCTTTCTCAAGAATCTTAACAAGTATAAAAAGTTAGACCCCGTTACCACGGTTTCTGGTTATGTTATGAAAATGGTTTCTCAAAATAAAGAACAGGACTTAGTAAGCGGTGCTTTTAGTTGGAATGGTACCGATGAAGGGCACAATTATTGGGCAAAGAGGTCAGAGGAATGGGAAAAAGAATTGGAGAATGAGTTGGAAAGAAGAAATGGTTTCAACTCAGTTTGGTAATTAGTTATTTGGAGTTTTAGCTTATGTATAAGAAGTATTATGCTTTTAAGGAATTCCTTAAGGAAAACAATGCGTTAGAGAATTTTGAACGATCTTTGAAGAAACAACCTTTGGGTGAAAACATAGATAATTATATTGAAAGGTCGAAAAAAAGTTTCGTAGCTGAAAACATGCTTGAAGCTGGATTTGTATGGTTTTATGATGAAAAGTCATATGACTACTGGAGAAATTTGAATGCTGCCTGGAAAAGATATTTAAGTAATAATTTTAAATAAAACGGAGAGGAACTTATGAGATCAGAAATACAAAAAGAATTTGAACTTCTTTCAAAGAAAGTTAAAGAAAATCCAAGATTTATAAACCCTGATGATTTTGTTTATGAACCGCTTGAATTTGAATCTGGAGCTATTAAAAAACGAAAAACTTGGTACAAAAGAGTAGACGCAGAATATGTTGAAGAAGATCAGGAGTACAATTCAATTTGGTAAAGGAGAAAATTAATGCAGGTAGAAAAAGATTTTATTGATTTTTTAAGAAGTAAAGAATGCTTGGAAGATTTTGCTAAAGAAGTTGGTTATGATAAAGATATTAATATTTATGTTTTTAATCAACTTGAAAATGGTAATCCTGCTTATTTATTAATATGTAATGCATTTACATGGTCAAATTCAGAACGTGGTTATAGTTTTTGGGCAAATGTGGATGAAGATTGGGCGCAATATTGTGCTGATAATTATTCTTATATAGGGTGAGTTAAAATGGGAAATCTTTTAAAGGTGGAAAAAGAGTTTAGGGAATTTCTTAATTCAAGGGGTTATTTGAGATATTTTATTGCCCGCCTGGAAGAATTTGGTATTGGTTCTATTCGTGATTATCTTAGGTATTTTAATAAAAACAGTAAAGAGGATTATAGATATTTGATTGATTATGCTGTTCAAAAGGGTATTATTTCTGGATCAATAATAATGTTAAATATGGCTGAAGATTGGGCATCAAGCAGAAGGTATTATAGGTAAATTTTTTTGCCCGCGCCAAAAAGGTTAATAATATGAAGATAATATACACATTAATAATCATAGCTTTATCAATAAGTTATTACCAGCTACAATTCGGAATATTTTCAATAATGGAAACAATATACTGTATATCCTCATCTATGGCTCTATTATATGCACATAGTAACCTTGACAGAGTGGGAATAAAAAGTAAAAGCTTATTAATAATGTACTGTTTATTCATTATGATAGTTTCGGTCGTGCCGGTAACGGATAAACAATTTTTAAACATATTTTACTTTGGAAACTTGGCATTCGTAATTTACATTTACAGAAAGATCGAAAAATTAATAAAAACAAGAAACAGTTTTTTATAAAGGAGTTATTATAATGGATTTTATCATTATCTATACAATAGTTCTTATTGTTGCTGCTGCTGGTGGGCACGTAAAAAGAGGGTATACCTCATTGAGTACTTTAGCAGATACGTTTTTCTACGGATTCGTGGTAGCAATCGGCTTATACATTTTATATGAAACTGTGGTTCTCACGTGAGAGGTGCTAAAATGAAAGATTTTATATATGCGGTATCATTTTTAGCCATCGTAATATCCATTGCATTTGGAATTATGCCTGCTATATCCGATTTTGCAGGAAAATTAACAAAATATAATAAGTATCATACATTAATCATGGGATCGGTAATTGTTATCCTTATTGTGTTTTCTATATATGCAGCGGGTTTTTATCGAGAAATATTATTTTAGGAGGTGAGATGGGTTACTTTGAGGAACTATCTGACAAATTTAAAGTTTTAAAGGACATGGATGGCGTTACGACGGAGTATGTTGAAACGTTATTGGGAGCATTAAGAAACATACCAAATGACTCTGTATATCAAACTACATTAAGAAAAATTGGAAGTGTTAGGACTTTATCCATAGACGAAAATAAATTTTATGGTACGGACGAAAATTCAAAAACCGTTTTCTCATTTTCAAAGGAGGAGGTTGAGAGAGATTCTTCCTGCGACCAGGAGAGTGCTTTTAATTCTGTTTGGTAATTATTAGTATTCCATGATAAAATTTATTTTTGTGGGGGAGGAAAGGGAATTGAAAAAGGAAACTTTTCTGTTATTAATAATAATGTTGACGTGGGGATTCATAGCTGGTTCGAGTTATGAAAGATTTAGAAACGTAACAAATTTGGAAGCTAAAGAAGCAAGGGAAAAAGATTGGTACCAAGAACAAATAAACAGTTTTCTTCCTATGAAAAATAAAGTTTTCATATCTTATAGTGAACCAACATTCGTTGATGAGGAAGGGATTAAAATAATTAAGCCTAATCCTAAATTAAAAAGGAAACAGCAATGATTAAGTATGATGAGGAAAAGGTTAAATTACATAAAGATTTTCCTAACAAATATAGAGTTAGATACAGATTTTGCAGGTTTGATGATCCTTTGGATTTGAAACTTATGAAAAAGGTAGACCACAGTGTTTGTTTTTCAAGTTTCTTTGAACGTTACCGTAAAGTTGAAGATGATAAAGACGCGGTTATGGTATTATTCGAGTCGAGGAGATATGAAACTGATCTTGTTCTGAAATTTACGCAGGTTCGTCGATGGATAACATTATGTAAGAAGCACAAGCTAATACCGAAACACATTAACTATAAGAATGCAATAACCAAAGATAATGGATTCTTTAATGTATTATTTAAACTTAAGGTAAAAGATGTGCCGGTGGGAAGAATATATCATCAGCTAAGTTCAATGAGGGATTTGGTTGAGGAATTTTATGTTATTCGTGCAGCCCTTTACCTCCACGATGAATTAGGAGTACCTTTTTTACCTTCCTATCATATGGCAAATTGCTTTAACAGGGAGGGAGGTGGACACAGTATAACTACATTTTGGCGTTTATCGTCTTGGTATCACAAAAATGGTAAATTAACGCAAACAAAAACCTTGACTAAGAATTCAAAAATATGTATGAATACGGTTCGTGCCCTTTATAAGTTTTTGAATAAAGAAGATCTTTTTCGAGGTAAAAAATTAACAAAGGGATCAATTTATTGGGAATGCAGCGCAATTATAAATGCTTTAGCATTAACAGAAATAGATAATAAAATGAAAATGGCATTCCCAATTGGTAAGTTAGATGATGAACGTGTTCCTGAGATAATAAGTACATATGAAACGAAGAAAGCATATGAACTTTTTAAGGAAGTGATAAAATGATTGAATTCAGATTAACCAAGGGAAATCTTTTCGAAATCAAGTGTAAAAAATGCGGTTTGGTTTTTGTGAATGCTCCTGGGATTACTTTATGCCCGGAATGTCAAACAATAAGACCTTTTGTACCAGATCTTTTTTACCTTGATGCGTCGAGGCTTTACCTGTTTACGGAAAAATTGCACAACAGTTAACTTTGCCAAAGAGCCCCATAAATATCGTGCTAATATGGGGTTAGAAAACTACATTGGCCCCTGCCCCAACAGGGGTCATTGTATTTTAAAGGACAGAAAATGGTTTTAGAAATGAGGAGCTTGAGGAATTTCAAAGATAATGCATATGCGGTTAAGTGTAATAAATGCGGAAAATTAAGTGAAAGAGCTTATTGCAAATCATACCACTTAAAATGCCCTTTATGTGGTGATAAAAGCATAATCAAGTTTTCTTATGTTTTTGAAGCCGTTGCTCAACGAATTAAGTATTATAACCAAAAACAAACTGAAGGGTAACAAATGGCATTAGAAATGAGAAAATCAAAAAATTTCGGAAACGGAATGTTTTCAATTAGGTGTAGTAAGTGTGGAATGGTAAGTAAAAGAGAGTACTTATGGAGCTTAAAATGCCCTTTATGCGAGGATGTAAGTGCAACCAAATATTCATACATTTTTGAAATTATTACACAAAGAATTAAGTATTATACTCAAACTGGAGGATAGAAATTATTATGAAAGCCTATGATATTTTGGTCCATTATGAAAATGGAAGTGCTTTTTCAGCTAACAGAATTGGAGAAAACATAAAAGATGTGGCTGACAAAATAATCGACGAACATAAAGAAAGAAAAACTATAAGTAGAATTGTTATTAAATGGGAAGATGAAAAATGATTTGCGAAATGGTTGTCAAAAAGAATGAAGATGTTCGCAAAAATGTATCAAGATTTCATTACAAAGTAAGATGCCCTTACTGTGGTGAAGTCTTGCACAGGGAAAAGATCGATAATTTTTGTAATAATTGTCTGGGAAGCGTACCTAACAAACTTAAAATGCTTTTTGGTTTTAAATTTGGAAGGGTTAGGTATTATAATAATAATTTTGTAAATTTCGATTATTTATAAGGAAAATCAATATGTCAAATAAATTCTTCGTTTATGGAACATTAAAAGTTGGTGGATACTTTGGTAATCTTTGTGACAAGTTCAGAACGAGCTGCATAAAAGCAAAACTTTTTAACCATGATTTGTATGCCATAGGCGGTAAAAAAGAAGCGCTCTATCCGGGAGCTATTCCAGGCGAAGGAACGGTAGCTGGTGAACTTCATGAATATGGAAATGAATCTCAAAAAAGAGTAATTGCTTTGCTTGATTCCATTGAGGGTTATAACAAACACGATGAAAAATCAAGCCTTTATCTGAGAAGAGTTAAAAAGGTCCGAACAGAAAACGGTGAAGATGTTGATGCAGTAGTTTACATTTATAACAAAAGTATTCTACCTGGATTTGATAAAATTGAAAATGGAGTTTGGGAAATATGAGTAAAGTGGATGAAGGTTATGCAAATGTTACTTTTAAGTCTTTGGGCGGAATAATGACGGGTATGTGTATAAGAGTTCCATATTTGGACGCAGATAAGGATAAAAAACTTAAATTTGCTCCAAGTTTAATAGAAACCCTTACCTCAAAGGGGGTCAAAATGCCCATGATTAGGAAAATTGAAATGAAAATTTAATCATGCTTAACATTTGCTTTAATAAAAACAGAAATCTTAGAAAGTTAGATAATTTCACTTGCCCCGTGTGTAAATACACAATATGCCTTAATATACTCAATGTAACAATTTGCCCTGTTTGTAATAGAAGATTACCTTCTGCAAGAGAAATGTTTGCTAATTCGGAGGAGCGTGTTAATTATTATGGGAAAAATAATAGTCTGCGGTGATATACACGGATGCTGGGGACATTTAAACGAATTAATTAATAAAAAGAATCCAGAGCTGATTTTACAGGTGGGTGATTTCGGTTACTGGGAAAAATATGGTCTTGATATAAAAGCCAAAAACACTAAAATTATTTTTGCTGATGGTAATCATGAAAATCATGATGAACTTGATATGTTTGAGGGGGAATTTCCCGAAGTTTGTCAAAATGTTTTTCATGGTAAAAGAGGGAATGTATACACCTTACCAGATGGGAGGAGAGTTCTCTTTATGGGTGGTGCTGCTTCAATTGATAAAATATATAGGGTTGAAGGGGTGGATTGGTTTCCTCAAGAGGTTATACCTTTATCAGAAGCATACAAATTAAGAGAGCGTGGTGTGAAAGATATTGATATTGTTATCAGTCATACCTGCCCGATTGAGTTTCCAATTAGTGATTATAGATTTCATGATCCAAGTCAGGAGATTCTATCGCTTATTTTATGGGAATATAAGCCTAAATTATGGTATTTTGGGCATTTTCACAGATATAGGGAGGGATTCCATGCGCCAACAAAAACCAAATGGTATTGTTTGAATATGTCAAAGGAGACGAATTGGTGGAAATATTTAGAAGATTGATTACGCATATTCCGATTATTGATCTTGGTACTCCTGTCTATACACCTACCAGATTTTCCATGGTAAAAACTAATGACCATTATGAAGTTGATAGTACAATAACAAACTGTCGAGAAGTTTTAACACTTCATTTAATAAAAACCATTCAAGCAGACGATTTTATTCCAGAATCACTTTCCAAAATTAGAGTAATATTTTTCAACACAAGGATGAACCTTAATAAGGCCAGAAAAGTTTTGATTTTATTGAATTCTGTTGAGGATATTGCAAAAATAGATCGAACCGTGATACGTAAGGTAAAAACAGTTCAAAAGTCAGGAAAAAGTTATTTGCTTGAAGGCAATGTAGAGTGGTTAAGAAGTACTGTTTTAATATCAATGTGGTTATTAATCCTTAAATATAGCTGGAGAAATCTGCAGGAGAAAGGAATCGTACCAACGTATGAAGAAGTTAAAGAGAACCCTAAAGAATATTTTGATAAGGTCTCTTATGAATACGAATCGTATGATCATTGGTTAAGAATTTTATTTAACAGGGATGACTTATTTCCCAGTGCATCTGATTTAACCGAGTGCTATAAATTTAGTAATATTTATGACATGCCGGTTAAGAAAAAACCAGATCCACATCTCAAAGTAAACTTAATGTCTTGTTACGGATTAAGCAAATTTATTAATAAAGTTTCAAGACTGAATTTAACAGATGTTTATTATTATCATCATTTTAAGTCATACAAAAAATATCACAATAACATATTAAAAAGGAGTTATATTAAAAATGAAAGTTGTTTGGTTTAAGAAGCACCAAAATTTGGCTGAAATTTATCAGGAATCTGGGTTAAGATTTGCATTAGCAGGGGAGGATGAAAAAGGTAATATTTTACAAGCGCACCCGTGGGTAAAATGCCGTGATTTTCTCCATGATGCTTTAAGAGCGCAGTTAACGAAAAGTAAAGCGTCTGTTTATGGGTTTCACTTTGATTATAATAATGCTGATTTTCCTGATATTTCTACTGATAAAACACTTTTGCTGATTAGTCAGAAATTTCTTGCCGGCGCCGAGAAAAAACTTTTCCGTCATCGATTATCAAAAGCATTAAGAATGATCCATAAATATGAAGAAATGGAGGGGATTGAACGAAAATCAACAATAAAGAAAGTATCGAGTAAAAACTGCAAAGGTTTACAAAATTATAAACAAGTATGGTTATTCGAAGGTTCCAACTATTGGATCAGCCGCCCCTACATGATATCATTATTAACATTTTTGCTCAGATTGGGAAAACATATACCAGAAAGAAAGAAATTGAGTAATGATGGGGTATATGAGTATATTATTAATCGCAATAAGTCAAAAGAGACTGTATCAAACGACGTAAGATATACAAGACAATGCGCAAAAAATTTAACGAAATTACTCAAGGCTAACAAAAATATGATAGATTTCCACGGTGATGGAGAATTTTCCAGTATGTACTTCAACGGGGAAAGCATTGGAACCTTCCATGACAATTCAGGAATTGTAAGTGCTTGTAAACGTTTAACTTGCAACAAAGAATTCAACGAGGAACTTAAAAAGTTTGTTTAAGGGGTAAAGGATGATTATAATAAGGTACACTGACCCAAAAGCTGCAAGGTACAAACAGAATATCGGAGTTATTCCAAATTTCTGCTGGTTAAAAAATGTTAAAGAAATGGAGAATGGAAATAGAATAAGATTTATTGAGGATACACATTTCGAGAATAGTTATTTCAGAGAATGCCGAGAAGAAATGGCTGATATAATAAATGACTTGGTCAATGGGTGTGATGCGTCTTCAGAACTTACAAGAACAAGACTTCTTTTGGCCGTTGGAGAAAAGAAGGCTTTTGGAGAAGATAGTGGTTTAAGCAAAGAACAAATTAAAAAGTTAGTTTTTACCGGCAAGAGAGTTATCAACTTAATGGAAAACTATGCGAAAATGTCCAGAAGATCCGTTATAGTTACTGTTAAAGGAGATAGGCTGGAAATAAATGATTCCGCAGTTTTATGTATGATAACTGGACCGAAGGAGTGGGTAAGAATACCTCAACTGCTTTCGTTATTTTTGTTGATCCTGAGAATGTCAATTATTGGATGTTACATAAGAAATGTAGATGGGGTTGATATAAGTTCTTTAGATGGTGCTTTATCACATCTGGACGATATTTATAAGTATACATCTGAGGAACTTCGTAACCGTGGTGAATTAAAACTCCCTTTATCCAGTATAACTTATAGGTTCGATAAAGATAGAACTTATTATAAGGAAATAAGGCGTTTCATCAAGCCAATCCTTAGAAACTACAAGAAACTGTTTAACATGCCCATAAAAGAACTTTATCCCGCTGATGATAAAGATGGGTTTTTAGGGCACGGAGGAATAAGCACACTGGTAAAATGTGCAACAGGAAACAAAAATCTTAATGCAAAATTTAAATCATTAATTTTAGACAAGTAAAAAAGGAAAAGGAATTAACAAAATGAAAACAAGAGTTACAATTGGCTCGGACCCCGAGTTCTTTATGAAAAACGGAAAAGGAAACTTAATATCATCAATACCTTATATTAAAGGAAACAAAGAAAACCCAAAACCATTGCTTCATGGTGGAAATATCCAACAGGACAATGTAGCTGTTGAGTTCGCTACCAAACCTGTAACATCCTCCGAGGAATTTGTTGATCACTTAAGAGATACGTTGAGAGATACTCTTAATGAATTGCCCAAAGGATATACCCTGTCGGTTGCTCCTTCCACAAAATTTCCCGAAAGCCAGCTTAAAGATGAAAAGGCCAAGCAATTTGGATGCATGCCTGATTTTTGCGCCTGGGACCTGGTTATGAATGAAGCACCAAGCCATCCTGACCCAACCTTCCGTTCTTGCGGAGGTCATTTGCATGTTGGGCATCTGGACCTTGATGGAAATCCTGTTCATGATGATAGTAGGTTTTTGCTGGACCCGATGGGAAAAATTAACATGGTCAAAGGGATGGATATCTTTCATGGGATTATATCAACCATTCTTGACAATTCGCCGGAAGCCATTGAGCGCAGGAAATTATATGGAAAAGCAGGTTGCCACAGACCAACATCATACGGTGTAGAGTATAGAACCATGAGTAATTGGTGGACGAAAAGCCCTAATTCTTCAATGCTTGTGGTAGCCCTTACCGAAGATGTTATTACCGTGATTAATAATGGTGAACTGGATGCCCTCATTGATGCAATCGGCCAGGATAAAATAAGAAAAACCATTGATACAGGAGATGTTGAAACAGCGAATAAAATTTTGAAAGATAAACTATTTGATCTTATGAGTGAGGATTCAAAACATTACTTTGAAGAGTGCCTTGGTAAAATCAGTAAAGATGATAAACTTTCCATCGAATGGGGGATATAACATGATCGTAGCAATTCCTACAAACAATCTAAAGGCTGACAGTGAAGTTCCTTTGCGTGCGCAAAATTCTGCTTATTGTGAATATGTTCTGGAAGAGGGCATGACTCCTGTTCTGGTACCAATGGAAGCTGATCCTGAAATCATAGCAGACATGGCAGATGTTCTTCTTCTTGCTGGCGGGATAGATATTGATCCCATCTATTATGGACGTAGTAATACAGCTTCGTTCTGTGTCGATCCCGAAAAAGATCAAGCCGAACGAAACCTTATGTATAGTTTCATTAAAAGAAAGAAAAACGTGTTTGGTATTTGTCGTGGAATGCAACTAATTTTTAGAGAATTCCTATTTGAACTGGAAAGTATAAATTCCAATAAAATAAGGTATTTCGATTATCTTGAAAACGTTGCAGGGCATTCCCAGACCAGCGGATTGGAAACCAAAAGAAGATTTCCCAGCCATTTCATCAAAGCGGACATGAAGAAGCTTTACAGCCAGCCGGATACAGGTGAGGGTTTTACCATGACCCCGGTAAATAGTATGCATCATCAAGCTTGCCTGTTCAATCATGGACTGTTGTTGAAAGACAACATCAGTGCCAAAAAGAAATTGATGTTGTTAAAAGGTAACAATGTTGAGGAGCCTTCCGTAACAAAAGTTCATACCAAGGCAGGGTTGTTTGAACTGCTGGGTTATTCATTAAGAAGTGTTAATATGCCTAAGAACAAAAACGAACTGGCTGGATACTACTCCATCATTGAGGCATTCAGATTAACCACCATGAATGGAAGTAAGCTTCTTGCTGTTCAATGGCATCCAGAGGAAATGAGGAACAGAGGACTTCTTAGTTCATTTTTTAATTCATTTAAAGCTGAACATCAAGTATGATTATGAGGTAAATCATGTTGTTTATAAGGGAACCAGATCCAAATTATTATGCTAAAGTTAAAAAGAATTATCATTGGGCAATAGAATTATTGGAGGAAAAATTTGACGGTGTTTTGGGTACGTTCAACGTAGATAAAACGTTCATTTATGGGGTATCTATATGTTCTGCGTTATCTGGAACTGACTACTTTAAAGTAATTAATTTGGTGACGGTTCCTCAACATTTTGAAAAGGTTATAGAGGATATAGGAAGTTTATCAACTTGGGAATATTTCGATCTTAGCTTGATAGATAAAGACAAAAAAGCCGCAAGCTTAAGAAACACTAACAATCAAACCATGAGAATCATCACACCTCTGAAGGAAAGTAATGATATCATGAGTAACATACCCGTTGACAAAATTATTTGGGATTTCGTAAAATCATCTGGGCTAAGATGTTTTGGTCTTTTGATGGGTTTAAACGGAGATCTTTTTGAGGTTATTCCCGGAGCGCTTGAAGATGTGTTTAACAAAAGAATTTACGTTAATTCCAGTAAAGAAAAAAATATCAAAAAGCAGATTAAAATATTGGAAGAAAACGGATGGGTAATTAATTAAAGGAAAAGGAGCAATTAATGAAAGTACTAACTTTATATGGAAATAGTTACCACAGGGCAATCAATGACCTTTGTCCATTGGATCATGAGGTTACCGAATTCATGGAAAATCCTGAAACTTATGATGCAGTATTATTCACCGGCGGGGCTGATGTATCTCCTTCATTATATAACGATACAAGCCCAGAAGGTCTTTGCTACTGTGATGCTTACAGGGATAAACTGGAATTAGAGGTATTCAATAAAGCACTACAAGCTGGTGTAAGAATGACTGGTATATGTAGAGGACTTCAGTTTTTATGCGCGATGGCCGGGGGAAAATTAATCCACCATTTAGATAATCATTCCGGAGGTCGTCATAATATGGAAACATTAACAGGAGAGGTATTTGAAGTTAATTCACTACACCATCAAATGGCAATGCCTCCAAAAGATTCTTTTATAATCGGATGGTCAGAAAACAAAAGATCAAAAAGATATTTTGGTGAAGAAGATAAACTTGTAAATGTACCAAAAGAAGTAGAAGCAGTAATCTTTCCAAACATCGGAGCTGCCGCAGTACAATACCACCCTGAAATGATGGATGAAGAAAGCAGAGGTTATACCTGGTATCATGAACTTGTTGAAGATTTGCTTAAACTTGACATGAATAACTTAATATCAAAGTATACCACAAGGAAAACTAAATGTATGAATATTACTGCTGTTTGATTGTTGATAAATTGAAAAGGTGTTTGGTTTTTAACCGGAGCTCTGGGGATTCAGAACTTATTATCGGAGGATCAATTGTTTCCTACAACAATAATAACTCTTTTCAATTAACGAAAGAAAGGGTTATGGATAAATTAAACTTGCCTGATCTTAAATCATTTGACATTAAAGGCTGCGGAAGTATTTATCACGGTGATTCGATTTATGAAACATATGTATTTAATATCATTGGAAAAACAGACATTAAATGCGACAATGAAAGTGAAATTTCTGATTTTGATTTTATACATGTGGATGAACTTAGACGTTTGTCGTCTCGTGGAAAAATAAAGCTAAGCATCCATTCAATGAATATTTTGAGATCAAGTTATGTTTATGAAGTAATTAATGAAAAGGGGTGATAGAAATGCCTTTAGTAAATGTGCTTATTGTGAGTCAGGACGAAGATGTGGAGGACGAGCCTTCCTATATTTGGACCTGCACTGATACTAAAACAATGAACGAGGTGATAGGGAAATTGACCTACGGTAACATCGATGATGAAAATGTTCGTGCTTACCAAGGTATTCTATTAGATTCTAACTCTGTTCCTGAAAAATTTAATGGAATAGTACCAAAGATAATAATACAATCACCGTTTATTGTTGATGATATTGAATTTGCTGAAGTTTATATGGAGGATGGTCCAAGAGATCCGGAAAAGTTAAGGGAAAAGATCAAAGAGTTAACCGAGAAAGAGTTTGAGTTTATGGATAACAAAGGGGATGTGCAAAACATAACTCCCAACTTTGATGACATTTACCTTTTCTTCGGGCAACAATTGTTTATGATCATGCAGCTTGATGAATATGAAGAGGATGAGGAGTTTGATGAACTTCTTTTGGGAATAAAAGAAAGTATCAAAAATAAAGAGGATAAAAATATGGCAGAAAGTTTTGTAACCATTGATGTTGAAAGCGGAAAGGGGGTTGAAAAACCCTATAAAATATTCGGAAAACTTCTTGGAATGTGTTCTTCTGAGGAGGCTTTGAAAATAGTACAAAATAGCAAAGTATCTGAACAAGTTTATAAAGGGCCTTCCTATGCATTAAAAACAGTCATAAGCGCTGTTAATAAGACTATTATAAGCAACTATACCAACAAAGTGAATCCCAAAAGCGCACATATAGTTGCCACGATTAATACAATTGAAAAAGAAGATGGTGTAAAACAATCAGGAATAACCGATAGTATTTATATCAGTCCTCCTGTTAAGAGAATAGCTTCCTCAATTGATAGTAAGGAATATTATTCTGCTCAATTGGATTTTGAGAATGGAGAAAAGATTACAATCATTTCGGTAGGAGAATAAAAATGAAACCTCTTGAAATTACAACAGTTCCTTGTGGTACAGGTTTTATAGTAGGGGATGGTGTTAAGAATACCATCTTTCTTCCTGGGAGTGTTGGTTTTATGAAGTTTGTTCTGGGCCAAGACAACACTAACCCTAATATATTTTATTATAATGTAGTTTTTACCCGCCGGGGGAAAAGCGGTAAAAGAAGATTTGAAGAAAAGAGAATCACAGCACCAATCTTTAAATTACCTGATGTTCCACTGGAACTTTATAATAAAGACTGGGAGAAAAGGGAAAATTTCCTTGATATTAAAGCAGATTACCTAAACACGAAGCCATTGAAGTATTTGGAGCCTGGGGAAGGAAAAGCAAGTAAGGATGAAAAATTTGATTTCCTGATAAGATTATTTACTGTTGGATCATTTCTTAAGGAACTTGATGAGAACGGTAAAGCACCAAAGAATGATATCAGTGATGAAATTTTAAATGGCGGTTTTGATTATGTCAGACATGCGATACTTGAGCTTCAAGAGAACGCAGAAATTAAGAAATTTATTAATGATATTAATGATTCCCATACCATTGAAAATTATGATGAAGAATTTTTAACTTATATGGATGATACTTATCTGAAAAACGGAAAAGGCATTCAATTGATAAACTTAATGAACAAAGCTCAATCTTCTCTGGTTATTTATAGGTTAAATTATGAAATAAAAATCATAGGTGCCCTTGAAAAAGCGTTAAATTTTGTAAGCAATTATATCAAAGCTGAAAAACCAAAGAACAGTAAAGAACTTATGGAAAGAGCAAAACTATCTGAAATAGCATTAGGAGATAATAAAAAGCACCTTGAAGATGTGGTGGAAACACGAATGAAGTGTATTTTGAAAAACAGAGATACAATCATAAAGAAACCTTCAGCAAAAGTTATCAAAAAGAGGGGAAAGTTAACTCATGTATTTGCCGGTATCTAGGGTAAAAGTCATTGAGAGCTCATCCAGTAAAAGAAAATCATCAATAAAGCGTGGAACTGTTGGATATGTCGCAAATCTTGGGGGTATGTATACAAGACATGTTTTTAATAGAGGTAAAGAATTCGTATTTACCCCCGGTTATCTTATTGTAGTCAAACCTGATTCAAAAGGTATTGAACAAAAACCTGTTATTTATGCTGCTCCACTGGAAAGGGTAATAGGGTTTGCGATATATTTACTGAGGCCTGAACTTGTTGTTAAAAAAGCATCAAAATTCAAAGGGATATTAATGGAAACATGGCGGAGGGAGAATGTTAAAATACATAATCCCCCTGTTATTGTTGCTGTTCCATCAAAGGAAACGGTTAACCTCATTGATAATGATCAAGAACTAAAAGCATGGATAATTAGTTTCTTTAAATCAGGTCTTTTGATTGATGTTTTGTCTTACGAAGAAAACGGAGAGTCTAAGGCTTTATCAGAAAAATTAATGGAATTTCTTCCGCCCAAAGATGAAATTCCCTGGCATAAATTATTTATTCACATTAAGGAGTTAATAAAAGTAATAGATACCCTAACAAGGGAAGAGAAATTAAGATTCATAAATTTTCTCCAGGGCCAAAGAAGTATTAATATAAGAAACTTTTTAGCAAAAAAGGAGGAAACAATTATAAAAGGGTTAGACCTTTTAGGAGAAGATGACAAATTTTTATTAAAATGGATTGAAGCCTGTTACAAACTGAAATTAAAAGAACAATTACCATTTAAGAGTAATAGAATGATAGACTGGGTAAACACAAATGCCATTAAGGAGCTCTAATCATTATGTTAGTTACCAACGAAGATATCATAAAAGAAGCAAACACTCTTATTAATCTTGTATCATCACAATTCAATTCCAGAACTGTTATGGAGGGAGTAAACGCAAAATTATCAACCCACATAAGAAATAGAATGATATGGTTCGTTTTCGAAAATGACAGAGGAGAAGAGCATAATGTAACAGTACCATTACCCTTTATAGAAAATGGTGTTCAATTAATACATTTTAACAATATATTAAGAGCGGTTTGCGATCATTATGATGTTGAAAACGATAAAAGAATCTCATTTCTTTCAGCAATTCAAACCATCTTTCTTGGGGATTTCACTAAACTTATTGAAAATGCTCGGCTAAAGAAGTCTACTTTCATACAGAGGGTAGCTTTCTCTATGAAGAGTGATCAAACCTTAATGACAATTCATCTACTGCAAAAAGCGATTGGTGAGTTAATAAACAAAATGCCTTTACATGAAACAAACATGAATAGTTTCATAATGAACAACAGGCTTATGTTTATAGATCAAGAGTTTGATGGTTTGGTTAATCCAGAGGATAAGCTTATCTATCATGAAGAAAAGAATACAAAGTTTTTCGACCGTGGGTGGACATCGGTGGGTTTATCGGATGGATCGATTGCTGATAAAAATTATATGTTAACCCATGATCTTCGCAGATATTGCCCTTTCGGTAACTTTTATCATAACCCCCAAAGAAATCTTTATTCAACGTTAGGAATGAAGGGAGATGAATTACCTAACGTATTGAGCCAGTCAATGAAAAACCTTATGGATAAAGGAATTAAACGCACAGGCTGGAATCTTATGACCGCTTTTGTGGATGTTCCGGATACATTTGAAGATCAAATTCTTTTGGACAAAAGCCTTAGCGGAAAACTTTTCACCACAAAGGAAAGAAGGATCCAGTGCTTTGGAAAATTGATGGTTAATGTCGGGCAAAAGTTAAGTTACGACAGTGCCATTTCAGTAGCACCAGACGGCACCGAAGAAAGATTTAATGTTTATGCAGATGAAGCTTTTGTTAAAAGTATTAATAAAACAGCAACATCAATTGGAGGTTTAATCAAGGAATCATATGAGGTAATAATTTCCATTAAAAGGTATGTCAGAGATGCCACTAAAATTACCAATTCCCATGGTAATAAAGGCGTTATTCGTTTTAAGGACCTTGGGTATGCTTTTAACGAAAAGACCGGCGAAAAGGTAAAAATAGAGGTTATTGTTTCAGCTAAAACCATAGGTAAAAGAAAGAATTATGGTCAAATTCTGGAACTTCTTTTTAATAATATGCGTGATTTTGAAGAGGTGGAGAAATCTACATTAATTCCATCGGCAAAATCAGTATTCAACAGAGAAGGAGCCGTCGTAACGCCTGAGTTAAGTGCAAAGATTTTACCAAAGAAACCCACCGTTCTTGATGATAATTATAAAATTACCAATGAAGAATTTAAAGCTATCGAAGCAAAGCACATTGAAGCTGGTTTTAAAGAAGGTTGCGTATTAAGCTGCGATACCTACGCTGGTAAATTTGATGCAATGTGCGGTAAGGTTTTCTGGGGAGTAATTAAAGACCCCGAAGATCAAATATGGCCTGCTGGTAAGACCTTCGTGGAAAATGGAAAAGGTTTACGTACCGCAGGACTTAAGTTTTCTATGGTGGAATTTCGGGCGCTGGAAACAATTTTTGGTGAAGATAACGCCGTTACCAGAGAAATATTAACATACGCTCAAGGTAATGATCTTTTAGAAGGAGCAATTGAAGTACTGAAAGGAAAGAAAGGAGAATTTCCCAAAGGTAAAAAGATAGTACATCCAAATGAAATTAAGGTTACCAATAATTTGAAGGGTACTTTATTTTCAGAAATGGAAATTGAGGGCACGATGGCTGATGAATTCTTTCACAAAGATGGTTTTCTGCTCCAGCTACCTGTCCGTTTTCAAACAGCAATTCCTGAAAATCCATTAAATGAAATATATGAAGGAATGGCTGCTTTCAATGAGCCAAATGAAAATTATAAAGAAATTTATACAATAGACAAACTTGTTATTCCAAAAGCTGTATTCAGGCGCAAATGGAAACACGGATCCGGATTATTTGGAATGGGGGAAATTTCCTCTGTTCTTAATAGTATCGTATCATTCTGCCAGCTGCATGAAAAGAATCCTGGAAATCCTTATTATATAAGCAATATTTATAGATTCATATCAAAATATTTTGCTTGCATGTCAAGTACTGTATCAACAAAAAGAGGTTTAATATCTAATCAGTTTCTTTCAGTTAGATACCCATATTCTGCTAAAGCGGTTATGACCTTAAGCAATGACCTGCCTGAGAATACGGTCGAAATCCATCGAGATGCGGCTAAAGAAATTAGGGTTAATGATGGAGATTATGTGATATTTGAAAGATTTCCATGCCTTGGTTTCATGGGTATAAGGCCTCAAAGGGTTGTTATTACTGATGATCCCATGTGCAAATTTACCATGAGAGCAAGTGGAAGAAGCTTGGTTTCCACGAATCTTGATTTTGATGGGGATGTTGGGTATATTGCAGCTTTTAACAGCAAGGAAGCAATTGCAGAAATAAAGGAGCAGTGGGAAAATCCACATGAATCTTATTGGAAACACATCGAAGACTTAAACTCAAGGAAAGGAAAGCCTGAAATTTATACAATGAAGCTCGATGATTATAAAATCGAACCTTTTCCAGAATTGACATCTGAATCACAAACAGAGGTTGTTAGTAAATTAGCCGGCGTAAAAGCAAACACTGGTGTAGTTATTGCAACCACTTATAATATTATGCGATTGGTTGAAAATTCAGGTAAAGAAATCGATCGAAATCTTCGTGCTGAAATAGAAATGTTTTCTGAAAAGGTAGGTCAATCTGTATTTCAACAGAAACATGGGGTTCAATCACTACATGAAATAGTATTGGAGGCTTTAGGAAGAGCCGATAAACAAGCACTGATTGATGAAGAATTTAACGAAGATGTTTCCAACTTTATCTGCGATCTAATCAAAGAGAAAGCTGCTGAGGTTGGAGTTCATGATCTTAACTGGTATTATGATAAGTTTTCTTCGCTTGTATCCGGTAAGGTTGTGAGGGAACAAAACAGGCTTTACTATCTTTCGCGTGTATACATGGAAGGGTGCTCTATTTTGAAGGCGCTTGAATCAAAAGCAAATGACCTTCCAAACAAAATATTTGAGGAGACTTCTGTTTACAATAATAACTCTATGAATATGCTCAAAATCGTAGAAGAAAGGAAACTATTATCTTTAGTGTCTGACAATTTTAAGGAAGATTGCAGGAAAGTACTTAATTTTATTGATGAATTATTCGGAAACGTTGCAGAGCAAAAGGAATTAACATGGCATTTAATTTAAATAATGTTACGCTTGGTGGTACCGTTATTGAGGAACCTCAATTCACTGGAACAGGTGAAGATGCTTGGGCTTTTTTCAAATTGGTAACATCCCACGGGTTAAAATTACCCGATGGAAGCTATACCAACGTCGAACAAATAGCTCAAATAGTTGCAGATGTTCCCCACCATGTAAAAACAACAAGGGAATACATTAAAAAGGGTAAAGCCATTGTTATTAATGGCTATTATCGAACTTGGCAAGTGAGTGGTCAAATTCACCATGGATTTTTTATACGAACCATAACGTTTGCTTCAGCAAATTGGAATGGAGGAAATTAGTTATGGGTCCGTTTATACTAAAAATGAGTTTAATAATAGTGCTATCTGTTGCATTTAGTGGTTTTTGTATAAGACCAAACTTTATTGGTGGATTTTTTATAGTACTTCTCATTTGTTATTGGGCTTGGGTAATTAGCTGCGTTAGAAAAAGAAAACAATAATTTTTGGGGGGGCGGGGGAAAATACGTTTTTTTCTTTCATTTCCTTTCGTAAAATTACCTCGTCCCCAATTATAAAATATAAGGATAAGTTATGGAATTAATAGAGATTTTTAGTAATGCAAGTATATATGCCAAAATTTCAGTTGTAACAGTGGTTGTAGTCTTATTATGTCTATTATGGTTTGCAATCTCAGAACAGGGTGAATTTTTAAGATTTAGGGATAAGTGAAATGGATGATTTACATGAAAAAATAGAAGCTCTTGCCTCCGTGGTTGCTCAACTTCAAATGCAGGTGGATACTTTATCGAGTAGAAATGTAAGTATTAATAAAGATGGTATTCCAGTTGGAACAACCATTGAGGCCGAAATCAATGATAAAGTGGTTAAAATGGAGGTGGAAAAAACGGGATATCGGGTCAAGTCTTATGGTGAAGATCTAATAGCAGAAGGCATTAAGTACCATTCCCTATCCAAAGCTGCGGAATCATTATCAGGAATTAAACGTAAAAGCGGTTGGGTATTCTGGAAAGACTCATCCACCGGGAGAACGCTTAAAGATTTGTATAAAGGATAAAGTTATGGCAGGAAGGAAGGGCAAGAAAAAGAAGGACATATTATCCAAGAAAGCATTCAAATCTGTTTTTTGCTTTGATTGTGGCCTGTGTCACAAGGGTAGTAGATTAAGATTTTGTTATAATAAACTTTATAAAAGAAATCCGTATTATTTCGAAAAGTATGTTTTTAATAATCTACGGTATGAAAAAGTATTGTTAGAAATGATTAAGGAAACTTCTTCCTGCTGTTTTGAAGATGATTATGAATTTTTTGTTTCCGTGGTTTGTGAAACTGGTATTTGTAAAGATTGCTCTGGCAAAGATAAAGGTAAGGTTATCAGGTGCTATAATAAATTCATGAAACAAATGCTTCCTGATTATTCGGAAATTGAAGTTCCAAAAAATCCAGTTCCTTTATCTATTATTTCTAACAATAATGATTTTGAAAAAGAGGTTATTGAAATACTGGAAAAATACAAGGAAGGGAGGCAAGGTAAGTTTGTATGTAAACATTAATAGTAAAATAAAATTATCGCCCCCGCCGGAAAAGCTTAGAGATCATTTGATTGGGCTATTAACCCACGAAAATCCACTTTTTACTCAAGCAGAAAGGATGGGTTACAATACATATAGTATTGACAGCTCTATAGAATTCTATAAATTCGACGGCGCCGGTAATATGTTTATACCCAGGGGCATGCGAAATGAACTATTTGGGTTATTAAAAAATTTAGGTATTAAATCAACCGTTAACGATGAACGCATAATTAAACCTTTCGAAACCTTCATTGATGGGAGTTCAATAAACTTTAGACCGTATCAATATCCTGCTGTAAGTAACTTATTGGAGGCTGGGCCAGAAGGAGTTTTGGTTGCCCCCGCGGGTAGTGGAAAAACTGTCATGGGATTAAGCTTAGTATCAATCCTTCAACAGTCAACCATATGGCTAACCCACACCGATAGATTGTTTAAGCAGTGCAAGGATCGTATTCTTGAATTCATCCCAGAAATAAAAGAAGAAGACATTGGTTTAATCGGCGGGGGAAAATGGTCAACAGGAAATGCAATAACCATTGCCATGATCCCAACATTGGTTCAAAATATTCCAAAAATGAATGAAATAAAAGATAATTTTGGAATGGTGATTTTGGACGAATGCCATCACTGCCCATCTCGAACCTTCACCGAAGTAGTAACCTCATTAAATCCCTATTATATGTACGGATTAACAGCCACCCCTTATCGAAGGGATGGGTTGGAGGGATTATTATTTCAGTGTATGGGACCAATTACCTCTACAATAGATAAAAATGTTGTTATTAGGGATAAGGGGATAGTAAAACCCTTGATCGTTTATTGTGGATTGAATTTTGGCCCGCGGGTAGATATTTCTAACATAAACATAATACTTAGAAGTTTCATTATAGAAAACCAAGATCGAAATGAAAGGATAACAAATGATGTTGTAAATGAAGCCAAAAAAGATAATTATTGTATTGTAGTTTCTGGAAGAAAGAAACATTGTGATATATTATATGAAATGATATTATCAAAATGGCCAAAAACAGGAATAGCTACAGGAACATTATCTAAAAAATTAGTTGATGAACAAGTAGAAAAATTTAATGAAAAAGAAATAACGGTATTGGTAACTACGCCAGAACTATTAGGTGAAGGATTCGATGTTGATTTCCTTAATAGATTGTTTATAGCTACTTCTTTTAGAACCGAAGCAAGAACTGAACAATTAGTAGGAAGGATTCAAAGATTTCATCCTGATAAAAAAGATGCACTGGTGTATGATTATGTAGATGAAAATATTGGAGTACTAAATAATCAGTACTTTTCAATATTGGGAAATTGTAGAAGTCATGTTTACAGGAGATTGGGGCTCCGTACAATAGACTATAACGAACTATAAAAACAATTGGCACGGAAAGGTTAGGCAATAATGCCAAAAATTAAAATTAAAGCGTCCAGCATAATGGACTCATTTGGAGAAGTTAAGAATGAACAAGAGTTAATAAGAGTACCGAATTTATTAAGAACTGTTATGAATTTGGAAATAGGTCAATTAATAAATATTTCCGATAAAAATAACAATACCATCAGACTCAAGGTATTTCCAGCCTATAATGATGATATTAAATTTGATAATGAACATTGCTACGTTACCAGTGAAGTTTTCAAATTAATCAATAAAACTGATATCTTAGATAAACCAGAGCCAAAACCAGCAACTGAAATAACCCTGGGTTGTGATCCAGAGTTCTTCCTTATTGACGGGTGTACATCTGAGCTTTTGAAAGCAGATCGCTTTTTCAGAAAGAATGGTGATGTTGGTAGTGATGGTGCTCTTGCTGAAATACGTCCAAAACCTTCAAAAACGGTGGAGGGATTAAGGAATAATATCTATTATTTGATATGCAAAACAAGGGAAGTACTTCCCATTAATAGAGATATTATGCTTTATGGTGCTTCGAGCTTTACAACAAGACTTAAGAATGCGCCCGAAGATGCACCACCTTACAGGGTTTCCGCTGGATTTCATCTTCATTTCGGGCTGCCAGAAATTTTATTGAATGGTAGTCTTGCCTCCAGAAATATACTTTACAAATTAGCAGGTGTTTTGGATTATTATGTTGGAATTCCTTCGATATTGATGGAACAGAAAGAAGACTTTTATCGAAGAACATCCTCCTTCGTTGGGTATGGAAAACCTGGTGATTTCAGAGATGATAGAATAACATTTGAATATCGTGTTCCAGGTGGGAGTTTATTAAGGCATCCCAAGTTAACGGAAGGATTAATATCGTTAGGTAAAGTAGTGGTCTCTGATTTTGTTGATAAAATGAAACACGAAACGAATAATTTTAATAATATCGGGTTCAATGACATAGAAAAAGTAATGAAGAGTAGGATGGAGTTGTATGGAGATCTGCCTGGTTTAAGAGAAATTTTCGAAATTATTTGCTCGTATGATTTATCAAAAGCAAGAAAAGAGGTGGGGGCCATTTATAAAAAGTTGATAAAAATGGGTCTTAATGAGGGGGATGAGGAGTATATAAACTCTTTCTTCTCACTTATGAACGAATCGGACAATATAAGTAATAATATAGAGGAAAATTGGAGAAATGAGTATGGATCAACTTACTTTCGTGAATCATCCAATGCGCAAGACTTTAACAGCCCAGGAGGTTTCTTATTGGAAGAAGTCTCTTTCTAAAATATTGAAAGTGGGCGCTGAGTTTGAGTTTAATCTGCCTGAAAAGCAAGGTGGTTTGTGCAAAGGAACAAATTTAAATTGCCCGTGCAAGCATTTTGGAAAAGAAGACAGGGATTGCTGGAAAGATTGCTTGAATACGAACGCGTGCAAGGATACGCCCAGCAGGTTAAGATGTGCAAATTTTAAAAGTGAATGTGCGAAAAAAGATTGTAATGTTTGTGAGGATTATGAATTTAAGTGCGTTGGTATAACGTGCTCCAATTATATGTCTCCATGCCTGAATTGTACGGATTTTGAAATGGATTGCCACAATTGCAAGTATAGATTTGATCCGATGAAAGATCCGGAACATATAAAAAGTTTATGCAGTAAGATACTCAATCCAAGTAAATCGTATGGGGTCGTTAATCCTTCTGGTGTTCATAATATTGTTACTGATGGCTCTCTCAAAGGTAATGGTGGAATGGAAATTATTACCACCGGCCGAAGGTTGGATTATTGGGAGTTTTATGAGATGGCTAAATCAATTATTAATACAGCTACGGAAAATGGTGGTTATGTTAATGAAAGATGCAGCATTCATATGCATTGCTTGGCAAGTTATTATGGAAAACTTAGTAGCAAGCCGTTTACCCCTGACAGTGCTGGGGAATTGGAGAAATCTGTACCAGAAATAGTACTGGCTAATATTCATCAATTGCTTAGAAGATATCAAAATGCAATAACTTGGATGACTTCCGGGCTTGATGATCCTGATCACTTAACAAGATGGGAAAAGTTCAGAGTTTCAATCCTTCCCATATCAGCGGTAACCCAAACCATGCCGAACGTTATCTCAAGTGTTATAGATAATAGCGGAGGAAATAAGTATAGTTTTGCAAATTATAAGTTCTGCAAGTTCGATGGTAACGGGGATGTAAGCCGCCTTCATATTGAGCTTAGGGTCATGGATGCTTTGATGTCTCCTTCAGCCGTAACCGCAATGATGTGCCTTTATCAAGCTTTGTTTATTAAGGCCGTCGAAATATCAAGATACGGAATTATGCAGGTTGGTGATAAAGAATGGTACAAACAAGCTAAAGAGGTAAAGAACGCCTTGTTGAATAATAGATCCAGCTGGCAGGAAGGCGATCAAAACGGTCGTGTTAGTAATACCAAAAACCTTCATAAATATACGGATATTCTGGTTAAGGAATCTTTTGAGCTTATTAATCAATTGAAGCATATTTTGTTTGCTTCTGGTCCAGCCTATGAAACCTTGGAGAAAATGGCTGAATCACCATGCTCCATAAGAAGATGTGGTGGCGATAGCTGGGAAAAGATCGAAAATGATTTGAAAATTGAGATAGCGAAAGAGGATAAACTCGATTATCATATTCAAAGAATTATCGATACAAGGGAAATACTGGGGAGTAACACAATATCTTCTTGGATTAATTCTGCTTCCAGCGCTTTGTTCAATTCAGGTGAATTTGGAAATGAAATAGGTTCATTGGATGATATGATTTGCAGGGTAACGGATCTCATTGAGGAAAAACGTTCGGATGGTGACCTGATTTGGGCCAAGAAAATAGGCTCTGTTATAGCAATCTAAGGAGGATTTTATGTGTGGTTTATTTGGCATGTTCTTGTTGAATGGAGCAAATCCAAGAGACGAACATGCGAAAGTTCTTAAAAACTTAGTTCTACAAAGTGAAAAAAGAGGAAAGGACGCAACAGGCTTATCTTTTGTGAAAGAGGATAAGTCCTTATTATTAAAGCACAATGTTACGCCTAAAAAGTTCCTGGATCTGGAAAATGTTGATGAATTCATTAATGAGGGCTTTGATTCCAGCAGTGGTAAAACTTATTCGGTCATTGGTCATTCAAGAATTAAAACACAAGGATCTTGCCTGGATCCAAACAATAACCATCCTATAAAATGCGGTGATATTATTGGGATTCATGATGGAATTATTCAAAATGATGTAGATATATTCGATTCCATGAAAGAGCTTAAAAGAGCGGCCAGTGTTGACAGTGAAGTTATATTCGAGATGATACGTCATTATTCTGACAGGATGAAAAGGAATTATAGAAATACGCCAAAGCAAAATCATAAGGCATTAAACTATTTCAGATCTCCTGTTGTTAGTGCGATTAGGCAATCCGCAAGGACTTTGTTAGGAACTATGGCATGTGCGGTTCAGGATATTAGTAATCCGAAAGCAGCTTGGTTATTCAGAACTACGAACCCACTGTCGATAAAAGTTTTTAATAAAGAGAAAACCATTATATTCGCTTCAACTTCAGAAATGATTGAAAATTCTATTAAAGATTCATGCTTTGTAAATCCTGTAGATTTTAAGATGGATTTGTCTGCTGGAGCTGTTTTTAATCTTGAAGAGTGTACTTATAAAATTTTTTCCGTGGGAAAGTAAAGCTTTGGGAAAGTAAAGGAAGGAGTGAAAATGATTAAGCTAAACAAATCGTTGGGGTTAGACGCAGAAAATTACATTTTTCTGAAATGTTGGGCAAAAACCCACGAACCTGGAATTTGTCTTGGAGTTAGAGACGGTACCCCAGGGTATTTGAAAGTTGGTCCTATAAAAGAGCTTATAGAAAAAGAAAATATAGAATATTTAATTAAAAACTGCACAAAAGGTGTAGTATTTCCATTTTCAATAATGCGAGGGGAGTCTCCAAGAATGTATTTCGGTGTTCCGAATGATAAGGTCGGTTTAATACTGGATGACTCGTTAAAGCCTATTAACTGGTTCAATACCCTTGAAGATTATGAAATGAATGATTTCAGTAATCTTAACATGGAATCCTTAATCGAAACAGTAAAAGAGAAAGATGTTGTTTCACTGATAATCAATGAAGTTTCTCCAGGCGTTGATATCCTTAAAGATTTTAACGGTCTCTTTAATGATTTGAAAAATCGCTATAACCTGAATTATTCTATGTTCGTTAATTTGAGAAATAGTGATAAAATAAATAATTTATTATTGAGAATTTCGTTTTTCAATATTAACATGTGCGTGCCTGTTTTTGGTAAAAACGATGGAATTTTGGTTCATGCAATAGTAGGTAATGATGGTAATAAAACTTTGAGTTATGATTACAATTTCGAGACAGTGTTTATATTTACAAACTCTCTTGAAGGGTTGGAAACAGTGGAAGGTGATCCGGTGATTTATGGATTTAATGAAAAGGCATCAGAAAAGTTTTTCAATGCACTTAAAAAGACAGTTGATATAAGAAAAATATTCAGTAAAATTAGACAGAAAACGGAGGAGGTAGTATGTGCGGAATTGTAGGAGGTTTAAGATTTGGTACGGAGTTTACCCAGTCCAGTACCGTATCGATGTTGTTCATCATAACGAAAATCATGGAGTACTCAGAAACCAGAGGTTCGGATGCTACCGGTATTGCCTCCTTGTTTGATGACGGCAACTTTCTAATACAGAAAATGGGAATAGGATCCAAGGAATTTGTTTCCAGGACTGGTGGAAAGCCGGATGATTATGAAGGTTTAATGGCGGTTTTGCGCGGGTATAGTAAGGCAGATCTAAGATGTGTTTTAGGGCATTGCAGGAAAAAATCCGCCGGCGGATCAAATAATGAAGATAATCATCCAATTAAAGCCGGTAACATAATAGGAGTTCACAACGGAACCCTTAATAACGATGACGAAATATTTTCCAATCTGAAAAGCCAAAGAGATGGTAAGGTAGATAGTGAAGCAATTTTCAGGCTTCTTCAATTTTATACGAATGATTGTAAGGATCCGTTTACCCTTGACTCAGCCGAAGAAACATGTAAACGTCTCAATGGTACCTTTAGCTTCATCGCTATTAATGCAAATAATCCTAATCAAACAGTGGTTGCAAGAGACGGAAGGCCAGCTGAGTTTTGCCTGATAAAGTCCTTAAATCTTGTATTAGTAGCTTCTGAAAAGAAATTTATAGAAACAGCATTATGGAATTATAACCAGATGGCAAGGTTATTTCCAACGGGAAACGAGGATACTGAATTTAAAGTCATTAATAAAGATGAGGTAGAATTCGGAGTATTGAAAAACGATCACATCGCGGTTTTTGATTTGACCAATGAAATAACGAAAGATACTGAATTAGACAACTTATTTGAAACAAGGAGAATCCCCGCTGTTCGTGAATGGAAGGGAGAATCCAGCCATAGTTATGGATCGTATGGTTATTATGGCAGTTATAAAAAAAACACTACGATGAATACGCGTGGAGCGGCTACAACCTCAAAAAGTACTTCGTCTAAGACGGAGGATAAGGAAGGTCATCTTTGGAGGAAAGAGCTTAATAAGGAAATCAGCTATTTCTACGGCAATAAAGAGTTAGTTAGAGGAGGGGTTTTATTAGACTTAAAAGCACAGAAAACCAGAGACGTAGATTTTTTTTGTAAAAATGAAAATGCGGAAAACGATATGAGAAAAGAAGAAATTAGTGAAGAAGTAGAAGACTTTAAGAACACTAAGAAACCTGCTTTTAGAAACTGCTCACCTGTCGTTAATAAAGATGGGGTTGATAAGTTAAAAGAAGGTATCGAAAAAGGTAAAAAGATGGCGTCGAAGGAGATAAAATCCAGGGAAGCTGTTATTTCGGCAGCTAAAAATTTGGAAAAGTTCAAAGATGAATATGAGGTTGCCGATTTCCTTGAAATAGAAATTGATGATCTTGAAGAACTTACGGTAACAGCTCTAGCAAACAGAATGATTAAAAGGCTTTTCAGTAACTTTTTCACCCAGGGCTGGGAATGTTGCTACGATAGTGAAAGTAAAGAAGGTTATAAAACAAAAGCAACAGAGCACATAAGGGTTCTTAAAGAATTCAGTAAAGGGATGATCGCTGAACTTGATGTAGAAAAACAGGCTGAAAGAGTATTGGCTAACACAGCAAAATCTTTAGCAAAAGAAGGTAAAGCATCGAAAGATGACCTTACCGCTATATTTAGTGTCGGTGATTTAAGCAAATTTGAACCATTAAAGAAAGCGATAACAAGCTTATAGGAATCACAGAAAATGAGTAATAAACCTTTGGTACTGGTCGTATCAAGAAGAATGAATGAAAATAGGAAGCAGGGGACAAATGAGCACAATTTAATAAGATGTTCAGCTTCGGTTAGAAAAAACCTGAATGTTTACGAAAATACCATAAATATCAAAGGTACCGTAGGAAATCAACTTTTAAGAATCCATAAAGCTTATATTTCTGATATTAAAGAAGTAAAGAAATCGGGGGTAATACCCAATGTAGACCTTAAAAATATTGGTTTCGTAACTTCTGATATTATGAAAAAACTGATCGGCAACAACGAAGAAAAAATAGCTAAGGTTATATGGGAGTATCCTAAGCTCGAAACCTTAACCATGGGAGCCGATCCAGAATTTCTGCTTTTTAACGACGACAATTCCGTGGTAAGAGCATACAACGTAATACAGAAGGAAGGATCGATAGGTTCAGATGGAGCCATGATTGAAGTTAGGCCCGGGCCAGATGAAGATCCTTATAAAGTCGTCACCAATATCAGAGATATATTTAATAACAAAGAGTTAACCAAAAAGGTTGAAGTTTATAATTGGATGGCTGAAGTTTATCATAAAGATTCTGCCAGAGATTATCCTGTTGGAGGACATATCCATATAGGAAATCCACTGGGTATTGGAAAAATGTCAAGCCATATAAGAAAGACATTATTTTCCGTATTAAACAAGATACTTGATGAACTGATAGCCATACCTATGATTAAACTTGATGGCCATGAAAAAGGCAAAGCAAGGCGTTCAGATTGCAAATTTACGTTAGATAACTCAGGAGGATATGGATTCTACGGCGAGTGGAGAACATGCGATGGTCATCTGGAGCATAGAACTCTAAGTGGTTTATGGTTATCGCATCCCAAGCTGGCTTACTTCGTTATTGGAACTTCGAAAGCTATCGCTGAAGCTGTTTATGGTTGTGTTCTGGAAAATGGATTAGACCCAGCGCTTTTTCACCATCCGGAAATTCCTTCGGATGAGTATTCGAGTTTCTATAATGCGGATTTTGATGAGTGGGATAAAATTGAATTAGCTAAAATATTTAATTGCACAACTGATTCTAAAGAAATGAAGGAGGTGTTAAATAATTCTTATGTTAGAAAAGTAAGTAAAAAGTTTTTGGATTCGTGGATGAGCAGAATGAGATCATTAGATACATACGATAAGTACTCTGATTGTATCGAAGGTTTATATGAAACACTTAGTCTGCCAAGAAGAGAGATAAACAAATTTGATTTAAACATAAAAAATAACTGGATCGAAGGTAAAGATTTTATAATTTAATTAAACACAGGAGATAGTATTATGGCATATATTTGGTATTCAAAGGCAACGGATATTACTGGGCAAAAATTACAGGAAGCATTGGGTATTGATGGAGGAAGTGAAAAACCAGAAAATGAAAAAGTGGTAATTGGATGGGGCGCCAAAACGAAGAAAGATGTTGTTTTTAATGAGGATGTTAGGGTTCTTAACCACCCAGATCAAATACGACTAAACAGAAATAAACTTGAATCATCCCTGAGAATAATGGAAGAATTGAAAGACGGTGATCAAGATTTTGTACCGCGAATTGTGGTAGCAGACAACATCCTTGAAGCAATTAATGAAGGAGTAATTTCTTATCCGATGGTGGGTCGTACAAAGTATCATCAGGGAGGGAAAGGTTTCTGGCTGTGCCCAACTGAAGCGCAGGTTATTGCAGCCGTTTCATCGGGGGCTCAATATTTTCAAGAAATGATTCCTGTAAAAACAGAGTATCGGCTTCATGTTTTTGGCGATAAGGTTATTCATGCGGTCAAAAAGAAACAGCGTACCGATAAAGAATTTGAGGAAGCTTTTATTGAAGATGAGCTTGCCCGGCAGGAAAGTTTAGCCCTTAAGAACGGTGATGATTTTGATAAAGAAATGGTGAAAAAGGTTATTACACGTCAGGCTAAAAACGCGACCAAAGGCGGGCCAAATCAAATTTTGAAATCAAACAGACTGGGATGGAAATTCTCAATAGTAAAAAGTTATGATTCCGAAATGGCTGATATTGCAATTAAAGCCGTTAAAGCATTAGGATTGGATTTTGGAGCGGTTGATTGCTGCCTTGACATTAATGATAAACCTTGGGTATTTGAAATTAATACTGGCCCGGGGCTGGAAAAGACTTCCTTTGATAAATATGTGGAAGCGTTCAAAAATGCTTTGGAAAAGAAACCCGAGAAAATTAAAGTATCCGAACCGAAGAAATCGGCTAAATCAGTACTGTCAGGACGTAGAAAACTTCTTAGTGAGCAACTTGTACGTTTAACAAAAATGGTTGAAGAGGCGAATGATGATGAGATGGAACTGGTGCAGAAAATGGGCGCCAAACTTATCTTCGGTGAAAACCAATAAATTCAAACTTACGTTATCTGATCGGAGCATATCCGGTCAGATAGCACAACTTTTGAATGAAAATAACCAATTAATAAATTTCCACAATGCAGATACAATATACAATGATAGATGCGAATACTTCATTGAGTTATGTGGAAACAAAGTCATCGGATGCGTGGGGTTGCTAAGGGATCGTGCAATGGATAAAATTATGCACCTTAGCGTCCACCAAAATTATAGAAGAATAGGCATTGCAAAAAGATTATTGCATACCGCCTTGACAAATTCAAATAATACATTAATATATGCTTCTGTAAGGGAGGAAAATAAAGCCTCTTTAAATCTTTTCCACAACCATGGTTTTGAAGTTATAGCTTATCTCCCAAACGAAGGTTATAATGTATTTTCATTATGTTTAGAGAGAGGAATGAAAAACAATGTTGTCCAATGATATGAAAGGCCTTAACCACGTTATTGTTGAAGTTATTAAAACCCCATATAACAGCATTTCAGATGTTGAGTGTGGTGCTTTTATGGGTGTATATAAGTGTGAAAATGGTACTGAATTCGTCGTTCTGAAAAACAAAGAAGATTCTGTTTGTTATTTTAATGTTTCCCAATATGGAATTATGACAGTACAAGCAGAAAACAGTTCGTTCAAGTATATGACCTGTTTTACCAAAGATGATCAAGAGAAAGCTAAAGAGCTGCTTTTAAAGATAGCCGATCAAATGAAAGAGGAAAAACGTATTGTTGGTAAAGCAGATGGAAATATCATTATTGATGCAGAAACCTACAAAAACGTTCCTAAATCAGTATTTACTGATAATAGTATTAACAATTCTTCGGCAGGTCGCAGTACTTCATCGAGTACCACAACCAAAAGCACCACCGCAGTCGCCACAACAACTTATTCAAAAAGTACAGGTAGTTATTCTGGATCTGGATATAATTATTATAAAACACCTGATCCGCCAAAAGCCCTTCTCATATCAAGAAAAGGAAGGCTTCCGTCCAAAGAAAGACTTGATAAAATGAGATTACTGGTTCGGGCATTAAGAGAGGAAGGTAAGAAAATCGTAGTGCCTGTGGCAGAGTACGATCGGAAAAACAATGAAAAGGAAACCCAAACATGAGCTTAATAGGTCATGAAAAAACGAAAAACATTATAAATATTTCATTAAAGGCCGCAACTACAAGAAATTCATGTATTCCTCATATATTGCTTGCTGGGGCTGCTGGTTGTGGAAAAACTACCACGGCAAGATGGTTAGCGGAGATAGGTGGTTATGACTTTCTACCGGTATCCCCATTAACGATGAAAACAAAAAAAGATGTTTTGGCAATGCTAAGCGAGCTCAACATAGAGGGATATAATGCTGTTGGAGACCGCATTGGCAAAATAAAACCAACAATCATCTTCTTTGATGAAGTGCATCAAATGCCAGTTATAGGGCAGGAGGTTCTCGGTATTGCTATGGAGAGGTTCGATCTTGAAGCAGAGGAGGCCAATAAATTAATATGGCTACCTTACTTTTCAGTGGTCGGAGCTACCACGGATGATGGTTTATTAACGAAACCTTTTCGTGAGAGGTTCAAGATGAAGTTTTTATATGAACCATATAACGAAGAGGATATGTATAAAATTGTGCAATTTCACGCACTTAAGCACAAATTATCAATAACTCCAAAAGCAATAAGAGCTATTGTTAGAAGAAGCAGAGGCATTCCCAGAATCATGGTTAGCCATCTGGAAACGATTAGGGATTTTATGATCGTTGATGAAGAGCCCATAGCTAAATCTTATGTTGTGGAGGATACTTTTAAGTTTTTAGGTATTGATCAAACAGGATTAACCCCTGTTGATATTGGTATTCTGAAATCTTTGTATAACTCGGATAAACCGATAGGCTTGGAAAACCTTTCGATTTTAACCAACGAAGCACCAAAAACAATAGCAAACACCATTGAACCTTACCTCATTCGAAGAGGATTGATGTTACGAACAGGAACTGGTAGAACGATAACTTCTAAGGGCAGAAAATACCTGGAAGAGCAGGAACATTTGGGAAGCAAAAAGAATCAGAAAATGTATATTAATGTCAACAAAAAGAGATTATGATATGGAAGTTATAGAATTAAAAGAAGTACTTGCAAAATTAACACCTTTTATGAATAAAGTTTCTAAAACATACAGCAAAACAACCGGTATTGATAAAAAAGAATTGTTTGGTGAAGCTAATATTGCGTTAGTTAAAGCTAAAAAAGATTTTGATAGTTTGCGAGGGAAATCTTTTAATGCTTATGCAAAGTACATTATCGTTGATGCTCTTAATGAATATGTTCGTAAGAATAAATCATTGATTTCGATACCCAGGTATATTCATAGAGCTAACGGTATAATTAAACGTATTAAGAAAATGATTGATCAAGATGATGAATTATTTCAGAAGCTTATATCAGGTGAAGTGGTTTTGGATAATCCCGATATTAATAAACAATTAACTTTTTTGGCGCGGGCGGCAAAAAGAGCTGGAATAACCATAAAGCAAATGGTAGACAGATCTGAATTTCTACCCACACCCATCGATAAAAAGGAAAGCTTTGAAGTATCCACGGAAAATGAACAACAAAAGTTAATAATGAAAATATTTATAAAACAAGTTCAAAAAGGATTTACAAAGGAGGAAAGAACGGTAGCTAACTATTTAATGGACGATGTATCCGTAAGAAACATAAGTAAAAAAGAAGGTATACCGGTCAAAGAAATAAAAAGAATAATGGTAAATATTAAAAAGAAAATGTTGAAATCATTGGAGTTTTAATTATGAAATCAGAAACAATTGATGTTCTAAGGCTCCTTGAAAAAGAACTAAAACCGAAGTATGGAACAAGTATTTATGTAGTAGGAAGATACGTAAGGGACATATTAAGAAAGAAAAAGAAAAGTAAGAAAATAAACATCGTAGTACAAAAATTAACAGTACCAGATCTCAAAAGATTTCTGAGAAAGTACGGCGAAGTTTCGATCGAAACCATAAACAAAGTTAAAGGAGTGTTACCTAAAAGAGTACTTCACTTCAAAGTTCCAGGTGATGAAATCATTGCCGAAATCGAATTATGTTGCGGTCAGGGCAAGGGTTCCGCATACGACGGGTCAGCAACCCTTAAGCAGGACTCAAACCTTCGATGCTTTTCGATCGATGCCTTATATCTACCTATAAATTCCATGGTCAAATCCAGAACCATTGATTATGTTGGTGGTAGAAATGATATCGCTGCAAAGAGTATTTTATCAATCGGTGATGCAAATAAAAAGTTCAAAAAGGATCCATCGGATATTTTAAGAGCATTTTCTCTGGCGGCGGCAACAGGTTATACTATTAGTAACCATGTAAGCCACGCAATAAGAGATAATGCAAAACTATTATCAAAAGTTCCAAATTCAGTAATAAAGGAAGAATTAGTTAAGGTATTATTAAGTACTAAACCTTCAACACAACTCAAATTAATGCTAAAGTTAGGGGTATTGAATGTTATACTACCTGATTTAGCAAGATGCGCAGGATGCCTTCAAGATAAAAGGTTTCATAAGTACGATGTATTTAATCATCTGATTTATACATGCGATAATACAGAAAAAGATTTAGTACTGAGATTAGCAGGACTTTTGCATGATATAGGAAAACCTGAATCAAGGGGAGTAAAGGAAGATGGTAGAATAACTTTTTATAAACATGACGTGATAGGAGTTAAGATAGCAAAAGCAATACTCGTAAAGTTAGGTTTTGAACCAGAAATCACAGAAAAAGTTTGCAGGCTTGTGAAGATGCACATGTACCATTATACGAAAGAGTGGACAGATGCTGGAATAAACAGGTTCATAAATTCGGCAGGCATTGAAGAAAAAGACATTGAAAATCTTGATCAATTTCCATTATTTAAACTAAGAAAAGCAGAAAGATTAGGAAATGGATTAAAGAAAAACGGAGTAACAAAAGAACAGGAAGAATTCCAAAGAAGAATAACCAAAATATTTAAAGGTAACTCTATCAGAAGGCTTAAAATAGATGGTTCGGATATTATTAAAACGTTTAATATAACGCCGGGGCCAGAAATTGGTAAGATACTGAGATATTTGGTAAAAATTATTGAAAAAGATGAAGATTTGAATACTAAAGAAATACTTCTTCATTTTGTTTTGGATTATACATTAAACAATAATTAGGGATTAAGCATTGACCAGGCATGATGCAAAATTCATAAACCAGATTATTAGATATTTCCTTTTAGAAGGAGTCTCGAAGGGGTCTCTTCTGAACGTAACCCTCGTAAAAGCAAAGATTCAGTAAAATATTTAATAATGATATGAATTGGAAATAAGGTTCGAATCCTTGTAATCCTTAACTAACAGTGCAAGGGGCACCACCCTGTGCTGTGTAAAGAAGGCGTTGAAATATACGTCTTCAAAATTCGGTTGGCTGATATCGTTATATAATCATATAATTATTAAAGCAACCAGGGTTATGTGTATATAATAAATACATATAACCTGAACTTTCGAATTTTCCAAGGTTGGGACGACATAAAAGTCGCTTATTACCTCTCGATAGGTGTACTATTTTAGATAATTAGACTTAAGTACCACTGGTCGATCAAGAGCCATATACGTAGTCACTACGTAGCCAAGTATCGCAGGGTCGGGAAAGCAAGCTTCGAACATCTACTATACTCACCTTTGAAGTAATGAGTATTAAGTTTTTGGACCAGCTGAGGTTTATTTGAATGAGATCGAGTGGGTGGATGGTGGGTAAATTAAAAATTTATAAAGGAGAATTTAAAATGCAAGAATTTGAATGGGCAGAAGGAAACTTTTTTAGCGTTGATAATGATATGAATCAAGATGATTATGACCCTGATTTTGAAGATGAAGAGTCTGAGTTCATAAACAAAAATGATCCTTTTTATCGTGGGAAGGAAGATTACTCTTACGGATATGATTTCATAAGTACGGTTGGGTTAGTTGGCGCTGCTATAGATACAGAACTGAAAATCAAAAGAAATAATAGGCTTAAAATGAAAGTTATGGACACGGAAAGAAGTCTTAATGAAGAAGATAATGACAAAGGCATAGGTTATGTTTCGGTTAAAGATTATGTTAAGGGTAAAAGAAAAGTAAAGAAACAAAAACCTCTTTTCGAACAGTGGGTGGATGATGTTATAAGTGGGAAAAAGACCTATGACGACCCATTGTGAAATAGCAATTATAGGTAGAAAGGGATCTAAAGCGGTATCAAGTATTATTGAGTCAACCCTTTTGTGCAGGTACCATAAAAGAGCAGTCCTTGTGGTAAATTATGGGTTAGCTGGAGCCAGGATGCATTCTTTTATAGCTCGTAACCCTTCGTTATTAAAGAAGAAAATGATAAATAAGAATGTCAGTGGTAGTAAATTTAAAACCTTAAAGAGCATTGAAAAGAAGGGTATTGTCATGGTACCCGAAACATATAAAAAGCTTCCTGGCTCAAAAGACGTTAATGATTTTTTGGTTAAAAGGTATTTTTCATATGGTGGTATTGGTATTGAGAAGGCTTCTTCAAAATTTCCGCCGGCGGGAAAATATTTTCAAAGATTCATAACCAATAGAAAATACGAATTAAGAGTTCATGGCTTTTTATGGATACCAGAACATGACTGGTTAGTTCAAAAAAGAATAGGTGAAAAAGATAAAATAGCATGGAATTTTAAACAAGGAGGTAAGTTCCAAACCATTAATCATAAACTTGGTATATTTGAAAAAGCAATAGATGTATCAAAAGAAATTTTATTGACGAAGAATATGGCATTTGGAGCAATTGATTTTATAGTAACTGATAATTTAGATCTTTTATTTATTGAAATTAATTCGGCCCCGGGATTTACAGAATTAAGTAAAGGATTTTATATCTCAAGTTTTAATGAATTATGCAAAATGCCTCAAAAAGAAAGGATAAAATTCAGCCAATGAAAACAATTTTATTAATGTCAATAACCGCAGACGGTAAGATAGCAAAAACTCCTAATCAATTAATAGACTGGACCGAGAAAGAAGATAAAAAATATTTCGTTAATGAAACAAAAAGTTCCGGTGTAGTACTGATGGGTAATAATACCTATAAAACTATAAAAAAACCATTAACGGACAGGTTAAACATAGTATTCACCAAAGATAAAAATAAAAAAAGCGATAATGGAAACCTAATATTTACCAGTTTGGATCCAAAAATCGTTATTGACAGACTAAAGGATACAAAAATATTTAAGTCGTTAGTTCTTATCGGAGGTGAAACAATTAATACTACTTTTGCAAAAGAAGGATTAATTGATCAAATACATCTAACGATTTCGCCTTATTTATTTGGTACTGGGTTATCGTTATTCAACGAAGAATTAAATATGAAGCTTAACCTTGTCGATTTCGATCGAATCGGTAAAAATAGTTTATTAGTTATTTATGGTGTAGAAAAATAAGGTATAGAACAGCTTGAAGGTATTAATCGTAAAGTAAGGGTAAATTCATTATGTCGGGTAAAGAAGATCTTATCATGTCTTTAGATATGTTCAATAAGTTATTAGAATTCTTGCGTGAAAAAAATGTTTACGATAAATTTTTAAACAATATAAACCATGAATCCCTTATTAATCACATCATTAAAATAAGGAAAGAAAGAGGCGAAGGATACGAACAGTTTTTAATTACCAGTGCCTTTTGGTGGGATGAGTCTAGAGAGGGTTTTATGTTCTGGAACAAAATTGATGATACGTGGAGACAGTATCTACAAAGGCCAAAACCAAAAACAATGATGGAGTCATTATGGTAGAAAGACACGTGGTAATTTCAAACTTCAAAGAATTTCTAAAGAAACACGGGGCTCTGGAAGAATTCAAAGAGTTGGTTCATGAACAAAACATAGCATCTTATGTAAGGCTGTGTTCAACAATGAATGAAGACGATTATGTGAAAAATCTTATTACAGGAAGGCCGCCTAGTTTGTGTCTTTCAAAGGGAAAACACCTCTTCTGGTCAACCTTGGATAAGAAGTGGAGAAAAATTTGTGAATCAAAAGCAAAGGAGTATAGTTCAGTATGGTAGATTCAAGAGAAGTTTCATCAACCATTCAACTCTTTAAAGCTTTTCTAAAAGAAAATAATGCTTTGGAAGAATTCGAATTAATGATTAAAGAACCAGATGTAGATTCACATATTAAAGGAAGAGCTATTAAAGAAGAATCGATGTATAAATACTATAAAACCTATCTTATTTCATTTGCTTTTTCTTGGTACAAATCAGAAAAAGGAGAAGATTTCTGGCTTGACTTAAGTAAAAAATGGGAAAAGGTCATAAAAAACAAACCTAACACAAAATATAAACCAATTTGGTGATAAACATGGATACTCTTGAAGAGGTATATAAAACCGCAAACAAATTCATAGACTTTTTAACGGATCATAAATACTTCATGACTTTTACTAAACTAATTAATTACAAAAGCATCAAGAACTATGTTGTTGATAGAGCTTTAATTTATGGTGATGGTTATGAAGAAGATCTGGTTGATGCAGTAATAAGGAGGGAACCTTTTGTTGGAGCAAAAGCTGCCGAATCAAAGTTGGAATACATTTCTTTCAAATGGAAAAGTTTTTGTGGATACAACAAAGAAGAAAAGGGGTACAATTCAATATGGTAAAATATAATAAACTCGAATTAATGGTTTTGCTTGTTCCTTTACTTATAAATAGTATTGTAAGCTTGATTGTCGGAGGCCCCTCGTATATAGCTTTAAACATTGCTTTTTCATTTATGGTCAGTGTTATTTTATATGATATGGCTTTACAATCTGAAACCCCGAAACAAAAGATGAAATTTTGTAGTTTTTCAAGTTACTTTTTTCTCTGCGGGCCATTAATTTTTATAGCCAATTGTGCCTTCTCAAAGAAAATTGTACTTGAGCAAGGGTTTAGTGGTGCTGTTTTACCGGTTTTGACAGTAGCTGCTTTGATATCTTTAAAGAACACAGAAAAGAAGTTTAATCTATACTACTTCAACAAAATAACTTCTGTTATCTTACTATATTCATATTATATGATTCTTGGGTATCTATTGGTATTCGTATTCGATAATGATATTAGAGGGGTTTGCCTTTTATCCATCCTTTCATTATTATTGGGATTAGACTATCTATGTGGCTATAGGCAATTTGCTAATAGATATAAAAGAGGATTCTTTAATGGAATAAACGTTTTTATATTTTCAGTATCAGGAATTATGGGGTTGATATGGACGATTTATTGGGGGTAAGTTTTAGTTATCTTAAGGAGAAGGAGTTAATATGAAACCAAAACTTTCAGAATATGAGGAAGCTATTAGAGTAGCAGTAAAGTTTGAAAGGTTTTTAGATCAAAATAATGTTTTAATGTTCTTCAAATTCTTTAGTAAATACAGTAGCATAGGAAAATATGTTATTGATTCAGCTGAAAAAGAACCTGAAAATTACAAAAGATACTTAATCGTAAATGCCTTTAATTGGAAGATGACGAGGAAATCTCTACTTTGGTCATCATTACATGCAAAATGGAATAAACAAAATCAGGAAAAAGAAAGGTGTATATCTATATGGTGATATTATGAAATTAACTTTTTCAAAATATAAAGAGGCTGTTGAAGTAGCAGCAGAGTTTTACGATTTCTTAAAAAGAAATAAAGTTTTAAAAGATTTCCTATCTCTTAGTGCATTTAATAATGTTAAATCATATGTAATTAACAGAGCTGAAATAGATCCTGCATTTTATAGAAATGAACTAATACTGGCAGCGTTTGATTGGAAGATTGCAAAGGATTCGAAGGTTTGGACTCGCCTTCATTTAGAATGGAGGCATAAACCATTAACAAAGGAGTATGAATCAATATGGTAAGTTGTATTTTACACTCATTTGAACTAAGAAGAAGTGCAAATGAACTTAAGAAATTTTTGGAAAGCCATGATTATTATCATGAATTTATGTCAATCATTCAAAGAAAAGAGCTAAAGCATTATGTAAAAGATATATTTTTAACATATGATATAGAAAACTACAAAGAGAGGTTAATGGATTGGGCTTTGGTTACCCATAAACTTTACGAATCGAAATACAGTAAAGATAAATTAAAAAATATGATAACAAAATGGAAAAAACATTGCAAATCTAAAAAGGATTAAACTATGTATATACCTTATATTGAAACGCATGGAAAACCTTTTCATAATTATGCCCGGGTACTTGAACAAGAAGCAGCAAATCAAATGAGTGCTGTTATGGCATCTCCTTGGGTAATGAGGGGAGCACTTATGCCTGATGCTCACCTTGGATACACCATGCCCATTGGAGGAGTGGCCGGCTGCAAAGATATGGTATGTCCAGCGTTTGTTGGATACGATATTGGTTGTGGCATGCTTGCTCAAAAGATAAACATGGATCCTAAAATACTGGAGCAAAACAAATATGAAATTAGAGATGAAATACTCAAAGTCGTTCCTGTCGGATTCAAACATCAGAGATATAATCAAGAATGGGAAGAGTACGCTAATATCCCTAAAACTGACTGGTTTAATGAAAAATTCCATGAGTTTGGAGGATTAAAACAACTTGGAACTCTCGGCGGGGGAAATCATTTTATCGAGTTAGGCCTCGATGAAGAATTTAATGTCTGGCTTGTAATTCATTCCGGTTCAAGAAATGTCGGTCACAAAACTGCCGGATATTACATGTCTATAGCCCATCCTGAAAACCGCCCAAAAGAAGGAGTACATGGTCTTTCTGTAGATTCAATTGAAGGTAAAAATTATATCAAAGATTTGAACGTTTGTTTGGAATTTGCTCTTGAGAATAGAAAGAACATGAGTAGAAAAATCTTTGCTACTATTAAAGGCTTTGACCCAAAAGTTGAATATGAAGACTGGTTCATCAACAGAAACCATAACCATGCTGAATACAACAAAGAACTTGACCTGTGGATACACCGTAAAGGAGCAACCCACGCAGAAAAAGATATGCTCGGGGTTATTCCAGGTAATATGGTTCATGGATCTTACATAGTCCGTGGCAAAGGCAATATTGATTCCTTATTCTCCTCATCTCATGGTGCTGGTAGAGTGTTAGGAAGAAAAGCCGCCATAAAAGCTTTGGATTTGAAAGAAATGGTAACCCAATTGGATGAGAATGGAATCGCTGCTACTTCTTATAGAGAAAAAGATCTTCAAGAGGCGCCGGGCGCATATAAATCTCCAGAAGAAGTGATAGAACTTCAGTCTGATCTTATTGAAGTACTTCACAGAGTTAAACCAGTAGTAAACATTAAAGGATAATATCATGCTAAGAAATGAACTCCTTATAACTAAAGCAAATATCGAAAATATTTTCAAAACAAAAGAAGTATTTGTATTTGGGTACGGAAGCCTTTTATTTTCAGATGGTTGGAAAAACCGCCATATGAAACACAAGGTAGGAAAAGAAGACTTAATTGAATGTACTCTTAATGGATATCAAAGAGGCCCTTATGGAATAGCTTATGAATATGGAAGATATAGTGCTTTTCATAATGGTACTCACTATTATGGAATTGTAGAAAATAAAAAATCATATTTAAATGGAGCCATTACCAGAATTCATACCATGAAAGACTGGATAGGACTAATGTCAACAGAACTTATTTATGGGCTTTATCCTGATAATTTCTATAATTATCGGGCTGTAGATATTACTGATCAAATCTCTGGAATTAAGTTAAAGAAAAATCAAGTAGTTCATGTTGTTGCCAATGAAGCCGTAAATGCTGTTAGGTTTCTTAACGCTACTCCAGCAAAAGGTTATTATGAATATGTTTCCAGAGGAATTAAAAAGGAAAGAACTGAAAAGTTTATAAGAACGTTTTACAAAACAGGCGGAATAAATGCATGATTACTTTTGGAGGGAGAAAAATATATGAAGGCGTATAAAGAAATAGTTAATGAAGTTCTTAATAATGGAGTACTTAGAAAAAATCGTACCGGAGTACCGACTTACACAACCACAGGGTTAATGTTCAAACATGATATGAGCAAAGGGTTTCCCTTGCTAACAACAAAATTTATTCCAATTCGTGTTGTTGCTGCCGAGTTGGAATTTTTCATTAAAGGATTAACAGATAAACGGTGGCTCCAGGAACGTAATTGTAATATTTGGAATCAATGGTGCAGCCCTGCTAAGGTTCCCTATGGTCATGATGAAGAAACACGTAAAAAGATGGAAGAAGAAAGGGACTTAGCAGGTATTTATGGATTTCAATGGCGTCATTTTGGGGCAAAATACCATGGATATGATAAGTCCTACAAATATAAGGGTATTGACCAGCTTAGGAGCATAGTAAAGACTTTAAAAACGGATCCTTGTAATAGAAGAATGATAGTTTCAGCATGGAATCCTGTTGATTTATGGGAAATGGCTTTACCTCCTTGCCATTATGCCTTTCAGGTAACGGTAACCAATGATAAGCTTAATCTATTATGGAACCAGCGTTCGGTTGATGTTGCGCTAGGATTACCTTTTAATATAGCCAGTTATGGGATTTTACTAACCTTATTGGCTAAGGAAGCTGGTTTCGAGCCTGGGGAATTAGTAGGTTTCCTTAGTGATGTTCATATATATGTAAACCATGTTGAAGGTTTAGAACTTCAAATTAAACGAGATACATTTAAACTTCCTTCGATTGAAATAACCAATTTTAAATCAATCTTCGACTGGGAGTATACTGACACGAAAGTAATTGATTATCAGCACCATCCTCATATTAAATTCGATATTTCTGTTTAATGTAACCTTCAAAAAAGTAAAAGATTTTTTACGCTCTTTAAATGGAGGTGACATACAATGGTTAAAAAACCACAGCAAAAAGATAAAAAATATTTAAATGAAGAGGAGGAGGCTCCTCGCGGCTGGGGTCGTGGTCAAGGTGTGGGTCCTGGCTCGGGGCCAGGAAGAGGTTTTAGAAGGGGATTTGGAAGAGGTTTTGAACGTTCTCAAAGACGAGGCCGTTGCAGGAGGGGATAGTGAAATGGAAAAAGAAACGCACATTATGTCAAGCGAAATGTTAACTGATGATGATCTTGTATTTTGCGAAGAGTGCAAAATGTTTCATCCGATAAAAACACACAAGGGCAAGAAGGTTGCTTTACAGGCCATGAATTGCCCGGAAACGAACAAAACGTTTATCGTAGGTGTTAATTGGAAGTTAATGAAAAATAGATACAAAAAGGAGAAATAGTTTGGATAAAAAATATAAATTATTAATGTTTATCTTATTGGCAGCTTTAGCGGCTAACGTAGGAGCTAACGTATTTTTTGTATACAAATCTCAAAAGTTTATAAACGAACAAATGGAAATTCTCGAAGGGGTAAATGATCTTATAAAAACAAGTAACTTAGCAATTAAAGGTTTTGATACAGTAATAGGAACCCTTCAGGGAACTTCAAGCATTATGAAAGAAACTACATCAATGATAAAAGATGAAAACTCGAAGCTAAAGGAAAGAGTTAAAAAGGAGTTAGGAGATTTTATAAAAGAAAAAGATGCTGCTAAGGGCATAATAAAGAAAGAAGAAATACCAGATCCGGATGATGGGGTTAAAGATGTTTCTGAAAAACTTTTAGATGGTGTTAAAAAAGCACTTATGTAGTTAATAAAAAGTTAAAGGCCTAATCATGAACACTGTTTGTGGTTAGGCTTTCTTAATAGGATCGGTTATTTTAATCATAAACCAGGCTTAATCGAAATTTCGCCCGGGGCTATAAAAGGTTTAATAAAAAGGAGGTTAAAGGAAAAAGATAATATAATTCAAAACAAGGAAAAGGAAAGGTGTTAGTAAAAAGCAAATTATAGGAATCAGAAAAGGATAGTTTTAATAGAAATGAATCAAGAATTAAAAATTTATAAAATAGGAGAGATCTGCAAAGGTTTCACCTATGACGAAGCAGAAGAAAAAGGATTATTTGGATTAAATGGTAAGCTGATCATTCAACCCGAATATCAACGCAACTACATTTACAATAACGGATCATCAGATAAGGAGGTAATTTATAGCGTTCTTAACGGTATATCCCTTAACCTGTTTCACTTTAACCGCCGTTCGGATGGCAAGCTTGAAGTTCTGGATGGGCAGCAAAGGATAACGAGTTTGGGGAGGTTTATTACAAATAAATTTATCATAAAGGACGAACATGGTGAATTCAGAGACTTTAATGCTTTAAGTGCTGAAAAGAAAGAAAAGTTTTTGAACACTGAATTAATCGTCATGGAATGCGAATGCACCGAAGATGAATTGATTAAATTATTTAGAGGTATAAACGTTCCAGGATATGTTATGAATGATCAAGAACTTCTTAATCAAGCTCATCACGGACCTTTTATTACTAAAGCAAGGAAAGAGTTCAGTAGTAAAGAGGGTCTTTTGGAAAATAATTTAAGATCAAGATACATGAAAGGAACAGTTAACAGACAAGATCACCTTAAGACAGCACTCGATTGGGCAAGTGAAGGAAATATAAAACAATACATGATCGAACACAGATACGATGAAAATATAGAAGATCTAAAAAGTAAAACAAACAATGTTATTGATTGGGTCAGTTCTATATTCAAATCAAGCCCAAAAGAAATGAAAAGTGTTAATTGGGGAGTTCTTTACAGAAAGTACAGGAATAACTCATACAACGTCGAAGAAGTTGATGAACTATTAAATAAATTGTATTTTAAGCCAGAAGTGTCTGATAAAAAAGGAATTTTTGAATATATCCTTAATAGCTGTGCCAATACAAAATGACAAAGGTATTTATTAAAGAATTCTAATCAAATATAGAGAGCTAAATACATGCGCATAATATCAAAGAAACATGATTATTATGACTCAATCCAGAAACATGGGGTGTCGGATAAGATATTTTATATAAGGAAAGAACAACTTTTTTATGAAGGTTCGCCTGAGTATAGAAAAGTTAGTGAAGCTATGGGGCTTAAAGATCTTAAATTATACTTCTTTTTCAACAACCCCATATCCAATTTCTGGATAATTTCGTTTTGTGAGAAAATTTTCCATGTGGTTAAATTATATTTCGATGGTAAAAGCAAGTTCTGTTTTAGCTTAGAAGAAATTGATGAAGCCGTTGAAAAATATGGTGACAAAGATCAAAAAGCTTCTTGGAATAAAGATTATAAGAAGATAAGATTTAGAAATTATAGGAGAACAGCGCAAAAAATATTCGATCACAACAACTTTAATATGGCAGAAATTCATCACGAAACTAAAGTACCTATCATTATGTATGATTGGTATAATAGAAGAATACATTTTAATCCAATTCTTAGTAAGCTAAAGTTTTATAGATTAATGGATTCTTATACCACTTATCAAGAGTTAGCTCAGTATGTTGGGGGTGTTCTAAGTAATAATTCTTCGCCGGCGGAAAAAATTTCGGATGTAATAAAAAGAGATATGCACGGCTTTGATGAGTGGAGTTTCAAAAAAATGAAAGAAAGTTCTTGACAATGGTATTTTAATTATTATATTAGATGCCTATTAAAAACCCTCAAATAAGGTTTCAAATTATGAATAAAAGCAAAAAACTCGAACACTCCATTTCTGCAAACGCTTGTAAGTTTTGGGCTGATCAAGCTAAGAAAAATAAGTTTGATCATATAGAATTAAAAATAGCTGAAGGTGCAAAGAGTGGAAATTACCAACAGATTTTTCATTGGAAATTTAGTGAAGAAGAAATTGAACATTTAGAAAGTAAAGGGTTTAATGTTGTTTCAGCAGATACAATAACACTTGTGAGGTGGGATGAGTGATTACACAATCAAACCGTTTTTGAAATGGGCCGGAGGAAAAACTTCTTTAATACCGTTTCTTAAAAACGAGTTTTATAAAGATAGTCCTTTTCTACAAAGGCCCCCAATCAAAGGAAGATTTATAGAGCCTTTCGTTGGATCTGGGGTTGTTTTTATGAATGTGGAGGCTGGAAATTATATAATCAATGATATTAATCCAGACCTTTACCTAATTTACAACTTGTTGAAAATAAACAGCAAGAAGTTCATTGATAAGTGTGAATCGTTATTTACAGATGAAAATAATAGCAGAGAAAAATACAATGAGCTAAGAGAAGAGTTTAATAACTTAGATCCTCTTGAAAAAGAAAGAAGAGGTGTATTATTTATCTATCTTAATAGACATTGTTTCAATGGTTTATGTAGGTATAATAAAAATGGAGGATTTAATGTTCCGTTTGGGAACTATGAAAAACCAAAATTCCCTCGCCGGGCCATGGAAATAGCTTCCAATAAGTTAAAAAATGTAATTATTTCAAATAGATCTTTTGAGGAAATATTGGAAATAGCTGATGAAAACGACATAGTGTACAACGATCCACCATACGTGCCTCTTTCTGATACGTCTTCTTTTACGGATTATGCAAGCACCGGATTTAACCAAGATCAGCAGATACTGCTTGCAAAGCTGGCTGAAAAGTCAAAGGCAAAAGTATTTATATCTAATCATGATACAGAATTTACAAGAGATATTTATAAAAATGCAACAGAAATTAAAGAGTTAGAGGTTACAAGAACTATTTCGGCTGAACCAACAAGTCGTAAAAAGGTTAAGGAGCTTTTAGCAATTTATAAAAATTGAGGAAGGAGGGATGTTGAATGAACTTTTAACACCTAATATTGCTGGAGTATAGCATGTTGGGGTTTTTAGTATTGGAAAGATAAAATATTTTTAAAGTGAAGGGAAGTGGAGGAGTTTATTATGAAGATTAAACTATTTTTATTAACTTGTATTACATTACTAATAGCAATGCCGGTTCAGGCTAAGCTGATCGCTCTTTATGATTTTGAAGAACCTGGAGCAGTAGACGTTGTCGGTAATGTAGAAACAGGGGAGGTTTTTGGAAATCCCAGTCATATACAAATTAATCACCCGGTTTTAGGGATAACTAATTATGCATATGAACTGGATGGTAATGATTATTTCAAAATACCATTAGATATTAATCCTAAAAACTATCCTCAATTAACTATGGGAGCTTGGATTTGCCTGGAAAAAAAGAAAAATTTAGTAACTGAACAAGTAATTTCTCATGACAATGGTGGTTATGATAGAAGCTTATGTTTTGATTTCAGAGCAGATGATTACGATGAGCCTGGATGGTCAGCTTTTGCTGGGGACGGAAAGGTTTTAGGTGATATAATGCAATCGGAAGGTAAGTGGGATTTCGTTGCTGTATCCTATAACCAAGAAGAAAAAACCGTTCTTCTTTTTGCAAACGGAAAATGCTTAAAGAAAGAAAATGTAGTCCTTGGCGAAGGAAACGATTTTACACTTATCGGTGCTAATCCAATAAACAACGTAATGGAGTACTTTTCTGGAATCATTGATGATGTCTTCTTCTATGATAAGGCCCTGGATGAATCAGAAATTACGTACATTATGAACAATGGAGTGAGCTATAGAGCTAATCCATTCGCTATTAAACTTCCAGTAAAACCTTCTTCAGACAAAAGAAAGGAAAAGCTGGACAAAATTAAATATAATTTATATCAGAAAGGAAAACAATAAATGTTTAAGAAAATTTTATTAGTAATTGCAGTAATTTTTATGGCTAACAATGCACAAGCTGATTTGATCGCTTATTATGACTTTGAGCAAGATGAAGATGGTATAGTTTATGATGTTTCTGGTAACGGAAATCATGCGTCCCTGGATGACAATGCTCCAATATATTATAATATTAATAGTCATTTAAGCTATCCTGGGGTAGCTCCGGATTATGCTTATTGGTTTGATGGAGATTATATTAAACTTCCGATCAATATTAATCCTGCAAACTATAGTAAGGTGACTTTCGGCGCTTGGGTATCACCAAATACAGAAAACCTGACTAGCAAAAATGTTATAATTTCCCATGATAATGGTGGTTATGATCGTACCCTAACAATAGATAATAGGGGCGGTAATAATTATTCAGCTTTTACAGGAAGTGGAGTATTTGGAAGTGAACCTCCTTCTGGATCGGGTGATTGGGATTTCGTAGCTGTGGTTTATGATAGCGAAGCCAAGACCGTAAATCTTTTCGTAAATGGTACGCTGTATGAAACAAAAGGAAACCCGGGGAATGGAAGGGATTATGTTCTTCTTGGTGTTAACCCAATTCATGGAAATAGCGAGTTCTTTGCAGGAGGGATCAACAACGTATTCTTCTTTGACGAAGCTTTAAGCGAAGACCAATTAAACGATATTATGGCTAATGGGGTTATGCCTGTACCCGTACCATCAACTTTATTCCTTTTAAGCTTAGGGGTATTTACCATTGCCGGCCTGAAAAGAATGTTTTAGGTATAAATAATTGTTTATTAACAAAAAAGGAGAAATAAAAGTGAACTTAAGAAAAATTCTAATTTTGATTTCTGTAGCTGTTCTAATGATTTCAACTTCTGCTCAAGCGGACCTTGTTGCGTATTATGATTTTGAAACCGGTGCTAATGATGTTTCTGGTAATGATAATCATGGTGAGGTTTTCGGCGCTAAACTTGGCCCGGGAGGATCTCAACTAAAGAATGACAGTGAAGTAGATCATTACTATCACTTTGATGGGCTCGATGACTACATAAGATTGCCTATCAATACCAATCCAAGTAATTACCCAGAGTTGACGATTGGTGGATGGATAACACCCGATCCACCAGCTTATACTGGTAAAAGAATAAACAGGATTGCCTCGAATGGTGTTAACTCCTACAATAGAGCATATGGCCTTGATTACCGTGGAAGCAATGATGAAGAAACATGGTATTCAGCTAACAATGAGGTAGGGGTAACATCAAACGATGAAGTCTACCCAGATATTGTTAAAACATTTGTATCTATTGTTTATGGTGCTAACGACGGATACGGTAATGGCTATGTTAGAATTCATGTAAATGGTACAGAATGCACTTTTTCTGGTATACATATGTATGATAGTGGTTATAATTATACAATCGTAGGCGGAAGCCCAGAGCTTTCGGAATCAGGGGATTGGATAATTTCCCAGCTATTCACTGGCAAAATTTATGATCTTTTCATTTTCGATGAAGCACTGGATATTTTTCAGATAAATGATATCAGATTGAATGGAGTTTCTTTACCGGAGCCACCTCCTGTACCCATTCCAACAACTGCCTGTCTCCTTTCTTTAGGAGTTCTTTGGCTGGTTTCATTAAGAAGAAAACAATTTAATTAAGAAAGGTATTACTTATGAATTTCAAAAACGTTTTAATTACAACTTTAGTATTATCAGTATTTTTAATAGCAACAAACGCCAATGCAGAAGTTTTTGCATACTACAATTTTGACGAAGAAGGTGCGGTTGATGTTACCGGTAATGGCCACGACGGTGTGGTTACCGGCGCAGCCTGGAGTAATGGAAAATATTATTTTGATGGTGAAGATGATTTTATCGGTTTAGGTTTTAACATTAGCCCGTATAAACAACCAATTAACCCTTTCAATCCAGAGGATAATTATCCTCAGTTGACAATGGGTGCTTGGGTGAAACCAGAATATGACCCATCAGAAAGATCAGTAAATTATACTCTTATATCAAATAATGATGGCGGCCTTGATCGTTCATTGGGAATTTTTAGGGTTAACATTGATGTCTCGGAACCATCTAAATATGCAGCCTACACTGGAAAGTCAATCCTCAGAGGTTTTGATGTTACGGAAGAATGGGCTTTTATTGCAGTAGCTTATAATCACGATGCAGGTTTTTGTAAACTTTTCGTTAATGGACAATCCATTACCGACACGATTGAGTATAATTATGATAAACACTCTATACTCAACAGTCATTATAATGCTAATATTGGAAGAAGTCCACGCGCCACTGGAGAAAAATATTTCAAAGGATGGGTCGATGATGTTTTCTTTTCCGATGAGTTTCTTTCAGACGGGGCTCTTATCGATATTATGAATATTCAACATGCACCCATTCCATCAGCAGGACTTATTCTTTTCTCAGGCATTACCTTCTTTGCTTGGCTAAGAAGAAAATAAAGAAAAAATTGGAGAAACTATTATGAAACTATTTTTAACAGCAATATCTTTGTTGTTTATAACATCAAACGCTTTTGCTTCTTTTGGGAATTATGATTTTATCAATACCAATTATCATTTTCTACAGCCAACAGAGGAAAAAGCTTTTTGTTCGGATGAAGGTGATGTTTTATGTGATGACTTTGAAATACTTCTCGCATTATTGATTGAAAATGGTATTAGTTTTGAAAACCTTCAGAAGTTCATTTCGGAAATGTCTGATGTAAGTAAAACTCTAACCAACGAACGTTCAACATTTTTATTCGATAAATTAATTGTGGATTCTAATGAAGTGCCTACTCCAACAAGTTTTGTAATTCTTTTCTCTGGATTGATGGCTGTAGGTATATTAACAAGAAGGGTTTAACCCATTTTAACTTAACATTTTTGGCCGGGCCAATCAAGGTCCGGCCGGCATTAAAAGGAGTATTAAATTATGAAGAAAGTAGTATTTTTAACAGCAGTATTATTGGTGTCTCTGGTAAGCGCGGCTCAAGCAGGTTTGGTAGCTTACTATGATTTTGAAATTTATCATGAGGCTATACCTAACTTGGTTGTTAATAAAGCAAATCATGCTTTGCATTCAGGAAATGTTATCGGTGCAGAAAGGGTTCTTTCTGAAGATCCCGATCGTGGTTATGTTTACAAGTTTGAAAATGGATCTTTTATTACTTTTGATGTTGACATATCAAAAATGCAAAATGTAACTATGGGCGCTTGGATTAAACCAACACCAGGTAATGATAATTGTAATGTTTTCACGAATTTAGGTAGAGGTCTTGCTATTAACGACGGTAATTGGGCCGCAGCTAATGGCGATTCTTATAAAAGTTTTACACGTTCCGTCGATGAAGATTGGCAGTTCGTAGCCATTGTCTTTGGTTATAATAGCCATCTCGATGAGAATTACGCATTATTATGGACAAATTATTATAAGGAGTATGTGTCCCTTGGAGATCTTGCGGAAGGTAGAAACAGTATTTTCCTTGGTAGGGGTTCAGACCCTAATGGATATTTCAATGGATTAGTAGATGACTTCTTTATCCTTGATCATGCATTATCATATAGTGAACTTAGCGTAATGGAAACAGAGGGTGTGACTGTCTCACATCAGCCTGTTCCTTCAGCCGGTCTTCTTCTTTATGCCGGCCTTATGTGTTTCTCTGCTATGAGAAGAAAATAAGTTTTTAGTTGTAAATTGTCTGGACCCATCGTCTAAATGGTCAGGACACCGGCCTTTCAAGCCGGCAATGGAGAGTTCGAGTCTCCCTGGGTCCACAGAAATATAACATGATGTGTATGTTATGAAAAAAGACGGGGGTAAATTGGAGTATGTTATGAAAAAAGACGGGGGTAAATTAATTAATTGGCAAATACATCATTTGAAATTGGATAGTAGGGCATTGAAAAAACTTAAAAAAATTAGACCTCGTGCCTTATTGGATCCTGGACCTATGATGGTAACCGGAACATTGGTTGATGAGCCAACAGGAAGATGGAAACCAGGAGCGCATTTTCGTTCATCGTTAGTTGTTGAAATCGATCGAAAAAAAGGTATACTTGAAACAGAAAATACCATTTATCATATAGATCCTAAAACAGAAAATAAAGACGTTATACCTGATATGGGAAATGGCGTACTTAAGATGTTTTATTAAAAGGTATTTTAGATGAAAAATGCAATCTTGTCTATTATAAAGATTATAAAACTAACCATAAGATTAATGATATAGTCATTCGTTTTGTTAATACTTTGGATAGCCAAAACTTTAAGTAAAGCAGGATAAAAGAGATGGATAATATAAAATATGTAGTATTTGATTTTGAAACCTCAGATATTTATAACTATAAGTTACCACCTGATCATAAGGATCAGGCTTGGCCTGTGCAATTGGGTATATTATATTTGGATAAGGAGTTAAATATTCTTCTTGAGAAAGAAGATTTTATTGCCCCGCCGAGCAAAGACTCCGTCATAAGTGAAGGAGCGCAACAAGTTCACGGGATTTCGATCGAAACCTGCTTTGAAAAAGGAATTGATGAAGAACAATTAAGAGAACTTTTCAAACCGATATTATCGGAATCAGTAATTTCGATTGGGCATAATGTTAAATTTGATTTTATGTTCCTAGGAAGGTACATAAAAACTTTGTTAGAAAGTTCTGACTTGGCTAAAGCTAAAGAAAGAAGCATATGCACAATGCAGGCTTCCACTTATTATTGTAAACTTCCACCAACGGATAAAATGAAAAAATATAAAGGACTTCATTATAAAAATCCTAAATTAGAAGAACTATATAAAATACTTTTTAATGAGGAGTTGGTGGAGGCCCACGACGCTCTTACGGATGTGAAAGCAACACATCGGTGTTTTAAAGAGTTGATAAAGTTGGGCGTTATAAAGGGGGAGGGAGTGAAATGAGTTATTCTAGATGGTCAAACAGTTATTGGTACACTTTCTGGTGTGATAACGGTTTAGGATTAGGAAAGGAGGATAGGGATACAGCAAGTTTTTGTATATGCAGATTTATGGAAAAAGACATAATTTTCAGTTCTAAGGAGTTAAGGGATGATTTGGAGAAATGCTTGGAAAAAGTCAGATCTCTTGAACCCAGAGCAAAGGAACATGAGATACAGGAGTTAAGTATCTATATGGAAAGGTTTTTATTGGATGTTGACGAAGAGTATCCATTGGAACGGAAGAATTAATTATGAAAATTATTAAATTAACTTTTTTATTATTGTTTATTAGCACGTTTTATGGTTGTGGTCAGGTAAAAGTCGAAATGGGTGGGCTCCCTGCACCTAACCATATTACTCAGGCCCATATTTTGGGACTGGATATAGATCTTAATTTATCATACGCTTATTTCTATAAGCAACCTGAAGGGGATGAGTTTCTTGAAACCCTTGAGTATATGAAAAAAGATGGTAAAGTAGTGAAAGTGCGTAAGAAAAATCTTAACGATGTGCGTTGTATTATGAGTATTATTAACAGAAAGAAAAAGACGTACAAATTAAAAATGTTAAGAACAACGTACACCCCCGCCGGGGAAAAGATTTACCAATCAATTAGAACCATGTATGAGGGGGATTTATCGAGAAAAACTTTCTCTTATATGTTACCTATTGACGAAAAGGTTGTTCATGAAGTTGGTATAGAAATTTACGATGGTAAAGGAAAGATAATGTATGCTGAGCCTATAAAGGTGAAGTATGAAATTATTTAATTATTATTAGGAGGATTTAAAATTATGAAAAAGATCGTAGCAATTATTTTTTCAATCGTTCTGGCATCAGCCAGTGTAGTTTATGCAGGAGTAGGATTTGGATTTGGTGGAATTGATGGTGACGGTTCAGTAGCCAGTGAAAATTCTGACAGTTATGTTGGTAGCGGTACCACTGCTGGTACAGCAACTGCTGGGGAAGCTTCAGGAGAATATGGATTTACAGGATGGGCATTTTTCGGAGACTTCACAGTAGGAGGAGAACAAACTGTAACTAGCCTTAGTGATTCAACAGTAGAAATCGTTGGACCAACAGCAACCGCTACAAGCAAGTTTGGAGGCCAAACATCAATGAATTTTGATATTACTGCCGATGCTGATTTTATGTTAGGTGCAGCAGGTGTGGGTGGTGAATATTCAGGCTGGTATGAAGGTGGTGCGCTTGGAGCTAGCGCAAAAGTTACCCCCGATGAATTTATTACAGATGGTATTACAGTAAGCGCTTCAGCACAAGAGGTTGGTGCAGAGTTCGAAGGTGGTATTTTAGTTAGTTCCATATTTGGAGGTGCAGAAACTGGTGAGGTTGACTTGGAATTCAAGGTTGACGGTACAAGTCAGAATATAACCTATACTGACACTGCTACTGTTGATAACCACACAACCGAGAAAATTGGTAACGTAGCTTACTCTTTTACAAACGTAGATACTTGGGATAATTCTTATTCCACTGGTGGTTTTGTTCTCAATAATTCAGGTTGGGACGCAGAAGGTGCTGTATTATCAACAACTTATCAAGGATGTGACTATGGTGAAACTGCGTCTTTTGCAACAGGTGACTATTCTGGATCAGGAACCTTTGGTGAAGATTACACTGGTAGTGTCATTTCAAATACTGTAACTGCCATTACAACCTTTGATGGAGTAAACGGAGCCATTATTCAGAATAGTTCTTCTGTGTCTGTTAGTAGTAATATTCAATAATTTCACTAAAAGGAGAAATTTTACAAAATGAAAATTAAGAAAATCATTTTCATTACTTTACTGATTACGGTATTTTCCATTATGCCTGCTTTCGCTGGTGATAGCAACAGTAACGCCTCTTTAACCATTATACCTGCTTTTGCTGATGGTACCAACAGTAACTCCTCTGCAAACAGCGAACAAAATCAAAATCTTAATTTTTATAACAGTGAATATCATGAAGCTGTTGATCTTAAGGATGGAAGAAGCTTTCCTATCCCGGGGGATGTTACTTATCCTGTAGGGCCTTCGTACTTTGCGAAACCCACAAGGACTCATACACTTATTCCCGTTGAGAAAATCATCGCTAATATGAGTGTATGGGACGTTGCGTCAGCAAAAAACATGCTTAATGGAACAATCAACTTTAAATGTGGTAAAAATGTCCAGGTGCGTGCATTAGTCCCCAGGGATGATATTACTCCTACCAAACGGGTATTCGTTTCTGTAGAAGCACCTACTGTAGAGTACTACAGCAAAGTGGCGTTTGCTACAGTTGCTGCAACCGGAAGCAATTCCATTTCACCCGATGTCTTTGCTAAAATGCTGGTGGAAGCCTCAAAACTTGGAGCTAACTATGTGCAGTTCCTTGCTGAAGGTGTAAATCAAAACATCTCAACTTGGGGTGTTGGTATTGGTCTAAGCTATACCCAGGCTGACCTGGCCGGCACAGGCAATGGTAGAGGGTCTACAGCAACTGGTGGTACTGGTTGGTCATACGGTGAAGCAGGTTATAAACAAAAACCCTGGCTGCAAGCCGTATTCCATAAAGTACCTAACCTGGAGCTTAAACCGCTTTATAAGAAAAACTAAACACAATAAGGCACTATAAGGGCATCTACGGAGGTGCCCTGCCTTAGCTTAAAACCAACTTCAACGTTGACGAGCTTGTGATGTTATATAAACATCATAGGCTCGTCCGTCAATTTATGGAGAAAACGGTGGTATATAAATGCGTTATAAAGATAAGGTAATAAGCAGTCGTTGGGCATATTTTGAACGATTAGCGTTTATATATAGATATAGATATGACCCCGTACCCGGCATTCACAAATTACATAATACCCATCGAAAATATTTCAGAAATCCCCGCACAACTCAAGAGATTAGATTCTCATATTCACATAAACAATTTGTTAAAATAAGAGGAAAAAGATCAAAAAACAGTTTACCAAAAGCTTATAGTGATCTTACCATTTCCGATAATAGGATTAAGTCCTGGAAGCGAACTAAAAAGCGCAAGCAGTGGATGAGATTTTTCGCCGGCGGTAAAAAATTTAAACAAAAAGGAAACTAAAAATGTTCAAAGAAATTTCACTGGCATCAATAATAATAATTATGGCATTATTATTAAGTTGTGCAACAAGATATGTAAGCGAAATAAGAAAAAACCCAGAAGCAATAATAAAGGAATATGATCCTTTTATAAAAGTAAACGGCATAACCTCAAGCATAGAAGACTGTCGTAATAATACTTATTTTCTGAAAAGTTATATAGATAAAAAATACAAAACAGTGGTGCATCAAATCTATGTGTCTTACAGCTACGGATCAGGATGGAGGTTTTATGATGAAGCAACCCTTCCAGATGCAGAATTAAAAGTGACAAAGGTAGGCAACATGGCTCACTGTGATTTTGGTAAATTCACAATTAGGGAAGAATTTATAATAACCTTACCCGATGGCTACATTGAAAGCCACTCAGGAGGGTTCTCGGTAACAGTATTTTCAAAGTCAGGGCACAGCATGTTTATCAACATAAGTCAACATCAAATAAAAGAACAATTGGAGGAAGTACGTTCATTAAGAATTTAACAAATTAATGGTAAAGAAAGGAAGGTGGTAGAGGAATAGAGGAGAAAACTATTATGGTTAGGGCTTATTTGGGTTTTTAACCTGAATGAAAAGATTAATTTATTAACATTTTAAGAGAGGAAAAGTTATTTATGTCAAGTACGTTCAATTTAGCCGAAGCAAAGCGGGTTAAGAATGACGAATTTTATACGCAGATTATGGACATTGAAAACGAAATTATGCGTTATCATGCTTATGACAAGGATGTTTTTAGAGGAAAAACAATATTACTACCGTGTGATGATCCGGAATGGAGTAATTTTACCAAATTTTTCGCCGGATGGTTTGAAGAGTTTGGAATAAAGAAGTTAATTAGCACATCATATGCTGGTAAAAAACAAAAAATAAAACCAACCTTGTTTGAGATTACTGATCCCAGGTTTGATCCTGATAAAACAGAAACAAGAGGTAAAATATTTACCTTAACCAGGGATATCAATGATGATGGATTGGTAGATGTTGATGATCTCGAATGGGATTACCTTGAAGGTGACGGTGATTTTCGCAGCGATGAGGTTAAGGCCCTTCGTGATGAAGCGGATATTATCATAACCAACCCGCCATTTTCACTGTTTAGGGAATTTATGGCTTGGATCATGGAAGCTGATAAGAAATTTTTGATAATTGGGAATATGAATGCTATTACGTATAAAGAAGTATTCCCATTGATTAAGGATAATAAGGTGTGGTTAGGAATAATAGGAAGATCTACCATGTCCTTCTTTAACGGTGAAGATATTAAGAAAGTAACGTCTTGCTGGTTCACAAACCTACAGCATGGTAGAAGACATGAGCCTTTGCAACTTATGACTATGGAGGATAATTTAAAATTTAACAAAAAAGTAAAAAGAAGTGAAACTGCTTATAAGAAGTATGACAATTATGATGCTATGGAGGTGCCTTTTACTAAAGCAATACCGAAGGACTACCCCGGGGCAATGGGGGTTCCGATAAGTTTTCTAGACAATTATTGTCCAGAGCAGTTTGAAATTCTAGGGTGCTCATACGACTATGGAAGGCCTAGTGGATGGGATGAAAATATAAAAATGTCAGTTTCAGTGGACGGTCAAAACATTTATAAAAGAATATTAATTAAACACAAAAACATATGAAAGGATAGGAAATGAAGATCACAACAAAAATTTATTCAGTATCTGATTTATTGGTAGGGTTCACTTTTGATGAAAAAGATGAAAAGGGTTTATTTGGATTGAACGGTAATTTAATAATTCAACCAGATTATCAACGAAATTATATTTACGGAGATGGTAAAAAGGATGTAAATGTAATAAAAACTCTTTTGAGAAGCGGAGAACTTGGAATGTTCTACTTCAATAAAAGAGAAACTGGAGAACTGGAAGTTCTGGACGGACAACAAAGAATAACCAGTATCGGGAGATTCGTTAAAAATAAATTCAGTATAATTGATGATGAGGGAAAAACCAAGAATTTCGATAGTTTAAGTAAAGAGAAACAAGATTTAATACTTGATACGAAACTATTGGTTAAAGAATGTGAGTGTACAGAAGATGAGTTGGCTCAACTATTCTTTGATATTAATATTGCTGGTTATGAAATGAATCAACAGGAAAAATTGAATCATGTTTATTGTGGACCATTCCTTAATCTTGCTAAGAAAGAGTTTAGTAATTCTAAAAATGTAGAGCTTATGAAGCGTGAAGTTTTTATAAAAGGCTCAGTAAAAAGACAAGATCATTTAAGGACCGCCTTGGAATGGATTAGCAGAAGTAAAGACGTTACCGGGTATCTAAGTAAACATAGATATGATGATAATATAGACGAATTAAAAGATAATTTTAATAGTGTTATTGAATGGGCAGCCTCTTTGTTTGATAATAAAGGACCAGAAATGAAATCTGTTAATTGGGGAGAACTATATGATAAGTTTCATGATAACCCTTATGATGTGATCGAGTTAAATAAAGTGGTAGATGAACTTTACGGAAACTATTTCGTTAAAAACAAGAAAGGGATTTTCGAATATGTTCTTGGAGGATGCAAGGACACTAAACTACTAAATGTTAGAGTATTTGATACCCCAGTTAAAACTTCGGTTTATAAGAAACAAACAGAAGAAGCTAAATTAAAAGGTGTTTCTAATTGTCCTTTATGTGCAGTAGGTAATAATCCTAATAAAGATAAAATATGGACCTTTAAGGATATGGATGCTGATCATGTTAAAGCGTGGAGTAAAGGCGGGGATAGTAGTCAAGAGAATTGTGAGATGTTGTGTAAGACACATAATCGAGCAAAGGGTAATAAATAATTTCGTTGGTTGGGGGCGATGATGTTATAAACATTTTTGCCCCCGCCGGCAAAAAATTTAATTGGAGAAGAAATGCAAAATAGTTATAGTTTAAGTGAAGCAAAACGCGCTAAAAACGATGAATTTTATACTCAGATGTTTGACATAGAAAAAGAAATAGATAGATACTTAGAATATGACCCTAACATTTTCAAAGACAAAACCGTTCTTTTACCATGTGATGATCCTGAATGGAGCAATTTCACAAAATATTTTGCACAAAGTTTTGAATTTTTCGGAATGAAGAAACTAATCAGTACATCATACGTAGGAAAGAAACAAAAAGTAAAGCCAACATTGTTTGAATTAATGGACCCTAAATTTGATCCTGATAAGACAGAGAATTGTGGTAAAATATTTACATTAACAAAGGACATTAATGGAGATAGAGTAATAGACGTTGAAGATCTAGAATGGGATTATTTAGAAGGTGACGGCGACTTTCGCAGTGAAGAAGTAAAAGCATTAAGAGATGAGGCTGATTTTGTCATAACGAATCCTCCTTTTTCCTTATTCAGAGAATTTATGGGCTGGATTATGGAAGCCAATAAACAATTTTTGATAATAGGAAACATGAATGCGATTACCTATAAAGAGGTTTTTCCATTAATTAAAAACAATAAAATTTGGCTGGGATGTTCATCTGGATCAAAGACCTACTTTAGACCTGATGGTACTGAGCAAAAGATGGGAAATACCTGCTGGTTTACAAACCTTCAGCATGGAAGGAGAAATGATCCGCTCGTACTTATGAGCATGAAAGAAAATTTAAGGTACGACGATAAGATAGCTAAAAATAAGTTTTCATATAAGAAGTACGACAACTACGACGCGATCGAGGTGCCCTATACGTTAGCGATTCCTAATGATTACGATGGTGTTATGGGAGTACCTATCAGCTTTCTGGAAAAATATTGCCCGGATCAATTTGAAATAATTAAGTTTAGGAAAGGTGACGACGGAAAAGATCTATCAATAAACGGAAAATGTCCTTATTTTAGGATATTAATTAAATATCGTAAGGAAATTCAAAATGCAAAGTGATTTAAAAATATTTAGTGTAGAAGAAGTATGTAAGGGATTTACTTATAATGAACTTGAAGAAAAAGGGTTGTTTGGATTAAATGGTAATTTAACAATACAACCAGAATATCAGAGAAACTATATTTATGCTGATGGTAAAAGAGATGTGGAGGTTATAAACTCCATATTAAAAGGTTATCCTATAGGGTTGTTTTATTTCAATAAATTAGAAAATGGAAAGCTGGAAGTCTTAGATGGACAACAAAGGATAACAAGCATAGGAAGATTCATATCAAACAAGTTCCTAATAAAAGAAGAAAACGGGGCGGAAAGAAGATTCTCCAATCTTAGTAAAGAGAAACAAAATAAAATTCTCAATACTAAGTTACTTGTTTATGAATGTATAGGGACTGAAGATGAAATAAAAGAATGGTTTAAAACAATAAACATAATCGGAGTACCATTAAACACACAAGAGATGCTTAACTCCGTTCATTCAGGCCCCTTTGTGTCCTTGGCTAGAGAAGCTTTTTCTAATTCTAAAAGCGCTTACCTGAAAAAGTGGGGAAAGTATATTAAAGGATCTTTAAATAGACAAGATTACCTTGAAAGAGCATTACAATGGGTAAGTAAAAATAAAGTTAGTGAATATATGAGTCTTCACAGAGATGATGATAATATTACTGAACTACAAACATATTTTAACAGCGTGCTTGATTGGGTAAGTACAATATTTAGAGAAGATAAGAAAGAAATGTGTGGTGTAGATTGGGGCAGGTTATATGAAGAATACCATAATGAAGCTTATAATTTAGATGAGGTGCATAAAAATTTAACAGAATTGTATAACGACATGTCGGTTACTAATAAGAAGGGTATATTTGAATATATTCTTGGAGGATGTGAAGATACAAGATTACTGAACGTAAGGGTGTTTTATAATGATATTAAGAAAAAGGTTTATGAAGATCAAACAAGTAAAGCCAAAAAAGAAGGAGTATCTAACTGTCCTTTATGCGCTGTTGGTAATAATTCTAATAGAAATAAGATTTGGAATTTCAAAGATATGGATGCCGATCATGTTAAGGCTTGGAGTAAAGGAGGTAAGAGTGTAGAGGAAAACTGTGAGATGTTATGTAAAACCCATAATAGGGTTAAAGGAAATAAGTAGTTATATATTGTGGCACAATAAACTTATTTTTGCCGGCGGCGAAAAAGATTTAGGAGTTCAAGATGAGATTAGGAAAAATAACACAGGTACCATTAAGAGAGGTATGGAAACATGAAGCATTAAACTTTACTAAATGGTTAGCAAAACCAAAAAACTTAGAAACATTAAGTGAATCAATCGGCATTGAACTATCTGTAATTGATACAGAATATAATGTTGGAAGATTTAATGTAGATATATTTGCAAAAGAGGTTAATAACGACAGAAAAGTAATTATTGAAAATCAATTAGAAAAAACCGATCATGATCATTTGGGTAAACTAATAACTTATGCTTCAGGCCTTGGAGCAGAAATAATTATTTGGGTTGTTAAAGATGTTTTAGAAGAACATCGTCAAGCAATTGATTGGTTAAATGAAAATATTGGAGAAAAAATAAACTTCTTTATTATAAAAATGGAGATTTGGAAAATAGGGGACTCCATTCCAGCCCCAAAATTTCACGTCGTTTCTAAACCAAACAACTGGACCAAATCAGTAAAACGATCAATGCAGAAATACGAAGGAGAATCTAAAATAAAATCATTGCAATTCAAATTTTGGAATGGTTTTAGGGATTACGTACTGATTAATAATTTGAATTTAAGATTAAGAAAAACCTACGCTCAGCATTGGCTTGATATACCATTAGGAAGATCTAATTGCCATATTAGTTTAACCGTTAATTCACAAAAGAAAGAAATAGCTTGTGAAGTTAACATACCAAACTCATATGAAACGTTTGATTTATTCTATAGAAACAGAAAAGAAATAGACGAACTTATAGAAGGTTTGGAATGGATGAAGCTTCCAAATAAAAAAGCCAAAAGGATAAAGAAATCCACACATGGTGATTTTTCAGATGTTAGTAAATGGGATGAACATTTCAAATGGTTAAGCGATAATGTTATAACTTTCCAAGAGGTGTTTACAAAGTATTAAATTAAAAAGGATTTACCAAATGTTTACAAATGAAAAAGAAGGTCAGATACAGTTTTATGATGACTTTCTCAAAAGGATTAACAATGAGTTAGATATTGAAGATGTTTTAGAATATAACACAGATGGTATATTAAACGGCAATATTATCGAATTTAAGCTGTATATTAATAATTTGAGTAGTGCCCTATTCCAAAGTATTAAATATCTATCACACATGAGAATAAAGGGGAAATCCATACCCAAAAACATTGTTCTCATATCATTGAACGATGCAACAGCTTATGTTTACAAAAGTGAAGATTATTTAAGTTTCATTGAGCAAGTTTATTCAAGTAGTGCAAGTAAAGAAACCGTTGGTCTGGTAGCAAACGAGCCTAATCATATATTTAAGTATTATGAAAATGATTTGGATAATGAAAATTTAATTAAAGTTCTTAAAGAAAATAAGTTCACTAAGATTCACATTGATGAAAATTGCATCGTTGGTTGGGCGGAACGTTTTTATAAAGAAAACCCTGAAGCAAATAAATCGGATTTTATAGGAGATAAAACAGGCAAGGTAAAAATCATTGGAGAAATTAGAAACCCTGATAAATTTAAGGATTTCATCTACCCTTATCCTGATGAAGATAATATTAAATTTCAATATCTTATGGACAAGTTGAATGATTCTTTGCATAAGAAAAAATTAGGTGCTTTCTATACTCCAAAACAGTATGCAGAAAAATCACTTGAATTAGTTAGGGAAGCCATAAAACAAATTCCAGAAGGTAATGATTATATTATTTTAGATCGTTGTGCAGGAACTGGGAATTTAGAAAAATTAATGACAGATGGGGAGCTTTCACACTGCGTTTTATCAACGATTGAGTACTATGAATATAAAGTTTTATTAGAAGTTTTAGGTGATAAAGTAAGACACATTATTCCACCTACCGAAAAAGAAGATACATTTAATATGGGACTTGTTCGTGGCGCGGATGCTTTATCAAAAGAATATATTGAGAATGAAGTTATTAATCAATATGTTAATGATCCTAATTGTAATGTTATCCTTTTTGAAAATCCCCCATATGCCGAAACAACAAGTATAGAATTTCAAAAGAAAAGTAAAGGTAAAAAGAATTCTGAATGGAAAAATTCATTTGTTGTTGCGGAGATGAAGAAGGATTTAGCAAAATTTTCCGGCCGGGGGATAATTTCTAACGATCTTGCCAATGTTTTTATATGGAGCGGTTTTAATTATTACCTAAAGAAACCAAACGATTGTTATATAGTTTATTCCCCAATAAAATATTGGAAAAGTCAACACCTAACAAATAAAAGATTCGTAAAAGGATTTGGATTTAATAGAAAACATTTCCATACAAACACTAATGCGTTTATTTCTTGTATCTTTTGGTCAAACGAACCTGCTAATTTAGCTAAAATTCCAATCGAATGTTATGATATTATTGATAATGAATTAGTTCATGAGAAAACAATAGAAGTAGAAAGAGTTTATTCATTATTTAGTTCAAAGTATTATGACAAAAGAACATTTTCAAATGATTCTTTTGATGGTATTTATTGTGAATTAAATGGAAAAGAAAGTCATAAATCAAAATTCAGATTAAAGTCAAAAAGAAATAAAAACATAATAGGTTATTTGGTTTCTCAATCGAACAATTTTGATAATCCAAGATTAGGCTGCCTTATTGTTAGAAGTACTCTTTATAATGGTAATGGTTTCTACCTTAGAGACGATAATTTTCTTAGCAAATTGCCCCTTTTCAGCGCGGGAAAATTCACCGATAATTTTAATAGTTGGATCATAATGAATCAATTAATGAAAAGCGGTGATAAAGAAGTTCAATATACAGAAGATGTTAATTCAGGCAAACTAAAGGACTGGTTGTTAAGGAACCTATTGTGGATTTCATTAACCCATTATTCACACATGAGATCCTTTCTGGGATCGGACGGGGTTTTATATAAAAATGATTTATGCCTGGGTAATACTTTAGGAGAAACAATTGCAGCCAAAGAATTGAAAGATCTTCAAAAGACCGAAGAAGAACTTAACTTAATAGAGCTATTCAATTTAATTTTGGAAGATGCAAAACAAACGAAAGAATATAATGATTCATTTAATTATGGGTTATATCAAATAGACGAAGAGCTAAATACGAAGTATAAGAACGAAGATGGAAAAACGATCTATAACTACCCTAAATTAAATGGAAATATATTAACACTCAAGAAACTCTTAAAGGATTATTACCTTGAATCAGTAGCACCTAAATTGTTTGAATATGCATTCCTGAAATAACCGGAAAAGACCTGTAGCTTTTTATTGCCAACAGGTCTTTCCCGCTTTAGATATTTTTAACAACTTCGTCCAACTCTTTATTAATAGAACCTTTAAGCATGCTTTTCCATCGTTTATAGGTATATGGAACAACAATAACCCCATTACCATCAGGAGCTTTTTGAATCGTCACGACGTTTCTTTTATTTCCAAAAATACCAAATGTGTAATCTTTCACGATTACCTTTTCAAATCTTCCCCTTCCAGTAGTTTCCAAGTAACATTCCTTTCCTATTCCAGGATCACCATCTTCATCAAAACGTCTATTCATGTAAGTTGAAAGATCATCAAAAAATTCGGACAATGCAACTTTTATTACAGTAACTGCTAAAGGAGCAAGTATTGTATAGATAAGTGCTTGTTGTAAATCCGTAAACTTAAAGTTTAAAAATTCCATTCATTTTTCCCCTTTTATTTTTTTTCGTCGTCGCCGCCTAAGAACCGGGACCTTTTTTATACCTGCAACTTTTTGATTAGCGTTTACGTTAGCAAATATTGCTAATTTAAGCTCTTTTATTAATTAATAGTATCCTTATATCAAATAAGGACCAAACACGTTAATAATTGAAAATTATGCCCCCTCCTGGGTTAAAATCCCTCGTGCCCCATAAACTTTGTTATCTTGGTAACGTACCCTAATGTTTCTTCATGCTTCCAGGTATTAACTGAGTCAGAAAAACTTTTTATTGAACCCCAGGTATTACATTCTGTTTTTTTCCTTAAGCAAATCTTTTGGGCTTTTAATGGATTTCCTAAACCTGCATTATAACTTGCAAACATAAGACATAATCGATCAATTTCCGGGCGCGGGGATTTCCATTGATTGTATAATTGGCGATCATAAAAAATGCCGGCTGCTATGTTCCACCTTGGGTCAAAAGGGTTTCCTTTTGTTTTCATTTTACGATCAAGCTCGCGCCTGGTAAAATCCATAATCTGCATAAGCCCTTTTGCTTTAACCGGTGATATGGCTTCAGGGTTCAATCCTGATTCAGCCATTGATTGGGCTTTGAACCAACGCCAGTCGAAACCTGGACCGAAGTATCTTTTACTGTTTTTCTTAAAGTAAACATCAAATTTTTTAGGAAAACCATCCACAGGAATGGGTGCCGAAAAACTTATGCTAAATGATGTTTTTGAATCAACGGGTTTAATAAAAAATAAAACGGATAAAAATAAAACAAAACCAACTAAAAATAATTTATTCTTCATAACACTACCCTCCTATTATAAATAGAGGATACTTAAAAACGAAAAAGGCCCGGGAACAATTAAGTGCCCAGGCCAATAGGTTTAAAGTTATTTTTATATTTTTAAATATGATCAGGTAGTTCAAAACCGTCCTCATCAAGTTCAATCTCAAGATGTTCGCAAACAGTCTTTCCTAGTTGTATGATTTCGTTAACTGTTACTTTACCATCTTTTACAATTTCAGGTAGTTCTTCAAGGATGGTTAAAATCAAATCAACTGTTTTTTGAGCATCGGATTCAAGTGGAAATTTAAGACGGTTTGCAACCGCAATCCCAATTTTAATAATCTCGGTAACATCAATTTTTTGATCATCCGCAAGAGCTTCATTTACCTCTTCGGAAATAGTTCCGATTAAACCGAGAATTTGCCAAAAATTAATTTTAGATTTTTTAGACATAGTAGTATCCCTTTCTAATTACACGACAATCCAATAATAAGACCTGCACAAATTCCAATACTCAAAACTATACCAGCGTTAAAAATACCAACCGCAAGTGGGTTTTTTTCAAGAATTTTTGCAGTGTTAAACGGGGTTAGTCTATCGAAAACAGTATAACCTACGACCATTGCAATTATCCCTATAAGAATAGAAACGCTTGCATAGCTTAGGTTAAGGCCGGCTGTTTTCATTATAGATACCCATTCAGTTGTAACTTGAGTAAACATCTAATTTCTCCTTATTAAATTATTTTGCTTTTTGCATATAGTGACCACAAACCTCACAAACAATTTGTTCTCCAAATTCAATCTCACTTACATTATCAACAGCGCCGCATTTGGCACAAACGTACATTTTATTTAATTTAGCTTTTTCTTTGTTTTTTCCGGCCGCTTCTTTTTTAATATTCAGCCTTCCATTTGCTTGCATCATATTGCAAAACCCTCCTAATTATGGCATATAATCGAAAAAACTAGGATCGGTTGCTAATGTCCTTCGATAGCCAACCTCTTTAGCTTCTAAATTTTTTCTTATTAAATAGCCAAACTTTGCTTTATTATTCCAAATTCTAAGGCGTTCATCTATTATTTTAGTTCCAAAATTATTCTCATCAATAAAATTTATAAATCGTTGCCCATAAGTTTCTCTAAGCCAAATCATATAACCAGATCTCATAAGATCCCAAATAATTTTATACCTGGTTTCCTCAAGGTCATCATTAATATATACAAATATATATCTATAACCATAAAAAGATCTTTCTATTTTATTTCGTATAATACTCAAATCAGATTCAGTTTGAAGGCTAATAACAACACCAAACTCATTAATAACATATTGAACAGAAATCTTTTTATTTAAACTAATAACCGAAAAAGGAATTCGTAGTGCTGCTAATATAGCACCGATATCGGATGAAACTCTCCTTAATGACATTTAACAACTTTCCTCCGCATGCATAAGCACGACTTTCTTTTTAGGTTTAATAATTTTTAAATTCACTCTATCTTTTAGAGTGGTTACTTTAATTTCATCAATATTGCTTGGATCAGATTCTAAAAGAAGACCTGCCACTTTATTTGATATATGTTTTTCTATAGCCCTTTTAATAGGCCGGGCACCAAATTTAACATCAACACCTTTATCAAAGATAAACTCCTTTATTTTCTTGGTAAAAGTCAAAGATATATCTTTATATTCGGTATTATTTAGTTTAAGATTTCTATTTAAGCTATCTAATTCAAGGTCGATAATTTTCATATAATCTTCATCTGTTAAATCCTTAAAATGAACAACGGCGTCAATCCTGTTTAAGAACTCAGGTTTAAATTTTTTCTTAAGAGCGCGATCTAAAGATGAAGATTTCTTTTCCTCGGTAAGAACAGCAACATCACCAAAACCTATTGTTTTTTCAACATTTTCTATTTCAGAAACGCCTATATTAGAGGTCATTATAATTATAGCGTCTCTAAAAGAAACAGAAACACCCTTTCCATCGGTCAACCTTCCTTCATCAAGGATTTGTAAAAGAAGATCATAAACCTTACTGCTGGCCTTTTCTATTTCATCAAAAACAACCACAGAAAAAGGGTCCTCTGCTATAGCATTGGTTAAAGCACCACCCTGATCAAACCCCGTATAACCCATAGGCGAACCAATAAGTTTAGAGTATTCATGGTCCGAGGTATATTCAGAACAATCAATAATAATTCTATTCTTTCTTGTTCGAATAAGTGAATTAGCTAAAACCTTTGTTGCTAAGGTATTGTGACTAATAAACCCATTAGATATAAAAGTATTAGACCCAGGAACAGTAAAGTCATAAAGTTCTAATTCTTTGTCTTTAATGCTGGTAATTTTTGCCCAAAAAATATCTTCATCAACGAACGCTTTTAAGTATTGATAAAGATCAGAAGATAATACGGAAGGCCCTGAAACCTTGACAACCCTTTCTAAAAAGCCAGCAACATCATCCCTATTAGGTTTGGACAGCCCATTTAGGTATATTCCATATTTTTTGTAAAACTTATCGTTAAAAGTATAATAACTACACAGTTCATTTAGTTTTGATGCTATATTAGGAATTACATCCTCATTCATATTAACACATTTTCCAGTGTAAGTGCTTTCTCTGAAAGTAATTTTTGAAGATTTAAATCCTACTTTATCAAAGTACTTTTTAACAAATTTTCCATAAATTTTTAAGTTAAAAACATTTTCAAAAGCACCGTTCTTTTCCCTTTTATTGTTGGAAATATAACTAACAACACCCAAATTCAAAAGAACAAGTTGTAAGTTTCTCACCAAATTCTTTGATTTAAGTGTTAAAGAAATTACATTCGTTTTTTCATTATAAAATCCAGAAGAATCCATTAATCCACGAACAAAAGCCTTAACCGAAACTATACTTGACTCAAGTATTGATGTTGGTATGTCCTTAAGATTTGAGGTAAACATGTTGAGTTTACAGGCTTCTTTTAGGTACTTATGTACATAAGCACTATTACAACAATATCCTTCGGAAAAATCTGACTCCAATTTAACACCAAACAAATCACGGGAAAGCATGTATAATTCATCAACTATAAACTTGTCCTTGCTTAAAAAATTAATTTTGCCTGGCGTTGATAAATTTCCAATTCCAGTTGTAATTCCAATAAAATAAGCTAAGTCTTCATTCATTGATGTTGGGAAATTAAAATTTTCGGTATAGCCTTTTTCAAACTTGAATTCAAGTTCTTTATCCTGTTTAGAAAAATAATTTTGATTATATTTAATTGCGACAAAATTTCCCTCTTCCAGTTCGTAAAAACGCTTAAACTTTATTTCCCCTTTTGTGTCTATAGAAACAATTGGATGAATCATGGATCCTCCCAATTTATTTCCAATTTCAGTTTCTACGACTCTGCCAATTTTTTTGCCTTCGTAATAAATATATTCAGTTTTCTCTTTTCCAACTGCGGAATACAACATTAATTCTAGAGGTACCTGTTTTTTATCGCCGGAATAAAAATCCTTAATCGGCTTCATACCTTTCTCTGACAAAATTATTGTATTTTCATCTACGCATTTTCCGCACCCAGTTCTACCTGCAAATAGAAAGGAACCAATGGGTTTGTCTGGATCTTTTAAACCAACACTTGCTCTTTTGACTGATTCTGTAAGCTTATCAATAGCTTCATCTTGACCAACCAATGAAACCTTCATGCTTTTATCTAATGACAAAAGATCTTCTTTTGGCACATCACGAAAAGAAATTTTCTTTTTTCGGTTTCTACGGCCACTAAAACCAAATGCTGGTTGTGGAGCATGCGCTGAATTGTTTTGTTGAAAATCTTCTTCAGGCTCGTCATCTTCACGTAGCTCTTTGAATCTTGAAAAAGTTAAAGTTGGGTTAACACTTTTGCAAAGCTCATATAGTTCAGAAACGATTTTGCTCGGGTCAACTGATATGCCCATACCATCAATACGTTCATAAATTTCCTCAATATTTTTAACACAATGTGATACAACAAAGGTATCAAAACTAGTGCTATTATGAAAGTATCTAAAGGTTAGAATACTATCCACATCGTCTTTACTATATTTTTTAATCTTTATATATTCATTAAACCTTTCCCACCAAACGTTAAGTTCTTCATAAGAAAGTTCTGAAATATTTTTAATTTTCCCTCTTTCTACTTTATTTTTAGATCTACCTGCGCCATTTTTTTTATAATTTACATATTCATCTTGGTTATCACTTTTTGGATTTGGCGTGTAGTTTCCATTTTCATCATAGAATGTTTGTTCCCAAAAAGGATTCTCTTCAAGTGGTTGATATTCTGAAAGATCTTCCTCACCGGTTCTTAATTTCAAAATTTTGTTTTTGTTTATTACAATATTTGATGGAGCTAAATCCTTATTATATTTCAAAACCAAATCTACAACTTCTTTGCGTACCTGAAGCATGTTAAGTTCGGTACCGGAACTGGTAATTGAATTTATATGAGCCATAAATTGATTAAGATTTGCAATGCAATGAGCAATAAGAAAATCTTCGTATCTACTTACAGCAATTCTGCCACGTTCACTAACAAGACTAGTTAATAAGTCCTCCAATTCTGACTTAGGATGTCCTATTATAAGTATTTCATAATCAACAGACACTACCTTATCAGAATTGATTTCATAGTTGGAATTCGACATATTTAAAACTTTCTCCTATTTAGTTAGAGTTTAACATTTTCAAGTGTTTAATTACCGCAACAGCTTCAACATAACTTAGATCTTCTAATGAACTAACATTTCTACTTAAACCTGCTTCTGGAACATTAATTATTTTTGATAAAATGTCTTGCTCTGACTCTACTCCATGGGTTTTTGACATATGAGTGATTGCCATTTTTTGTACTGCATTTAAGGTTCCTGGAGATTCAGGTGTTGCTTCTTCAACAATTGCTTCGGCCGGCGAAGCATTTTCCGTAACGGCCTCAACAGGTGCTACAGGGGAAGCTTGCGTAGTAGGCGCAACGGGGGCAACCGGCGCAGGTGTAGGTGTAACTGGAGCTACCGGCGCAGCAGGTTGTGGTACTGCCGTGGGAATTGGTTGTTGGATTCCAACACCCTGTACTGGAGAAGGTATGCCTCCAGCAACAGGCGACGGTGCTTTACCCTGATCAAAAGGCATTTTTATGGCATCTTGACTTGGAGCGGGCTGTTGTTGCTGCGTTGTTTGTGCAGGTGCAACAGGCTGAACTGGAGAAGCCATAGGAATAGGAGGAGCAGGTGGAGCATTAGGAACAGTAGCAGGTGCAGGAAAATTTTGAGTCATTCCAGGCGCAGTCGGGTTAACATATTGATTTGCTTTAGTATCTTTGTGGACTGCTTCTTGTTGTGGTATAGGTGCAACATTATATACCGAAGAAGGTCCTTGAAAATTACTTGTAGTTTGTGCAGGGGCATTAGAAGAACTACCCTCAAGATATAAACCTACACCCCACTTTTTACAAGCATCTTTAATGGCCTTAGAATAAGCGCCTTTATGCGCGGTTCCAGATTCATCCCCATCACGAAAAACCGAACCACCATAACCTTCTTGAATAAATTCAGAACCGTCCGTAGGATCTATAATTTTTACTGAAACCCTAACTATAACTTCCTTTTCAGTTACCGTTTCAGAAATCACCTTACTGGACCATCTACCGTCAAACACTTCATTCATACGATCAACAACATGCTTCCATTTAATATAATCATAATAGCCGCCACGACCTTTTCTATTGTCAATATTATCAAATGGTTTATAAAGTTTTTCTTTAAAGCTCACGATTAATTCTCCTTATATATTATTATGTTTATTATAACATACAATAATCACTTTTTCTATTTTGTCAAGGGCCGGGGCATTATTTTACCCCAACCCTGCAACAAAATTTTTAGATTCCTACTGATAATGTTTTCTTTTTAATTTTTCCAAGATTTGGTTTATTGAAAACATTTTTAATCATGGAATTAAAATGTGTAAAAGAAGAAACTTTCTGAAAATCCATCAATTCTTTTCTTATCCAAGCCTTGAATTCCTCGAAATTCATAACCATAATGTCTTTATGGTAGATGGATAAGGCTGAATTTTTTAACCAATTTTTAGCATTGTGTGAAAAACCTTCACCATCAAGAATAATTATAACTTTGTTTTCTGGCATGCACTTACAATCCTCCAAAAGTTTAGGAAGCTTGTCTTGAACTGACCCAGCAACGTTTTGTGAACGACACTCAATGCGAATTTCCCCTGACCCGAAAAGGTAAAGAACAAACTCGCCAAAAGCTCGAGAACCAAATACATTAGTATAAGGAACGTTCTTAGCTAAAAATCCTCGTTTAGCTGCTAAAACGAAAGATTTGCCCTCCTTGGTTTTTAATTTCCTATAAGGTATTGAATTAATTTTATATTTGGCCAATTCCTTTTCCACACGTCTTTCAAGTTTGTGCCCGTTTTCATTTGCGAGCTGTCCTTGTTTACTAACACCTTTACTCATAGTTTTTACTCCTTTTATCTAATTTTCCAGGAATACTAAGTCTTTTTTTAGATTTCGCGAACCAATCATAATCTATTTCAATGCCAATCGACCTTCTTCCTAATTTTCTTGCGGCGGCCAAAGTTGTTCCATGACCACAAACAAAATCAAGCACCGTATCTCCTGGGTTCGAATAAGTTTTTACAAGATTTTCCATTAGCTCTATTGGCTTTTCTTTAGGATGTCCACCATCCAATCTTGGATTACTAATCTCAATAATACTTTTTGCTCTTCTAGTTCCTTTGTTAACCTTCCTATGGCTTCTTTGTCTACCATAAGTTCCTTTTAAATGATTCAAATTCCTTTTAACAGTGTAGGGTTTTCCTTTGGTTTTTATTTCATTATAAGTATTAAAACGGTTATAGAAAATAAGAATATTTTCATGATATCTTAAAGGCTGTCTACTAACATTAAGCTGCCCTGATCCTACACTTTTTTTCCAAATAAGGTCATACTTAAACATCCTTGGATTACTGCTAATTAGTTTAGTAGTAAGAGGCTGAATAGATGTAAAAACAACAACTCCTTCCGGTTTTAGTACTTTTTTAATTCTTCTCCAAAGCATTTTCAAAGGGATTATTTCTTCCCATTTACCTAAAACCTTTCCACTGTACTTGGGCATTGGAAGATCTGCAATAATAAGATCAACAGACTCCAGAGGTATATATTTCATTATTTCTAAACAATCCCCGTGAATAAGTGTATCAGGCTCCACTTTCTTCATTTTAATAACTTGTTCTGTTGTTAAAGCTTTCAATCAATGCCTCCAAAAAATAAGGGGTAACATATATTACCCCTGTTAACATAATACATATTTTCGATTTGTCAACTAATTTCTCCCTCATAAACCACTTCTTTTGGTTTTTTGGGTGTTACATTTACGGGTTTTGGCTGGCCAGCGGGCTTAATAAACGATACTTTTGGTTTTTGTTTTTCCTCCCCTGGTTTTGCCGTCTGCGGTTTAATTTCTTTTTTAGGTTTTACTGTCATATAATTTATCCTCCTTGTTATAGTTCATTTTTAATTCTTTCTTTTAATATCTCCACACATTCTAAACTAACATCGAAAACGATTGAATTTCTGTTATTTTCCTCAGCAACAATTGCGGTCGTTCCGGATCCGGAAAAATAGTCAACAACCAAACCCTTCTCGTTGCTTGAAGCTAATAAACACCTTTTTACCAAATCTTTTGGTTTTTGCGTATTGTGTTTTTTGAATTTGTTTTGTGGGGTTCTTTTTGTTTTTGCATAACTTCTTACTTCTTTCATGCTCCAAAAAGGAACAGTTAAGTCGGTCCACAAATTTCCAGGAGCAGTGAAACGAAAAGGTTTTCCATCTTTCATGAACCAGTCTTTAGGATTACCTTTTTCATCCCTATATGGAGCAATAACTTTTTTTCAACCATTACTTCATTTACATTAAAAACATAATCCTTAGATTTGGTAACAAACCATACATCCTCATGCATGGACTTCCAATTGGTGGAAGAACCCCTTCCCTTATCCCTTTTCCAAGTTATTCTATTTTTAATGTTAAACCCAATATCTTCCAAAATCTTTTTGAAGTTACCAGAATGTTCCCAGCAAATACAAATATACGCACTTCCGTTTAATTTAAGTTGATCGTGCATTAAGCGCATCCACTCATGTGTCCAATCATAAAAATCTTTTTTGCTTGACCACTGTCTATCCCAATCTTTTCTACTGCCTGAAGATAGGTCTAAATTTTTATTTTTACCTCCAGATATAAAATAAGGTGGGTCACAAAAAAATAAATCAACGCTTTCTTTTTGTATATACTTGGGGCTATTAAAGCAACTTTCGTTTATACACTTAATCATACTCTATGATAATCATTAAACTTAATCTGTCAAGTTATTTTTTGCAAAATTTAGATCATCTATCACAAGATTATAATTTTTATGTGATTTTCCTCCACTTCGCAAAAGGTAGGATGGGTGATAAGTTACTATAATATTTGTATATTTATCAAACTTAAAAAGGGTTTTTCTAACCTTACCAATACCAGGAATTTTCTTCTGACTAATAAGAGCCCTAGCAGCATCCATACCTAATGCAACAATTATTTTGGGTTTTACCTTAGAAATTTGATTAATTAAAAATGGAAAACAAGAGTCAATCCACTCATCTTCTAATTTAATTCCTGGTTTAACGTAGCATTTAACAACATTAGTTATGTAAACATCATCAAGGTTTAAATCAGCATCAACTAATATTTCATCTAATAATTTTCCGGCCCGGCCAATAAAAGGTAATCCATCATAATTATTAAGATCATTCTCGTCTGGTCCAGGACACATCCCACAAATCATTATTTTAGCATTAAGGCTTCCTTTAGAAACAACTGGTACCTTCCTATCAACATGTAAAGAACAACCTTCACAATTAGAAATATAGCCACCTAACTCATGCAAATCCATAAAACACCTTAAACGATTATATCAACAAAATTAATATCCATACCTGGGTTTTCTAAAGACTGTTCCACTAACTTTCTTGTTGAATCAAAAGCTTCTGAAGAGTAAAGCTTCTTTTCTTCATAAGACAATTCAATAAAAGAAGGACTCCAATCTTCGATGCCTATATTTTTTGCTTTGGCTTTTTTACTTACATTGCATTTTAATTGTTTGGCTTTTTTATTAATGCAGGCAGCTATTTTCTTTTTTGTTGAATCTGAAAACTTTGATCTTTTAAGGTATGCTTTAGCAATGGCTACATGTTTACAATCTGGAACTGGAAAAGACCTATTAGGCCCGCAAAATGTTGTTTCCTTTAGCTTTTTTCTATCTTTAGTGGTAAGCTTTTTGCCCAAATCCATAACACGGTTTGCTTTGGTTATTAACCCTTTTAGCGTGTTAACATTCTCTATAGCCATGGAACCTCCTTTAGTCTTCTTTAAAGAACAATACATATACTGCATGTATTGGGGATAAGATCCAGCCTAAAAGTAAAAAGATAACGTTTATCAAAACAGATTTATCAACTTCTCTGCGTTTCATAAAAACAGATATTGGCGGAAAGAAGAAAAGAAATATAATAGCAACAACCAGCGAAAAACCGGTTAGGTAATGAGGATCTTCTTTTTCATAGTACGCTTTTGATTCCTCAACCACAGGCTCCGAAGGTTTTTGTTCAGAACACTCATTTTCACAATTACCACAGCACTCTTCTTTTTTTACTACTTCATTAGATTTAACTTCGTTCATAATTTTTAATTCCTTTCAATTTTAAGTTAAAGGTGAGGGCCTACCAGTAAGGTAGGCCCAAGTATTTTTAGTTAAAGTTCATAGTAAGCTGCAACTTTTACCCTTGCAGTAACATCGTTGGTTTCATTATTAGTTATTCTAAAAAGACAGTTACTTCCAGTACCATCAACACTAATATCAATATCAACATTAATTATATCTCCAAGGAAACTGTATTCGTTCCATATCATCGAGGAACCAGTACCGTCAGTAACAGCCGAGTATTTACTAAAAGAAATGTTATTAAGCATTCTTATTTCACTGGAAAAATCAAAACTTTGGTTTGAGCTCAAATCCAGTGTATGCATAGTAACAACTCCCCCAGGGGGAATGGTTTCAATTGCCAGGCTGGTGTTTGAAGTACCACCAGAGCCGCTAAGAATAACCCAGGTATTAGGCAAAGCCTCCTTAAACCACAAATTGCCGGAGCTCTGCATAAAAGTAGCACCTTGAGCAACATAATAAATCAACTCTTCACCAGGAGAATTGGAGGGGTTAACTGCGTTAGGATCTCCGTCGTATCCCAACACACCGGCTCCAGCAGGCATATTGGTATTAAACTTAAGATTAATTAGCCTACGTTCTATTTCAAATGCATTATCAGCTATACTTGCCATATTACACCTCCTCTTCCACTAGAACTGAAGTAGCTGCAGTTTGTGATTGAGTTGCTGCAGTATCTATAATGATAAAAGTGGTAGGATTACTATTTACAGCGTCTATAGTAAACTCATCTGATACAGGAGGACTCTGATTAATAGTTGAAGATCTTGTTAAGGTTTTAACTACTCCATTACCATTCCTGTATTCCCAAGCCAAGTTGACCTTGGTGTAGGTTGTTGCTTCAACATCACCGGAGACAGAGTTTTGACCAATTTGGATTGGGTAGTAACGTGGTACAAAACCACCAATCGTATAGTTAGGTCCGCTCGTAATAGTAGTGGTTACTATACCGGCTAGACCGGTTGCTGAAATAGCACCCCAATTATGAGTACCTCTTGTACTATCATCAGGAACTTGGAGGTTATTAGTAAAGGCATTCATAGAAGCGTTAGCAGCGAAAGCTGGACTTGCCCATGAGCCAAGGCCGGCTGCAGGATCAGCAAGCGTCGGTACCGCATTAAGCCTCTGATTAGAGTTAATTGTAATAGTATGCTCAGCAACGGTCGCGTTGCTTGTAAGACCAACATTGCTAAAGCCAGTGCTTCCGCTTCTAAGCCTTGCGGCGGGAAGAACGATAGAAAGTTCTGGAGCAACATTGGCGATAAATACTACAGTGCTTTCCGTAGTTACAGCATTATTATTTACCTTGGTAGCAGTAATAGTATAATTGTCTACAGTAATATTATAACTACCACCAATCCTGGAAACTGTTTTGTTCTCTACGTATGTAGTACTATCTGTAATAGAAAGATCACCATTCGGGCTGGTGTAACTAATTACATCAGTACCGCTTGACCAGTTAGTAACCGTAGCATTAACAGTTGCAGATTCGCTTTCTTTAATAGCGCCCTGACCAACAGGATAAGTAATGCTGTTAATAGTAATAATTGGGTAAGCTTGATCAATGGTGAGGTTTCCTGAATCAAATGGAGCGCCGTTCGTTCCAAGAGCATTTGAAGCTTGAGCGGTCACGAAATCATTATTAGGTGTATCACTAATTGTTATGGTTCCGGTTGCATTTCTTAGGCCAGGACCTGCACCATCAACTGGACCAAGAGTTAAATTAACCAGACCATCACAAGCATGGCCGTCCTGAATCCAGCAGTCAACCGCTTCATTTTCAACAACAACCGTAACACCAATAAGGTCACCGGCCTTCAAAGCGGTTTGAGTTCCTGGGTAAGGACCAAAGGTAATACTGTTAATTGCCGGGCCAAGACCTGCAAGATTAATTCTAACTGAAGCACTTTGACCAGTAGAACTTTCAAGTAAGAAATCCTGGTAATTTCCTGCACCGCAGGTTAGATTAACATTAAAAGAACCAGTAAATAAACGACGATCATTGCCGAACTGCGTTAAATTACCACACGTTGTTCCACTCAATGTTATTGTTGGGCTATAAAAGCTGCTTGGCTCAGCCAAAAATTCAATTTCTACGTTAGAAGTGTCTGAAGTACATTCGGTCATTACGGTATTTTCTGGTACCGTATTGGGAACATAAACTTCATTTCCAATATTACCGGTATTTGAAGCGCCGGTAACAAAAATAAACCCTGTTGTTCCACCTTCAACCTGGGTAGACTTTTCCCAATCAGTATCTAGTGGGCCAATTTTTTTGTAAGAAATCCCGTCGCTTCTCAAATAAAGAGAACCTTCAGGAGCTGACTTCCCTGTTACGGAAGGATCTGAAACACCGAACAAAAGATCCGCTCGGCCATCGCTGTTCTCAATCCGAAGCCCATTTCCCACTCCAAAAAGAGCCATATTTAAATTCCTCCTTTAAATAATGTAAAAATATAGCACATTTATGCGTAATACATTTAATCTAAAACTTCTTTAACTTTAGAAATTAGATTAGAAAATTCCGTTGGTTTTCTAAAATACTCAGAAAATCCAGCTAGAGATGGATCATATTGATCAAATATGGTAAAAAGGCCGGTTACGGCAAATAGCACCATATCAGGGCACTTTTCCTTCAATACTAAAGCAACATCCACCCCATTTTCTTCGCCTGATAATCTAATGTCAATTATACCAAGTCTAAACTTATAAGTATCTAAAAGTTTAAGGACTTTCTCACCAGACATTGCAGTTACTGTAGAATATTCTGTAAAAGATTTAAACATGGCTTCATACATTTTTACTACATCCACATCGTCTTCAACAATTAAGATATCTTTTAACTCTTTAGGCATTTCATAGGTTCCTCCTTCGCTCTAAAAATCTACCATAATTTGTTCTTATGTTAGAGTTTCTTTCTGCTTCATAATCAGTAGTTTCGCTGCTTAGCATCGGCTAAACGGCCAGAGCTTCCAACTCCACAGACGTTAATTCCGACAGAGCTTGCCGTATGATATTATTAGCTGTGTACTTGTTACACCGCAGCAAGTAAACGTTTTTTAGAAAGCAGTATATCATGGGTTTATCGTATTTCATACTCTCCTATTATAGAAGAGGTCACTTAAATAAAATTAACAGAATCAGCATCAATTGGTTTTTCAAAATCAAAAATGATTCGCAACTCTACACTGGATATTTTACTTTCGTCATGTTGTTTTTCATTATTATCTTCTGAAACTACAGGATGGCTATAAACAGTGCCCATATTACAGGTCTTTGATACAGATAAAAAATTATTTAAATAATGAACAAGTTCTTCTTTTACAGATTCTTCCCAAGTAATTCTATCCTTCATTTTATATACCTTTCGATTAATTTAATTGGGGGTTTTTATTTTTAGAATTTTCTTTTTCTTGATCATAGACATCACTAACAAGGACTGAAAGTTTTTTTGCCCATTCAGGATCATCTTTATTTAATTCTAATTCAATATAGAAATCCTCTAATTCATGCCCAACTATTTTGGGTTTTCCAAATTCATCTATAAAAACATGGCGAAGTTCGTGTGAAATTAAACGACGCTTGTCTTTATCCGATGCTAACTCCCAAACTTTTTTATCAACAAAAAGAATGTAGTCGTACCCATCAGTTGCTTTTTGATCTTGAGAAAAAAACTTAATTTTGGGGGAGGCCAATTCAATACTTGCTAATACCAAATTTCCATTACGTGTTCTTTTTTTGAGGTCATAAACTAATTTAAAGTTAAGATAACCATACTGCGTAAATCTTTCTTCAAGAACTTCTGAAAAAACACTTATCAATGAAGCATCTGCTTCTTCATATCTCATTTAATACTCCTTAATTATATCTATAATTGTTAAAATGTTCAGCCAATTTTTTCAAACTTTCATGTGAAGCTTGAGTTTTATTGGGCTTTGCTGGTTTCTTTTTTCTACGAAAATAATTTTTACCTTTTGATTTAATCTTACTCATATTACTCCTTAATTAAAATAGTTATGGGATTATGGGGCTCTTTTTAATGTTTAGCTAATTTTAATCTTAAGCGTTTCTGATTCTTCTTTAGCTTTTTTAGGCAAAGTGCAAATTACTAAAGATTTGTCTTCATCAAAATGGCTTTTAATTTTACTCTTGTCTATTTCAACAGGAAAATTTATAGCCCGCCTAAAAGATCTACTTGCAATTTCTCTTGTAAGCCAACGTTTAGAACCATCCTCCTCATCAGAAGAGTCTTCCTTCTCTTTCTTGGAATCAAACTTGACCAAAAGACATGAATCCTTAAATTCCAATTCCACATCATTTTTAGAAAATCCCGAAACTGCAACAGAAACTTCGTATTCATTGTCGGTTTCGCTAACATTAACTTTAGGTAATGAATTTTTTTGTGGCTGGATTGCATAAAAAGCTTCCCCAGTTATATCACAAGTTTTCCATACCCTGTCCATCATAGTAAGCATTTCATCAAAAATATTGTGGAAACGACTTGGTGAAACAAAGCCATCAAATAGACCTTCATTTCCTTTTATTGCCAAGCTTCCCTTTGTATATTTGCTCATAATAATTATCCTCCTAATAATAAATAATAAATTAATTTATAAAATTAGGAGCCCCATAATCCACATTGGTAAACGCATTAAGGAAAATCCAAATGCGTTAATTTTTTTGAATCTTTATTATTTCCAACTATCCAATAAACTTTTGTTTTTTCAACGGTATCTATTTTTTCAATTGTCCCGTCTTTTAATCCATTCATTATTATTTCTCTAATTGAAGATAGTTCTTTTGAACAGTCGGTTAAAAATCCCAAAACACTTGTAACTTCTCCATCAGCATTCAAAACAGGTTCTTTCCTAGCCTTAATAACAATCCATTCCGATTCTCCATATGAATTTTCTATATATCCCATTTCATAATAAGAACACGACATTCTTTGTTCGATACAATGACGATCAGTAACCTCACATATACTCAGAAAGGTATGAACTGAACCTTTAGAAGTGGCCTTAGATAGCAACTCGGTAGAGGTTTTTCCTATTGCATACTCACATACTTTTGTTCCTCCTTCACTAAGATTTTCAGTTATTTTATAAAAATCTTTGCAAAGGGAAGGATCAATATAAGAGTAAACTAACTCTTTATCCTCACCAACAACTTTCTTTTCACAAACGTATCCATTAGATGCTGATATAATAAAACTAAGTCTTTGAAAAAGCTCATTATTTTTTAAGTACTCTTCTTCTTTTCTCTCATTTTCAATATATAAATCAGTAACATCCCTAAGATGTTCAACAATATAAGAAACTTCATTATCTGGTCCTAATACTGGGTAAGATCTACAATCATACCAACCTTTTAATTCTTCTATATACCTCAAATGCTTAGATGGTTTTTTGGTTGATAAACACTCATTAGTACGGCACTCTGTACAAGGGTCACTTCTTCCTAAAACCTCATAGCATTTCATACCCTTAATTTCTTTATGGGATAAATTAAGCTTTTTCAAAGCCGTTTTATTATAACTTATGGCATTATGTTGGTTATCTTGAAGCCCTATTATATCTGGAATACAATCAAAGGTGCACTGAAGAAGCTTTTCGCTTTTTTCTAGATCCTGTGTAATTTTTACCTTGAAAGTTTCGTCGGTATAAAGACTAACAATTTCACCAGAAGGTAACTTCAAAATAAAAGTTTCCCTCCAGCCCTTAATCAGTTCATTATCATAAAAAGATGTTGGAATTTGTTCAGGTTTCCCAGATAAGAAAACTTTTTTAAATTTTGGAATCATCCTATCACAAGATGCGGCTAAAGGAAAAGATGATACATTTTTATCAATAACTTCGTTTCTGTCAATTAAATCAATACCTTCCGCAGCTTTATTAAAGTTGCAGATCTTAAAGTCTTTACCACTGGAAACAGCTTCAAAAATAATTGCAGATACCGGCATGTGATTAAAAAGATCATGAAATCTTTTTTCACTTATTTTACATTTAGCTTCTGCACGCCTAATTGAAGTGACGTCAGAAAACATGAATGTGTAACCTATAACATCATTTTCTTTATTTCTTATCTTATACCAGTGCTTAATAAACCAGCCGCCTAATTCAGGATAAAAACTTTCTTTAATTACAACTTCTGATTCATCAAAAGGCCCCATTCCATCAGGGCCTTTTGAAACACTATTAACAAATAAACTGTTTATATCTTTATTTATATAGTCTTCTTTTATATCTGGAAATTTTTTTAAAAACTTGTCGTTTAAAAACTTTATTTCGTATGAAGTGTTAGTAATACATACCAAATCATTGACAGAATTAAAAGCATATTCCCATGAAGCGGTTTGATCTGATAAGTAACTCTTACTAACAAGGGCTCTTGTTAATTCTTTTAGTTTGGACAATTCATTATTTTCCATAGTATTTACCCTAACCAAGCTTTCAACACGTCTTTAAATATAACTAAAAGCGAAGTTGCTAAAATTCCAATTATTGTTGTAGTAATTATAGATACGAAGGTAACATAAACACCTACTTTAGTTTGTACTTTAGTTTGTGCTTCTGATAACGCTAAAAGTTCATCAGTTAGCCTCTTGTTAATTTCTTGTTGGGCTATTGAAGCTTCCTTTATCTCTTGTCTTATTTCTTTAGCGAAATCATCAATAGCTTTTGAGTACTTAACTGTACATTTATCTATAGACGAGGCAACCCCATTCGAAAGTTCTGAAACTTTAGATTTTGAATCTTCCATAAAACAGTTAACTTTTTTCTCAAGTTCTTTAAGTTCCCTGTATTGCTCTTTTATTTCTGAATTTATTCTATCATTTAATTTTTCTTTTAGTTCCATCAGAGATCTAAAAACCTCTTCTCTTTCCTTTTGTACTTGTAAAACGTTAGTATCAATTTTTGCATGCAGCTTTTCAATAATTTCAAAAACATAGTTAATCCACTGTTTTTGCATAATTGAGGATTCTTGTAAGTGAAGTTTTACATCATCCTTAATTTCCATTGGGCTGTGCATATCAAAATTTAAGATCCTTTAGGTATTTTCAGCTTTCCACCACACAAAGGGCAATACGTTATGGGGATAGCATAACGAGACACTTGTGAGTATCCTTCTTTATCAGATAAGCTTACCCACCTAACATACCAATTTAAGGTATTCTTGTCCCAATAAAACGTTTCATTGTAATGAGTTGTATAAAACCCCCAACCCTCACAAGTACATTCGACTTCCGTCATTTAATTACTAATGAACTCCTCCGCCTTGATACGGTTCTTCAAAATCATATTTCCCGCCAAAAGATCTCCAGCCTTCTGAAGGCCAGTTCTTTCCTTTAGTCATGCCGTCTGCAGAAGCAGCATTCTCATCCATAACATCAAAGCCCGGGGCATTGATTGAGTAACCGCCATCATTTGACATAGACATCCTATAAAACTGATCATCCCTATTTCTTTTTACTGTTGAGCCAAGAATATACGGATTATGTTCAATTGTTACGTGTCTACCTGCAACATTAGATCCTTCACCAGTATCGAGATTTAAAACATTAACATCTGAAAGTTCATCTTTATCCTTAAAGCCTTGGCTTGTTTTGGTATAATCTGCTGATTCACGAGCTTCTACATTATTGCAGCCAAAATAAGACATCTTGTCGCCGGCATCCCTTCTAATTGTAGTGCCTACTTCAGTGCGAGCCGGCATATTAAAAAGATTATCAGCATTACCATGGTCTATCTGGAAAAAATCAAATTGATTAGTCATTTTATTAGTCTCCTTATCATTTTAAATTTAGGGAACTCCCCTATAATACTGTATAGCACAAAATTTTAAGAAGACGTGTTTAAATCGTTTTCCAATATTAATGCCCAACAAAAATCGCCATTCTTTTTACCCTTCTTTAAGAACAACTTTTCTTTATTAGAACACATAGGACATTCAAGCTCTGATATAATACTATCACCATCAGTAACTGGAAGGAACATACATTTTCCTACAGCCCCGCAACTACATGAATAGTTAAAGCTATGGTTAGTGATATTCTTTAGTTTAAACACTAAAGCCCCTCCTCATTTACAACTACTTCAGAAGGTAGTTTATCCTCATGTTTCTTAACAAACCTTGGAAATTGATAATTACCTGTTTCAAATCTTTGGTCATATGATATTTCTATGACACAAGGAAAATCCCAGTAATCAATTTCACATTCCCCTTGTTTAATTTTCAAACCAGATCCAACTCTACCCATAGGAATAATTTCATTTAAGTCCTTGTCATACTTACCGATTAAAAGGCTTCCGACCTTTCCTTGCTTTGCGCCGGTTCCTTCTTTCCACCCGTAAGCAATAACATCATCCTCCCTAACCGCTTTTACTTTATAACAAGCTCTTCTATTTGGTTTTCCATTATAAGTAATTTCAGAGTTTTCTTCCATATTCCATAAAACAAGTCCCTCAATATAATCAAGGTTAGTTTTTGCCCAAGAATATGCTTCATTATATGAATCAAAAGCCATTTCTTTTGGAACTCTTAAAGTGTTGGTGTGGTCATTAGATACAATAGCATTTATAAATTCCATAACTTTTTCATAAGGATATTCGGTCATATCCGCTCCCTCTAGAAAAAGTATATTAAAAATAAGAGCGGTAACTGGTGTATCTTCCTGTAATTTAAGGGTTTTTGTAACATCCTCTTTAACTTTACCCTTAACGGTATCTGATTTAGATATACTCTGAAACCTCTTAAACCTTTTCATGTGAGTATTAAATGCGTCGCTAGGGTCTACACATAATTCAACAGCAAGCACTGTATTTGAAGTAATACCTATACTCTTAATAACTTCAACAAGCATTGGGTATTTAGAGGTATGATCATCAATCCTTCGAGTATAAATTTTTATCTTTCCCTCACCATTCACAACAATAAAATGACAGGATCCGTTTTCCTTAACAAAGAACTTTCCTGCACCTTTAGAAAGCAAATCATTGCACTTCTTTTTTGTAATGCTGGTATGTGGTTTAGAGCAACAGAATTTGGTGGGCAGGTCATCAAAATTCATCTTATCCTCAGTTAAATCAGGCAATTCATCCAAGGAATCTGTTTTTATATACCCTTCTTTTGTTTTTGTTTCGATTAACCTATTATAATCTGCCAACGCAGCTTGCTCTGGGGACAGTTCATTAGACTTTCCTTTGTTTATATAATCATAAATATTAGATGTGGTTTGGGTTTTTCCTCCTATGAGTCCCCACTCTCTAATAACTTTTTCTCCCTCACATTCCAAAGTTATAAATTTCATTCTTCCTTTAGAATGTAGTTGAACTAAATGTTGTTTTAACGACATGATATTCTCCAAGATATTATTTATGCTTATATAGTAAACATTAACTATTATTTGTCAAGACCTATTTGAACAAATATAATCGTACATAATTTCTTCTACTAATTTATGTACTTTTTCAGTTTCTGGATCTTGTGGTAAGGAACAGTTTTTATAATCTTTTTCAAACCTATGAATCAGATCGTTCGCCATTTCTTTAATTTCTTCAAACTTAAATTTACCTAATTTTATATCCATAAGTTCTTGTGCATCAGTATCTCTGTAAACTTTCAGTTCTCCTGTTTTCATGAACTCATGGCCCATTCTTAATAACCTAATACAATTAAAAGCTTGTTTAGTATTATAACCACAGGTTTGAGGTGGGTTTTTACATATGCAACCTTTTTTTAATTTTTTTAGTTCACTTATTGCAAAGTTATAAAAGCTATTACATACTTGTTTAGATACGAACAAATCTCTATAATCTACTATTGCCCGCCCATAAAAATTCTTATATAGGTAATGATCATCCTTAATAAATAGAATGGGAAATAAATTAGGGTTTGCTTTTAGAAGCATTTTTATGGCTTTCTTAAACTCATAAGAAACAACATCATACTCGCCAATAAAACTTTCACAAGCATCTTCCTTTTTTTCTAGCCCAACATAATTTTTGGCCGGCCAAAAATGAATACCTAACAAATCTATATCTTTAGATAAACCAGAAACATAGGTATTGTAAGAAACACTACCCCTGTAAGACGCCAAACAAACATTTTTTGGAAACTTATTTAACATTTATAAACTTTCTCAGTAAAATTATTCACCATAATATTGCCATAAAACAGCGTTGCATTTAGCATGCACGGCCCCTATCGTTAAACCATCATCATGAGAATGATGCAAATGAACGGGATGATCAAAAAACGTACTTGGAAATAATAATTTGTCGATTTTTCTTCTACTAACTGCTTCGCTTGGACCTTTGTCTATTGGATTACCACAAAAGCAACACTTTCCATCTTGAAGTTTTATATACTCTTTTCTAACCTCAGCCCTTTCTTTCCAACTAAGATCATTGTAATTAACAGGTAGTTCCATTTAATAATCCTTCCTTTCATTGAAAAGGTAATATATTATTTAAATCTACTCAAATCACCGGTAAGGGGGTGTTTACCGCTTAATTCTTTTGAAGCTTTTTGGCCGGCGAAAAATTCTCTAATGGCCTGTTGACGTTCCTGAAATTTCCTGTTAATAGCATCCGCACGTTTAAGTCTAATTAATTCCCTAACACTGTCTTTTTCATAATCATCGCATTTTCTTTTTTTACCTGAGTTTATTTTAATGTTTTTAAGCACACAAACCCTTTCACTCTCATGCTTGCAGTCTTTGCATTTAACTTTCATAACTAAAACCTTTTTATAAATTTTTTGGTTGTTTGTTGCTAATTAAATCATACAATAAGAACTATTTCCTAAAAGTCAAGACCCTTTTTGTAAATATTTTGATTACTGGTAGCTAAACTAATACCATACTGCTCGTTATCTTCAGTAGCCTTATCTTTTTCATACCTGCCGCATTTAATATAATCACATCTTTCTTTAATATTATCCGGAACCATGTCTAAATCATACCTGGTAAATAACCAAACCGGTTTTTTTATTTCATCTTTAATAAAACTAAGAAGAGAGTACAACTGATCATTTTCTGAATCAAGGGGCTCCCCTCCAAAAATCATTATTCTTTCTACTAAAGTATCAAATTCTTTTACCTTATCAAGCAGCTTATTTGTAAATACTTCTCCATATGAGTTGCCTTGTTCAAACGACCACCCATCAGGGTTGTGGCATCCCTCACAGTGAGGGGCCTTACAACCCGCTATGTAAATATCTAAACTTCTCATTGAAAGCGTGTATTGCGTTGCTAATATTCTCATGAAAGATCCTTGAAATATGGGCCCCTAATTAAAGAGGCCCATAATGTTTTATTTACTATTCTTCACAGACTTATAAAACTGTCTAAATGTATAATCCTCTTCTCTTCTTATTTTATGCCAATTATGAACTGGAGTTAAAACCTTTATACCGTAGCTTTCGCTATATTTTTAATTTGCCTTTGTAGGCAACGGAGTGGACTATACCTTCGCCCTTTCCAAAGGGGCGCCCATTGGTAGTCTCTGGGAGCTTTCCTTATGCGTTAGCACTTAGGACTGTCTCTGCTGATTGGCCAATCCTTTACATTTTCAGACGTTTTATTAATTTCTTAATAAAACCACTATTAAAGGCTCTAAGGCTTTTCCAGCATATTCTGGGTTTCTTATTTTAAGTGGCGTTATATTATCACTAATATATTGAACAATAACTTATCCTACCACTCTGGTAAAATTCTCAACAATTTCTTTTCCACAAACCTCACAGTGTTCTTCTTTCCCAACATTCATATGGAAATCCTCACAACACTGTAAATTATAATTAATAGCAAAATAAATCACACCTTTTTTCGCACAAGTTCTTATAAGATCCATTATTTGCTTTTTATCTGAAACTTTTTCCTCTATATTTAGATGACATATTGCCTTTTATACCCTTGATTACTCAATATTTATTGTTATATGGGGCTGTAAGTTACATTTTTTATAGTTCAATTTATTGTGGTCTATATGTTTAATTTTCATACCCTCATTAAAATCTTTTAAGAGGTAAGCGTAAATACTTACAGGCTTAAAATTTCCGGTTACTACATTCGTTCCCCAGATGCGCCATTTTTTAACTATGACTTTCTCTAAGTCCTCAGTATCTATTAAAAAGTAACCGTATCTTTCACACCTTCTATTATAAACAAAAACTTTTGTTGTATCTCCACATATTTCAAAATCATTTAAGTCCTTGGTTGTTCTTGGATTATTATCTAAAACATGCCCAAATTTTAAGTATTGTTGATAATGTTTTGGACAATAAACAACACCAGACAATTTACAACAATGTTCTGATTTTTTACCACAAATATCGCACTTCATAAAAAATACTTCCTTTCATCCCATATAACAGGGAATAGACTATTTCTTCAACTTTAGTATAAATTAATTCCAAAAGTTGCCTTGCGCTTCGAACAGGCGCCTATCTCCTGCCCTACTCTGCTACACTCATCACAGATAGTCGTTACACCTTCCTTAATAAGGCTTGGCACGAACATTGCCCTATTTAATAGGGGTTTTGCCGTTAGCATTGATAAAATCAACACACCGCTAGGCAGCGTTCACAAGGTTTATTATAAATATATTACTATATTTAGGCAGCTAACTTCATGCAACCGCCACTAAAATGTTTATCAAATATACCCTGCAGTCTTATTCGATCCAAAAGATCTGCTTCGGTTATAAGAGGAATGAACTGGTTTGAATAAAAACTGTAACCTAAATCAATACCTAACAACTTATCCTTATTCGCCAATTTAATGGACGAATTTTCTGATGGGGTTTGTTCACAATTATGTGGTGATTTGTATTGCTTCTGCATCCTGTCATTGGTTTTATTAACCACATCTAACATTTTAAGAGCAAACTCAACCCCTCCATTGTTAAGTATATCATATCCCATTATTTTAACAGCTTCATTAATACCATTAAGTCCGCAAGTTGAATATTGTTTTTTAATATCCATAAAACCCAATGAATATAATGGTTGGGTTCCATTTGCAATCTTCTTTTTAATTATATGTCTTTTTGAATTATTTATTTTTGCAGCAACTTCTACCATATCTCTTAAGGCTTCAAAAAATTCTTTTTCATTATCTTTATGTCTGTAAGCCATTCTTGGTAAATTAATTGTTACTACGCCAAGACTACCGATCTGGGTACCTCCAGACCCCAAAGTATTAAAATAATCTGATGTTGTGTCCGAGCGCAGTCGGCAACAAGAACTCAACGTTGAAGTTTTACCACAATACAAATTAATAAAAGCAAACTCAAGGTTCTTTTCGGAAATCATCTCCAAAAAATTTTCATCCAAAATATTTCCTCCATCATCAACTGAAAAACAAGCTGTTGTGACGGGAAAAGTAACTGGGGTTCTACGCAACTCTTCATTCATAGTATCAATAAAAAGTTCTTGAACCTTATTAATCGTTTCAATTTTAGGTGATTTTCCATCAGGAAAAACATATTCTGGAGCAAGCCCCTCAAGAAAGTTCTTATCAAAAATAGATACGTTAGTAAATGGTGAATTACCAGAAACGAATATCCTTCCGTCTTTTCTAAAAACAACAACACCGTCCTTTGTTGTTGGGCACCACACTTTTCCTTTATATTTAATTACTTCTTTTTTACTTGCAGTTTTATTGACACTACTATATGGAATAAGGTAATAAGTTTCTTTTTGAAAACCTTTAATTCTTTTAGTAGTAAGCCAACTTCCACGGCCGGCCAAAAAACAAACATGTTGTAACTGACTAGCTACCGTATATGAATTACACTTACACCCTTTTCTTCTTTCTCTTTTACTTCTTGAATCTACATCTATTTTTAACCAAGTATCTATAACAAGAGATGCTTGGCGCTTACTTAACTGAGTGAACCATTCAGGAAACCTCTTATCATTAAAATTCAATAATGGAAAAAGGCTATCATCGTGTTTTATATCAAAATAATAAAGCTTAGTTCTAGCACCAAAGGGTGATGGTTTAGTATCCAATTCATAAGTAATACCATACTTTTCTAAAAGCTCTTTTACTTTTTTATTTACCCACTCGTTAGAAGATCTAACGATAACATTCCTAACCTTGAGTTCATTTGAAATAGTTCCAGATGAAAGAATAAGTACACAAAATTTTATTAGATCGTCTGAAACATCAAAATCAGGCCTATCATATTCCAACATAGCAACTGGATAAGTTAGTTTGGTTTTTTTATGAATAAGTTCTGATGACCGAGTTAAAACATACTCTGGATGATTATGTTTCTTATGAAGAACCATATGATTAGGAGTAACCACTTGAACAGTGTCTCTTCCAGAGTATTTGTGCATCCTACCATTATGGTCATAAACATTTACTTTTTCTACTTTTTGAATATTTAACTTACCATCATTCCAAGTATAAATATCATGCCCAACCCTTAAGTCACTATAATTCTTAAATCCTTTAGGCGTTAGTACTTCTGTATCTGCAGTAACGCATTGACTGGACCTTGATGGTTGATTAATGGTATAAATAAAGGAAACTATATTTTCTTTAACATATTTCCAACAATCTTCTTCGGTTGCAAAACTAAACCCCGCATCCGATTTTGTTTCAAGTATACGATCTACATAATATGCCATCACGATGAGCATATCGGCTAATCCGCAAGACCCCAAAGTGGAGTTAGAAGCAATAACAACGAACTGCTCAAGTTGGGATTTGAAAGAGTATAGGTGTTTTGGAGCAATACTCTTTATTTTATTAACCATGGTTAAGCCGTTAAGTGCTATATCATAAGTACTATAATTGTAGCAATTATGAACAGTTAAACCATTAGAATAAAAAGTACCGGTTTCTGTAGTAATATCATAGACCCATTCACCTTTCCACGCAATATCCTCTATACTAACAATTTCATCAGAAAGATCCTCATATGATGTTTCAGTAACCTCAAAATCTGGAGGTTCTTCAACCATTAGAAAATCTTCTACTGTTACAGCACTTGCTTCTTTTTCCGTACCATCCGAAAGTATAACTGGATGGTCATAAGTTACAACACATTTACCGCCACCTTTTGTCCTAATATCCTTCAAATCAGTGTGGCTTTTGTGCCTAAGAATGTGTTTAAGTTTAACCCATCTACCTTTATCATAAACATCCAAATCTATTTTAGTTGTATCAATTGTTTCTCTATCATCCAATTTTACTTTTAGTTCTTTAAACAAAGAAAACAATTTACTGATTTTTGTATTATAAATAACTCCTTCATGCCTGATAATTAATTTAGTGTCTGGGTGATAAGAATATGGCTGACTAACGCCATGAAAATCATTTATGTAAATGTCCCCCGACAGTTGACTTTCGATAATCCTATTTGCCACTGATTGAGTATACAATTGCCTAAGCTTTTTCCAAACTAGATAATAAGCATTAAGCCTAAAATATGGTTTTGGTAATTCAGTGTTATAGACAATCATATCTTTTGTACTAACGTTTGAATTACTATCAACACTAACATCTGCTGTAGTGCTGGTATTTGTAAAAAATCCTTTACTAAACATGTCAATATCTAATTGAGATCCAATACCGTCTAAATCAAATAGTTTTTGACCATACTTAGCTTTAAGGTGTAGCATTAATTCTGTGAATTGTTCATCGTATGTAATGTTAACATGCATACAATAACCCCCTTATTTATTTTTGTCGGTATGCCCATAACCGCCTGTTCTAATAACTTCTGTATTACAATTATCAGAAACTAAAAACTTTTTAAATATTCCCTGGGCAACAGCCTCTCCTTTTTCAATTATTTGGGGGTTTTCCCCAAAGTTCCAAAGAAATATTCCAATATTTCCATCATTACTTTCATTGCTGTAGTAATCACTATCAACAATTCCTACTGTGTTTTTTATTCTTATACTCCTTTTAATCCCAAATGAAGATCTTGGATATATTTCAAATACTTCATCATCTAACATATATACCTTCACATCAGACCAAAAAAATTCTCCTGAGTTTGGTAAAATTTCTAACTTTTTTGTAGCAAAAATATCATAGCCCGCCGAATTTTTTGTTCCTCGGGCAGGCATTATGATATCTTCTTCATTAGTAAAACTTTTTCTATGTTCTTTAACCACCGGCTCAAAGCCTCGCACTTTCATATTAAGCTCTCCTTTAAAAATTTTAAGTTAACGTTCCAATATGAATCTCCTAACTCCGGCATTAGGAATAGCAATAACTTTTCCATCAGCCATGTCCTTCATTATCTGCTTGTGCTTCATTGGTTGACGTTGTTTTGCAATGCCTTCGTCAAGCCAATAATTCATGAACCCTCCACCAGAGAAGTCTTTAAACTTAAAGCCAGAACTTTCGATGCTTGACCCGTTGTTGTGATCCCAATCTACGTAATAAATTACCCTATTAACGGGAACATCTTTTTTGCCAACTTTAATTGTTTTGTAGTTATTCAAAAAGTACTTAAATAACCTAGAAGCTCCTCCAGCAACATAAGAAAATTTCCTTGTTCCTACACGAATAACCTCTATTGTATGTTCATCTTTTGCAAAGAAATTTTTACCAAAGGTGTATAGCATTAATAGACTTCCAGCAGGAACTCCATGTCTTTCTTTTTTATTATAAAGACCTAATCTTAAACTTGCACCTCTTGGTCCATAAAAACAATTTTCTTTTTCAAAAGCCGTTCCTTCTTTAGATCTAACTTCCTTAATTTCACACTGTCTGGCGTAAAAATTATAAGGAGTTTTATTTGCCGCGTGTAGAAAATATGATTTCAAAACCTCACGTTGTCTATAATTTGCCCATTCAAAATCCTTTACCCAACACTTGAAAGAGTTATTATTAAATGCTTCCATACTTTTATTGAAAAAGAAGTTTTGACTTACCCCCTCAATTCCATATTTTGGGTAAGCAATTGGAAAATTTTTACTGGAAATGTATTCAATGTCATAATCCCTTTTTCCATCAACTCCTTTGATTAAGAAACTACCTCTTTCAGTAGAATACTCAATTCCATTCTTTTCCAAAAAAGTTCTTATCTCATACAAGTGCCTTCTATCCCTATAATTAAAATCCTGATCCATGACTTTTTCCTTTAGTATTTATAGTTGTATCTTCTTTGCATAATAGCCCGATACCAACTTTTATGCCAACTTCGATCTTTATTTGCACGAGCATTGCATGATCTGCAAATAGTTATTAAATTAGAAGGGTTGCAATTCTTTTTATTGTAATCAATATGGTGAATAGACATTGTTCTATCCTTTCCGTAACAATAAGGGTTTAAACATCGGTTACCATCTCTACTTCTTATGTCAGTTTTAAACTCTTGATCCTTCCATATTGGGCAATAAGTTTCAAAAGATTTACCCCCGCGCCAAGAAGGATTTCCTTCACCAAATCTTGATAAATAATAACAACTTGGGCATCGGTTACCTGCTCTCCAATTGTCCCAAGTCATACTGTGTTGATGCCCTTCCGGGCATTTATATTTTAATTTAACCGAGCCTCTTTCATAAGAGTCACTGATTAGTGTGTAATCTTCGTCTTCAAAACTTTTTTTAACAATTTCAAAAGTTAGCTTAGCCTTTCCTGAACAATAAGGACATCTAACACCTGCGTTTTTCCAATCACTCCAAGTTACGGAGTGTTCATGCCCATTAGGACAAATAAAGCTAAGTTTAGTTAAACTATTAATATATTTTTTTGATAGAAGAGTAAACCCTTCAGATTCAAAGGATCTTTTAACATCTTCAATAGAAGGCTTGTTTAGGCCGGCGCAGTAAGGGCATCTATTCCCATTGTGCCAACTCCCCCAAGAAATGGAATGGTTATGGCCTCTAGGACAAGTATATTTTAATTTAGTATTATTGTTAATATATTCTTTTGATCTTAAAATATACCCTTCTTTTTCAAACGCTTTTCTAATTTTATCAATTGATAATTTAACATTTCCTGCACAATAAGGACAACGAACTCCCTTTTTCCAAACAAACCATCTTATCGAGTGCTGGTGACCTTTATCACAAATATATTTCAACTTAGTTTTATGGTTAACATACTTATCAGAAAGTAAAATGTATCCTTCTTTTTCAAACGCCGATCTAACAAAATTATATTCTGGTTTAACTTTTCCAGAACAATAAAGGCAACGATGGCCTGATTTCCAACTATTCCAATTAATTGAATGTTTGTGCCCGTTAGGACAAATATATTTCAACTTGGTTTTTGCATTCACATATTCATTGGATATTAGAGTATACCCTTCTAATTCAAAAGCCTCTTTAACAAATTCATACGTTAATTTCTTAGGCATGCCCTATCCCTGCACATCTCCACACTTTGAACAAACAAGTTTGGTTTTATAAACTGGGTCTTCTTCAAAAACCATTTCCTCACACCCACATTTTCCACATGAATCCTTAATCCAACATGGTCCAACTAAAGCATCAGCAGACATTGGGATTTTTGTAAAATACTTTGCAGCACCTTCTCTAACCGAATCTCTAATTATTTCAGATACTTCTTTAATTAAATATTTATCATCCTTGGTTTCCAAAACAACCTCATCATGCACCGTAAGTAAAATTTTTGAATCAAGTTCTCGTTTTTCAAGTTCTTTCACTATGTACACAATTGACTCTTTGGTAATTTCAGCAGCCGTTGATTGAATTGGCATGTTCTTAGCTTGTCGTTCCACAGATTTTTGTATCTTTTTACGATCAGGGTGCCCGAAAGGTGGTATATTATAAAATCTTTTTCTACCAGCAACTGATAAAGAATATCCATTTTTAACGCCTAATCTAGAAGATTCATCTAAGAATTTTTTAACATGATCAAAAACATTAAAATAACTGTTAATTAGTTTTTCAGCCTTTTCTTCAGAAATACTTAATCTTTTGGCAAGACCATATTTTGACATTCCATATACTAACCCAAATGAAATCGCCTTACAAGAATTTCTCATGGTCTTATCTACTTTTTCAATAGGAACCTTAAAAACTTCGGATGCTGATTTTGAATGAAGATCGATTCCATTCTTAAAACAATGAATAAAAACAGGATCTTCTGATAAATTACCGATAATATTAAGCTCTGCAGATGCTTGGTCAGCGGTTATTAGTTTATACCCAGGCTTTGCTATAAAACAGCTTCTAAACTTTTGGTCATGTGGAATATTTTGAAGATTAGGACTACTACTACTTAATCTTCCTGTACTTACCATCTGTCTAAACCTTGTATGAAGTCTTCCTGTTACAGGGTTTATTTTTTTCAACAATGGCTCACCATAAGTAGAAATGAGTTTGTTTTGTTTTCGATATCCTAAAAGTTCTTTTATAATAGGTACATCTTTATATTTCTTAAGTGTTCCTTCATTTGTGTTCGGAAGGTCCAGCCCATGATCTTTCAAAGAATTAAGAAGCTGCTTATTACTATCCACATTAATTGATGGTACACCAAACAAAGAAGGTTTAGAACTTGTTTCAATTAACATTTCATTTATTTTGTCTAATCTTTCTAAACGCTCCTCATCTGTTTCACCCATTATTATGCGCCACTTATCTTTGTCGATGGTAATCCCATTTAACTCCATCTCACACATGGCTTTTGTAAACTCAAACTCCAGTCTACAAACATTTTCAAACCCCTCTTTTTTAATCCTGGGTAATTGCAGATCTCTTATTAAACATAAAACACTAACATCTGCTGCAGCATAATCAAGTTGATATTTTTCAAATTTTTGTTCATATTTCTTAAAAGTTCCTTGGGGCTCCTTTGTCATATGAAGTCCTAAATATTTCAGTACTATATCTGCTAAACTTGCTCCTCTTTCAGTTAATCCTAAATTAAACAATTGCTCAACAAGCATCGTATCATAAATATTTTCCAGATAATAACCACCATGCACCTTAATCATCTTCATATCAAATACTGCATTTTGAAGAACTTTTAATGTTCCTTTATTTGATAGTATTGGTTTAAGGTTCTCTATATCTACTGAAACGTGATCTAAATCAGACCTAATATCAAAAACGTAAGCTTTATTAGGGATTCCTATTTGAACCAAAGATATTTTTGATTGGTATGGATCTAAACCCGTTGTTTCTGTATCAACTTCAATTTCAGGATAATGGGATATATCTTCTAGAACTCTACCTATATCATCAACGTTTGTAATATACTCATAATTAGGGACAGGTATTGTATTTAACTCTTGCTTGATCATGTTTTTTATTTACCTTTAATTATGCTTACAGTTTTAAATAAGTAATTAACTAATACATGGTGTGCTGGTTTTCCCGTCATGTATATAGGTTCGGTTATGATGTCTAATATAGAAGAATATTTATGGCCCGCCTCGAAAGTTTTTGACCGCTTAAGTCTGACGGTAAAAAACCCAGCAAGAGCAATCCTAATTCCCTCTTCTGGAACGTTTTTAAGCTTTTCTAATATACCAAGTGCCCCCTTAAAAGAACCTGCCTCTAACGCTTTACCAATCTCCATTATGTTTGGGTCTTCCTCATCCAACAAATAATTAGAAAGCATTAACTTAATGTTGCTAAGTTCCCAACTTTGTTCATCAATAACCTGTTTTAAGTACTTAATAGCATCCCTTGGAACCCCTTTAGAAGCTTCAACTATGTATGATAAAACATCTTCTTTATAAGAAGCTCCTTCAAAGTCGCATATATTTTTTAGGGTTTCTAATAACTCATCATCGGGTAACCTGCTGAAATTCATAGTAGTTACTCTACTTAAAAAAGCAGGTCTCAGTTTTTCTGGTAGATTTGTGCAAAAAATAAAGTAAACATGTGAGTACCCATCTTCTATAACTTTCAATAAAAGGTCTTGGGCTGATTTTGAAAGTTCATGAGCCTCATCAAATATTAAGACCTTATATTTGCAAAACATTGGTGCAAAACTAAGATCTTTTACTATTTGGGTTACTGCAGCCTTGCCGCTATCCTTTCCAACATTTATCTCAACAACATCCAAGTTCTTTTGATTTAAGGTAGATTTACAAATTTCGCACTCTAAACAAGGTTCATCTGTTGAAATTTCAGTCTCTTTGCAATTTAATCCCAAAGAAATTATCCTTGCCATTGTGGTTTTACCACAACCTGCAGGACCAGTGAAAAGTAACGAATGGGAAAGAGTTCCATTATGAAGACAACTTCCAATCATGTTTTTGTTTACATCGTTACCAATAACCTCCTTAACCGTACAGGGCCTATAAATAGTTTGAAGATCATTCGCACCAGAATCCATAGTACGTTTAATTAACATAATTCACCTATTATCTACATTTACGGGTTAAAATTTCATTATTGAGAATTCCAGCCAAATAAGACAGTACCCCATTACCCGGACTAACCGGCATTCTATAATCAGCACCTTTATAAATAAAAAATGAATCTTCAGAAACCATGCTTATTTGAGCTAATTTCATGCAAGGAACGTCTGATAAAGTTGATCCCAAGTATAAAAGATTTGTAGGTTTAACTTTATATTTAGGCAATATTTTTTTAGTAAGAATATCAATCTTACTTTCATTTGCTTTTGAAAAATATGTTGGGATATTTCTGGATCGCATCACATTATAGCTAATGGCTGGATCAGAAGACAGGAATACAAAAGTAAAATAAGTCTTTAATTCATTTATTGCATCAAAGTCTACAACACAGTAGTTCTTAAAAATGGTGTTATTGAGGTAATCTAAAGCATTTCTTCCATCTGTAATTATGCCATCAATCTCACTAACGATTATTTTTATATTGTTAAACTCCATAAAACGTCTCCTATTTTTAGATGTTAAAGTAATGGCTTTTTTCAAAATGTCAAGTAAAAATTAAACTATTGTCAATTTACCTGACCAAGTATCTAATTTTGGAGATAAAATTCTATAATCATTATATTGCTTACTTCCAGTATAATCATACATCTTTTTATCATCTGATATTATTTCTTTTAAACTATTAACTCTTTCTTCAAAGGTTTTACCTGGTATCTCTTTTTTCTTTGCCCTGTTATCACCATAAAAACCTATATGTTGTACTCTTGCAACTTGTGGCATAAAAACATGCATTCCTTTATCAATCATTGCTGCATCAACAAGGCGATTTATTAGCCCCGCCTGTTGATGATGGGTAATGTTTCTATACTTATATCTCCTACTTTCCCAATGTTTTTTGTACCTCTCATTAAGAAATTGAACAAAAAGGACTGGATTCTTATAAAAAACGTCTGTTGAACATGGTAGTATATACTTAACAAAGAACTCTTTATTTATTAAAGGGGCCCAAGCAGCATAATGGTGCCCTTTATTGATTATTTCTGGGTCACCATTATCATTAAAAGAATATGCAGAAAGCACACTAAAGTCTTTAGAATCTACTATACTCAAAAGCGCATTCATATATTTGAAATATGATTCATGAATCAACATATCGTCTTCTAAATAAATCACATAATCAGAGGACCTGCCAAAAGCAACCTTAAATCCTTCTAAAATATTTTTAGATAGACCAAACTTTTCCTGTCTAAATATAATTTCCTTGTCAAACGGGTACTCTTTAACAAGCTCTTTAACTTTATCCGTTGCTCCGTGCTCTACAACGAATAATGTTTTATAATCATCGCTAAAATAATTAGGGTCAACAGACCTTGCCTTTAATTCTGCATCAATCGTTAATTTTAACATTTCCGGGCGATTATAAACAACCCTCATTATTACATTTTGCATAAGCCCTCTTAGAATAGCCTCATAGACTCTATACTTAATACTGGTTTTTTGGTTAACTCTGAAATTTTGGAAGCATGGCGATCATGGCTTTCAACAAAAACAGATCCGTTTTTACCAAAATATTCAGACTTCATTACTGATGGAGAACTTTTTTTTCTTCGCTCTTCTGCAGTTTTATAAGGTTGCATTATAAGTTCTCCATAACTTACATTATTTCTTTTTAACCAAGCTTCTGTTTCTGGTCTCCACCTTTCTATTCGATTGGTACAAATAGCTTTAATCTTCACTTGAGGTATATATTTTGGACGAACACCTGTTGCAATTTCCTTTTGATATTCAGGACCATCATCGTCAAAAACCCTTGGGTCTTCACATATAACACCATCCATATCAAAAACAAAACCTTCTGTTGCCTTTATACCATTAAAATTCCATTCAAAAAACCTTGGCCCGGGCAAAACCTCTGCAAAGTAATCAACCAAATGTTTAGATTCAGGAGAAACGTAAACAACACAGGTAGAACATTTTTTACCTAAAACAGAAAGAGCTTTGCGCATAGCACCTCCACGGTACATTGTGTCGTCAACAACCAAAGCACGGCCTTCATTAACTTTATTTATAAAAGAACTACTTCTACTACCAGACACGGAGTCGCTTCCAACAACTGCCAAATCAGCACCCAAAGCTGTAGCAATTATTGATGCCGGCAAAAGGCCACTACGTGGAACCCCGTAAACAACCGATATATCTCTTGGTAACTTCATCAAAAGCTTTTCTTTTACATCTTTTGACATATCCGCAATTGACTTAAAATTCATAAAACCACCTATTGATTATGTTTTATTTTCCATTCATCATAAGACCTTTCCACTTCATCCTCAGTAACGTCCAAGTAGCTACAAAACTCTTTCCATTTTTCTAATGTTGGTACCAGTTTCATTTTCAATGAGGTTATTTTTGACTCCATAAAATATAAGTCTACTGTTGAAGTTACAAAATCATAGTAATTAGAAGCTAACTGTTTTTTATCATATCTACCTGGTAGAACTCGTTCAGTTAACTTAGCATAAATTTCCTGTGAAGATCTTGTTGCAATGTCTTCAACACAAGACTCTTTTTCTCTATATAAATGAACATACAGATCATTCGGATATTTTTTAATTAATTGAGGAAGTCTCCACACCAAACCAGGTTCAGATTCAATATGATTTTTTGGAAAATCAAGTTCGCTTAAAAACCCATTCGTAGACTCATGCTCGGAAGTATATTTGGAAAAATGCTTACAAGCCATGGCAAATGTGGTAGTACCACATCTTCCAGTTCCAGTAATAAAAACACGCATATTTATAATCCTTTCTTTGCTTCAATTCTCATACAAGGTTCAAATTTAGAATGATAATCAGTTCCTCCCATGGTTTTAATATTACTAAATCCTATAGAACTTAATAATGTACTTATACTCTCTTTAGTATAACCCCATAAATGAACATCATATTTATATCTATTTCTTCCATAAATGCTATATAAAAGTTCTTCATTTTTTGTTAGTAGGTACTTTTTAATTATTTCTTCTAAGTCCGGGCATTCGATAACTATTTTTCCCCCGGGCTTCAATAAATTATACCAATGAACAAGTGCTTTTTCGGCATGCACCTTATCCATATGCTCAATTAAATGAAAACTAACAATTTCATCAACAGTACTTTTTTCAAAAGGTAAATCAGTGCATTCAGCGTTTATATCAGCAGCCTTTGTTTGTACATCTATATTAGTGTACCCATTCAGCGGTTTTGAACCGCATCCTACGTTTAACTTTAGCATGCTAAGAATTCCTGTTTTTCACGCACTTAACCACCATATTGAATCCTTCTTCTCTATAATCTACCTCAACCAGCCCTACTTTTGTATAGGTATCTTTAAAGAACTTTCGATCGAATCCTACAAAGTGGAAATTTCCAGAATAATCCTGACCTCCATAAAGAAGCCACGAACACTTCTTAGCGTCTATTTTTCCTTCAACGTAGCTTTTGGTTATGGCTGCAATATTTGGTAGCCTAAACTCAATCAATCCCCCGGGCTTAAGAACTCTACACCATTCTTTCAGAATTTTTTCAGTTCTTGCTATTGGTGCATGTTCAATAACATCTGATGCAAGAATCATATCAAATTCCCCGTCTGAAAATCTACTTAAGTCCGTCATGTCACCAACTATATCTATATTTGGTAACCTTCTTTCATCTAAATTAATGCATTCAAATTTTTCATTTGGATAATGTTTATAAGTTCTTTTGCCCGCACCGACATTCAGTGTTTTTTTCATAATAGCCTCTAAAATTATAGTTATAATTCAATAAAAAAGTTCGGGTCATAGTTCTTCTAATTCTTTAATTATTTTTGCAGAAATATGCTCCCAAGAAAAATTATCATAAATATACTTCCTAAGTTTTTTACCTTTTTCTTTAGCCTCTTCTCTATTATTATAAATATGAAGCATGGTTTCTGCACCATGACAAACATCAGGCTCTCCCCAACACTGTTTCCCGTTGCCAGAATACCATGGCGAATTGCTAGAAGCTACACCATTTAATAGGTAACTGCCACCAATTTTTTGATCTTCATCTTCATCAGGTTCGACTGCCACACTATACACTTTACCTTTGTATTCAGAAACTTCATTAGCATTCTCAATTACTGATTCAAAATCATCAGAGGGTAAGTCTATATAGGTTACATAAATATTTTCAAGGTCACTTGCTTCGGTAATTTCTGGTACCAAATTAAGTGTTAACAACAAGTCCTTAATATCGTTAGTAAATTCAATTTCACCGAAAAAACATTTATCTTTTGAAAAGAAACCATGATCAAAATAGCCTTTAATTAAATTAAGTTTATATTTTTTATTATGATGAAATTTAAATAATTCATTTATTCTTTTCCTATTAGCACTGCCAAACAGCTTATTAAAAAATACTCCTAAATAACTATCCATTATAGTAACGGACCAAACAGTTTTATCTAATTCATCTGAAAAAGATATATCGGTATTTACTGAACCAAAAATTTCTTTTATTTTATCATCAAGTTCTTTGGCCTTTTCATTACTACCCAATGAATGAAAAACTACATTGTCTTTATTATCCACTGAACCAATATTAAGGTAAGTACCTATAATATAAAAAAGTTCTTCATTAACAAGTATCTCATCCTTAATGCCCGTTCTCATAGGTAAAGAACCAAAACTCTTTAAGTTAATACTCGAATCATGAAATTCCTCTTTACCATTCAATCCATAATTAATTGAAATATCTTTAACTTTTACCGCAAAACCTTCATCAGTTCTATAAAAATTATTACTCGTGGGTTTTCTTTCAGTGTCATGTATTTCCATAACTTCATCCATAACCTCGGAGTAAGTAGAAATAATAAAACTGGCTCTTCCATCAGGTCTTACGTTTTTAGTTATCGAAGGCAGAACACCAAGCATCATAAAAAGAGATCTTATTTCATTACACAAATTAACTGATTTAGTTGTTGCAACGAATTCAGGATTTATTTTAGAGTGCCTAAAACTTACATGCCCATCACCGTCCCAGTAACCTCGTAAAACAGATTTGATTATTTCTTTAGAAGAATTATATTTAATAAAATCAGGAATATACTTATGATCCGATCCTTTGCCAAACAAATCTTTGAAAAAACTTCCAATTATTTTGTTTTTTATTATTAACTCATAACCATTCCTGTCTCTATAAAATCTTTCATATAAATGTTTTTCTTCAATATCAAAAACTTCAACAATATACCTTTTACATTTCTTTACTATAGTATCATATTCATCAGAATTAAAAGAAAAGCTGGGGCATCCGCTGTTTCCATAAACACAACCTTCTGCCAAATATATGCCTATTAAGTAAGCAAGTTTCTTATTTAATAGTACTTCCTTCCTAATGCCTAATGATCTGTTAAGATTCTTGGTAAAAAAGATTCTATTATTTTTCTCTACCCAGGAAGCATTATTAATATATTTTGCTAAATCTAAAGGTTTTTCATAGTCCATTGGTACAGGGTTCGGAACATACAAATAGTCATTTATGGCTAAATCTGAGGCTTTCTTAAGAACTATTTTACCATATTCTATTGCATGTAGTTTATGATTATTGGTCACCTCTAAGGGAACAATAGAAGAATAAGTTTTAATGGAAAGGATATACTCATCTTCTCTTAATTCTCTTTCTTCTATTTTGTTAATTTTTTTGATATTAAAATTTTTATTTACCACCAGATCTTTTTCGGTAAGATCTTTGATGCTTTTTATTCCTTCGGTTGTAGTTATGTAGTTGTTTTCTGTTAGACACCATGGCATACCAAAAACAGGGGTTAATGTGTAGTTAACCAAATAGCTATTATCTGGCTTTGCATATTCAGTTGATCCACCGAAACCGGTTACTGCTATTGCATTTCCTGCAGCGCCGGCTTGAAAAGGAGACAGCCCCCAACCTTCACCTCGATCCAAAGAAACATAACAATCACCTCGTCTATGAACTGCTGCAATTTCATTTTCTGAAAGCATATGCGATATTAAAACAATCTTCGGGTAATGATCCATAGGCATAACTGCTTTTAGCCTTTGTAAGGTCGTTCTTACTGCTTTCTTTTCATTTTCGCTGTAATCACTGCGGTAAGTTTTTAGAACCAAAGCAACATCATCAACACCTGAAAAAGCATGATAATAAGCCTTAATCAAGGCCAGCGGATGCTTTCTTTCCGTGTTACCAGAAAACAAGACCTTGCCATTTCTTTCGACAAACATGGTATGGTTTCTAACAGTTGCGCAATAAACATAACCGTCATAATCTATTTCTTCTAATTTTGCATCGTTCATTAAAAAATTATTATTACAAACAGTAACTAAATATTCCCCATCTTTTTCCTTGGAAATAGATCCTGATAATCCAACCTTCAACAAACATTCTAAAATATCTTCAGCAAGTACTTTTGAATCAGTACTTACCCTCTCCCAAGAGCTTGAATTTCTAAAAATAGATCTAAGTAAAATTATTAAGTAGTCTGTTGACAGTGCTTTAACATCTTCATCTATCCTTTTTCCTTTGTAGTTTTCCAAGTCATTAAGATAATTGAATATATGTCTTGAATTGAATAATACACACCCATCTTCATTAATGGGGTTTAGTTTTAATTTCTTTATGCAATTAGAAATAGATTTTTGGTATTGTTTATCTCCATGATGTTTTATACATACTCTTTTGAAATCTTTATTTTTAGATATAAACCCATCTATTAAATACCATCCTAATAATTCTAAAAAGTATTTTGTTGGGTAAACTAAATTACAGTTATCTTTTTTATGATTATGTATTTCTATATGTGGATCTTCTATACCGGTCCATTTACAGGTTTTTGTAGTTATATATCTTTTATCTACAGAAAGCTCTTTGCCCCCGGCCAAAATTTCATTTAATGGTAAAAGACGCCAATCAGAGTCTAAGTCATAAATATCCCTAACCACCATCTTATGATCTGGAGTAACACAGACATCAAACCCTGCTCCTTTCAACTTAAACATTTTATCTTTGCGACGGAACTTAACAATTTTTTCAGGCCTGTGATATTCCAATTCTTCGGTTTCTTTGTTTAAGGTTGCTATCTCATCATCATAACCTAAGTCCTTGAAATACTTAAATCCTGCTTTAGTTAATACTCTGGTTTTTTCATCATAGCACCATTGAAATATACTATAAAACACATAATCGTCATCTTCAATACCAGAAATATTAAACTTTTCAACACCGTCATATTCTTTTTTACTGATTCCATGAGGAACTATCCCAACAGGAACTGTAACACCACTGTCCTTAAAAACTTCTACATTCCATTCACAAGGAACAAGTACTTTATCAACAGTAGAATTTATATACCTCGGCCAATCTTTATGTAACTTCGTGGTTTCCCAAACGGTATAGCCCACATTAATCTTATCAGGAAGTGTATAACGTTCCCAAAACTCTGGTGTAGTATGAATAATATTAAAATTATAGTCAATTTGCTTATCAATTAAAGACTCAATAATATCTCCACCATCCCCAAGGTCTGGCCTAATATTTTCAAAAGAAATTAAATTTAATGTTATAGGAACCCCTGCATTGTGCAAAGCCAAAATATTACCACGACATGCACGGCCATAACCAGAATTATCTAAAAAAGGACCTGTATATCTAACCCCTTTTATTTCCATAAAATTCCCCACTCAAATATAATTTTGTTCTTTCATTTAACCACTCATAACCCAATTCAATCCTTGACCTATGATATTTTTCACCGCTGCCAAAAGGATCAGGAACTTCACCAAGCTCTATTTTTCTAAGTTCTTCTTCATGTTTTTCAACATCATAAGGGCAGCCTTGCCATTTACAGTTATCAGTCATAATCAAATCTCCAATTAAAATTATTAATCATAACTGTATGATAATCACTAAAACTTTGTTGTCAAGGTTTTTGCCCGGGGAAATTGCCCCGGGCTGGAAAATAATTTTAAAAACGCTCAGATTCTATAACACTTTCAGAGGCTGAAGGTTCAGGTTCGTTAGTAAGTTGAAATAGTTCTAAAGCAGCTTTATCAAAAAGATCTACCCACATACGACCAACATTACCTTGCCAATTAAGTTCCTTAGAAATCCAATTAAATGCATTATCGGCCTTTTCTAAAGCTTCATCATAATTATGATAAATATGAATCATTTTATTTTTCATATCTTCAACATCAACTATTGGTCGAATAACCTCATTATCATGCGGAAGGATGGTAAATAAAGAATTATTAGTACCACTATCACATAAGTACCCTCTATCTTCAGTAATAAACTCAGGCATTACCGTATTGTTTGGCATAAGCACTGGAGTTTTAGTTGCCATTGCTTCGGCCCATGACAATCCAAAACCTTCCCCAAGCGTGGTACTCACAACCAAATCAGAAGCATTATAAATTAAGTTTACAATTTCTATAGGGTAACCCTGGTTTGGACCAAACCTATCAGGAAATAAAACATCATCATGGGTATTAAATCCATAAGCTTTTACAACCTCGTTAAGATCCCAACCTTGATCCCTAGCAGCCATGTGCAAGTACAACATTGAGTTTGGAACTTCTTTTCTAAATTCTTTAAATGCAGCTATCGTTCTAGGAATATCTTTTCTTTGCTGGTTTCTATTTAAATTAGTAATAATAAATTTATCTTTATTGTGCTTAAAATAAGCTTCCTTAAACCTTTTAACTGTTTCTTCATCTAACTTCTTAAAATCATTTAGGTTTGTGCCATGTGGTATAACTAAAATATCGCCGCACCCAGAATAAGCTTCTTTTGATTTTTCTAGACCGAATTGAGAGTAAGTTACCACATGATCAGCATGGGTAACATTTTTAATCCATTCTTCTTTTGGCGTCCCATCAATTGGGTAATATACTATAGACTTAAATTTCTTTCCCTGATTTTTAAGAACTGGTATTACCTTTGACATAAAGTCTAATATAAAACTATCTTGGAACAGGAAAAGTATATCATATTCCATTTGTTGCATCATCATAGCTGCTTTTTCTCTACCATAAGGATCCCTCGGGTTAAAAACAGGCCAAGCCCTGTACTTTTCATTGTGTGGATCACCATGATAATTGATAGCCAAAACATCAATATCATACCTTCCTGTTTTTATTAACTCATTGAAAATATTACGAGAAACAGAGGCAAAGCCGGTTGCACAAAGAGCGTCGCAATATGCCAATATTTTTATTTTTTTCTTAGAAACCTTATTACTTAATCTTTTTTTCTTAGCCATCAAAAACTCCTTATTTGTTTAATTTTTTAGTAACCAAAAATGGCGTTGTGTAGTTAGTTATAGAACTTTCTTTTATAATATTTGCCCATGCGGGGTTTTTATCACCATACCCCTCTATTGCTTTTTTATTAATAGACACAACCCCTGACAGATCCTCCGCAGGAATAGCATTAACAATCGCTCTTGGGTCATAACTGGTTCTTGAATTTTGTCTGATAACTATCTGAGAATCATCACCTTTTATACTTCCACCATCCCTTTGTATTTTTTCCATCATAAGCATCCCCATTTCTCGCTTACGCATATCCAAAATCTTCATGGTTTTTGTTAATCTTTCATACTCAGAAACCAGCTCACTATCGGACATTTTACTGATTGGCATAAAATCATGTTTTGACTTATCACAAGCTTCTTTATACTCAGAACAGTAGTCCTTAAAATCGCACCAAGGGCAAAGGATATTAAGGGAAGGTGTTGCATCCTTTTCATTTTTCAACGATGTCATTTGATTATACACTTCTGTTAAGTACTTATTAAAATTCTCTCTTTGTTCTTTAGTTCTATAAGTATAAACAGGATCGTGCTTTAACATATCTAAACATAGTACAATTCTTTTACAGTCCGGCCACAAAATACTACCGACCAAATCATATAATGATAGTTGCAAATCAGTTTTTAATTGCCCGGGGGTTGGAACGGTTTTAGAGGTCTTATAATCAACAATAAGAATTGATTCACTATCAAGTTCAACAATTTTATCTATTTTACCTATAAGTGGAACCCCTTCTGAGGTGGTAAGATCTGCATGTTCATGCCCAGGGAACCCAAAAGGAAGTTCTAAACTAAGAAGAGATTTCCCAATATTAAAAGAACATAATCTAGAGAGTACTAAGTTCATGCCCTCATCATGAACTTCCATTTCCTCTATTCCTTCACGAACGGAAACCTTGATGTACTCATCCATTATCCTTTTAACTTCATCTTCAGTAAACTCAGTTTTTCCGTCTCCTCCCTCTAACCAAATATTACCAGCCAATTCAAGGGCCTCGTGGCAAGCAAGGCCTAACCTAAAAGAAGGATTCGAAAGTTTAGGTATTTTATCAACATATTGATACCAATATCTTCTTTTGCATTTCAAAAAGGTACTAATTCTGGTAGCACTTATTTTAATCTTTTTACCCATCATACCCCTCTTTCGCTAAAAATAAACTTAAATCACACATTATAATATCCACAAGCATCTGTAGTATTCTTCCTTGCATTTCAGAAAATATGGAGGTAACTTCAGAAGCCTTAACATATAATTCATCGGTTTCGTCTCCAGAGGCTGAAACCAACCCGTATGAGTTTATATCATAAATACCATCTAACTTGTATTCGTTAATAGCCGTAACAACACTTTTTAATATATGGTTTTCACAGTTTTTAGTCATTGACAGCCCTAACTCATCCAATGTCTTTCTACATACATCTAAAACCTCTAATTTGCACATTTCAACAAAAGTATGAGACCTTAAATTATCTTTTATAGATGAACCCATAATCTGTTTCCTTTTTTATATCTAATACGCCTTCTTTTTGTAAATAATACCATAATTGTGCTATAGCATCAGAAACATCATTGTATTTATTAAATGATTTACCCCTCCATTTACATAAATCTTTAATTATTACAAATAGATCTTCTTTTGATTTAACACAAAAGAAAGCTTTAACGGTTTTGTTATTTATTATTATTGGTTGATTTTTTAGAACTTCATAAGAAAGTTGTTCTGCTACTCCACCAAATTTTGATAATATCTTATTAACTTTTATGTTTCTTCCTACAAAAGTATCCTCCATTATTACAACTTCTGGGTTATACTTTTCAAGAACCTTAAGCAATGAATTTCTGAAAACAGTAAGGCGTTTTGCTAAACAGTCTTTACTTTTGGTGGTTATAGTTCCGAACTCTATCTTACTGGAATTGTTAGAAAAAAATGACCACCCAGTAGAAGATCCAGAAATATCTAAACTTAAAGCCCGGGAAAATTTTTTCATAGTTTGCTTAATATGCTCCTTTCTTCCTCGGATAAAGAGTCTAATTTTGGCTTTTCTGCTTTAACTGCAACAAAAACATTTCCTCTCGGGCCGCCATTTAAACCCAAAGGTCCTTGACCGGAAAGCCTAAAAACAGTTCCATCTTTAGTAGCTTCTGGTATTTTAATTTTAATAACCTTATCATTCACTCTGGTACTTCCAGAACCGGAACATTTCTCACAAGCCTCAATAACCTGGCTTCCTTTCCCTCCACAAGTCATGCAAGGAACAGTCCTCATTACCACTGTTGATCCATGTTTAAGGGTTTTATGTAAACTACCGGAACCATTACAATCTTCACATGTTTTGGTTTTACAAGCACCGGTTCCGTTACAATCTTGGCAAGGGGAATCGAATGAAAGTTTTATATCCTCTTCCCCACCAATAAGAAGTTTACCAAAAGGAACAAAAAGGTTAATTTTTAAGTCAGATCCTTTCCTAGGCATATAAGGATCTTGTCTTCTATTCCTGCTGCCAAAAGGGTTAACCCCAGCACCAAATGGATCAAAATTAAAGAAAGAATCAAAAACATTGCCCATAGGATTATCATAATCATGTCTCTTTTTTTCATCGCCTAAAACCTCATACGCTTCAGATATTTCCTTAAATTTATCTTCCAACTTAGCATCACCATTGGTTTTATCTGGATGGTATTTTAATGCTAATTTCCTATAAGCTTTCTTTATATCTTCCTGGCTTGCTTTTTTATCAACACCTAAAATATTATAGTAATCTTTAGTTACCACAATCTATAACCCTCCAACTAAACCCGCAATCAGAATCATCACATCTATAGACACCTTCCTCACACTCATGGGCCAACTCTCCACAAACTAAGCAGTGATGAATCATGTCGATCATTTTTTTCTTTTTTTCTCTATGATCCATTAACAACCCCCACTACTTAATGATGTTAATTATCTCCAAAATCATACCTTCAATGATAACAGTTTCATCGGTAAAAGTTAAAGACAAAGGTGAAAATATCTGATTTTCTTTTAATTCTGGATACTTACCTTCAGCCAATAGTACTTTTGTTATAGAAGGTATGTATAGAACATCATTATCAAGTAAATTAAAATCCCCCGAATCTTTGTCGAAGATTTTTGGTGATAGTTCGTGGTAAGACCCTTTCCTAACAACCTCTAATCTAAGGTTTTTAACAACCTTAAACCTTGTTTTATTTATAGGAAGAAGGCACATTGTTGGTAAACCAATATAAGCTTCATTTTCCATTACATCAAGTCCTCTTCTGTGGCAATAGCAAAAGCGTCTATAACTACTTCTGTCCAGTATCTTTTATTGGCCCCCTGGCAAAGACCGCACTTACCCTCATAAGACCTTTCCTCAATATGTCCTTGAACTTTAAGAAAAGTGTTCGGTGCAACATCCTTAAGAGCCTCTGCAACTTCCCTCCAGGCGGCTATCTTAACAAACTGCCTTCTGTCACCTTCTAACGGAATAACCATAGAGCCCTTAAAAAGAGGGATATTGTCCTGACCAACATTCTTAAAAACCGGACGATCAATTGTTCCTACCAAAATTACAAAATTCTTTCCTACCATTTTAATTCTCCTTATAATATAGATTAAATATAATTACACAAGTAGTAATTTACCTGTTCTTTGGTTAAGTCGGCAGGGTCAAGGCCCTTTCCATTTTCACCTGTTTCTAAAATAAACTCCGAATAAAATTTAAGTTTCCCTTTAAGTAAGTCATATGTTTTTCCTATAGCTGTTGCTCCAGCCATATCTCCATCAAAAAACGAAACAACACCTTTGGGGGCATACGAAAGTAAAAGCGCTGCTTGACCACTGGTTATTCCGGCCCCCATACAAGCAACAACATTATATATACCATAATCAAACAATCTCCAAACACTCTTAAAACCTTCAACTAAAATTAATGGTTTTTCTTTAAGTATGTTTTTTATATTAAACAAGTTATACAAAACAGTATCTTTGTCAAAGCCAGGGGTTAATTTGTATTTTTTATAGGTATCAACACCTCTTCGTATGTCTCTTAAACTATAGGCAACTAATTTACCTTTATCGTCTCTTATTGGGATTATGTCTCTCAAATAACCATCCCCATCTACATAACCCCCAGCAATTTCAAAATGGTTTAGTGTTTGATCACTGAATCCTTCTTTTATAAAAAAATCAGATCTAAAAGGTTTATAGTACTTTAATTTAATTTCATCAACCGAAGAAGGAATACGATTCTGCTTTGCAAACTGATTAATGAAGTTCTGTCTTTCTCTCTTTCTATTGAAATCAAATATTTTTGTACTTGATACATTAGTACTTCCAGTTAAGTCTTCTAAGTACTGGAGGGCTTCCATAAAAGTACATCTTTTAGCAGATCTAACCAGCCCTATAATATCCGAACCAAAATTTTCATGGCACTTGTGGGTAAAACAAACCCAAGTATTTCTCTCTTTATTAAGCCTAAAAGCCGTTGGATTATCACCACCATGCAAAATACAATTACTTCTTAGTTCTTTTACAGTTTCATTGGATATAGAAAACCCTAATTCTTCCATTAATAGTACTGGATCAACAAGTGATTTTACAATAGAAATTCTATCTTTTAAGGACTTTTGTTTAAGTGAGCTCGGTACCTGTAGATTCTTGGATATAAGGGTTGTATTCATCACTATATAATTCTCCAATGTTATCATCTACTGTTTCGTTTCCACCAGACATAAAAAACTGATCCGGGGCCTTAACTTCCCTAATTAAAATACGATCCTTAAAGAAAAAATATCCAATACCCTCTTCTGGAGTACTGCCCCCTCTCCTTGTATCTTTTATAGTAAGTTTGTACTGCCCTCCTTCTGGGCCACATAATCTTCTTTCATCTTCGGTTCTAACAGACCAAAAAGCCAAAATGTCGGAAAACCTAGACACCTTGTCGCTATCCGCCACAATTCCGCTTCTATTGAGTTGAACAGCACTAACAATAGGTATATTCAAAATCCCAGCCAAATCCTTCATCTTTGTTGTAATATCGCCCAAAATTTGGTACTCTTTTCTTCCTTGGGGTGTTGAATCAATACTGGGCTCTTTCAAATAATCGAAAAAAATTAATCCAATTTTCTCTTTTAAATGGTACTTCTTACACAAGGCAACAACACTTTCTATTGTAAACCCAGGCATGTACTTATGAAAAAGCTTTCCTTTATTAATTAACTTTTGGGCACTTTTCAAACTTCTATAATCTTCTGGGGTATAACCACCATGTTTTATATCTCTTTCTTTTACTCCAGACAAAATTGAAAGCGCCCGCGAAGAAAATTCATAAAAGGTTAACTCGGTGTCTATATACAAAACACCAACACCCATTCGATAGGCATTATGCAAAGCCATGTTCGTTAAAAAAGCACTTTTCCCCATCTTCTTTCTGGCACCAATAATTGTTAATGTTCCAGGGATTAGCCCATCTATTTGCTTATCAAAAATAGGAAAACCAGAGGAAAGACCAGACATAGTTATTTTAGAGTCTTTTCGTTCATCTATATATTCACTTAACCCATCACCAAACCTAATTGGGTTTTCTGTTAAAGTATTTCTAAAAGTCATGTCGAGCAAGCTGATTTCAACTTTGTTTATTAAAGAATCGCTTGATTCCCCGGACTGGGCATTTTCAACAAAAGAATCCAAGCTTGATGAAAGAGAAATAAAAGCTTTATATTTAGTACTTGCTTCTAATAAGTCATTGATATAATGGGTAAAGTTATCAGATGAAGCATCAATATTAAATATGGATTGTATATAAGAAACGCCCCCAATCATATCAATTACCCCATCATTTTGGGCTTTCGTTATAAGCATAGGTAAGTCTATTTTACTAACCCCGCTTTCTATAAGGGAGTTCATTAAAACAAACATAATCTGATGTTCTTTGCCTAAAAAATCAGAAGCAGTTAGTTTTGTTGATAAATCATAAAAATGATCTATATCCCTTAAACAAATAGAAAGTACGGTTCTTTCATCGCTCGGTCTATAAAATAATTCTTTGGCCGCTTCAACGTCCATTACTTCTCCTCTCGGATCTTATTGTGTAAAGTTCCTGTTCCCTACGACTTAGTTCTTTTTTCAAAGTAGTAATATACTCACCAACAACTTTATCCATACCCTCCATTTTTATTAATTCTAAGTTTAACATATCAATATCATTGGAGATTTTGTTTAGATCTGGGTTTGTGTTAACCATGTATTCCATTAAAGCACTTTTTGTTTTGTACTTTTTTAGAGTTTTATCATCAGAACTTAAAGCAACTGCTGACTCAAGAAATCTTTTCTTTTTCGTAATTTCCGCCCGGGCTTTATTTTGTTCACTCTTAAAATAAATTAAATATTGAGATAATGCCACGGCAAATTTACTTATCTGTTCATTGCTAAAAGAACCAAGTTTATTAGGAGAAAATTCCCAAACCTGATCAAGAAAACTATGGTCGATCTTTATCTTATTAAATGAAAAAACTTCTTTATCCATAATACTTTCTCCTATGACACTTTTTCGTCCTCTGCCAACCTTGCTTCTCTTTCTCTCTTATCATATAAACCTGTACAAAAATACTCCCAATAAAGTGTTTCATTGGTTTTTGGATCTTTAACTTCACAATAATGAGTTTCCATAGGCACCGGCGTTCCATCTTTATACCCAACCTGGCGGCATTTGGTAGAAAGCTGACAATATCTATAATCACCAATTAATGTTCCATCTTTTAACTTTATAAAATCAGGACAATCCTTTTTATATTTAACCGAATCTTCACTTCTATTTGTAAACATACCCATACCTCCGATGCAGTATTGCCCGATACCAAGCTTTATGCCAATTACGATCCTTATTAGCTTTAGAATTGCACGATCTGCATACCGTTATTAAATTTGAATAATGACAATTTTTCTTATTATAATCAATATGGTGAATTGTTAGATCGTTTGTATTTTTTGAAATGCAGTAAGGATTTAAACACCTATTATTATCTCTATCTCGTATACCATTTTTGTACTCAATGTCACTCCAAACAGCACAATAAGGTTCAAATGATTTCCCCCCGCGCCAAGAAGGATTCCCTGGACCAAATCTTGATAGATAATAACAACTTGGGCATCGGTTACCTGCCCTCCAATTGTGCCAAGTCATTGAGTTTTCATGTTCATATGGACATATATAATACAATTTAGTGTCACTGTTAATATACTCATTAGATAGTAGCTTATATCCTTCTTTTTCAAAAGAACTTTTAACGAACTCATAATTTAATCTTGCATTTCCTGAACAATATGGACACCGTTGTCCTTGTTTCCAACTTAACC
>PDWI01000094.1_pt1 | contig 182395 bp, 143 predicted proteins | sample 1430891 | NCBI WGS metagenome assembly PDWI01 (sample SAMN01162508, study PRJNA174530) | Oral metagenome, whole genome shotgun sequencing project. | biome: Marine environment; feature: Marine mammal; material: Swab sample of the gingival sulcus; isolation source: swab sample of gingival sulcus... | reverse complement strand
CTACTGCATCGGACGTAACGGACAACATCGCTACAACAATATGGATCATTCGATGGAAACAGCTTTTCAGACAATTGACAATATTCTGTCGGGCAGACAGGATAAAAGTAATATTTGGAACGTGAATACGGAAGAAGAATATCATGAAAAAAAATAAGAACAATATCAAAATAAGGTAGAAGCCAAAGGCTTACAACTAAAAGCCCAAAATTATGAAGAATTACAAGGAAATTTTCGGATTAACAAACAAAACTGCCACGATTTGGTTTTGGCTGTTTGCTGTCGTACTCCTTTTTTACTTTTCGACTGTTATATTTCTGCAACGAATTATTGACATCAACAACTCATACTTTTGTTTGATAGCAGTGATTGCCTTATTGTTTCTGATTCCTCAAATTAGGGTTGATAAAAAAATCGATAGACCGAAAATTAATTCCGTAATAATATTAATGTATGTTTCGGTGCTGACATTTATTCTTTTGGAGATGTGGCATTTATCGGTTTTTCCGGGTTCCTTTTCGCCGGATTCGTACAATCAATACAAACAAGTACTTAGAGGAAGTTACGTTGATTGGCACCCCGTTTTGCACACTTGGCTGATATTCTTCGTTCCGATAAAAATTTTTGGAAACCCGGGAGCTGTAATTGTTTTGCAAAATATTTATTTCAGCCTATCAGTGGGTTATCTTTTTTATGTCTTATATGACGAAAATACACACATCATTTTTTTAGTTTTTTCATGGTTGTTCATAATGCTCAACATCAATACTTACAGAATAATGATGTTTCCTTGGAAAGACTCGGCAATGAGTATTTTTTCGTTAGTTCTGTTCACTCATCTTATACGAATATATCGAAGCGCCGGAGCATGGTTAAAAAAGCCTGTAAATATCGTTATGTTTATTTTGTTTGCATTTCTCACGTTGATGATGAGACATAATGCACCGCTGTTAGTGTTTCCTATTTTTGTTATTTTGTTTATATTTTTGAAGTCCTGCAGGAAAAGAATATTTGCATCATTTGCGAGTTTAGTTGTGTTGATGCTAATCGTAAAATTACTTATTTTCCCTGCTTTCAAAGTCGCGAAACCTTCCTACAGAAACCTTGAAGCATTAGGATTACCCATGACTATTTTGTGTAATACTTATGTCCATGATAAAGACGGATTAAGTATTGATGCTCAGCAATTTATGAACACTGTTTCTGATGAAGAGTCTTTTCGTAAATTTAATGTAACAGGCAATTTTAATTCGTTTAAATGGAGTGGAACTTGTAGTTACGATGCCATTGACTCCAACAGTATCAGTTGTGTCGCGGGCTACGCTTGGGAGGCTCTCAATAAAAGTCCTAAGGCAGCTTGGGGTGCTGCGTTAAAATTAACCGCCTTAGTTTGGCAAATTAGTAACAATAATATTGATTGGTATATTGGAGATGGGATTAATCCTAATGAATTAGGTATTAGTCGCAAGAAAGACAATCATTTTTTACCGGATTATAAATACACAATAGAGGTTTTGTCTACTGTTATTTTCCCAATGAATGTATTTAACTCAATAGGCATAATCAATTTATTGCTGTTAATGATAACCACGGCAAACGTCGGTAAAGCGGGTTTCGGACGAGTTTTTCTTATTCTTGCCCCCTTATGCTATAATTTCGGCACGATGTTATTACTGTCGGGACCTGATTTTAGATTTTTTCACTATAATTTTGTTATTATTATTCCTCTTGCCTACATCATTTTAACTCAGAAAAACGATAAAGAAACCTCGCTACAACAATATGCCTCACTTGATGGAAACAGCATTTCAAACAATTGATAATATTCTGTCGTGCAGACCGGATAAAAGAAATAAGTTAAAGATTAGTTAAGTTTGTTTATACTTAATTCTTTTAACAAAATTAAGTATAAATTTTTGTTTCTGCAATTATAACTAAATTGGCTGCGCCGAACTTCCTTTCACACTCTTTTATATGAAGATAAAATGTATGCTTATGCATTCCTCCAATCTTAACTTACCTAATCTTACAATTCCATTAATACGATTGGTTCCATTGGCAAATTCATTTTCTGTTATTTTCATCCTTTATAATTAATGGGCATTAACTCTTGTATAGAGCAGTTCTTCACTTTTTGCGCATACACCTTTATCTCCTCGTTTCAACATGCCAAAATTAGCACCATGTCCTCTTTTCCTACGCACCCTACGAGCTCCAAAATAACTTTCATCAAAGTTCAACTTCTCCATTACTAAAAGGGCATTCTTGTTCACACAATTTAGCAATTCTTTCTCTAAAAATTTTATAAAATCTGTTTATAGCAGGACGAGAAATCCTTGTAAAAAAACGCAAGATCTCTCGTGTTTTCCTTGTCGAAATATGCGTGTTTTTTAAAGGCTTCTTTGATTGAATTTAAATCAAGTTTAAGGACTAAGATCAGAAGAGCACTTAGTCCCCAAATCAACTTTTATTAAATATGGTCGGAATCATGTTTTTTATTCACCTGTCAAACTTGTATTGTCAGCTTTACCCTGTATGACATCTACTATTCTTTGGCAAAGTTTAGGTGCTGTTGTCTGTGAAAATGATTCATTTGGGTGCGAGTCCGTGCCATTATTAGAGGCATACTCCTTTTTCAATACCAAGCCACCTTCTGTTTCTAATTGGTAGAAATCGAATACATAAATATTATCACCTGTTTCGTCCCATTCATTTTTCACCCAATTAGCAAATTGATTAGCTCTTTCAGCACGACTTTGTGTCATATTTACTCTTACCGCAGTAGTCCAAACAAGAAATCTTGTGTTAGGATATTTAAGCATTTCAGCTTTTAGTTTTTCATACTGTTTTTTGTAATTTGCTAACGTTCTTTTTGAAGATGATACATCCGGATTATTATCTTCCTTGCCAAAATCCGAAACGGTAAAACAATGTTTCCAAATAATTACATCGTATTTAGTTGTTAACTCTTTAAGGGTTGGCTCTGTTTTATAAAAGTTATCATTTCCATGATTAACCCATATATTCCAATAGTCGTATGGGGCATTTTCCCAACCATAGCCTCCACTACTGGGAAACTTCTTGTCTGAAACTTCATAACTTTTACCATTGCTACTGTTGTAATTATTAAACCAACCTTTAGCATTTCCATAATTCCATATATTTTGACCTGTACTATGATGCAAGAAAATAACTTTAGCATTTGCTCCCATATCCGGTTGAGTAGAGCCGCCTGCCGGTTTGGCCTTACCTGTCAGTACTATGTTTTTTGTATCTTTGTTGTCTTGTATTTTTAGATTGGCAGTCTTATCTCCCTCGCCGGTAGGTTGAAAAGTTACCTTAAATTGGTATGTCCCGTTGGGAGCCACAGTGGCAGCGCCTCCATTTGTAGCAAATTCACTACTATTTGTGCCGTCTATGCTGATATTTTGTATCTCTAATGAATTACTTCCATTATTTTGTATTGTGAATTGTTTTTCAATTGTTTTATTTACCTCAATTTCGCCAAATGTTCCGGTTGAGGGACTTATGGTGTAGTTATTAACAACCTCTTCTGTTGCGTTTCCTGTTAATGATACCGTTTTTTCGCCTTTATCGTCGGCTACTTTTAACGTCGCTTGTTTATTTCCTTTGCTTGTAGGATTAAATGTAACGTTAAATTGGTATTGCTGTCCCGGTCCTATTTCTTTTGCAGCGCCTGTTGTACTAAATTCACTACTATTAGTTCCCTCAATAGCAATATTTTTTATTGTTAATTTTTTATTACCATTGTTTTTTATGGTAAGCTGTGTTGTTGAAGTTTTATTTATTTGAACTTTACCAAAGGCTATACTTTGGGGGTTTACGGTATAATTATTTGCTTCCTCTTTGCCCTTCCCTTTCAAGGGAATTATTTTTGATCCTTTATCATCAATAATTTTTAAACTTGCTGCTTTATCGCCGAGGCTTGTAGGTGCAAATGTTACGTTAAATTTATAGGGTTGACGAATAGTAACTTCTGTTGCTTTACCGTCTGTGGTAAATTCATCTTTATTTGCCCCTTCGACAGTTATACTTTTTATTTGGAAAGTTTCATTTCCGCTATTGATAATGGTAAATTCTTGTGTTTTTGTTTCGTTTATTAACAGTTCTCCGAAGTCAGCCTTATCAGGATTAATCGAGTATTGACTGTTTGTTTCTGTTTTTTCTGTTGCTTTACCTTTCAGTTTAACAGCCTTTTCTCCGCCGGCCTCTGTCTTAACAACAAATTTTGCCTCCTTATCCCCTACACTATCGGGAGCGAATTGAAGACTAAACACATAGCTATCCCCTTCTTTAACTTCGATTGCCGCAGCATCTGTTTTAAACTCATCCTTGTTTGCCCCTTCTATTGAGAGGCTTAAAATTTTAACGGAAGCTTCCCCCGTATTTTTTATTGAAACCTTGATTGATTTTTCATTTCCTACTTCTACTTCTCCAAAATCGCCGATCCCGGGCTCTATACTATATGCGACAACAGGTTCATATTTGTCGTCCTTTTTGCAATGAAACATGAAAAATGTTACCACCAATAAAAATAGCCCTGCCTGAAAATAATGTTTTGCTTTCATAATTTATTGAATATTACGGTTTGAATAAATATTAACCCGGCGAACATACATTACACTTTCCTAACAGACTAACTATAAGAGTCATAAAAGCATCTTTCTTGTAACAACAGAGTCCGCAGGTTAACCCGAATGTGGAGTTAGCGCTAAGTTAGTAACGCTTCATCTTATAATTTATTGTGTTGATGCTTTGATAAAAGCAGTTGTCAATAAGAGGCTAACATTAAATCTTTAATGTCATTTGGCCCGGTCAATATGAATCATAGCGGTTTTATTTTTATCACAAGCTAAAATCAACAAAAAAAATGACAACCGGTGTATGATAAAATATTTCATCCAAGCGAAATAAAACGGACTCCGCAGATTAAAAGGAAATCGTTCAAAGTTCGACGGTTTGCAAACATAGAACCGATGCGGCCGGTCAAGATTTTTGTAACGAATCTAGCTGATCCCCTGAAATACTATCTAAATATCATCTTGGGATGATTGAAGGGCAATTTTTTCATCAAATAAATTCACGCCACCTTTTACGCCAAAATCTAAGGTAGTTACAGAATAAGCAATGGAAATGTCTTCTTCCTCAAAACGTTTTTTTATACGCATTATGGTTTCACTCATTGCATGTAAGTAATCTTTTTGATGTGTGAATCGTATCCAAAAACGAACTTCAAAATTGTATGTTGAATTTCCAATACCTGTAAAATAAAAATCAATGAGTTCATCTTTTAAGAGTGAATCAATTTTAGACACCTCGTCCAGGGCTACTTTTTTCACATGTTCTAAATCATCTCCGTATGACACACCGCTTCGCAAAATCACTCGGCGTTTATTGAATCTTGAATAATTGGTAAATGACCCACTGTAAATAAGTTGGTTGGGCACAAATATTTCTTGCCCTTCGATTGTTTTTATGGAGGTCGTAATCCATCCGATCTCTTTTACGGTTCCAAAATCATCTCCAATCTTCACCCAATCATTCGTTTTAAAAGGACGTTGTACATTTAACAAAATCCCGGCAAATGCATTAGAGGCAATATCTTTAAAGGCAAAACCGGCAACAATACCGATCAATCCGGCTCCTGCCAATAACTTTGTCAGGATGCTTTCCAGTCCTAATACTTCCAAAGCTAAGAACAGACCGGAGAGTAAAAAGAAAAAGTAAACAATGGCTGAGAGTATTTTGGCAAAATCAGACTGTTTTTTGAAAACTCTTGAATAAAACTTTAAACTTAATTTTCGAAATAATCTTGCAACAAAATAAAATGCAACGAAAACTAATAGTGCAAGAGGTATTTTGGGTAAAAAATCTATTGTAGCATATTGCCACTTGACTAAAATACTTTCAATTTCTTTAATATTATCGTTCATTACATTTACGGTTTCTTACTCACCTCCAAGAACGTGTTTATATCGGGCTTATTGCCTGTTTTAGCAATTTGATTTTGTCCTCCAAAAGATAAATACTCTGCCAAAACTCACACAAGCGAGATAAAACCCGATAATTTCTTACACTCACTAGGTTGGCAACAACGTTATGATTGTTTCTGTTCTGCTTTTGTAGAAATATATTTTACGAAGCAAAACAACGCCCTCGAAAAAAAAAACAAGTATCGAGAAATTCCCGATACTTGTTCCACAAAAAAGATAATTTTTCTTAAAGTTTGATTTCTTATTTCAGCAGCTAAACAACTTTCCGATCAAGAAAAGAGAAGCACCAACAACTGTGCGAATAAAATACGCAAGAACATTGTCAGCGGATAAACTGTAGCATATCCGGTTGCTTGCGCTTGGGAATCTGCAATTCCATTGGCAAATTCCAAGGCGGGCGGATCAGTCATTGATCCGGCAAGGTAACCGCAAATCGTCAAATAGTTAATTTTCATCAATCGCCCCAGAACTCCTCCAATCAAAAGAGGCAAGAAGGTAATCAAAGAGGCATAAAGCATCCACATATACCCACCGTTTATGAGTGTCTCCCAGAAATGTTTTCCGGAACCTAAACCTACGCAGGAGAGGAATAAAACAATTCCCATTTCTCTAATGAAATAATTGGCACCGGGGGTCATAAAGAAATCCAATTTCCCGACTCGCCCTTTGTGTCCCAATAAAAGTGCAATGATCAAAGGACCTCCTGCCAACCCGAGCTTAGCGGGAGCAGGCAGACCGGGAATAAAAATAGGAATACTGCCCAATAATATGCCCAAGAAAATTCCGATAAAGAGAGGTATCAAGTTAGGATGCGAAAGATTTCTCATGGAATTTCCCAAAAAATTTGCGATAACATCCATTTTTTTACGATGTCCTACTACTCGTATCGTATCTCCAAATTCCAAAGTTGTATAAGCCGTAGGGATAATTTCATTCCCTCCTCTGAATACACGTGTAATATTTGCAGGAAACTGAGCCGGTAAGTTAATGGATTTCAATGTTTTTCCTGCCAATTTACGATTGGTCATCAGGATATGACGCATACTTAATTTTCCGGTTATTTCAAATTTTTCTTGTATCGAAACCTCTCCGACCACTAACTTGAGATTTTCCATACTTTCTTTCTTACACAAACCAATCAAAATGTCTCCCTTTTCTAAAATCATTTTAGCATCGGGAATTAAATATTCCTCGTTTCGAAGCAATCGGGATATAACAAAATTAACATTCAAATTTTGCATAAAAGAGGCTAAAGAAACTCCAAAAGCATTCGGATTTGTGATTTTTGCTCGTATGGTTTGAATGTCACTTGAAGTCGATTTTTGTATCTTACGATAGTCTTCCACTTCCGCATCCACTTTTATTGAAAAGATTTTCCGGATAACGACCATAGCAAGAATAATGCCCAATATACCAAAAGGATAAGCAATTGCATACGCCATACCGGCTTTCTCTGACAAAGCTTGACCATCAGCAAATTGTTCATTGATAATTGATTGCGCTGCTCCAAGCCCCGGTGTATTGGTTACAGCCCCGGTAAAAAGCCCGGCTACGGTAGCGGCATCCAGCCCAAAGGCAAATTTAACTGCAATTGCACAAAGCAGTCCCAAAGACACAATCATAAATGCAATGCCGTTAAGGCGCAAACCGTTGTTTTTCAGTGACGTAAGAAATCGAGGCCCGATCTCTATGCCTATCGAATAGACAAAAAGAATGAGTCCGAACTCTTTCACAAAATGCAGAACATCGTGTTCAATCTCAGCCCCAAAATGGCCAACCAAGAGTCCAATAAAAAGCACTCCGGCAATGCCTAATTTGAGTTTCCCGAGTTTGAGTTTCCCCAATAAAATTCCGAATACACCCACCATCGCAAGAAAAAGCAAGGTCGAAGCCGTATTCGTTTTTGTAAAAATTTCCAATAAAGCCATTTCAATACTATTTAATGTTTATTTAAAATTTGTAAAATACGTAATTCTCGATTTGCTGCATAAAGCGAAATTCATCTTTCCATTCTATTTTTTTCGGCGGGCAAAAGTATGTGCTTTTTTTTAAACAGGAAAAAATATAAAGAATTTATAAAGATAAACTTTTCAACAGTTTATTCAAGAAAGTTTACAATAGTCATAAAAGACTAATTACAAGAAATTTACAAATCTTCTAAAATTTAAAAAGGAGTTTACTGTCTTGATATTCTTGCGTAAAAAGGGAATGAATAATGCCATCCGCAAGCCCTGTTTTGGGGACAAATATGTGAGAAGAAGATGTTAACTCCATGATTCTGAGGTAAAGGCGCAGTGCCGGAATAATAACATCGGCACGGTCTGTACGAAGAGTGTATTTTTGAATACGCTGTTCGTAAGTCATGGTATTCATTTTTTTGTACAAAGACTGCATGTCTTGATACGGGATGTATTTTTTCCCGATAATCTTGGCAATTTTATTGATGTTTCCTCCGGATCCAGTAAGTTGAGCATCGGGATATTTTCGGGATAACTCGAGGGCTTTCTTTTCTAATTCGGAAATTTCCTCTTGTCTAATTGTTTGCGTTAAGAAACGCAAGGTCCCGGTTTTAAAAGCACGTGCCCAAATGAGTTTTTCATACTGAAAAACAGCAAGTTGTAAACTCCCGCCTCCCATATCTGCAGAGATACAATACGGATGTTCTTTGAGGCTCTCTCTGGTGGTCAAGTAGAGTAATCGTGCTTCTTCGTATCCGTCAATGATTCGTATGTCGATTCCGGTTTCTCGGCGTACCGCATCAATTATTTCATCTCTGTTGGCGGCATTGCGGAGAGCGGAGGTTGCACAGGCTGCATAATTTAAGGTATGATTAAAGTCCAAGATATTCTTGTAAATGCGCATAGCCTCTACGAGTTGCTTTATTTTCGTTTGAGGGACGCTGCCGGTAGTAAAAACAGCTTCCCCCAAACGCAAAGGCAAACGCAAGTAGTTTCTTTTTTTAAAGAAAAAAGTTCCGTCTTCGGCGGGTATCAAGTCCTTGATTATCAGCCTTGCAGCATTAGATCCTATGTCTATTCCCGCATATCGTTTGACCCGCATGATTGCTATACATCTTTAGCTTCCATAGACATTTCACAACCGTATTCATCTTTAAAGAAGTCATCCAAATCATCAGCTTTGAGTGCGAGATTTTTGATACTTTCTCTTACTTGTTCCGCCTTATTGGAGAATATATCGGAAAGGTGAGCCCGATAAGAAAGGTAGATCGTATTGTCGCTAATTCCCAAAGAGTAAGGTTGAACTTTGTCTTGTACTAAATACTCAATGACACGTCCCGGATCTTTTTTGGGAAGGCGATTGAGCGGAGATGTTGCAATAAGATAATTCCGATCATATACAAAGATGCGAATCAAAGCGCTTCCTTGATAAAATTCCCAATAATCGCGTCCGGATCTTCCAAGTACCGGATTTAATCCGATATCTTCGAGACCTTTCTCTACAAACTGTGCGAAGAAGGATCTTTCAAATTCTTCAAAGGTAGAAATATCAATATTGTTTCCGCAATTTTCACAGAATTTGGTCTCTTTTTCTATGTATGTATCACAGGAGTTACATTTAACGCGGTAATTTTTGTCGACAAAAGTGAAGTCTTCAAGTTCCTTGAGTAAATCTTTGTATTTTATCCCGAATCCGATATTATCGGCATCAGTAAATTTGGCGGTGGTTACCCCCATCAGCTTCCCGTCTTTGTTAAGCATCGGACCTCCTGAATTACCGGGATTTACGGCAGCATCGGTTTGTATATAATATCTTCCTGACATCGGTTGATTAGGAGAAGATACGATACCTTCGGTTACTGTATAGGGCATTCCGTAAGGGTAACCGTTGATGAATACTTTTTGAGTATTGTCTATTTTCAGGTTTTCATCTAAAATAATTTCGCAATCGGTATTTTCAAAACCTTCAATGTAGAGAAATGCTAAGTCCACCTCCATATTTGCCATAACAACGTAGGCGATGTGTCGGTCTTTTTTGTAGTCTTCTACGGCTACGACTTTGCTTCCTTCGATTACATGATAATTGGTTATGATATAGTTGTGCCCATTGATGCAGAATCCGCTACCGGTTCCGGAGGCTGTAATTATTTTGAATATTGATTTTTGAAAATCTTTCATCGGTTGATTTTGTTGTGATTATTAATTTCTATTTTTGTTTGCGAGTTTATCCGAAAAGTCTTGAAAAAAGTCCTTTCTTTTTGCTTTGCGGGGCTTTTAACTCGCCTTTCAAAAAGTTGCTGTAAAGAGCAACCAATTTGGTTGCAGCTTTGTCTTTATCCATACCGGATACACTTTCCAACTCATTATATATCAAATTCTTATGATTGTCATCTAAATTGAAATAGTAGAGAATTCTCAGGAATGTTACTTGAAGAAAATAACTAAGCGCAAAGTTGTTTTTGTCTTTTAAATAGTCTTGCACAATTTCTTCAACTTTTTTCATTTCATCTTGAAGAATTTCTACAGAACTTCTCCACTTGAGTGAAATAAATTTGTCGGCATGATACATGTCTTTCAAAATTTCACTTCGATCCGTTTCCATCAATTTATTCATAAAATTGACTCCTTTGTCGATACGGAACTTGAAGTCGATTTGAGAGTTCAGCATATTGTTAATGTACTCGGCCAAATCTGTTCTGAGTGTACCGTTAGTGTAAGGCATAATGCCTATTTTCATAATAGAAATCAAGATAATATCCCACTGAAAATCTTCACGTCTCTTTTCCTTGAAGGCTTCGGTAAATTTTTTATATTCCTCAAAAATAGAGTCGATTTGTTTATTTACAACCTCAATCTCTTCTTTGGAGAGGGGGGTAACTTCCGGTTCTTGAATAAAATCTGCCCCATATCTTTCTACAAATTCATCGTCATAATCATCCGCGTGCAATGCGATTTCATAGAGAACTTCATAAATTTTATGAGGATGACAAAGTTCCACATCGGCACAGTATTCAAACTGTAAAAAATCGTTATCAAACTTGATTTGTGAAAGCATCAAAGGAGTAAAGTTTATCTCGGCAACTTTACGCAAAAGTGCAGTTCTATTGGTCTCGGGAGTTATTTTCAGAAAAGGTGCCGAGACGTGAAATACAGAATCCGTAATCTTCAATATCAAATGCGCCGACCCTTGTCCTTTTTTCAAGACAATATCACTGCTTGTATCGCAACTGTCAAGCAACTCCGGATTGATATATCGGATCACCTCAATTAAACTTTCTTTATATTTCTTCTCGTCATAAAGCTCCAGGGCTTTTGTCCAATACTCCGGATTGCTCACGGGTTCGCTGCGGCTTGGCAGCGGTCGCTGAAATTTAGGGGTTGTATTTATCATTCTTTTAATGTGTTTGAGACTTTTTTTATTTTACTTCTTTTTTACAAATTTTACTTCAAATAATTTGGGCCAATTTTTCCCGGTTACAAAAATACGATCACCGACTTTATCATAAGCAATTCCATTCAATACATCGGTTTCAGGAAGATAATCGGAAGCAGGCAATAAGCCTTTTAAATTGATATATGCCAAGACTTTACCGGTCTTTGGGTCTATTTTTGCAATTTTGTCATACTGATAAATATTGGCATAAATAGCACCGTCGAAATATTCTGTTTCGTTCAGGTATTTGACTCGTCCTTTGTCATCACAAACGTTTATCGTCTTTAGAACTGCAAAAGACTGCGGGTCAAGCACCTTTATCCTGTGAGATCCATCGGTCATGTAAAGATATTGCTCGTCATTACAAAGCCCCCAGCCCTCTCCGCTGTATGCAAATTCTGAAATGGGTGCAAAAGTCTGATAATCATAGACATATCCCTTCTCAGCTTGCCAACTCAGTTGAATGATTTTATTGTCGAAGTAAGTAATTCCTTCCCCGAAAATATGCTCCGCTACCGCAAAACTTTGCAATACTTCGCCTGTTTGGGGATTAACTTTTCTGATGGAAGAAGCTCCTTTAAGCCCGGTAGCTTCATAGAGATTCCCGTCCCGAAAGAATAATCCCTGTGTATATGCCGCGGCATCATGCCGATAGGTCTTCCTTACTTTATAGGTATAATCTTCAGGTTCGGAATCCGAAAGGAGGAATACTTCTGTTCTTTCAGTGTAAGTTTGCCCCTCTTTTGCCAAAGATATTTTGAGTTCATTCTCCCCTACCCGAAAACCTTCGGAAGTGGAGAGTGTTAATTCCGGAGAGTTTAGTGTCAGCACCGATATTGTTTCGTCATTTACACGCAGTTCGACCGAGTCTTCCGGCGAGAGATGACTGTCCGCTACGGAAATACCCAAAGAATCTCCCCACTTTCGAGTACCTTCAACAGGAGTGATTTTTATATCCAAAATATGCTCAGATCTATCATCGGAAGCTGTTCCTTCAATCCGAGAATTGGAAATTTCTTCCCTTGCTTGCTCTTCATCTCCGCAAGCAAGAAAGAAAACGGGCAATAAAAGAAGAGTGAGCTGATATTTCAATTGCTTCATTCCCTTTGGATATTTTACTTCAATTAAATTTCTGCAAAGATACAAAATTTATTGAGAAAATACACAAGAGAATGAAAAATATTATTGAGATTATTCAATATTTTCCATTTTCTTAAAGTCGGATTTTAAGAATTTATTCGGCTGTTTTTTTCCTTTAACTCTATGGAAATCAAAGTAATAAATCTCTGCATTTTTGGCATCAAGAATCATTTTTGTAACTACGGATCCTCTGACCGCTTTGGCCGGTGCGACCAAATGAAGCAATAAAATATCCCCGTCTTTTCGGTTTACGGCATCTTCTATTTCGGCTTGGGTTACAAATTTCACTTCTCCGGAATACACCTGTTTGATTTGCTGCACCGTATTGATGTCTTTTGCCATTTCAGATTTAAGGAGGTATAATATCTTATCTTTGGTATTCTTCTTGCTTGATTTATAGTGATTTAGTAAAACTTTATCTTCTACATTCGGGTTTTCTCGAAGCCATTGAATGTGACGTTGCATATAGACCAAAGCGATGCCGAGCTTGTAGTAATATTTGTCATAATCCACATCGGCATAAGCAAGCGGAAGGGTAACAATATCCGGCATACTGTTGGCATTGGTGGCACCTTGCTTGCCAAGCAAGAGACTCAGAGAATTGAATTTTCCGAGATTTTCCTGTCCTTCAAAGTGGGAGTCGGTTTGTACAATTACAGAAGCTCCGGGAGACTTTTTCTTTCTATTAAATTCTTTATCGTTGATAAAATCAAATTTTGTAATCTTCCAATGTTTACGCGCAGCTTCTTCAATTGCCGTATTATATGTGCCAAAAATATTGTTGTCAAAGACAAAGTACGTGCGAGATTTCAGGAAGTTGTTCACCTGTGTCTTTGTAGGCAAAAATTGCTGAGCATCAACAATTTGCACTATTAAAAGTCCGAATATTACCGGGATTATGTTTTTGAGAGTTTTCATTGGATAAAATATTTTGTTATAATTATTTCTTTTGAGTTACCTTAATAATAAACAGAAAATTTGTCAAGTTATTATTTTTAGGGAGATGTTTTTTGTCTCTCTTTTGTAGAAAGCAGCCCGCAAGCAGCTTGAATGTCTTCGCCGCGAGAAGTTCTGATGGTGGCAGAAAGTCCGTTTTTCTTTAATTTACTTTGAAATATTTGTATTTCTTTGAGGGTGCAGGCTTGCAGCGGAGATCCGGGGATCGGGTGAAAGGGAATCAAGTTAATGCGTACTTGCATGCCTTTTAGGAGTTGTGCCAATTTCTTGGCATGTGCATCGCTGTCGTTAAAATTTTTGAATACGATGTATTCAAAAGAAAGGCGGCGATTATTGTTCCACCGATGTTGTTTGAGCAGGGCAATGATTTCGGCAATAGGATTTTTCTTTTCAATGGGCATAATTTCTGCACGCTGTTCGTGAAAAGGACTGTGTATGCTGATTGCCAAACGACAGGTACTTTCTTTTAAAAATCTGCGGATACCGTCAATAAGTCCGTTGGTCGATACGGTGATTCTTCCGGGACTCCAAGCAAAACCGTAGTCTGCCGTGAGAATACGAATGGTTTGCAATACGGTTTCGATGTTGTCAAAAGGTTCTCCCATACCCATAAATACGATGTTCGTAAGTTTTTCTGTTTCATCAATACTTTGTATTTGGTTTAATACTTGGTTGACAGTAAGTTGTTTACGAAGTCCTTGCCTGCCTGTCATACAGAAAGTGCATCCGTAGCGGCAGCCGGCTTGAGAGGATACGCAAAGTGTGGCTCGTGTAGAAGTCGGAATATAAGCTGCTTCTATAAATTCATGGTCTGTTTGGAAGAGGTATTTTTTTGTTCCGTCTGCAGAAGTTTGTACGTCAATGTATCTTTCTTTGCCTATTGTATATTTTTCTTTCAAAGCGTTGCGCGACTTGAGGGAGAGGTTCGTCATCGCATCGATCTCAGAAATATTCTTTTTATAAATCCAGCGGGCAATTTGGTCTGCAGTGTATCCGGGAAGCTTTTCTGCAGTACAAATTTGTTGCAATTCTTCTAATGTTTTTCCGGAAAGTTTTTTTTTTGCTTCGTTGGTCATTCTTTTTGGCGGCTCCCAAGGGTTGTTTTTAAAACACAAAAAAACAGCCTTCCGAACTTCCGTATTGATAATTACAGAAGTTCAGAGGCATGTCTTTCAGTCTTATAATAAACGGGTTACGTTATGCGGAGAATTTTATGATTTCATCGGCATATTCACTCATCAGTAAAGATAGAGAGTTGAGAGATCCTGCCAATTCATTCATATCCAAATTTTCAACCTGCAAGGTATCGCGGAAGATGATGCTGTCGCCGGCTTGGTTCATCACAAAAGCTCCATGCAAAATATCTTGATTTTTTTGCAACAAAGCTTTGTACATGTTCACATCGTCGTTTTTCACTTTGAACAGCAACTGTTCCATGATTAAAATCGGTTCGTCAACAATGATTATCATATTTTTAACTCCCTCAGATTCTTTGTCTATGACAAAAAGTCCGTCTTGTTCATTTTCTTCAATTATGGAGTATGACAATTCGTTTAAGTATTCTTTTACTTTGTTAAAATATTGGCTCATTTTTCTTAAGTTTTTGTTAAAATTTTATCGGCTCAAAGATAAGATTTTTTTTAAAATAAACTTCATTTGAAGACTAAAAAATTGAAATTTTTGTTTTTCGATGAATGTCTGAATCCATATTTTCTATCTTATTATCTTTATAAGTCCTTAATAATAAACGACTTCCAGTAAATTCAAGAAATGAAAAATGTACCAGCCAATCTCCGCTGTTTGCATAGCAAGCCCGGGTGGTAAGAGGCAAAATCAGGGGGAAATGACGATGTCCGAATACCAGAAAGTCCAAATCCTCTTTTTGGGTCATTTGTTTGGCGTACGAGATAAGGTGCTCTTTTTCTTCGCCGAGAAAATAGTAAAATTTCTCTTTTTTTCGTCCGGATTTTGACCAAAAACGCGCCAAAGCAAAGGCGAAATTCGGATGCAGACGCGAAAAACACCATTGCAAAAAGGAGTTAGTAAATATTTTTTTGAGTATTTTGTAACTCTTATCGCCGCTTCCCAGCCCGTCTCCATGAGCTATAAAAAATTTCTTGCCATTTATTGTTGTTCTGTATTCACTTGTGTGCAAGCGTATCCCCAACTCTTCCGGCAAATAATCTTTCATCCAAATATCATGATTCCCGGTAAAAAAATGCACCTCCACCCCGGCAGAAGTCAGTTGTATTATTTTGCTGAAAAAGAGAAGGTATCCGCGAGGAACAACGTATTTGTATTCCCACCAAAAATCAAAAATGTCTCCGACAAAATAGATGGTTTGAGCTTTTTCTTGCAATTCGTCAAGCAGAGCAACAATTTTTTTTTCACGTTGCTTACTTCGTTGCTTATCCGGCAATCCCAAATGCAAATCGGATATAAAATACGTGTTTTTATTCACGGAATATTGTATTATTCAGAAATTTCAGCATTACTTCAACTTTTTTGTCTTCATCTCATCTCGAGGGGGAACAGGGTCATAGCCGGAAGTGCCCCACGGATGACATTTGGAGAGGCGTTTCACTGTCAGCCACAAACCTTTTACTCCGTGTATTTTCAAAGCCTCTTGCGCATATTCCGAGCAAGTCGGCACATGCCGACAACTTGCCGGTGTGTAAGGAGATACAGCCTGTCGGTAAAATTTTATCGGCAGCAGCAAAAGCTTGACAAAAATTTCTTTTAGAAAACGCATAATTGCGGATCATTTAATTTCGCACCTCTCTGTCATCGGCAATCAATTGCTCTTTCATGGCGTATATTTTGTGCGTAATTTGGTGCTTGAATGAGGGAATATTCAAACTGACCAAAGCAGCACGGGCTACGTTGTCGGGTTGAACGACAGTCATGGCAGGCGTACTTGAAGGCATTATGAGCGAAGAGTTGATGTTGAGCATCAAGTCTGTTTTGTCCGAAAACGGGGGGCAGTTAATCACAGGAACACTCAGATTTGCCGCCAATGCTCCGCCCAATCCGTTAGAACGCCCGGCAATGGCTATGACCGCAACGGGCTCTACGGCAAAATTCAAAATATCGGCAAGAGCCGTGAGGCGTTCCCCGTTTTTATGTGCCGATATGATGCGTCTTTCTACCGTAAGGTCAAATTCTTTCATAAAAGAAATGATTTTTTCGGCATGTGAAAGATCCGATTTCGAACCCATGACTATGGCAATATAGCCATGCTTTATCAATCTCTTATTCAGTAGGTTATGATATATTCTCGTTCGAATATCCGTAACGGAAAGTGAATACTCTTCCCCGGTAATGGTTTGATAAATATCGCGGTATCTTTTACTCGTTTCCTCGATGACTTCTACGGGAAGGGTTTCCGTATTTTTTCCCTCTGTTTTATTTTTCAATATCCATTGACGCACAAATTCTTTGTCCATTTGCTCTACGTCTTCGGGAGATTTCTCATAATCAGACTTTTTCCAAAAACGCGAAGAGTCAGGAGTATGAATTTCGTCCATCAAGATTAATTTTCCTTCATAAAAACCAAATTCATATTTGGTATCAACAAGAATAATCCCTTTTTTATCTAACAATTCGGAGCCGAAAGCAAAAAGTTGCAAAGAGTATTTTTGCATTTCTTCATAAGTTTCGGCATCAGCAAGTTTTTCCTCTAAAATACCCCGGCGATTGATTTCTGTATCAAATTCATCCTTAGTGGTCGGGGTAATAATGGGTTTCGGCAATTTTTGATTTTTTTGTAAGCCATCGGCAAGGATGTTATCGCCAAAAGTACGCACACCTTTTTTATAGGCTCGCCAAGTAGATCCTGTCAAATATTGACGCACAATCATTTCAATGCGTATCGGTTGGACTTCTTTTACGATGCTGATATTATCGTCAATTTCTTCCAATAGATGATTGGGTACAATATGTTGTGTTTTTTCAAACCAGAAGTTCGTTAATTTGTTGAGGATAGCTCCTTTACCGGGGATGGCACTGTTTTTCAAGTTTTTATTAAAGGCTGATATTCTGTCGGTTACGACAATCATTCTTCGTTTCTCGTCAACACGTACACTGTCGCGTACTTTCCCGGCGTGCAATTTTTTCAATTGAGGACTTTCAAATCTTTCTAATGTATTCTGCATTTTTGATGGCTGTATTGATAGTTTTAAAAATACAAAGGTAGTAAAAATATCCCGTTAGAAATATTTATTTATTACTTTTGCAAAATAATAAATACGATCTCGGATAACGAATCGAAACCGCAATGGAGAAGAACTTGATGTTGCATAAAATCCTGAAAAATAACCGGTTGGAAGATTTTGCAAATGATAATTTGACGCAAAAAAAATACAGCATCCGACTTTTTTCGGCGCTTGCTTTGTTGTTGCTGTTGTTTCTGTGGATAATCAGCAGAGAAGGTGATTTTACCGAGGTTTACGTTATGATGCAGAAAGATTCCTTCTTTTTCCTCAATGCCAAACTATCCGCTTATCCGGACTTGCAACGTAATTTGACAGCCTTGGGCGATGTGGTTATTGTATTTCCCTTGCTCTTGATTTTCATGTTCCGTATCCCTAAATTGTGGGAAGCCTTATTGACCTCGTCCTTGCTGTCACTGGGATTGACCGCCGGTTTGAAAAAAACATTTTCCGTACCGAGACCTGCAAGAATGTTCCCCCATGAAAGCTTCAGCATCTTGGGCAGAACCCTTTCGGGAATGAATTCCTTGCCTTCCGGACATACGATTACGATATTTATCGTCATTACAATCGTACTCTTTGCTTTTATGCCGAAAAACAAGGGGTTGAAAATATTTTGGACGCTTGGGATCTTAGGTTTCGGAGCTGCTGTAGGTCTGTCGAGGGGCGGAGTGGGAGCCCATTATCCTTGCGATGTTTTAATCGGAAGTGTTATCGGCTGCTTATTGGGAATTTCAGGCATAATGCTGAATGCTAAAATAAAATGGCTGACTTGGGCAAAACAACCAAGCTTTTATCCAATTTTTATGGTTATCATATTGATCTGGATCATTGTGCTTGTTTCAAGAATACTTGCCGATAATTTGCCGGTTATTTATGTTTCAACGGCTTCGTTAATGATTACATTATTTTTAATAACAAAATCTTATGTACAAAGTAAAATTACGCTACCTGGCACTGATAATGAGTGCGTTTAATTTGATTGTTTATCACTTTGCTTTTTATAAATTTGTATGGAATCACATTGAAGTATCCGACCGCAACGGATTGTTACTGCTTGTGAGTCTGACCATTTTTGCCATATTTTTTAATGCCTTCTTTTTCTATCTCGTTTTGTACTTACTGCGTAAGGCGGGCAAATGGCTTCTGGCTTTGTTTTTTACACTGAATGCCGTTGCCGTTTATTTTATAAGGACATATGGCATCATAGTGGATAAATCAATGATCGGAAATGTTTTCAACACAAATTTTGACGAATCTACCGGCTTCCTCTCATTTACCATGATTCTTTATATCTTATTTCTGGGCATATTGCCGGGATTTCTTCTTTTTAAAATACCTAAAATAGAACGAGGAACAATCAAGCGTTTTTTTATTGAAGCCGGTATTACTCTGGTATTTTTACTCTCTTTTGCCTATCTCAACGCGCCCAATTGGTTGTGGATCGATAAACATTCAAAAACCTTGGGAGCATTGGTTATGCCTTGGTCATACACCGTAAATACATGCCGTTTTTTTAACGAGAAATATCAAGAAAACAAAGAGCAAATCAAATTGCCGGATGCCACAATTGCAGACAAAGATAAAGCTGTCGTGGTGCTTGTTATCGGAGAATCGGCAAGGAGTGCGAATTTTTCGTTGTACGGATACAATAAAAACACCAACCCTTTGCTCTCTCAAATGCCGGATGTGCATCATTACAAAGCAGAATCTTGTGCCACCTACACAACTGCCGGGGTAAAATGTATCTTATCGCATAAGCATACCGGGAAATTGTATGAGATCTTGCCCAATTACTTGTTTCGCAATGCGGTTGATGTAATTTGGCGAACGACCAATTGGGGAGAACCTACGGTGAAAATCAATACTTACCAAAGGAGTCAAGATTTACAGAAAATATGCCAAGGAGAGTTCTGCAATTATGACGAACTCTTACTGGTTGATTTGAAAAAACAAATCTTAGAAAGCAAGAAAAATAAAGTATTTGTCGTGTTGCATACCGGCACGAGCCACGGTCCCAGTTATCATCAAAAATACCCTCCTAAGTTTGAACACTTTAAACCGGTGTGTAAAAGTGTACAGTTGGCGGAATGTTCGCAAGAAGAACTTATGAATGCCTACGATAATACGATTGTATATACCGATTATATTTTGGCTACCTTAATCAATGAACTGAAACAACTTACAGATTATAAATCGGCTGTATTGTTTGTATCTGACCACGGTGAATCGCTGGGAGAAAATAATTTGTATATGCACGGATTGCCGGTGGGGATTGCGCCAAAGCAACAGCTGGATATTCCGTTTATCGCATGGTCATCGGCAAACAGCAAGCAACCGGCTGATGCCGCAGAACTATCGCAACACAATGTGTTTCATAGTGTGTTGGACTTCTTATCTGTCAAAAGTCCTGTTTATGAGAGCGATATGAGTATTTTCCAAAGCAAATAATGTTCCGAAAAAATAACCGAGAAACTTCCAAACAAACCTCTTCCCTGCCCGATGGTTTGTAAATAATATGAGGACAATCAACTTACTTGTCGTAGTGGAGCCAACAATTGTAAATTAATGTCTTCAATTTGATAAACAGACCTACTCATAAGCAACGGCGGGAAAAAGCACAAACCACTTACAGTCTGCATTTTAACCCGCCGTTGCTTAAGTATCCGGTCTTGCCGGTCGTCCTTTACACGGACAAAACGGAGGCTACAATCGCCGCAACAATTATTGCTACCCAATCACCGTCATGACCGTAATCCATCTCAACACTTTTATCAAATCTGCCTAAACAAATCTTGATCAAACTTCTTGTAATTTCATCAGAATCATCCGGCAAAATTTCAATGGAATAATCCTTAGTCTTCTTATCATAGACGTAATTCACTTCAAGCACTTTTTTGCCTTCCAAAAAATATTCCCATCCTTTTCTTTTCTTCTTTTCAAGCACAAACTTGTTTTTAGACGGAAATACGATCTTACGCCTCTTATAAAAAGCAAGCACATGATTGTCCGAATCCAACAATACCTTCCTTTTTTCTAAAAGAAAGGATTCTTTTTTTTCCTGAATTGAAGATATTCGCCCCTCTCTGTGAAATGTCATCACGGTATCTTGCTTGCTGTTTAAAAGAACCATATTATCCGCATGGGCATAGCACTTGGGAATAACAGTTGTGAACTTCTCCCTTTCTTGAGAAAATACGGGCAAGAATAAAATAAGCAATAAGGTTATTGAAATTATTTTTTTCATAACACTTAATTATGTGAGTTAATACTAATAATTCTACAATTCACAATATCATATAACTAACTATCCCACAGGAGAATACATCTATAAAATCAGGATACTTCTCTGCTCAAGATGCATGAGAAGTATCTATTTGCCAATTATTCTCCAAACAAAACAATCACTGAGGTTTGATTGATATGTCCGATATAACTCTCTCCGTATGAACTGAAACCTATAGTTGGTATATCTTTAAATAATTCACCGTAGGCTTGGGTTTGCTCTTTGGCTTTTAATTCTAATGTGCGCAAAATGCAATTAAAATTAACCAGTGCTGTAACCTTGCCGAAGTCTTTTAATTTGGCATTCAGGTCTTTCTTGGTATCTTCTATGATATTTCGTGATTCCAATAGATCCAGCTGCATCCCTTCTTTTACCGAGCAATAAAAAACAATATCACTTCCTTCAACTTTTTGCGGACTGCGAACAAAAAAATCATCTCCCAAATTCAAACCGACCGGATTTTTGAAAAATGCTTTCTGTATATCCTCTTGATTACAAGCAGTTTGAGAGATATATTCTTCCAAAGCGGGCTTGCCGTTAAATTCATTTACGGTTCTTGTCTCTTCATTTACTTTGGTTACTTTTAAAATTTTGTCGGTAGTTTTAAAACTTTGCGTTTTTAGTATGTCAAACTTCACATTGACCTTCATTAAACAAAGCACTGCAGCATCCGAATAAACCTTTCCGTTGGCAAAAACATGAGTTTGTTTAAACTTTAAATCATCTCCCGCAGAGGCTCCGACAAAGAAAATATTGGTAAGATCGCCGATTCGTTCATTGATGCACTCTTCTTTTCGGCTTAAGCCGTCAATCAACACAAATCCTAAATGCTCGCGCGGGTTTAAGGTAGATAAATCTTCGCCAAAGTGCTGCTTGAATGATGCAAAAGATCCTTCCAGGCACGAGTCTTTTGTCGAAAGGTTTTCCAATACTTCTATTTGAAAATCGGAGGTTATGTCCGCACTTATTGCCATAAGCACTACCGAATTATCGAGCATTTTTCCCGAAACAATCTCTCCGCTTGTCGTACATCCGAACATAGGAGTATTTCCCAATTCTTTATACAATTGTGCATTTAATTCTTGAACCGGTATATTGGAACTTGCATACAATTGCAATAAGCTATAATCAAATCCTGACAACTGATTCTTCAAATCAGAAACAATGTCTTCAACCTTTGTTTTCGTGGAATAAACTATTTTTACTTTCATTATATTTTCATTCTTTAATTAGTTAACTCTATATTAAATTGTTTGGCAGCCTGGAATATTTTCTCAATCATTTCCTCAGTATCAATAGTATTTTCAGTTATACTGTCCGGAAATACACCTTTTAAAACAAGTTTTATTTTAATAATGTTTTCCTGAAATTTGTCTCCATTGGCTTTCTTGGAGATTAATTCATCTATCAATCTTTTTGATCTACCCATGACTTTATTATTTATTTATGTTTGTAACTATATATCCTTGGAAATTAGGGCTTAACGCCACACATCTTTGCCTGCAAAGTTAAATAAAATTTATTTTTCTGCAAAAAAAAATTTGCATATTGTTTTTTTTTTTTTTACAAATTAACAATAAGAGGCATAGCACAATGTATTGATATATGCAGCTTTATAGATAAGCTGTCCGGGAGGCAATATTTTCAGTCTCTTTTCTTTTTTTGCTGCCCGTCTGTACGGCGATGATACATTTCATCAATCAGGTGTTTGAATTTCGCCATAACGACTTTGCGCCGCACCTTTAAGGTCGGAGTCAGTTCATTCAGATGCATATTAAATCCTTTGTCCAGAAGTTTAAAACGCTTTACCTTTTCAAAATTTGCAAGGTCTTTTTGTAATCGCTCAAGTTTTTGTTGATACAATTCTTTGACTTTTGACAATCGCACCAAGTCGTAGTTGTTCGAGAAAGGCAAGTTCTTGCTTTGGGCATATTTCTTCAATGCTTCAAAATTAGGCACAAGCAATGCGGTGGCAAAAGGTTTGTCTTCGGCAATTACAACGGCTTCATCAATGTAAGCATCATCGGTAATGACTCGCTCGATATGTTGAGGGGCAATGTATTTGCCTCCGGCAGTTTTCATCAAATCTTTTAATCGATCAGTAACGATAAGGTTGCCGGATTCGTCCCATTCTCCTATATCTCCGGTGCGAAACCATCCGTTGACAAAGGCATTTTCCGTTTCCTCCTTTTTCTTGTAATATCCTTTCATAACGGTCTCTCCTTTTACCAAGATTTCGTTATTTTCTCCGAGCTTAACTTCGACTCCGGGCAAGGTTTGTCCGACAGAGGCGGTGTTGACATTTTTTTGAGGATAAAAAGCAATGGTTGCAGTAGTTTCCGTCAATCCGTAGCCGGCGATAAACGGGAGTCCCGCAGCAAGGAAAAATTGTACCACTTCGGGAGATACGGCTGCTCCTCCACAGGGCATCAGACGCATATTTCCTCCAAAAACATTCCTCAATTTTTTAAATACCAGAATATCTGCCGGGATAAATCTCAATTTATCGAATATGTTTAAAGATTTCCCGGCATTTTGTTTTTCGTGTCTGCGAATACCCGCTTGCAACGATTTGTGAAACAAATAGCGTTTGAATTTTGAAGATGTTTCCACCTTATTGATGACCGTACTGTAAATTTTTTGGTACAATCGGGGGACGGAACACATCAGCGTAGGTTTCAGCATGGGCAACACCTCCATAACTTCTCGAGGATTGCGCAAGAAACTGACAGGCATCCCAAGGGAAAGGCAAAAAAGAGTCCATCCGTGTTCGTAAATATGACTCAAGGGCAAAAATGCCAAAGAGTGGTCTTTGTGGCTGCAATTTAAACGTGCGGCATGCTTTTGAAAGGTTTGAAGAAGATTTTCATGTGTCAGCATAACTCCTTTGGGAGTACCGGTTGTTCCCGAGGTATAAATAATGGCTGCCGTATCTTCTTTGTTTATGTTTGCTGCGGTTTCGTCCTGAAGACTTTGGGAATACTCTACGGTTTGTTTCAAAAAATCATTGAAATGGCAAGAGTTTTCATGCCGAATATTTACGTTTTCATCAAAAACAATGATTTTCCGAAGCGAGCTTGTATTTTGTGCATACACTTCAAGAGCTGTTCGGTACTGTTCCTCACCTCCGACAAAAATTAGTTCGGCTTGTGTTTCATTGAGGATGTAGCCGGCTTGTTTGGCAGTGTTGGTGGCAAAAATGGGAACAGTGACGGCATTTAACTTCATGATTGCCAAATCGGCGATAATCCAATGCGGCATATTGGGTGAAAAAATTGCGACATTATCCTGTTTGCGGACTCCGAAAGCGCGTAGATTTTCGGCTAATTTATCGGTAATTTTCAAAAAATCAGACCATGTATAAATAGTCTCATCTGACTGTAAATCAGGAAAATATCTCAAAGCCGGTTGATTTGAAAGGCTTCCGGCATTTCTAAAAATAAAATCAGGAACATTAGTAAGCATATCCTTAGTCTTTACTGCTAAAATTAACGGTAATTTTATTTCGATATATGTTTTTTCTAAATTTTGAGGTTAAATTCGAGATTCGGTCAATATTTTGATGTAGTTTCTCTTGACTTTTGCAAATCTGTCTTTGTTTTCGTCTTTGACGGGTGCGGTAGAGGGAGATTTCAAATGCAAGGGATTGATATTTTTTCCGTTTTTCCAAACTCTAAAGTCCAAATGAGGTCCGGTTGAAATCCCTGTACTTCCCACATAACCAATGAGTTGCCCTTGCTTCACTTGCATTCCGGATTTGATTCCTTTGGCATAGGCTTTCAGGTGCATATATCCGGTGGTATATACGCTATTGTGTTTAATCTTGATGTAGTTTCCTGCACCTCCGCTATAGGCAGCATGGATAATTTTTCCGTCACCCAAGGCATAAACCGGTGTGCCGGAAGGAGCCGCATAATCTACCCCCAAATGCGGACGGACAATTTTGAGAATGGGGTGTTTTCGAGCGTAAGAAAAGCCGGAGCTAATACGAGAATATTTGAGGGGCGCTTTTAAAAAAGCCCGTTTTAAACTGTGCCCCTTGGCATCAAAGAAACTCAGGGTACTGTCTTGGTTGAAAGGGATTGCGTAGATGGTGTCATTGCCGCGTGCAAAATATGCCGCAATGAGTTTTCCGTATCCGATGCAAGTGGTATCTACATATTTTTTTTCAAAAATAACTTTGAAGTTATCTTGCTTTTGTAAACCAAAAAAATCTACCGACCAGGCGTATATGTCCGAAAGCTTGTTTGCCAACAGAGGATCAAGTCCTGCCTTCTGAAAGGATGCCCAGAGGCTGCTTTGGATTTCCAGTTCTGCTTTACAACGGCGTATTGTTGTCCTTTTTTTCCCGGGATAGACTTTGAGTGTATCTCGAAAATCAAAAACGACATAATCTGTTTTGTTTTTTTCATATACCAAGTACTGTACAGATCTTGCGGTATCTTTTTCAAGAAAAACGGTATATTTTTGTCCTCTTTTTATTTTTTTTGCCTCAAATATTCCTTGAGATTTTTTTAAGGCTTCCGACAGTTTTGATTGAAGTTTATAGCGAGCAAACAGGTTGCTCAAATACATATTCGGGGCGATATGTCCGGTTTCAACAAAAAAATTGCGGGGATTGATTCCGTACAAAAGTTCGAGAGACCGGGATGTTTTTTTAACAGTTTTGTGCTTGTTTAATTGTTCGGTGTTTTTAGTGAAGAAGTTATTGGTGAATGTCCAGATGGCTGCCACCGATAAAAACAGCAAAAGAAGATAGAATAAGGGACTTATTTTCTTTTTCATTCGTTTTTTGAAAATTCAAATGTTTACGTACAAAAAAATATTTTGAGGGGTTATTCTACGATAACCCTCAAAATGTCAATCCGTTAGACACATAATCTTACATGAGCGTTCGTTCTTTGTGTTAATAACGAACGGTGGTATTTTCTTGTATCCAGCAACCTACTTTGTAGGAAGCGCCTTTAACAAGGCTGCGCATAAATCCTTCTTCTGCATTAGGATATCGTGCGCTGTATCTTCCTATGAGTTGTCCGGCTTCTTTGGTAACTTCCGGATCACTGTCGATGGATTTGGCTTTGACTAATTTATCTACAGCTGCCCAATATACGGCACATCTTTCAAACTTGTCGCTTCCGCAACTTCCGGCTGATGCGGCGTAGAGTTTGGCTATCAGGATATAAGGTTTGCCGAAATTAGGTTTGAGATTTGCCGATTTTCCGGCTAATGTTCGCGATTCGGCATATTTGTTTTGTGCAAATTTCACGACCGCTGCGTAGTAGTAGTATTCCCCTTTGGTGGCATTGTCCTTTTCTTGGGTATAGGCTTCTTCAAAATACTTTGAGGCATCGCTGTATTTTTTTTCTTTCAAATAGAAGAGGGCTAAGTTAAACGCAGCATTCGCCGAAGGTTCGGTTTGGTATAGAGCTTCGGCACATTTTCCGTAGAGCGGAGCGTCTGTACATTGTTTGGTTGCTAAAATACCGGTTACGTTTTTGAGCCATTCTTTGTCCGATTTTCTTTTTTCATAAGATTGTTCGAAGGCAGGAACTAGGTATTCGCATTTAGATTCTTCTGCAGAAGCAAAATAGCGCGTGATGTAATCTAAGACTTTTGCATTGTTGCTGACCATTTTTTTCCACTTACCCATTTTTTTCTTGTTGGGAGTGCTTTTGGTTTTCTCTTTTTCCAAGTAAGAGTTGTATGTTTCTGAACTTTTCTTTAAATAATCAACAGATGTTGTATAATTTTTCACCATCTCTTCGGGGTCTATCTTCTTGATTTTCAACATCTTCATAGTAGCTGTAAAAAATTTCATCAAGATATTCGGGTAGCTTTTTTCTTTTTGCATATCTACGGATTGCTTCAAACAGGCATAGGCTTCCGGCATCGATTCCTCGCCTTTGTAATCCATAATGTAGCCGCCTTTTTTTCCCAATAAATAACCTTCTCCGGTTTTTTTATCTTTTCCAAAATATTTTATTTCTTGGTCATAGAGGAGTAACAATGTATCTACCCACAACTCTTTTTGGGCTACCAATTTCTTTTGTTCCAAAGCGAACTTGTTGGCTTCTTCATTATTTCCGGCATCTACGGCTGCTTTGTAGCTTTTGTATTTTTGGGAAGCTTGTTTGGAGGATTCATTGATTTTTGCCAAAATTAATTTGTCTCCTTTACTGTAAGCATTTTTGAACAGAGGGTAATATTCATAGAGTTCTCTCCAAAATCCGAAAGCACTCGGTATATCTTTGCGCTTCATGGATTGTTTCAAATTGGAATAGGCTTTTAAACATTCCATTTTGTCGATTCCGTATTGATCATTTTGCCCCAAGTATCGTTTTAAATCGAGTTGAGTTTTCTGCATTAATTTTTGCAGTTGATCGACGCTCCCGTTTTTTTCGATTTTTTTAAGTTCCTTCAATTCAAAAATTTGAGCTCCTTCCGGGGGGAATCCTCCGAATTTATACATTTCAATTTCTTGAAGTCCTGTTGCCAATCTTTTGAATTGTTCACGAAATCCGGCGATATTTTCGGAAGTAACCGGAGCCGCAAAGGGTTTATACTGTGATTGCAATGCCGCATATTTCAGTTTAAATAAGGCGTCGGGAGTATCTTGTCCCGCTACATGCAAACTCATCATTAAGACTAAGGTACCTAAGAGTAATTTTCTCATTTTATTGATTTTTATTAAATTAGTAAATTGTTTATTTGTTCGAATTTTGTGTATTTAATTGTTAGAAAAATTTTCGCCTAATGAACCAATTTTCACCCAAATTAAAGTTGACGTTTATCATATAATAATTGTCTTTGATTAAACCGGCGGTGTGTGTTCCTTTCTGCCCGGCACGAAATGCTACGTTAAGGACTCCCCTTCCTTTGACCGGAAATCCGAAACCAAGGGTTACTCCAAAGTCGCATAAAGCGATGCCTCCAATCTCCAAACCACAATCTTCATAATAGGCTCCCGCTCGAAAATTTATTCGTTCGATATAGTTCACGGAAAACGGATCGTGCGTGTACTCCACTCCGAAAGAGGTTCTGTCTCCTTTTTTAAAATAATCAAGATTAGTATCCCAAAGTTTTGAGCTTTTGTATTGAGTCATTACATAATCCAGTCCAAAAGTTACTCCTCGCAGGCTGTAGGTAAAACCAAAGCCCAAAGATGCCGGCATGACGACTGTACTGTGACTGAGCGTATCATTATAAATCGTATCTATCGAACGTACTTTTTTATTAATGAGAACGGAATGCGTAGTGAATCGAAACAGGTCATTTTTCAAATCGTTCCCCAATTGATAGAAAGCTCCGAGGGTAAAAGCATGTTTTTTAAAAATACTGTCGCTGTATTGTATGCCGGCTCTGCCGGAGAATGCACTTACCTTATTGTTTAATTTCTGAGAATAGGTCGATAAATAATTTTCTTTGGAAGTATAGGATACCATTATTTTTTCGAGAGGTCCGAAAAGGTAACTGAGGTTAAAACCGAGAGAAAATCCTTTGTAAGAAAACGCATTGCCGATATAGGCTTGGGTCAGTCCGCCCTCTCCTTTTGCTCTATTGATTTGTTTTAATTGATAATCGTCTTTAGCAATCGTATCCACGGATGACATATTGTAATCAATTGTTGTTAAGGGACTTATACCTAAACTCATTGACCAGTATTTATTGATACGAAATCCGGCATTCATCGAAGCAAAGCGAACATCATAATCAGTCAGACTCTCGGAAAGCGAGGAATAGTCATTACGAATAATTTCTGTACCCACTTGGAACACAAAGGCATTTTTTAAGAAAGCGGAATAGGACGCCGGGTTAATGGGGTTGATATGAAAAGGGGAAGATACCCCTGCTGTAATACCGCCCATTCCCAAAGATTTTCCGAGAGCTTGTTCTTCAAATACGCCCAATCCAAAACGAGAATAGGGATTTCCATATTTACTTTGAGCCAAGTTCGTTTGGATGAATGTAAACATCAATCCTGCAATAAGTACTATAATTTTTCTTCTATTCATTGTAAAGTAATATTGTATTTAAACCTTCCGACACCAGATGGGGGTGCAATGTTGTCTTCTTTGTTATTTTTTTGTACAAAAACGGTGCATCTCCACCTGTTAAAATGACTTCCGTATCTTCATATTTTCCGGCAAACTCATCAATGTATCGTTCTATTTCAAAACAAACTCCGTTTTGTACTCCGCTTATTATCGCCTCACCTGTAGAACGAGCAAAGAGTCGATTGGTTGCAACATTTCTCGTTTTCAGGGGCAATTTCTCGGTAAATTGATGCATTGCTTTGAAGCGCATGTCAATCCCCGGAGAGATACATCCTCCGTGATATTCTTTATTTTTATCAACAAAATCAACCGTTAAAGCGGATCCTGCGTCAAAGATCAAAATATTGTTCCGGGGATAAAGATTATTGGCTCCGATTGCCGCAGCCAAACGGTCTTTGCCCAAAGTTCCGGGAGTTTGGTAGGTATTTTTTATCGGGATTTTTGTATTTTCATCAAAAAGAATTACTCTTTGCGCCCTCTGCTTCAAGCTGCGTTCAAATTCCGGCAAATGCTTGCGAACAGAAGACAATATAAGCGCCCGAATACTATATTTTTCAAACAGAGATTGGCAGGTACGCGTCAACTCATCTGCCTCCGGAGAGTGCAAAACGAAAGAATCCCGCCTTGTTTGTTTTTCAAACAAAGTGAGTTTGGCTGCCGTATTTCCTATGTCTATAATTAGATTCAAGAACAAAATTAAGGGACGCAAAGGTAAGATTTGTATTTGAGTTTTACAAATCTTCTTCAAATTTTACGCTTTGTTTATTTAAAATTCTGCCCCCGGAACGCAAATTTTAAGACTAAATATCATTGAGGGTTAAACATATAATTTCATATTGCCAAAGTTCTTTTTCATTTTTTGAGACAAGATGCCCAAATGTCTGCCAAAAAGTCTCATTCTGATTCTTTGCAAATGAAAAAAAGTCATATATCTTGAGGTTTAAAAAAAGAATAAATTCCTTATAATTGACTATTTATCAACATATTAAAATAAAAACACTAATCTTATTCAAGTGATAAGAATACACCGGCACGACCTTTGAAAAGGGAAAGCAAAACTTATTTTATAATCTGAATAAAATTTCAAATATGCAACAAGGAAAAATCAATGTAACGGGAGAAAATATTTTCCCCATCATAAAAAAATTTCTCTACTCCGACCACGAAATATTTTTGCGTGAAATTGTTTCTAACGCAACAGATGCAACCCAAAAATTAAAAATTCTTTCATCCAAGGGAGAATACAACGAAGAATTGGGCGATTTAACCATCAAAATACAAATTGATAAAGAGGCAAAAACGCTTACCGTGAGCGATGCGGGGATCGGAATGACCGCCGAAGAAGTGGAGAAATATATCAACCAAATCGCTTTCTCCGGAGCAGAAGATTTTGTGGAAAAATACAAAGATGATGCACAAGCAATTATCGGACACTTCGGTTTGGGATTTTATTCCTCTTTCATGGTTTCGGAAAAAGTAGAATTACGTACAAAATCATACAAAGATGCCAAAGCGGTACGCTGGGAATGTGACGGAAGTCCTAATTTTACTCTCGAGGAAATCGAAAAAGATCAAAGAGGTACTGAGGTTATTTTGCATATAGACAAAGATTCCGAAGAATTTCTGGAAGAAAACAAAATCAGCGAACTGCTGGATAAATATTGTAAATTTCTGCCCATCCCTATTGCTTTCGGAAAAGAACAAGAGTGGAAAGACGACAAATATGTCGATACCGACAAAGATAAAATCATCAACAATACCACGCCGGCATGGATCAAAAAACCGGTTGATTTGAAAGAGGAAGACTATCAAAAGTTTTACCACGAACTCTATCCGATGGTCTATGACGACCCGCTTTTCAACATACACCTCAATGTAGATTATCCTTTTAACTTGACCGGAATTTTATATTTCCCCAAGTTCAAAAACAATATAGAGCTGCAAAAAAACAAGATACAGCTTTACCAAAGACAAGTTTTTGTAACCGACTCGGTAGAAGGCATTGTTCCGGAATTTTTAACCCTTCTTCACGGCGTGCTTGATTCTCCGGATATTCCCCTGAATGTTTCCAGAAGTTATTTGCAAAGCGACCAAAATGTAAAGAAAATATCCGGACACATTACCAAGAAGGTAGCAGATCGTCTCAATGAAATCTTCAAAAAAGAACGAGAAGATTTTGAGAAAAAATGGAACGATCTCAAAGTATTTATCGAATACGGAATGCTCAGTGATGAAAAATTCAATGAAAAAGCACAAAAATTTTTCCTTTTGGAAAATAGCGAAAATAAATTTTTCACCCTCGAAGAATACAAAGAACTTGTCAAAACCAATCAAACCGACAAAGACAACAATACCATATTCCTATACACTACCGATGCCGAAGCCCAATACGCTTTCGTACAAGCCGCCAAAGACAAAGGTTATGATGTATTGATCATGGACGGACAGCTTGATGCGCACTTCATCAATTTTATTGAAAGTAAATTAGAAAATGTAAAATTCAGCCGTGTAGATGCAGATGTGCTTGAGAAACTCATTCAAAAAGAAGAAAATATCACCTCCAAACTCAGCACCGAAGAACAAGATGTAATGCGCCCCGTTTTCCAAAGCGTATTGCCTAAAGACCCGATGTTTATGGTACAATTTGAAGCCATGAATGAGAGCGAAAACCCGGTTATTATCACTCAAAACGAGTTCATGCGCCGCATGAAAGACATGTCTCAAGTCGGCGGACAAGCCGGGTACTACGGGGCAATGCCCGACAGTTACAACGTAGTGGTCAATGCCAACCATCCCTTAGTTTTGGATATTAACCAACAATTGCAAAAGGAAAAAGGAGCGGAATTGTCTGAAATGCAGAAAAAAATAGACCAAATCAAAGCTGATCTTTCTGCCTTGGATGAGTTGCAAAAAGACAAGAAAGAAGAAGAAATTCCTCAGGAAGAAAAAGACAAACGAGAAGATTTGAACAAAAAATTGACGGAAGTCGAAAATCAGAAATCCGATATTTTGGAAGGCTACGGCAAAGCCTGCAAACCTGTCGGACAATTGATTGATTTGGGACTGCTCTCTAAAAATATGCTGAAAGGTGAAGCATTGAGTCGTTTCGTCAAACGAAGTTTAGAACTAATCAACGCCTAGCACAATTGCACAGCGTCAACGAACACAAAGGGGGAGATAATTCTTCCCCTTTTTTTTACAAAAAATCCTCTCGGCGGCCTCTCTTAAATCAACTCCGCCACCACAAATGTACTTCCACCGATAAATATCAAATCTTCGGATCCGGCTGATTTTAAAGCCGCTTTCATGGCTCCGGAAGTATCCGAATAAACTTCCCCCAAAAGATCAAAAACCTTTGCATATCTCTGTAAATCAACTTCTTGCATTGCGCGAGGCACTTTTGCTTTGGTAAAATAATAGACCGCCTCCGAAGGCAATAAAGCCAAGATCTTTCCTACATCTTTATCATTGACCATGCCCCAAATGATATGCAATTTTTCATAATGCAAAGTCTTGATTTGCGCCATAACTTCCGACACTCCGGCAGCATTGTGCGCAGTATCGGCAATTACATCGGGCTGACTTGCCAACTGCTGCCAACGCCCTTGCAAACCCGTATTTCGAGTAACAGCCGCCAGCCCTTCATATATATGAGATTTTTCAATGGCAAAAGTATCCCGCAGTATTTCAACCGCTTGTAATACAGTCAAAATATTCTTCTGCTGATAACTTCCCCTCAGATCAGTTTTGAGTCCATTGTACTGAGTCCCGTTACTTTGCTCCGGGGATAAAATTAAATTTCCCGCCTCTTTTTGACAATTTTCTTTCAATGAAAAATTTTTATCGGCAAAAAAAACAGGCGCAGAATTTCTCTCGGAAAATTCTTCAAACACACTGTCAGTCAAAGGATTACTCTCTCCGACAACAACCGGCACACGGGGTTTTATAATCCCGGCTTTTTCCCGAGCGATCTCAGGGAGCGTTTCTCCCAAAAATTGCGTATGGTCTTTACTGATATTCGTAATAATCGACAATAAAGGCGTAAGAATATTGGTCGAATCCAAACGGCCTCCAAGCCCCACCTCTACCACAGCCACATCCACCTTTTGGCGAGCAAAATGGTCGAAAGCCATGGCTACGGACATCTCAAAGAAAGAGGGTTTAATCTCCTCAAAATCAGACAAATAAGAAGACACATAGCGTACAACTTCGGTTTCGGAAATCATTGTTCCGTTGATTTTTATACGCTCTCGAAAATCTTTCAAATGCGGCGAAGTGTACAAGCCGGTTTTGTAACCTGCAGTTTGCAAGATGGATGCCAAAGCATGGGATACGGAACCTTTTCCATTCGTACCGGCGACGTGTATGCTTCTGAATTTTTCTTGCGGATTACCGGCAAGGCTACAGAGTTTTTTGATATTATCCAAGTTTTTTTTGAAAGCAACAGTCCCTAATCGCTGATACATAGGCAGTTGCTGAAACATCCACGCAATAGTTTCTTGATATGTCTTCAAAGGTAATATTTTAGTCGGTGAAAAAAGGTGAGCAATTCTTCCAAAATCATTTATCTTCTTTCAAAATAATTTCCCATTTTGCTACAAAAACTTCCTGCGCAGTGGCAAAAGCGTCATAGGCAGGAAAATACTTTTCGTCAATCTCCTTGTTCAAAGCATCAAAACGCTCCTTCTCGACTTCCGTATATTCTGTTTCGGAAAGTAAATAAATTCGCACCTGCTCGGTATATTCATTCTGTAGTAAATTTTGCAATACCTCCACATACGATTTGCAAACCGTATATAAATCCTCTCCTTCTTTTCCCATACGAGGTGTTATTTGAGCAAGCTCTTCGGAAAGTTTTTGCAAAACAACCAAAGCCTCCGTTCGGTATATTTCCAAAGAATCTACGGTGCGTAAGTCAAAAGCTTTGTTCAGTTTTTTTATACTCTCCGTGGCTTCTATCTGAATACCGGTCAATTTATTGTTATACTCAAGCGCCTCTTGCATTGTCGGAGCGCACCCGAGCAGGCAAGCAAAAAAGAAGAGCACGGCATATCTGTTTTTATTCATTTTTTGAAACATGTCAACAAAAAAGCAAATGTAATCTTTTTTCACAAAACACAGACTGTGGGGTCTTTAAACTTCGTATTTGCTGAATTTTTCTATGCAGAAATATTCAGCAAGCCATCCAATTATTCCTGTTCTTTTTACCCTTCATTTATATAACTAACTGATTATATGCAGATTAATCTTTAGATTACTTTAAATTCGGGTTTATTCAGCTCACAAAACTATCTTTATATCCATTTTATAAGAATTTTGGTGGCTACAATGCAAAGAAGAACCGCAAAAGTATTTTTGAGAATCTTAGGAGGAAGCCGATGAGACATACGTACTCCCAAAGGAGCAAAAATAATAGCAGTCAGGGACAAACAAACCGTTAAATAAATATTTACGTATCCAAGAGAAGGTTGAGGCAAATCCGTAACATACCACCCCGAACGCACATATCCCAAGAAACCAAAAAATCCAATAAAAAAACTTATTGCCGATGAAGTGCCAACCGCTTTCTTTACCTCCACATTTGCCCGCAAAAGCAACGGAACATTAAGCACTCCGCCGCCAATGCCAAGTATGGAAGAGACAAAACCTATCAAACTGCTTATCGCTCCTAAAATGATTCCGGGAATAGATTGTGTTTTTGTATTTTTTGGCTTAGGAAGCACAGTCTTTACAGCCATAAAATAACAAAAAATGATGTAAAACAATTGTAATTCTCTCGTTGGTATGTTGCTCGCCACTTGACTGCCAAGTAAAACACCCACGATGGAACCCGTTATCATAAATCGGGCGATGTCCCACCTTACGGATTTTCTCTTATTTTGAGTTATCATACTGACAAAACTAGTAAAAATCATCACGCCAAACGATGTCCCGACAGCAATATGGTGAATATGAGTATCTCCAAACCCCAAGAAATTACCCGCCCACAATACGACGGGAACAACTATAATACCACCTCCTATGCCAAGCAATCCCGACAGAAACCCCACAAAACTACCTACAACCAATAAAAGCAAAATCATTTGTACATCCATTGAATATGAACAAGCAAACTCATCAAATACGAATTATCGTGAAAGAAAATCTATCACACTCAAAAAAAAAAGAAGTTACCTTAATCTTCAAAGCAACACATAAATTTTTGTTTTATCCTGACACGGCATTCATTATATAATCCGGAATAAACAATGCAAAGGTAGGAAAAAATCAATCGCTTCCGAAAGTACTATATTTATAAATTTAATTATATTTGCGGCAATGAATCAAAACACGGCAAAATGACCTACCATTTGTTCAAAAGCAAACAAAATCTACTTGTCCTTCTTACATCGGCTTGCCTTTTGCTGCTTCCTGGCATCTTTTTCTGGCTGTCGATAAGCAATGTCCAATCACTGTCGCAGATCCAAAAGCAAAGTACAGAAGCCAACTCCGTAAGAATGTCCCTGCAAAACCTGGAAAAATCTCTTTATCAGTATATTACAGAAGATCACGGCTACCTTTTTTTTGAACAAAAAACAGACTTATCGGTAGAAAATGTCCTGAAAGGAATTGATGCTGTTAAAGAGAACTTAAAAATATTTCGGAAGAAGAATCCTCCTCTTGAAACCCGAGCCTTGCTCGACGAAAGTTTAACAATTTTGCAAGATTTTGAAACCGTTTTTTTACACCTCAAAGAAAACGATATTGAAATTGGAAGTGAAAAGTACGGGCATATTGCCTCCTTAATTCATCAAAAAAAATTACTGCCTGATTTATTGCCTTCCGGTACCTCCTACCGACTTCGCGCCAAACAAATCGAAAAAATAACCGATTTATATTTAAAGTATCCGCTTTCCGGCTACGCCGGAGAAATCAAGGCACAGGTAAAAACTCTTAGCGCACTCATTAACAAAGATCTAGAAACTCCGATAAAAGACAAAAAAATACTCCGCAATACCCTGGCAGAATTTTTGTATTCCTTCTCAAAAATTGAACAACTCAGACAGAGCAACGGAACGATCTTCACCAAAGGATTAACGGCAAGACTTTTCATGATCACGCAATCACTGAAAGGCTACAATTCAAAGATCATAAAAAAGAACGAAGCCTCTTTTCAAACCCAACGAGCACAAAGCAAACGCAACAGCCTTCTCTTTGTAATACTGAGCTACATCTTAATTATTTCACTAATTACCATATCTTTACAATTCTTATTCAAAAATTTAACCTCCATCGGCAAACAATTGCACAAAATCAACCCGCAACAGCCGGAAGACAGCGTCGATTTCAAAAAAATCATTGCTCGACTCGCAAACATGACCCAAACACACAAACCGGAAGAGAACGAAAAAGCAAGCTCCGAACTCTCCGAAACCTCCTTCGAGAAAAATACACAAAATATTGATAATCAAGAAAATAAAGAAGAAAATAAATATGATAAAAGCATCATAGAAATCGGACGTATTTTAAGAAGATACTCAAAAAATCAAGATTTACTCTGCACAAAACTCATCGCCCGTTTAGTACACCTGAGCCGTTCAGATCTCGGCGGCATGTATCTCATACAAACCGACTCCGAAGGCATAAAGAAATTATACCTGCAAGCTTCATTTGCTTATGATTTGCAGAAAAAAATCAAAAAAGATATTGCTTTCGGCGAAGGACTCGTAGGAACATGCGGCGCAGACAAATCGCCCATTTACATCAAAGACCTCCCCGAGGATTATTTGAAAATCACGACCGGACTCGGATACAGCACCCCGAAAAATCTTCTGCTGATCCCCATTCTTAACGATGAAAAAGAAATTTTTGGAGTATTAGAAATGGCAGCTACACGAAAATACCAAAAAGAAGACATCGAATTCTTGAGCATATTATCCGGAGAAATTGCCTACGCATTAGCAGACCTACAACCGACATTCTCCCCTTCCGAGGAGTCATAAAAAGATGAATTTGCACTCACAGTTTGCAAATCCGGCATAAAACATTTACCTTTGTCAATTATTTACCTGCTATAAAAATTATAAAAAAATGTCTTTTCTCTCAGAAAAAATAGTCGCCGAAGCCCTTACCTTTGATGATGTACTTCTACTTCCCGCATACTCCAAAGTACTGCCGCGAGAAGTTGAGCTGCACTCCAAATTCAGCAAAAACATCACACTCAACACCCCGATTGTATCAGCATCAATGGATACCGTTACCGAATCCGAACTTGCCATAGCCATTGCACGAGAAGGCGGAATCGGCGTCATCCACAAAAGCATGAGCATCGAGAGACAAGCCCAGCAAGTAAAACAGGTCAAAAGAGCCGAAAATGGTATGATCATCGACCCCATAACCATAAAAAAAGAATCTACCGTAGAGGACGCCCTCAATCTGATGAAACGCTACAAAATAGGAGGCATCCCGGTGGTAGACGACTCCTTTAAACTCATCGGCATTGTAACCAACAGAGATTTACGCTTTGAACGCAATTTAAACAAAAAGATTGCCACCGTAATGACTTCGGAAAACCTCATTACGATTCCTCAATACACCAATTTGGAGCAAGCCGCCGATATTTTACAAAGACACAAAATAGAAAAACTCCCGGTAGTCGATAATGCGCACAAACTCATCGGCTTAATCACCTACAAAGACATTACCAAAGCAAAAGATTGCCCCAATTCTTGCAAAGACAATAAAGGCAGATTGCGCGTAGCCGCAGGAGTCGGAGTTACCCGAGATGTTTTTGAACGTATCGAAGCCCTCCAAAAATCCGGAGCAGATGCCATCGTCATAGACACTGCACACGGACATACGCAAAGTGTCATCAACACCTTGAAAGAGGCGAAGAAAAATTTTAAAGATATTGACTTTGTCGTAGGCAATATAGCAACCGTACAAGCTGCGGAAGATTTGGCAAAAGCCGGAGCAGATGCTCTGAAAGTAGGAATAGGCCCCGGCTCTATTTGTACCACTCGCATCATATCCGGTGTGGGCGTTCCTCAACTTTCTGCCATTTATGATGTTGCCTCAGTGGCAAAAAAATACGATATCCCCGTCATTGCGGACGGAGGAATACGTTATTCCGGAGACATCGTTAAAGCCTTGGCAGCCGGAGGAAGCTCAGTGATGCTCGGCTCCCTGTTTGCCGGAGTTGAAGAGTCGCCCGGAGAAACAATTATTTACGAAGGCAGAAAATTCAAGACCTACAGAGGTATGGGATCTTTAGAAGCTATGCAGGAAGGATCCAAGGATCGTTATTTCCAAGACAACGAAGAAGATAAGAAAAAACTTGTTCCGGAAGGTATCGTGGGACGAGTTCCCTACAAAGGAAGTTTACAAGAGATTATGTATCAGCTGATTGGAGGACTTCGTTCCGGAATGGGATACTGTGGCGCAGAAAATATTTCAGCACTGCATAAAGCTCAATTTGTAAAAATAACCAACTCCGGTGTTGCGGAAAATCACCCGCACGATGTCAGTATCACACGCGAGGCGCCCAATTACAGCAGAAGATAAATGAAACAACGCACGTTTTTTATACTCTTGTTTGGGGTCATCACAAGCATCGCATCCTCTCAAGAAAATAAAATCCTGATGACTATCGGCAAGGAAAAAATTACTGCCGGTGAGTTCGTGTATCTGTACAATAAAAATAATTCCAATTCCGGAATTAAAGACTCTCCCGAGGCCTACCTCTCTCTCTTTCAGTTATTTAAAATGAAATCACTGGAAGCCCGCGCATGCGGATATGACACTTTGCCCGGGTTTATCGAGGAATTTAATACCTACAAAGAACAATTGACTAAAAGTTTTTCGGCAAGAGAAAAAATCCTCAAAAAAATCGAACAGGAAGCACCGAAAAGAAATCAAAAAGAATACAAAGTCGATTTTATTATGACCCAAATCAAGGGGAAAAGTCCGGAAGATACAATTGAGGCTTATCGAAAAATTATGAGCGCAAGAAAAGAGTTACAAAATTCTGATTTTGAAACAGTTGCGTTGAAATATTCCGAAGATAAATACATCAAAAAAAACAAAGGACATCTCCCCTACCTGCCGCTCTATCGCATCCCTTATCCGGTGCAAAACTTTATAATCCACAATGATAGGCAAGGCAATATATCCGACCCTATCCGCGTCCAAAACAGTTATTTCATTGTAAAAGTCAATGCTTCGCGTCCCTTCCCCGGCGTTTTTGAAGTTGCACACATTATTCGTTTGGTAACTCCGCAAATGACTAATAATGAGAAAGATAAAGCGAAGAAGGATATTTTCGACATCTATCAAAAAATTAAACAGGGCGCTGATTTTAATTCGTTTCTCCCCCTTTCGGACGACCAGCTGTCTGCGAAACAAAACGGCAAATTGCCCCCATTCATTACCGGTGAAATGGTGGAAGAATTTCAAGAAGCAGCCTTTGCTTTGCATAATCCCGGAGAAATCAGCCCTCCGGTACGCACACTTTTCGGTTGGCACATCATTCAACTGATTTCGAAAGGAAATCACCCGCAAAAGTTAAAACAACGAGAAGAAACAATAAAAGAATCGATACGGCAAGATGTTGATATTCAAAAACTTACCCAAAGATTAGCTGCGGATTCTCTCAAAAAACTTTTGGATTTCAGAGCAATAAAACAACCTGCGTTTCTGCATCGCAAAGCCGACACTTCCTTAATAACCGGCAATTGGAAAACTCCGAAAAAAAGATCATTGCACAGGAGCAAAATATTTTCCATAGGGAACAAAAAATTTTACGAATATGACCTTTCCCGATATATAGAAGACCGCCGCCAAAAGTTCCAAAATTTAACTGTAAAACGAGCCGTAAATGAAAGTTTACAAAACTATATCTTCCACTCTTTAGAACAAGAAGAACGGGAGAATATGGCTGAAACAGATCCGGAATATCGGCACCTGTTACAAGAATATTATGACGGTATTTTGTTATTTGAAGTTATGCAACGAGAAGTCTGGAAAAGAGCCAAGCAAGATACGGCAAATTTTCAAAGATACCTTCTTGAACATTTTTCCGGAGACATTCAAAATTTTGATAATCAAGTATTTATCGTAGAATACAAAGATAAAAAAGATCTGTTGTCATGCGAAAAAGCCATGCACTTGCCACCGGAAGTAAAATCCAAAGCTTTGCTGCAAATTGTGGATAAAAACAGAAATCTAACAAAAAAAATACCTCAAAATGTAATCCAAAAACAAAACTATTACGCAAATATTTTATCTTCGTGTTCGGATTTGCACACGAAGGAAAAAATACTGCTCCCCAAAAAACATCTTTGTATTTACCTTTTAGACAGAAAAATCATAACAGAAGCCGTAAAAATAAAAGGCAAAGCAATGGCAGACTATCAAGCATATTTGGAAAAAAATTTAACCGCCAAGCTAAAAAATAAATACCCCGTAAAAATTGACGCAAAAATTTGGAGTGAAATACAAAAACTGCTAAAAAAATAAAAAATGACTGTAACTCGAAAACATATTATACGTTTTACTGCTTTAATATTACTTTTTTCTACTCTTCAGGCATGTAATGATTCCGAAGAGGAAAACAGAATACCTATAGCCAAAGTCTATGACCGCATACTCTACCTGGATGAAATCGAACACTTAATCCCTACCGACATCAGCAAAGAAGACAGCCTGGAAATGCTCCGCCTGAAAGTAAACTTATGGACAAAAAAACAAGCCGTATTGAGACGCGCAGAAATCGGTTTGAGCGAAGAACAAAAAGACATAGATAAAATAGTAGCCGACTACCGAGATGCCCTTTTGATCGAAGAATATAAACAAGAATATCTGAAAAACAATGTAGACTCCGGCATACCCGAAACAAAAATCGAAAACTATTACAACCAATATTCGGAAAGTTTTACCGCCAACGAAGAACTGTTACAAGCAGAACTCTATAAAATACCTCACGAATGCAAAGAAATCCGTTTATTCAAAAAAATATTAAACCCTCAAACCCCAAAAGACTCCCTAAAAAAAAGAGAAATCATTGACACATATAACATTACAAACGACAATTTTGACGATCGATGGATAACACTCTCCGGCATATCCAACCTGATGCCCAACCCCATCACACACCTCAAAAGTATCCTGAATACACAAAAAGTAATCGAAATGAGAGATGATAACTTTTATTACCTCCTCCAAGTAAAAAACACGATATTCAAAGGCGATAAAATGCCACTCGAAAAAGTCAGAGAACAAATAAAAATATTACTCATCAACAAAAAGAAAACACAAATTCTCAAAAACTTAGAAAAAAACATCTACCTAAAAGACCTGAAAGACGGCAATATTCAAACCTTTATAGACTAAACAAAACGATGCTAAAACGACTCAAACATTCAACAATACTCCTCTTGCTATGCACGGCAAGCTATGCTCAACCTCAAACCGTTGACGGAATTGCAGGAATTGTCGGACAAAAAATAATCCTGCAATCCGACATAAATACCCAAGCCCTCCAAGAAAACTCCCGAAAAGAGAAAAGCAAAACCAGAAGCCGTTGCGCCATCTTTGAAGACTTGCTCTTTCAAATGCTGTTGGTAAACCAAGCCCAAGTGGACAGCATAGAAGTTACCGAAGACCAAATAGAACGAGAACTCACCGGACGCCTCAACCTCTTTGAAGACCAAACCGGAGGACGCGAAGCCATGGAAAAATATTTCAACAAACCTTACCTGGAAATCAAAAACTCTTTTCGAGATATTGTCAAAGACCAACTACTGGCCAAACAAATGCAAGCAAAAATTACGGCAGAAAATGACGTAACCCCCAAGGAAGTCAAAAACTTTTACCGTACACTGCCCAAAGACAGCCTTCCCTTAGTGGAGTCCGAAATAGAACTGGCTCAAATTGTAATCACCCCAAAGATAACCAAAGAACAAATCGAGCAGATAAAACGCACGCTCAACAACTACAAAAAACGAGTAGCCGAAGGAGAAGACTTCGCCTTCTTGGCAAGCATGTACTCTGACGATGGAGCATCGGCTCAAAATGACGGAAGTCTCGGTTGGGTCAGACGAGGAAGTTTGGTCCCCGAATTTGCTGCCGCCGCCTTCTCACTGACAAAAAAAGGAGAAATCTCCGACATCATAAAAACCGACTACGGATACCATATTATCCAATTTCAAGAAAGAAAAGGCGAACGCATTCTCATCAAACATATCCTAAAAATTCCCAAACCCCAAATTTCAGCCAAAAGAGAAGCCAAAGCCCGACTTGACAGTATCGCCAAAGCCATACGCAATCAAGAAATAAGCTTCGAAGATGCCGCAAGAAAATACTCCACCGACAAGGAAACCAACAAAAACGGAGGCATAGTCGTCAACCCCTACACCGGCACCTCCACCTTCAAAAGCAGCCAACTCAGTCCGATTATGAATTACACCCTGAAAAATATGAACATCAATGAAATATCAGAGCCCTTTGAAGGCAGAGGTGTCAGCGGAAAATTTGAAATCAAAATATTAAAACTACTCAACAAAACTGAACCACATACCGCAGACATCAACTCGGACTATCAACTCATCAGCGAGTTGGCAAAGCAAAAAAAGAACCAAAACAACATCAATAACTGGATAAAAAAAACGCAGAAAAACACGTACATCAAAATTGATGACGAATTCTTAAACTGCAGATTTCAATACAAAGGTTGGCTCTCCAATTAAAACAAAAAAATCAATTTATGCAATTCAAAAATGACGTAGAAGCCGTTGATACCCTCAAAAAAACGTATGAAACATTTTTCAAGGAAATCAACAAAGTGATCTTCGGACAAGATGACGTTATAAAAGAAGTACTCATCTCCATCTTCAGCAACGGACACTGTCTGCTGGTTGGAGCTCCGGGATTAGCAAAGACACTATTAATCAGCACTTTATCCGAAGTTCTGGGAATGAACTTCAAGCGTATTCAATTTACACCGGACTTGATGCCTTCCGACATTACCGGGACAGAAATATTAGGCGAAGACCGAAAATTTAAATTCATCAAAGGTCCCGTTTTTGCCAATATCATCTTGGCAGACGAGATCAACAGGACGCCTCCCAAAACTCAAGCCGCCCTGCTGGAAGCCATGCAAGAAAAATCCGTAACCGCCGCCGGGCATTGTTACCCCTTACCCAAACCCTTCTTTGTACTCGCGACACAAAACCCCATCGAACAAGAGGGAACCTACCCCCTGCCCGAAGCTCAGTTGGATCGTTTCATGTTTTCCATACAAATCGACTATCCGAAACCGGAGGACGAAATCACAATCGTAGAAAAAACAACCGCCGGACATTCCGCCGAATTAAACCGGATCCTCACGGGGGAAGAAATTATGGAGTATCAAAAACTGATTCAACGCATCCCTATAAATAAAAGCATCTTGGAATATGCCGTAAAACTCACCTCTTCCACACGCCCAAATACCCCCTATGCCGCTCCCGAAGCACAAGAATTTTTGGAATGGGGAGCAGGTCCCAGAGCTTCGCAATACCTGGTGATTGGCGCAAAAACACATGCCGCACTCCACGGAAAATATTCTCCCGATATAGAAGATGTCAAAGCCGTGGCTCACCCTATTCTCAGACACCGAATCGTGAAGAATTACAAGGCAGAAGCGGAAGGTATTTCCGTAGATGACATTATCTCGCGCTTGCTCTAAATTGCCTTCAAAAATATGCCGAACACTCCCTTATATCGTCTCTTTTTTTTGCTTGCTTTTCTTGGAATTGCAGCAGGAGTATGCGCTCAGAAAAAAATCGATTTCAATTCCAAATATTTATTTACGACTGAAGAACTCGGACCCGAAATTAAGGTGTTGACAGACAGCGTTGTGTTTAAACATGAGAATGCTACGATGTTCTGCGACAGTGCTTTGCTTAATTACGGCGAAAATTATTTTCATGCTTACGGAAATATTAAAATTGTAAATCCGGGAAAAGATTTGAGCGATACGGTATTTCTTTACGGAGACAGCTTGCATTACTACGGAGATCGAAAATATGCAAAGGTGCGCAACCAAGTATTGTTAAGCAAGGACAGTTTACAGCTTTTTACGGACAGTCTGGATTATGACTTGTCGGAAAATGTGGGTTATTACTTTGATGACGGACTGACGATCAACGGAAAAGACAGTTTGCGGAGTGAATTGGGATACTATTATGCGGATGAAGATTTGTTGTACTTTAAAAAAGACATTGTGATCGTGAATCCTCAGTTTACGATGTATTCCGATACGCTTAAGCACCATACAAAAGAGAAAGTGTCGTACTTTCTGGGACCAACGCACATCCACAGTGATGAAAATCACATTTATTGTGAGAACGGGTGGTACAGTCATTTGGAAAATATTGCGCAATTTAATCAAAATGCGTATTTAGAAAACAAAAAGCAGTCGCTAAAAGGGGACAGTATCTATTATAATAAGGGTTTGCACTTGGGAAAAGCCTTTGAGAACGTGGTATTTCGAGATAGCGCGCAGCAAGTATTGCTCAAGGGGGAGCGAGGTTTGTATAATGAGATGACGGGATATGCGGAGATGACGGAAAGAGCGCAATTCATCCAAGTGGCTGAGGAAAATGACTCGCTCTTTTTGCATGCGGACACGCTTTGTTCCTCTATGGACTCGGTGGCTTTGATGAAGGACTCGGTAACGGTGAAAAGTTTTCGGCGTTTTCGTATTGTGCGGGCTTTTCATCGGGTGAAGAGCTTTAAATCTGACTTTCAGTCGGTCTGTGATTCGATGGTGTACAGTCAAAAAGATTCGGTGTTGAGGCTGTTTTACAACCCGATTGTTTGGAATGACTCCAATCAGTTGTCCGGAGATTTTATTCGGGTGAGGTTGGAGAATAATGAGGTGCGAGATATGGAATTGGACGGGAAAGCTTTTATTATTTTCCGGTCGGATTCGATTCGGTTCAATCAAGTATTCGGTTCGAAGATGAAGGGATTTGTGGAGAAGAGGGAATTGGTGCAATTGAACGTGATGGAAAAGAGTACGTTGATTTATTTTTTGAAAGATGAGTTGAAACGATTGATTGGGATGAATAAAACCTTGTGTCGGTTTATGGAAATCTTCTTTAAGGAGGGGAAAATTGACAGAATCTGGTTTTTTGAAGAGCCGAAGGGCGAGATTACTCCGCCTGAGGACTTGAGCGAGGATCAAATGAAGTTGCCCGATTTTCATTGGGAGGTAAAAAACAGACCGAGGTGCAAGGAAGATATTTTTACTTGGGCGGATGATGTTGCCGAGGAGTCTCCGGAGGTGAATGCGAAGGAGAAAAAAGAGGATTCGAAGGGGAAAGAAGAAAAGCCGAAGGAGAAAAAAGAGGACTCGAAGGCGGGAAAAGAAAAGCCGAAGGAGAAAGAAAGAAGGTCGAAGCCTCGAAAATCAAGATCAAAGGAGAAAAAATCAAGATTGAAGGCGAGAAAATAGTTTTCGCAGGTGCTCGAATGTAATTTGCAGTCGGTAAAATATTCCTTAAAGTTGTCCCAATTTTCCCTTAAATTCCCAAAATATCAATTAAGTTCGTGAAAATTATATTTGCAGTCGGCAAAATGTATCTTGCAGTTGCCGGAATGTTTTTCACGGGAATTATTATCTTCTTTCAATATTTCAAAATGTAAATCGAGGTCGTGAAAATCGTTTTTGCGGTCGGGGAAATATTTTTCGCAGGTGCTAAAATGTACTTTGCAGGAGCTAATATTTCTTCCGAAGTTGCCGGTTTTCTTCTTGAATTTGCCAAATGTTGATTCGACATTGATATTTTCAACTTGGAAGTTGTAAAATTTTAAATTTCTTAATTAAATTGTATAGATATGAAAGTTTGTATTATTGGCGGAGGCGGCAGAGAGCATGCCTTGGCTTGGAAGTTTGCGCGCTCAGTGGAGGAGCGTAATGTGTATGTAATTCCGGGTAGTGATGCGATTGCCAATAGTTTTCCGGTGGATGTAAATAATTTCTCGGAGGTCGAGAGTTTTTGCAGGGAACATGGGATTGATCTGTTGTTTGTAGGTCCGGAGAAGCCTCTGGCTGAGGGTATTGTAGATTATTTCAAGGATACGGATATTGCGGTTTTGGGTCCGGACAGTGGTGCCGCTCGTTTGGAATCTTCAAAGGTTTTTGCGAAAAAGTTTATGGCAAAATATGGAGTTGCAACTGCAAGTTTTGTTTCTTTTGACGGGATTTCCGAAGGAGAAGACTATATTTCCGGAAAGGAAGAGGGTTGTGTGATCAAGTATGACGGTCTTGCGGGCGGAAAGGGTGTGTATGTGTGTGCTTCGGTTAAGGAGGCGCAAAATGCACTTAAAGATATGGAAAGTAAATACGGGGAAAGTGTTTCTTATGTTGTGGAAGATAAGTTGGCGGGGAATGAAGTTTCTTTGATCGGCTTTACGGATGGAAATGTGGTGAAGTTATTGCAAACTGCACAGGATCATAAGGCTTTGGAAGAGGGCGATTGCGGACCTAATACCGGTGGTATGGGGGCGTATTGTCCGGTTGCGCAAGTTTCAGAGGGGCTTATGGAAAAGATCCGGAAGAATATTATTGACCCGACTTTGCGTGGTATCAAGGAAGAGGGTTTCTATTATAAAGGAGTGATTTATTTTGGAGTTATGGTGGTGGCCGGTGAACCTTATCTTTTAGAATATAATGTGCGTTTCGGGGATCCGGAAACGGAGGTCTTGTTACCGGCTTTGAAGAGTGATATTACTGTTTTGGCACTTGCGTGTTTGGAGGGTAAATTAGCTTCTGTTGAAGTGGAATTCAATCCCGGTTATTTCTCTGATGTGGTACTTGTTTCCGGAGGTTATCCGGGGGATTATCCGAAGGGGAAAAAGATTTCCGGACTTGAAAATGTGTCTTCCGATGCTTTGATTTTTCATGCGGGAACTCGTAAATCCGGAGATGATGTTGTAACAAACGGTGGTCGGGTTTTGAATGTGGTTTGTAAGGGTGAAACTTTGGAGGAGAGTTTGCAAAATGTGTATCGCGAGGTTGAAAAAATCAGTTTTGAGGGGATGTTTTTCCGAAAAGATGTCGGGAAAAGGGAGAATAAAGATTTGTTTTAGTTCATTATTTTTTGTTCTATATTCATAGAAGTCAGTAAAACAGCGGAGGGTTGTTCGAATATTCTTTTATAGGACGGGACAACTTTTTGCTGTTTTTTTTATATGTTAAATTATTTGTATTATGTTGAAAAATAAGTTAAGAAAACCGATTGGGATGGCTGTATTTATATCCGGTCGGGGGTCGAATATGCAATCGATTGTGGAGTCTGTGGAAAGCGGGTTGTTAAAAGGGATTGCGGAGGTACGTGTGGTGTTTTGTAACCGGAAAGATGCTCCGGGATTGGTCTTTGCTCGTAAAAAGGGGATTCCGATTTTGGTTTTGGAGTCTAAGGATAGAGATCGGAAGTCTTTTGATGCGGATTTGATTTCGTCTTTATCGAAATTCCGGTTTGATTATATTGTTCTGGCGGGGTATATGCGTATCTTGGGGAAGGATTTTGTACAAAAGTTTCCTCGAAAAATTATTAATATACATCCTGCGGATACAAAGGTGCATCAAGGTTTGCACGGGTACCGGACTGCTTTTGAAAAGGGGTGGAAAGAAACGAAAATCACGGTGCATTATGTGGATGAAGGGTTGGATACCGGTTCAATCATTGCGCAAGAATCGGTTGATTTACAAGGATTATCTTCTTTGGAGGAGATAGAAAAGAAAGGGTTGGCGCAAGAGCATGTTTTTTATCCGAAGGTATTGAAACAGGTGTTTGAAGCATCGGAAGAGGGATTATAATATTTGCTCTCGCGGGTTTACCGATGTATATTACATTTGTGAATATATCTACGGTTGTAATTTCAGTGTATAAAAAACTCTATACATTTCTTTTCAAGGTTTCGTATTTTGTTTCAAAACTTGAAAAGTTGTTGTATAGAGTTCTTTTTTTGGGGAAAGTAGGCGGAGTTATTTCAATTGTACTTTTAATTGTACGGGTTGGTGGTCGGAATAGGTAAATCCGTAGTCTAAGTTTTTGATTTGCTTTAAGGAAATGTTCGGAGAGAGTAAGAAAAAGTCTGTCAGTCTTGTTTTGGTTTTTCCTTGTATGTATTTATTTTGTAAACTTCGGTTTGTGGGTGAGTTTGGGTCATATGCCCATTTCCAACCTCTTCCTATGTTCTGCGTTATATTTTTCGTATTTTTTGTATCCGGAAGGTCTTTTGTAAATCGGGGTTTGAAATTTGGCGGATAAATATTCCAATTTCCTCCGACAATGATGTAATTTCCTTTTTGGTATTCTTTCTTTATAAATTGTTTGAGGTATTTTATTTGTTCATGGTGAATGTTTTTCTTTTTAAACAGGAAGTTGTGCAGATGGACTATAAGTAATTGTTTATTATTCTGCAAGAGGTAGCGATTGACTAAGAAACATTGATCCGGTTTTATCAGTTTTACCGGATAAGCATAGGAAAAGGGGAAAGAATGTCTGACGGATTTTAAAGGACGGTAGGAACTGAGGGTCAGTAGTCCGCTGTTTATTTTCCCGACCGGCTTAAACAGAGGTTTAGGGAGGAAAGATACTTTATTATTGGTGCAATAATCCGGATGGTGATTCTCCAATAATGAAATAAGGCTGTCTTTTTGATTATAATATCGGCTTCTTTTAGAATCTTGGTCAACTTCTTGCAAAAGGATAAAGTCATTTTGTTTATGGGCTTCTATTATTTTTTTTATTCCGTTCCAATTGTGTTTTATCACTTTTTTATCCGGTATTCGCAGGTATTTTTCTTGATTTATATGTTTCATTTCTTGATTTATACCGGCGTAACTTATATCCCAAAGTAATAAAGACAGCTTTGCGGTGTCTTCAATGATATCCGGTGTTTCGCTTTGGTAAACAAGGAGTTGCTCCTCCGGTTTATAATCAGTGAAAGTCAGATACATCAGAAAGGAGAAGAAGGAAAGGAGGCTGAAAAAGAATAAAAGGAGTATGATTTTTATAAGTTTCTTCATCTTTTTTTGTTTTAACGATTAAAAGTTCAAAGATATATATTTTTAGAAAATAAAAAGATGTTCGTAAAATTTTTATTGATTTTATCTTATTTTTCTTCGGGGTATTTTTATGTATAATTATCGGTTTTTCTTTTTTTACAATCGGTCTTATTTTAGAAAATACGGATTTAAAAAAATAATTTACGGTTATTTTCTTTGTTTTCTATTTATTTTATATATTTGCCGCTGTATAATTTTTGTAAAATATGTATTACAAAGGTAAAATTGTTTGGGTTACCGGGGCTTCCTCCGGTATCGGAGAAGCATTGGTGTATGCCTTAAATAAGAAAGGAGCTTTATTGGTGATTTCCGCAAGGAGAAAAGAGGAGTTAGAACGTGTAAAAAGTGCTTGTGATGCTCCGGAAAATGTATTCGTACTCCCGATAGATGCGGAAGATTATGACAATATGTCTGAAAAGGTTGATATTGTTATCCAACATTACGGAAGAATTGATATTGCATTTTTAAATGCCGGAATCAGCCAGCGTTCTTTGGCAATCGATACTTCTTTAAATGTAGATAAGCGTTTGATGTCTGTAAATTATTTCGGGACAGTGGCTTTAGCTAAAGCAATATTGCCTTTTATGGCTAAGCAAATGTCCGGTCATTTTGTCATTACCGGAAGTATCACCGGAAAAATTGCAGCTCCACTGCGTACCTCTTATGCTGCATCTAAACATGCTTTACAAGGTTTCTTTGAAAGTTTACGTTCAGAGGTTCATATGTATAACATCCATATAACTATTCTTTCTCCCGGATATACAAGGACAAAAGTAGCTTTTAATGCTTTAACCGCAGAGGGAAATCTGAATAAAAAAGAGGATCCGAAGATAAATGCAGGGATGTATCCGGAAAAATTAGCCGAGAAAATATTATATTCGGTAAGGAAAAAGAAAAATGAACTGATTCCCGGCGGAAAAGAAGTTTTAGGAGTGTATTTATATCGTTTCTTCCCGGCTTTATTCGCTAAGATTATCAGAAAAAAATAACGAACAAATAAAAAAGCATTGAGAAAAATATATAAAAGGAATGAAACTATCTTTCCCTTGTCTGCCAAAACGTTTCAAGGACTTGAAAAAGTATTAACTTCAGAGATAAAAAAGATAGGAGGACGAGATATTCGTACCGGACAACGTGTTGTACATTTTAAGGGAGATTTAGAAGTGATGTATAAGGCAAATTATCTGGTTCGTACAGCAATTAATATTCTTTGGGAGATTCATCACTTTAAAGCCTCGGATAGTCAATCTTTATATGAACAAGCTCTTTGTGTACCCTGGGATGAATATATTTCTTTGGATCAAACTTTCTCTATAGACCGCACTGTTCATTCTTCAACTCATACTCATTCACAATTTGCTGCACTTAAAATAAAAGATGCCATTGCCGATTATTTTGTAAATAAATATAATAAACGTCCTAATGTAGATACAAATTCTCCGGATGTTAAGATACATCTTCATATCAGCAATGAAAATTGTCGTCTCTCAGTTGATACTTCGGGAGATGCACTCTTTAAACGTAATTATCGCAAGCAAACCGGTGCAGCTCCACTTAATGAAATTCTTGCTTCAGGTATCATTATGCTTTCCGATTATAAAGATATTGAATACTTTTATGATCCAATGTGCGGTTCCGGTACTCTATTGATTGAGGCAGCTCAGATTTTTATGAATATACCTCCGGGATATTATAGGCAACACTTTGGATTTATAAACTTCCAGAACTATGATTATCGTTTGTGGCATAAAATTAAAAGAGATGCCGATAAAAATATCAACAAAGAGATTCCCCTGCGCATATTCGGAACGGATATAGACGCCGAAGTCGTGGATCTTGCCAAAAAGAATATACGCAGTGCCGGACTGAATCGCCATATTCGGATTTTGGAAAAAGATTTTACGGAAACCAACTACGGTCAAGAAAAGAAAGGAATCATTATTACCAATCCACCTTATGATCGCCGGATTCAATCCAAAGATATTTTTGATTTATACCGAAAAATCGGAGAAACTCTCAAAAAAAACTACGCGGGATGGCGGGTTTACATTTTCTCGGGCAATATTCCGGCATTGAAAAAAATATCTCTGAAATCAGAACAGAACCTTACTCTTTTCAACGGAAAAATTTCCTGTCGGTTGGCAAAGTACACAATTTTCAAACAAAATTTTGTTCAATCCGCAAAAAAAGATACCTTTGGGGCGAAAAAATAAGTAATAATCAAACCGTTAAAAAGGCGATTTTTTATTGAAATGTTATATTTTGAACCCCAGCGTTGGTACAATCAAAAACTGACAGAGCACCGCGAGCTTATTTCGTTTGCCGGGACGCTCACCGAGGAGATTATCACGGATAAAGCCGAGGAAATTGAAGCCCTTTTAGAAAAGATTGAAGACCGAAAAAAAAGGAAAATCATTTACTTTTCTACTGTGGAATTGCTGCAAAATTTGTATCATCATGCCGTTCCGGCAAAGAACATCGAAAGTAGTGAAGAAACAATAATTCCTCATTTTTTTCTGTGGCAAAAAAACAAAAACGGGAATTACATTATTACCACCGGAAATTATGTGAGCCGAGCCAAATCTGAATCTATCAAGATACGAATTGATCAATTGAATGAGCTTTCCGAGAAGGAAATTCGCTCTTTATCCAAGCGGATTCTAAATGATGGCGAATTTTCCGAAAAGGGCGGTGCCGGCTTGGGAATGATCGAATTGATACGAAGAACCGGCAATAAATTGCGCTACAAATTTCATCATTTCAATGAAAATTTTCTTTTTTTCGAATTAGAAACAGTTGTTTTGACTTAATTTTAATACCTTTGTCAAACGGAATCAAGAATCGACAAAAATATGGAATCCCTCAATATTGAAAAAACCAGAAAAACTCCCGGAATTCTCCTTGATCATAATACGGGAATATTGGAATTGGAGGGGAAATCAATTCCCGAAAATTCTATCTCCTTTTACAAACCGGTACTTGAATGGCTGGACGAATATCACGAGTCCCCCGGTGAACTTACAGAGGTAAATATCAAATTGGAGTATTTCAATACAAGTTCTTCCAAATGTTTGTTGGATATTCTTAAGAAATTGGAAGAGATATATGCGGGTGAGCATCAAGTCGTCATCAACTGGCATTACGAGGAAGATGATGAAGATATGCTTGAAGCCGGCGAAGATTACGAGTCTATTTTAAAACTCCCGTTCCGAATGATTGAAATGGAAGTGTAAGGTTGGTCGAATGTGACTTTTTACAGCCAGGGAACTCCGACTTTTCATGTTTTAAACGCCGGGTTTACAGCCGAATTCCGGCAATTAATATATCTTCTTTTTGTGCTTCCTTTTTGTATCGACGAGCAAGGGTGTCTTCTAAAACAATCCGCTGCCCTTCCAAAGATTTCCCGGAAAGCTCCGGAAGAGATTTCTTGAAATCTTCTCTAAAAGCTTTCACATCCTCCTGGTTTTCAGGCACATACATTCCTTCAGAGAAAAGATACAAAATATCTCCCTGTCTGAGTTGCGCACGTTTATTTGTGAAGGTTTTCAGAGATAAAAACTCTTCCCCTCCCACTATATCGCTTTGCACCTCCGTCATTTTTCGATTTCGGACAATGTACAAAGGTCTGTTAGCCGCAGCAAATTGCACCTTAAAAGTGTCCATATCTATAATCACAAATGCCATATCGGGATCAGAACGCATTTCATTTCCGCCTCCGGAAACCATCTCAGCCGAATGAAGCCGAGCCATCAATTCTTCTCCGATCACTGCCGCAGTTAATTTCTCTACATTCTTCAACAATTCGGCAATTATATCATTCAAAAAAGATACAATCAACAAATTGTTAAATACTGAAAACATCTCGTCTTTAAACGGAATTCTTCCGGTTGCCAAAATGACAATATTGTCAACTTGCTTAAGTCGGCAAAAGTCCTGCCCGATTCCACCCTGAGAACGGTATATAAAAAAATGTTCTCTAAAAATATTTGCCCAATGATTCTCAGACGGAAGTAAGGATTTTTGAAGTTTTTGAGCATAAAGAGAATGACTTTCTTTCAGTTCTTTTTCATTTGCAATATGCTCATTTAAAGACAGTTGTGTAGCTTCAAGGAAGTCTAGCTTTTCTTGCTTCTCTTCCAATTCTCTGCGGGCATATTTCAAATTTGCCTCCAACTTTCGCAGTTTACTTCCTGAATTTTCAGACTGATTCAGCTCCTTACGCAATCTTTTATCAAAGAAAGCAGTTAAAAACCCGACACACAGACCGGCAAGCAATGCTATTGCTCCAATAATCAGAAGCATACGCCTCTGCTGATCTGCAATTGTTTTTTTTATCTTTTTGGGGTTCTGATGAATAGCCAGCACCCAATCACTACCGGCTATTGGAGCGATGTAAAGTATATATTTTTCGTGCGGCGTATGCAGAATTCCGCCTCCGGGCGTAGCGTTCAAAATCATATTGCGCAACTTAACAATCTTTCCGGAGTTTAATTGTTCCACTTTGTAGTCCGAGGTCAGCTGCATTCCGATACGATCTTTATCCGGATGCGCAATCAACTCGGCATTATACCTGTCATACAAACCAATGAAGCCCTCTTTTGTATTTGTTTTTTCCAGAGCGGACTGAAAATTCTTCATAATTTGTTGCTTTCCATATCCGCTATTCAACTGATTTTCAATGAAAATGGTCAGGTTATTCGCCGATTGTTTATTTGTAATCAACTGACTTTCAGAATATTGCAATTGCAAATAATCTGTCAAATGCAACATAAATACATAGCCCAATCCAAAAACAATTGCTACAACCGGAAGAAAGCCCGGAAAAAAACGCTTGATACTCATAACTAAACCGGCTTTGTTTCAATTAAAGGTCAGGATTTTCAATCAATTCCATTCCGCAAGCTGCGCAATTACCGCCCTTGTTTACATTGCCTTCTTTATCGCCCAAAGGACAAATATACTTTGTTTTTGGAACATTATTACTCATGTTCTCCGAAACAGTGTCGCCGGCATTCTTTTTTTCCGAAGTATCCTGCGGTTGTTCACTGTGTGTTGCAGAAGTAACAAAGGCTACGGAGTCTGCCTTTTCCTCCGAAGAGGCATCCGAGTTGTCTTGGCAGGCTTGACCTAAGATTAAAAAAATAAAAAAACAGAAACCTACGATCACCCGTTTGTACTTATTCATATTTATTTTCATTTAAAAGGGTGGCTCATTTTCAGAGAAATTTTCTTCCGGGGGAATATCATTTTCGGTAAAGGGAGGAAAGTCCCCGCCTCCGGCAGCAACAGATCCTTTTACAATTTTCCACGCTCTAAGATCAGTGTACCAACGGTTGTTATACTCCCTCGATTCGGGATTAAAGCTAACCGTAACCAGCTCATTTTCATTGAGTTGCTTTAACAAATCAGTTTTATCGTTCCAAACTGAAAAGCAAACTTTTTTAGGGTACTGATCTTGGGTTTCGATAACAAACTCTTGCTTGGTCCACTTCCCGAATTTGCCTTCACCGGATTGTTCGTCTAAAATTTTGATGATCTTTCCTTGAATATCTAAACTCATATCACAGACAATTTAGTCAATAACAATTTTTTCTATGCGATCTCCTTGATTGATTTTGTCGATGACTTCCAATCCTTCGATTACCTTTCCGAAACAAGTGTGTACGCCGTCCAAGTGTGCTGTATTTTGGCGACTGTGGCAGATGAAAAATTGCGATCCACCGGTGTCTTTCCCGGCATGAGCCATGGATAACACGCCTCGATCGTGATATTGCTTTTGTCCTTGGGTCTCACATTTGATCGAATATCCGGGACCTCCGACACCTGTTCCTTCCGGACAACCGCCCTGAATGACAAAATTTGGGATGACTCGATGAAAAGTCAATCCGTCATAAAATCCGGATTTGGAAAGTTTCAAAAAATTCGCCACGGTATTCGGTGCATCATCGTCGTAGAATTCTACCTTCATCGCACCTTTTTCGGTATAAATTGTTCCTGTACTCATGTTTTTCTTTTATAAGATTTTCAATAATTCAATTTTAAATATAAGTGTACTGAAGGGGGGGATATCTCGCCCCATTTGCCGAGAACCATACGCCAAATCATACGGAATATAAACTTCACGGACACCGCCTTCCTTCATCAATTGTAAAATTTCGGTCCAGCCTTTAATCACATTTGTAACACCGAACTCCGCGGGCTGTCCTCGGTCATAAGAACTGTCAAATTTTTTGCCGTTTATTAATTTTCCTTCATAGTGCACTCTCACTTTATCGGTCAATTTCGGCGATGCTCCGGTGCCTTCTTTCAATATTTTGTATTGCAATCCGCTTTTCAAAACTTTGACTCCTTTTTTTTGTGCATTTTCTGCCAAAAACTTTTCGGACTCCTTGACCGCATCCTGATGTTTAGCAGCTTCTTTTTTTTCAAAAAATCTTTGAATTAATTGATTAGCAGCATCTTGAGTCATTTTCTTTTCATTTTTATAATAATCCCGGAAAGCACTGCCTACAGCTTCCGGATTCAAGTCTTCGATTTCTTGCCTTTTCAAATTTTCTGCAACACTCAAGCCCAAGGCATAACTCAAAGAATCGTTTGCTGTCTTTAATTGTAGGTCTTTGTCTTTTTGAGAAAATGCAAAATTTGCGAATAAAAAATTTGCCAACAAGATAAAGAAAAGGAAAAGTGATTTGCGCATGGTTATTTTTAGATTTTAAACAAGTATTCAAGTCAGATTTAAAATTGGGTGGCAAAGGTATAAAAATTTTACAATTATATGAGAAAAGATTGTTTATTTTAGAGCAATGAAAAAAGTTTTTCTGACTTTTTGTCATACACCTTGTTTTGCATTATTTTTGTGGATATGAGAATCTGCTTAAAGCCAAACAAGATGCACAAAAAAAACACAAAAGAAACATACAAGGATATTAAAAATCTTATTTTAGAGAAAAAGTTGCCGGATGCCGCAAGGGAACTGCAAACACTCGTTATTCTTGACGGGCGAAGCACTATCAAAGATCGATTGGAGAAGGAGATACAGACCTTAAAGTTTTGGCTGGAATACGCTTGGAAGGGCATTGATGATCCTCAACAAAACAAGATTTACAAACAGTTACAAAAAAACTTTTTGATTCTTTTAGATGACTTACAATCAGAAAGTTACAAAGAAGAAAGTGCATCTCTTAACTTACCGGCGATGATGCTCTCCATGAAGCAAAAAGAAGATACCGAAGGTAGCGAACGCAAGGAAATGCTCAGTCAAATCTTCGATTTTTTGTGGCACAAGTCAACTTTTTCGTCCGAAGAAGTAGAGGCATTAAAGGATGCCGCATTAAGTTCCGGATTTGCTTATTACGAAAAATGTGTATGGGTAAGCGCAATAACTCTCAATATATTAAAGAGTTATAACCTTTCAAAATTTCAGATTCTATTTAACTTTTACAACACCGGCGAGGAAGAGGTGTGGCATCGCGCATTGGTGGGAATCCTAATGACCGTATATAAATATGGCGATAGGTGCACACTTTTTGAAGAGTTACAAAACAGCATTGACTTATTGGCAGAAGATAAAAACATTGCCAAACATGCGCAACAAATTATGTTGCAATTTGTGCACACCAAGGAAACTGAAAATATCACAAAAAAAATGCAGGAAGAATTTTTACCCGAAATGCAAAAATTCGGGAACGAAATTCAAGAAAGATTAAAACCGGAAAACTTGATTCCCGAAGATGCAAACGAAGATTTCAACCCGGATTGGGAAGAAATTTTTGATGATGCTCCGGATTTATTGGAAAAGATGTCAAATCTTTCCGAGATGCAACTCGAAGGCTCTGACGTCTTGATGAGTACATTTTCGAACTTCAAGCAGTTTGACTTTTTTGAACAAGCAGCCCACTGGTTCTTGCCTTTTTATGCTGAAAATAATGTTGCCAAATCAGCCTTTTCCTCTTCAAAAGATACTTCCGAGATATTAAAAAATCTGGAAAAATCTCCTTACATCTGCGACTCTGACAAATACTCTTTATGTCTCAATATCAGTCATTTAGATGAAGAGAACAGAAATATGGTAACCCAAATGCTGCAACTTAATGTAAACCAAATGGTTGAAATTTCCGATGAAGATTACCAATCGGACAGCACCATCAAAGACAAGCATATATTTACCCGGCATATCCAAAATTTCTATCGTTTCTTTAAATTATACACCCAAAATAAAAAAACTGCCGACTTTTTTGCCGAGGATATATCCTATAACTGCATCAAACTCCTGCAATCTTGGGATAAGGACAAACAAATTCTCAAAAAGACCGGTGATTTATACTTCAAAAAAGGGTTCTACCGTCAATTTTTAGAAATTTACGAAAATTGGAAACTGCCGGAAATGGAAACTGCCGACAAGTACGAAAAAATAGGTTTTGCCTACCAAAAACTGAAGCATTACACCGCCGCACTCGAAAATTATCGTAAAGCCGAAATCATAGACACTCCCTCCTCTTGGTTGCTCAAAAAAATAGCCTTCTGCTACCGCAAACTAAGACAATATGAGAAAGCTCTCGAATACTACCTGTTGATTGAAGCCAAAGACCCCGAAAATTTACATATTCAAGCTCATATTGCCTATTGTTATTTGTCTGAAGAATCCTATCAAGAAGCCTTAAATCGCTACTTCAAATTGGAATATTTTCAACCTGACGATTTAAAAGTAATGCGCACCATCGCTTGGTGTTCTCTGGCAATCGGAAAATTTGACACCTCCGAGAAATATTATAAAAAAATAATCACTAAAGAAGAGTCGCAAGCCCAAGACTTGATAGAATACGGACACTGCTTGTTGTGCCAAAAAAGAAAAGAGCAAGCCTTGGAACTTTACCAAAAAGCATTATCCGATTTACCCTTGGAAGAGTTTCTAGTAACTTTCTCCCTCGACAAACAACTCTTGGAAAAACACGGGATAAGCAAACCGACTCTTGCTCTGCTTGAAGATTACTTAAAGGTGTCGAGCCTATACGAATAGTCCCAAGCTCCGCTCTACCACCAAGCGTCCCCAAACTCTGTTTGGTTGCCATAAGAAACAAGATGTAATCAACTTGTAATGAGCATATAAGGAAATGCTTGCCAAGGGATAAAAAAAATATTCCGCAAAAATTATTTTTATGAAATATTTTTTCGTAAAATTGCAGGAACGAAAAATAAAAACAAACACATAAAACATAAAATCATGGCAAACAACTACCTGACTGAAGCTCAGAAACAACAAAAAGTAGAAGAACTCTACGCAGATTTTCTCAACAACTCCCCGACCCTGCAAGACGATATTTCAAAGGAATTTGTCAATAAAGCCTTTGCCGTTGCCCGAAAGGCGCATGCCGGACAATACCGAAAAACCGGATTGCAAATGCCTTACATCGTACATCCGATAGCCGTAGCTCAAATTATCAGCCAAGAAATGGGATTCGGCAGGACAACCGCCGCCGCAGCTCTCCTGCACGACACTGTCGAAGACAGCGATTACACCTACGAAGACATCGTTCAACTTTTCAACAAAGAAATTGCAGACATCGTAGACGGAGTTACCAAAATCAAAGAAGGGTTTAACCCCAACAGCTCCATACAAGTACAAACTTTCAAAAAGTTCATCAACTATCTTGCCGAAGACCGCCGCGTAGCCTTCGTAAAAATAGCCGACAGGCTCCACAACCTGCGCACCTTTGAGGGAATCAAAGAAAACTCTCAAATGATAAAAACAGCCGAAGCATACGATATATACGCCCCCTTGGCACACATGCTCGGACTCTACGAAATAAAAAAAGAAATTGAAGATCTGAGTTTCAAATACAGAGAACCGGAACTGTACAAAGAAATGACAGAAAAAGTAGAAAAATATGCTCCGGAACGCACCGAATTCTTAAACTCCGTAAAAGAAAAGATCAAAGCAGGAATTTCCCAAGATCATATCTCCTACCGACTGGAGACAACTCAACGCTCCCTCTACAGAGCCTACCGAATCTCAACACAAAAAAAAATCAAGTTCAAAGACATTCACAACTTTAACTCCCTGCGACTAATCATATCTCCTCGAAAGGGCAGAACAGAAAAACAAGAATGTTACTGTGCCTACGCCTCCTTGACCGACCTCTTCCCTACCCGTCAACATACCTTCAAAGATTGGGTAACACACCCAAAATCCAATGGTTTTCAGGCACTTATAGTCGATATTTATTTTCGCAACAAATGGCAAGAAGTGCAAATCTTAACCGAGCCGATGAACATCATTGCCCAAAGAGGATTTGCCTCCGGATACGCCAATAAACACACTGACAATATTTATCTGTGGGCATCTTCCATAAAAAATATTTTAAACACCGAATCACTCACAGACAAAGAAGTATTAGAACTCATACGCCCGCAACATCAGGAAATATACGTCATCAGCCCCAAAGGCGAGATGATTCTTTTGCCAAAAAATGCAACAGTTCTCGACTATGCCTTTGAAATACACACCAAGCTCGGACTGCATTTTGCCGCTGCCGAAGTAAACGGACAGACCGTCAGCTATGACCACAAACTCGACACTGCCGATCAAGTAAAAATTATAAGTTCCGAAGAGGTTCTGCCCAAACGCTACTGGATTGACAGCCTCGCCGGACAAAAAAACAAAAACATCCTGAAAGCCTATTTCCGAAAACAAAAACAAAATATCATCAACGAAGGAGCGCTCAGATATGAAGAAATTGCGAAAGAAAATCAAATTTCAAAAGAACAAATGTCTTTCGTTATCAGCAAACTAAATTGTAAAAATAAAAATGAGTTTTACTACCGTGTAGCCAAGGGACGAATTAAGAAAAAGGATATTCTAAAGAACAGAAAAAAAACATTCTGGCACAAAATCAAGAAAATTACTCCCTTAAACAAACAATCTTCCGCACTCCCGAAAAAAGCCCCCGAAGAAACCTTCCAAGCCAAAGAACCATTCATACTGACAAATCCGGATCTCATTATTTGGGGACGATGTTGCTACCCCATCAACGGCGACCGGGCAATCATCCATCGCAACGGAAAAACTTTGGCAGTACACCGCAGCAACTGCAAACAAGCAATGATTCTAAACAGTACGGATGGGAAAAACACGGCAAATGTCAAATGGGACATGCCGGAGAAAAGACAATTTTTCTCAGAAATTCACTTTTCCGGTATTGACCAAAAAGGGGTACTCTTGGAAGTCGTCAAAATTATATCCAAAAAACACGAGATTAATATGCAATCATTGGACATAAAGTCCAAGAAGAACACTTTCTCGGCAAAAATGTTTCTGCTGGTGGAAAGTGTCGATGCCCTAAATAAGCTCCTAAAAGAAATGCGAAAAATAAAGCAAATAAGAAAAGCCTATCGATATATGTCCGGAGAATGAAACAATCCCGGCAAGAAGGAAACAAAAAACGGCGGGTGAAAACACCTGCCGTTTAAAAATTTTCCAACTCGGGCATGTCTTAATATCCTGCCCAGGTTTTTCTTATTTCTATCGGATTGATACAAATAACCGGAATTTCCGCCGCATTGTAAATCAGCTTCTCGTCCCACGAAGAGAAAAACAGATTTTTCTCCTTATTGACCATAGTCATAATCAACTCGGCATCGTTTTGAACGGCATAATCAATCACTTGATCCGCAAAATTACCTTCCGCGGGATCGGAAACTTTATCCTCAAACTTAATACCGTTTTCTTCAAGAATATTCTTAATTTGCTTAGTAATAGCCATAATCCGATTTTTGTTAGTTTTTTCAGATTCAAATTTGGGCATCAAATGGATCTTGGCTTCGAAAAGTTTGGCAATAGCTATTGCCCATGACAATTTCTGACGGTCTTGCGTAGAAGTTGTAATGGGGAAAACAATATTTTTATATCCATTGGGGTAATGCTTTTTCTGAACAATAATTGTCGGCGTGTTTGTAATCTCAATAATTTTCAAGACATAACTGCCTGTCAATTTTTGCATTCCCTTCTTTCCATGCGTACCCAACATAATCAACTTCGGATTGATGCTGTCTGCCGCCTCCTTAATTCCGTCAAAGAGATCTCCTTTTTTGATAAGAAATTCGACCTCCGTTCCATATTTTTCAGTAATTTCTTTGGAGATTTCTTCCAAGCGTTGCTCAACATCCACCTTCGTTGCTCCTTCCAAGTATTTTTCGGTAGCCTTATTCATAACGTGTACCAAAACAATACGATAATCCATCTTGGAAGATACCGAAGCGGCGTGTTCCACAGCACTTTGTGCGGCTTCCGAGAAATCTGTGGGAAGCAAAATTACATCATTTTTAGTGTTTTTCATTTTTTTATCTTTAAACATTTGTTAAACAAAATAACATCCGGCAAATATAACAGGTTTAAACGAGAATACCTATTTTTTTTACACAAAAATAAAAATTACCTTTGCTAAGTGCAATGTTCGGAGAAAAAAACGACTCCTAATCTTGCGATAAACAAGGCTATAGAGGCAATATACTCGCACAAAATGAATGAAACGAATGATACAAAAGACTCTTCCCTCCGATGAAATTAAATACGTACAAGAGGTTGCTAATCAATGGTATAAAGACATTGAGGCTTTTAAATTTTATTTAAAATTGGAAAAATCCCTGTCCCCGCATACCCAAGCGGCATACATTGCGGACATCTCGTTATTCTTGATTTACAAAGGCTTATTCGAGAAAACCGGCAAACCAATCAGAGTGCTTGCCGAAGATCCCGAAGATCAAATCTTGATGCCGAAAATTACCCCCTCTCCCATAAAACCTTGCGAAGTAACTTTGGAGGAATTGGAGAGATTTATTCGCCATTTGAACTTGAAAAAAGATCCTGCCTCGGCAAGTTCACAAGCGCGTATTGTCTCCGGCATAAAAGCCTTTTTTCGCTTTATGATGCAGGAAGAACGTCTCTCGGAAAATCCGGCGGAAATGCTTAACATCCCTAAAAAAGGGAAAAAACTGCCCGAGGTTCTCAGCATCTATGAAATAGAAAAAATACTTGCCTCCATTGATTTAAGTTTGCCCGAAGGACACCGAAATAAAGCTATAGTGGAACTTTTGTATGGTTGCGGTCTGCGCGTTTCCGAGTTGGTCAATTTGAAAATATCTCATCTTCATTTGGAGAAAAACTTTATTCTTGTGGAGGGAAAAGGCAGCAAGCAACGTCTTGTCCCTATCGGAGAAAATGCAATTCACGCCCTAAAATTGTACCAAACCCATTACCGCAAACCGATGAAAGTAAAACCGGAATTCTCCGACTTTTTGTTTGTAAACAAATTCGGGAAGTCCATTTCTCGTATCAGTATCTTTAAGATAATCAAGAAGTTAGCCGTGGAAGGTGAAATAACCAAAAACATAAGTCCGCATACTTTCCGGCATTCTTTTGCGACCCACTTGGTGGAAGGCGGTGCTGATTTACGCGCCGTGCAGGAGATGCTGGGGCATGAATCCATCATCACAACGGAAATATATACCCACATCGACCGGGAATACTTAAAACAAGTCGTTAATGAGTATCACCCGCGCAAATAATCAGGATTTTGCACTGTTGCTGGTAAATGTACAATATTTTTCGGGTGCATATTACACAAAGTCGGACAGAGGCTACTCGTTCGTTATTTTTATATCGAGTAATTTTCTTTTTTTAATTAGAAAAACTAAGGGCATGAACATGAAATTTTTTTCTGTCATTCAACCAATTCGTCGTATCTATCGGTTCTATGTAATGTCCAAATATCGTTGCTTTACAAGTTTTTTCGTCAAAATTCTTAAACGATAAAAAAGCATCATAATATTTGTACGTATATTCATAATCAGACATTATTAACTTTAATTTTCCATTGTATTTTAGATCCTCAAAATCTACCAAAACATTTCCTTTTGAATCTATAAATAAATCTCCTTCAACATTCATCATGGCACTTTCGGAGGGACATTTGATCGTATGCTCAATTTTGTTATTCTTTTTCTTAAAATTACAAGACACTAACGATAATATTAAAACACTTAAAAAAATATTTACCCGTCTCATTGTTTAATTTTTCTTTCCAAATAAGGTCTCGCATTTTGCCCTGTAACGATAACTTCGTACCTAAGTTAAAATAATTGTTTTTATTGGGTTTTATCCACAGTTATTTGTTACCTGCTGTTTTTAGTTTTTACTATTTCCATAAACTTCTTTATTTTCCCAAGCCTTTGTATGTTTCTCTATTTTTCCCTTTAATTTGGCTCTCCTTTAATTTGGCTCTGACTTCCGTTTCTAATATTTTTTTACTTTTTCCATTTACAAATTTAGAATTATATCTCTTTTCAATATAATTAATATAGTTGTCTAATAGAATTTGTTCGTTTTCATTCTTAGGTTTTTGAGTTAGATATTTGATACCTTTATGTGTCCAACCATCGTTTTCAAATAAATTTTTATCTTCACTTTCAACAAAATCCTCAATATAAATTTCCGATTTATTCAATTTAACCATTCCATTTTTGCTAATTGAGTAAACTTGCTTGCTAAATCCATAAGGCATAAGAGAGGTTGGTGCTCTATCTGCAACCGCCCAGTACGAATAAAGAGTTATTTCATTATCTTTAATAAAATAATCTCCTAATGTAAGACTTACAGAACTACAATCAACATTCTCTTCTAATAAAATATGTGATATTATTTTTTTCTTTTCCTTATACACTTCTAAGATAATATCTTCAAATTCACTTTTTTGAGTTTTGAAAACAAAATTATAATCGAAAATATTATAATTTTCAACTTGTCCAAAAGAAAAATTGAGAGTTAAAACCAAATAAAATAGAAGTAATTTTTTCATAATTTTGTTTTTAAGTTACGTTCTTTCTAATAGCAGGTAACGCCGGAGGGCTTCGCGCCGTACCCCGAAAGGGGTATAGAGTTAAGCCTAATGATGTGCTGCAATTCCCTTCAGATCTTGCTTCACATCAGAGTTTCCATACGCAACCTTTCTACTCTTTGCTATTCTTGACGGATAGATACAAATCGTCTAATTGTTGCTCGTCCAGTGAAGCAGGAGCGTCAATCATGACGTCTCTTCCGGCATTATTTTTAGGAAAAGCAATAACGTCTCGGATGCTTTCCGAACCGTTAAACAATGCTACCCATCGGTCAAAACCGAAAGCAATACCTCCATGCGGAGGCGCTCCGTATTGAAAAGCATCCAACAGGAAGCCGAATTGTTCCCGCGCCTCTTCTTCACTAAAACCGAGTCTCTTAAAAATTTGAGCTTGCAATTGTGTATCATGGATACGGATAGACCCGCCGCCTATTTCCATTCCATTGATTACCAGGTCATAAGCCTCAGCTTTTACCGCTTCGGGTTGTGCTTCCAAAAGTTCTATTTCGGACAATTTTGGCGATGTAAACGGATGATGCACAGCATGCAATTCTCCGGTTTCTTCGTCTTTTTCAAACAAAGGAAAATCAATAATCCAAACCGGAGCGTAATCCGATTCCTTTCGCAAATTGAGACGATCTCCCATTTCTAAACGAAGCGTCCCTAATGCTTCCAAAGTGTCTTTTTTTGTCCCGGACATCAAAAGTAACAAATCGCCGGGAGCGGCTTGCAGAGCTTCTGCCCATTGCTTCAAATCATCCGAAGTATAAAACTTATCTACGGAAGATTTGAAAGTGCCGTCAGCATTGTATTTGGCAAAAACAAGCCCCTTGGCTCCGATTTGCGGGCGTTGCACCCACTTAATCAAGGCATCGGTTTGCTTGCGGGAGTAGTCGGCAAGTCCGGGGACACAGATGCCGCCTACAAATTCGGTCTCATCAAAAACTTTGAATCCCTTTCCGGAAACAACTTCTTTCAAGGAAACAATAGGCATTCCGAATCGAAGATCCGGACGATCGCTGCCGTAAGTACTCATCGCTTCATCGTAAGACATTTGAGGAAAGTCTTCCGAGAAATCCAGCCCTTTTATTTCTTTGAATAGAAACTTGGCTAATCCTTCGAATGTTTCAATGACATCATCTTTGGTTACAAAAGACATCTCGCAGTCTATTTGGGTAAACTCCGGTTGACGGTCTGCTCGAAAATCCTCATCACGAAAGCATTTCGTAAGTTGAAAATATTTGTCGTAACCGGCAATCATAAGCAGTTGTTTGAAAACTTGCGGGGATTGCGGCAAGGCGTAAAATTTACCTTGACTCATGCGCGAAGGAACAACAAAGTCCCTGGCTCCTTCCGGGGTGGATTTTATCAAAAAGGGGGTTTCAATTTCAAGAAAGTCCTTTTCCGTCAAGTATTTTCGGACGGCTTGAGCCATTCGGCTTCGCAAGATAATTCCTTTTTGTACACAAGATCGGCGTAAATCCAAATAGCGGTACCGAGAACGAAGTTCTTCACCGCCATCGGTATTTTCTTCTATAGTAAAGGGTGGTGTTGCAGATTTACTGAGTATCGTAAGTTTGCTTACACAAACTTCTATTTCTCCGGTAGGCAATTCCGGATTTTTGCTGCTGCGTTCAACCACGGTGCCTTCTACGGAGATGACAAATTCTCTTCCCAATTGTTCGGAGGAAAGGTATAAGTCCGGGGCTTTATCTTTGTCAAAGAATAGTTGAGTTATGCCGTATCGGTCGCGCAAGTCCACAAAGGTCAAGCCTCCCAATTTACGTATGCGCTGTACCCAGCCGCTAAGTGTTACCGAAGATCCGGCATCACTTACACGTAATGCCCCGCAATGATTTGTTCTGTACATTTCTTTTTTCCTTAATATTTGATGTCCTATTTTTCAAAGGGCAAACTTGCATATTTTTTATGAAATAGAAAAAATCTTTGCAAAAAAGCTATGTATGCGGCATGTATGTGCTGCATAATGCCGGGCTTTAACTGATTGCTGAATATCAAGGATAAAATTACAACTGTCCGTTTTCGATTTGCACAACAATTTCTTCGATCCATCGGTCTGTACCGTCCGGATCATATTCGTATTTCAAATTGGTGCTGAACAGGCGAGCGACTCCTTGCCAGAAAAAAGCGGTTACTTTTCCCTTAAAATGTTTTACCAGTTCATAAGATGTATGAGAAGTTTCTCTGTCCACAAGTTTGATCAAAATACGTCCTTGCGAATAGGTCATATCTCGAATATCGTCTTCAAACTCTTTTTTCAGCTCTCGCTCCTTTTCTTTGACATATCTTTTTCGCTGTCGATTGTTGTCCATATTTCGAAGTACAAATTCTGATTCAATAAAGATTTTTTTAATCGTCAGGGAGTACGGATAAGCCTTCTTTACATTGCGCACAAGTCGATAGTAGCGGCGTTTTTCTCTCTTGCTTTTGAATACGCGCCGCGGAAAGATAATGACCGGCTTCATCTCAACAAAGAGTAAAGAATCTCCATTTTCATTGATACGCAACCGCATATAGCCGCCTCCTTCCCGTTGGATTTTTTCCATAATCTCAACAGGAGACATTTGTTGCCCGTAGGCAATGCCGGAGACAGAAAGAATAAAAATTATTGTGGAAAATATATATTTCACGATTCAATAGAATTAGACGTTGCAAATATAACGAAAAGTAGAACAATAAGTTGCAGAATGTCTAAAATTTGTAACCTATATCTTCCTCGAACGTTATTTAATTTTAGATAAAAATGATTAAAAATACGGGTCATTTTCAGAAAAATATATAATTTTGCATTTATGTTCAGAAAGACGTTTTTTATAATCTCGGCACTGGTACTTGTCGGTCTTGTCCAGTCTTGTGATTTTCACACAGCAAAAAAGATCAGGAATCCCAAGGAAAGGTACATCAAAGCTGTAGAATATTACAATGCCGGAAAATACTTACGGACTCAAGTATTGTTAGAAAATACGGTTCTCTCCTTGCGAATGACGAAAGAGGGAGAAGATGCACTTTTCAAATATGCCGACTCCTACTATCACACCAAAGACTACATCCTTGCCGGATATTACTTCAAAAAATATACGGAGGATTTTCCGCAAGGTATACACGCCGAAGAGGCTGCCTTTATGACTGCCCTGTGTTACTACCTGGAATCGCCGAGATATAAACTGGATCAAACATCAACCTTAAAGGCCCTTGATGCCTTTGAATTATTTATCACTAAATATCCCCAAAGCGAAAAAATTGCAGACTGCAATAAATATACAGATCTATTGAGGCATCGCTTGGAGCTGAAAGCCTATAAAAATGCCAAATTGTATTATGATATGGAGTATTACAATGCCGCCACAGTCGCTTTCGCCAATACACTCAAAGATTATCCGGACAGCAAATATCGAGAAGAAACCTTTTACTATATTTTGCTTTCAAATTACAAATATGCAAAGCACAGTATCACCTCCAAACAACCGGAAAGATACCGAAAAGCTGCCGTAGCTTTCGAGGACTTTGCAGAAAGATATCCCGAATCTCGATATTTAAAACATGCCAAACAGGTAAATCAACAAATTCAAAAAAATATACAATAAACAAGCTGAGATATTCAAAAACAAGGTATTATGGAATACAAAAACACCAACGCATCCGAAAGCACAATCACTCGTAACATACCGGATTTAGAAAAACAAACCGGCAATATTTACGAAGCTCTCGTCATTATCGGCAAAAGAGCCAACCAAATACAAAATGAAATCAAAGATGAACTGAGTCAAAAATTGGAAGAATTTGCTTCTTATACGGATAATTTGGAAGAAATCTTTGAAAATCGCGAACAAATCGAAATCTCAAAATTCTACGAGCGCCTCCCCAAACCGGTACTCATAGCCACTCAAGAATATTTGGAAGGCAGACTGGAATGTAAAAAAACGGAGAAGGAAGAACAAGCTAACAAAACTGACTTACCCAAAGAAAATCCCACAACCGAGCAAAAATAAATGCAAGGCAAAAAGATCATTCTCGGTGTAACCGGCGGAATTGCAGCCTATAAAACAGCCTACTTGGTAAGATTACTCATAAAACAAGGGGCTGAGGTGCAAGTATTAATGACGGAATTTGCAGAAAAATTCATCACGCCGCTTACTCTTGCCACACTCTCCAAACGCCCGGTATTAAAACTGTTCTACAATCCCGAAAACGGAGATTGGAACAGTCATGTCGATTTGGGACTCTGGGCAGATGCGATGATAATTGCTCCTGCCACGGCAAATACCCTGAGCAAAGCTGCAAACGGAATTGCCGACAACTTGCTTATAACTACCTATTTATCTGCAAGGTGCCCGGTATTCTGGGCACCTGCAATGGATTATGACATGATGCTGCATCCGGCGGTAAAAGCAAATATAAACAAATTGCAAGCCTACGGCAACCACATCATTGAAGCTGAAGTGGGAGAACTTGCCAGCGGATTGACCGGAAAAGGAAGAATGGCAGAACCGGAACACATTATTGCTTCTTTGCAGCATTTTTGGTCAAAAGAACAAACTTTAAAAGGTTGCTCTGTATTGGTTACAGCCGGTCCCACCCGGGAAGCAATAGACCCCGTCCGTTTTATCGGGAACCATTCCTCCGGCAAGATGGGCTATGCACTCGCCGAAGTTTGTGCCGAACGAGGTGCTGAAGTATTCCTCGTTTCAGGTCCCAGTTCTTTGCAAGTGCAACACCCTTCCATAAAAAAAACTACGGTTGAAAGTGCCGAGGAAATGTTCGAAGTCGCAAAGAAATACTACCCTCAGGCAAATTCCGCTATTTTCGCGGCTGCAGTTGCCGATTATACTCCGAAAACAAAATCTTGCCAAAAACTAAAGAAATCTTCCGAAAATCTTCAGTTAGAATTAAAAAAGACAAAAGATATTGCCCTGGAATTAGGAAAAATGAAAACCGGGCATCAGATACATATCGGTTTTGCTCTCGAAACAGAGAATGAAGAAGAAAATGCTCATAAGAAACTGATTAAAAAGAACTTAGATGCTATTGTCTTAAACTCTTTACAAGATGAAGGAGCCGGATTCGGGTATGATACCAACAAAATAAAAATTATTGATAAAGACAATAATATACAAGAATTCGAGTTAAAGTCAAAGAGAGAAGCGGCTGAAGACATTGTGGATCATTTAATCAAAAAGTTGGGAACAAACTCCTCAAAAACTTAGAATTTGATTGCTGTATGAGCCTTATCTGTCGCAGAAAATCAAAATAAATATGCTATATTTTAGAAAAAAAACGATGAAGTTTTTGTCCCGTACATTCCTCATTCTCTTGTTGCTCACTCCAATCATCCGGATTGAGGCACAAGAGTTGAAATGTCGAATAAATATAAACCGAAGTCAAATACAGGGCACTAACGAAGAATTATTTCGCTCCATGAATCGTGATTTGTATGAATTTATGAATAACAGAAAATGGACGCGCCATGTTTATACAAACAACGAACGAATCGAATGTCAAATTCAAATTAATTTGTCGGAATACAACGGTATCGATAAATTCAAAGGCAATATATCCGTACAATCCACCCGCCCGATTTACAATACCAACTACAAATCCACACTTTTGAACTTTAAAGAAAGTGCTGATTTTGAATTTACCTACACTGAAGGGCAAGCGATGGAGTTTAATGAAAATACGCATATTTCAAATCTAACTTCCGTTTTGGCATTCTACGCTTATGTAATCATAGGTATTGATTATGATTCATTCGGGATGTTGAGCGGGACGGAATATTTTCAAAAAGCAAAACAAATTTTGGATAATGCCCAATCGGATCCCGACCCGAATTGGAGAGCTTTTGGCACACGCAATCAGCAAAATCGCTATTACTTGATAGAAGCCTTAAACTCGGAACGCAATGCTCCCATGCGCCGTTTTTACTACAAATACCATAGACTGGGATTGGATAAAATGGAAGACAATGCCGAGCAGGCGCGTACAGAGATTGAAAATTCTTTGAAATATTTGCAAACCACTTTCAAACAAGACAGAGAATCTTATTTCTTGCGTATTACACTGGTAGCCAAGGATAATGAGTTTGTAAAAATATTCTCGGAAGCTCCTGTCCCGGAGAAAATGCGGGTGTATAATTTATTAAAATCCATAGACCCGATAAACAAAAATTTTGATAAGCTCAAAGAATCCTCAAGGAATTAAGTCCGAGAGGAATAATTTATGAGGATTGAAAGTTTTCTGCATAAAAGCATAATTGTTCGTACCATTCTTCCCCAAACTTGGCAATCAGCGGCTCCTTCAAAAAACGATAAACGGGAATTTTGTTTGCTTTACCGCAAGATACAGCAGCTCCACAAATGTCCCACACCTCATAATTCACGGCGTACATATCTTTAATTTTCATGATTCTCACCGGGTAAAGCCAACAAGAAATCGGCTTTCGGAAGGAAGTTTTCCCTGCCTCCCAAGCCTTTTCGATACCGCAAGACGCAAATCCTTTCTCGTCAAATATAGCATAAGCACATTCCTTTCCTCCTACAAGCGTAGTTACTGTATCATATTCATTATCAATATAATACAAACCATCCTGAGAAATTGCCTGCCTTCCCTCCGGGCGAAGAAACGGAGCTATTTCCTGATACTCCTTGTCGAGAATTTCAATTTCGTTCTCTGCAAGCGGAGCGCCGGCATCCCCTTCTACACAGCAAATGCCTTTACATGCGGAGAGATTACACATAAAATATTTATCCACAATATCTTCCGATATTAAGGTATTGTCTATTTGTATCATATCGTCAGTTAATCTTGCAAGAGTTTTGCGGTCTTTACCAAATCGATAAATTCATTTCTATATCCTTCCGGATCTTTCCCCTTTGCCTCCTTTGCCATATTGATAACCATATCATAAGTTGCCTTACCCTTGAATTTGGAATCACGCAGCAACATTCCAAATGCGGCTACGGCAGCAGAAAATTTATAGTTATCGTTTGTTTTTTGAAAGGTGGTTTTGCAGTTTTTCTTCACGGGATATGCCACTTTTATACTTTTACTGCTTTGCGGTGGTTTATATCGAAATTTTATGGTCATTAATTCATTGGAATTTTTTGCCCAATTATTTGCTTTGGGAGCTTGTTGATATTTTAAAGGATCAATATCGCCCACTTTTTCATCGGATCCGACGGGTATGATTTCATACAAAGCCGTTACATTGTGCCCGGCTCCAAGTTCTCCGGCATCTTTTTTATCATCATTGAAATCTTTAGCTTCCAATTTTCGATTTTCATAACCGATTAATCTATAATATTTTACGTAATTGGGATTAAATTCTATTTGGATTTTCACATCTTTGGCAATAGTAAATAAATTGGCTCTCATTTCTTTAACAAAAACTTTTTCTGCCTCCTTGATGTTATCGATATAAAAATAATTTCCGTTTCCGACATTGCTTATATGTTCCATATCCGCATCGTTGTAGTTGCCCATTCCGAATCCGAGTATAGTCAAAAATATACCCTTATCTCTCTCATTTTCAATAAGTTCAGTTAATGCACTGCGAGAGGTTTGTCCTACATTAAAATCACCGTCAGTGGCTAAAATAATCCGGTTATTTCCGCCTTTGATGAAGGCTTTTTGAGCTGTTTTATAAGCCAATTGAATCCCCGCTCCGCCGGCAGTGGTGCCTCCGGCTTCAAGTTTATCTAAGGCTGCTAAAATCGTTTCTTTTTCGGAGGCGGCAGTCGGAGGCAATACGAGTCCTGCGGCACCGGCATAAACGACCAAACTTATTTTGTCTTTCTCGGAAAGTTCATTCAACAATAATTTGAATGATTTCTTGAGCAAAGGCAATTTGTTCTCGTCATTCATCGAGCCGGAAACATCCAACAAAAAGACCAAATTAGAAGGTTTTATGTGTTGGTAATCGATTTTCTTTCCTTGTATCCCGATATGCACCATATCATGTTTTTTATTCCACGGACATGTCGAAACTTGTACTTGAAACGAAAACGGGTGTTTTCCCTTCGGGTTGGTGTAGTCGTAAGAAAAATAGTTTATCATCTCTTCGATGCGTACGGCTCCTTTATCGGGCATCCGGTTGTTGCGTAAGAAACGCCGAACATTGGCATAGGAGGCTTTGTCCACGTCTATCGAAAAGGTGGAAAGCGGAAATTTGCTTGCTTCTCGAAATTCATTTTCGGTCAAGGCATCGTAATTTTCGGTATTGAAGGCGGGAGATACTCCCTCATCATATTTTAGGTCAACACCTGAGAGTTCTTGACATTCATATTCTTCTCGTGCGAGTTCTTTCGACAATTCTCGATGCTTTGAAAGTTGTGTCGCCGGTTTTCCCTCTTGCACAATTTGCTCATCTCGGGAAGAGTCTTCGGAGGTTGTATTCTCTGTGGTACCACAAGCACAGAAAAGTATGACAAAAAAGAAGAGGAATATTATACGAACTTTATAATTCATAACCATTTGTTTTTAGGGTTTGGCTCCATTGGATTGCATATCTTTGATGATGTAACAGGCTTCTTCGATATACATGTCCTTCTTCATTTGTTTGAACCAAGAATCTTTACGTGCTTTTTGTAAAGTATCTGCGGCAGCTCTTTGTGCATCTTCTTGGGGCAAAGAAAAAGAAAGCGAATTGGGATTTTTGGTAATCTCGTTATATTTTTTGCTTTCCTCTTTTTTTGCTTTTTGTTCTTTTCGATACTTCTTTAAATTCAAGGAGACCAAGGTCTCTTCTCGTATTTCTTTCAAATAATCCGCATATTTTTGAATCGTGTTGAAAGTCATATTTTTGCTTACTCTTTCGCTGCTGAGTTGTTTCAACTTCTCGAGATTAAACCTCTGATCACCAAGTTTATATTTCGTTTTCATAATTTCATCCCAAGGCATGCGGTGGGGTAAATCTTTTTCTCCGACATCCATTTTGGCATAAGCATCGGGCAAAACAATATCGGAACTTACGCCTCTGAGTTGTGTTGCTCCTCCGTTGATGCGATAAAATTTTTGAAAGGTAATCTTTAAATCGCCCAAGGGTTTCAAGTCGGTTTTTACCATTTGGTCAAAAGGCAAGAATTGTTGTACAGAGCCTTTTCCGTGCGTGTGTATGCTGCCTACGATTACGCCTCGTTTTAAATCCTGAATGGCTGCTGCCGTAATTTCCGAAGCCGAAGCACTGAATTCATTGACAAGAACGACCAAATCACCGTCATAGGTTACTTTATTATCGGTATCTTTGAAAACTTTTGAATAGTTGGAATAGCGTGAACGTACTTGCACAACGGGAGCGCTTTTGACAAACAAGCCGACAATTTTAATGGCATCATCCAAGGAGCCTCCTCCGTTATTACGCAAGTCAAGAATCAATCCGTCAATGTTCTCTTTTTCTAATTTCAGAATCTCTTTTTTTACGTCCACGGAAGAGCTTCTTCCGGTCTTTCTGTTTTTGAAATCGACATAAAATTGAGGCAAATAAATGTATCCGACTCTTAGGTTTTTGAGAGAATCTTCCAGTACGGCGGATTTGGCAAAGGTTTCTTCCAGTACAATTACATCTCGAATAATGGGAATGACTTGTATGCTTCCATCTGTTTTTTTTACGGTAAGTCTCACTTCCGTGCCTTTTTTTCCGCGAATGAATTTAATGGCTTCGTCCAAGCGCATATCTACAACATTGACCGGTTCCTTTGCCCCCTGCCCTACTTTCAGTATAAGGTCGCCGGCTTTTAGGTCTCCTTGTTTCCAACAGGGACTTCCGGGTACGATGCGTTCTACTTTTATGTAGGCATTGGCTTGACTTAATGTGGCACCGATTCCTTCAAATTTCCCACTCATACTCATATCAAAATCCGCTTTGTTTTTGGGAGGAAAATACGAAGTATAGGGATCGCATGCGCCGGTAATGGAATTAAAATACATATGCAGCACATCTTTTCGATTAGCACGGTTCAACCTGTGATACCAATCGTCATAAGTCTTTTTTACTTCCTTGCGAGATTCTGCTTCCAATTGTTTATCAGTCTTGTATTCAAAAGCAGTATCTTTACGAGCTTCGGCGTCTTCTCGAACTTGTAATTTGGCTGCATATTTTTCTAAAACAACCAATTTGAAAAATTTTTCCCAATATTTTTTCAGAACTTTTTTGTTCTTTGCAAATGTTCTTTTTTCGGCATCTAATTCAAGGTCTTCATTTTTTGTAAACGACATGGGTCGCTTCAAGGCAGCATCAACGTAAGTATTTACTTCTGAAATGCGTTGCAGATAGAGTTTTTCCGCTATATTGAAAAATGTAAAATCTCCGGCAAGAATATCATCGTCGATTTTGTATTTATAAAGGTTTAGTTGATCAATGTCTTCCTGCGTAAAAAAACGTTTGTTGTAGTCCATGCGTTTGAGAAAAAGATCGTAAACTTTCTCCGAAAAAGTATTATTGAACTGTATGTCAATGTAGTGATACGATTTTATACTTCTCTTAATCAATTCCAACAAAAGCTGCTCCTTCGCCTTGTCCGACTTATGTAGAGAGAAGGAAAATATAAGCACAAGAAGGCTTGAGAGCAAAAGGGAAATGGTGGCTATTTTTTTTATTTTTTGCATTTATAGGTTATTTTAGTCCGAAAATTAGAACGTTAAATATTTTTTTATATTTTGGCGCACTGAATTATCTTTTGTAAAAAGTTAGTTTGAAGGTTCATTTATAGAGACTTTGGTATTTTTTTGAGGTTGAAAGGGAGGACAAAAGAGTGGATTGAAGAAGCAAAAAAAGAACTTTTATAATGAAACAGAGAACAAAAATAGGCAAAAAAAATGACAAAAAATGATTTTCGGATTGTTTTTATGGGCACCCCTGAATTTGCACAAACAAGTTTGGACTTTCTTTTGGAAGAGGGGTATGCAATCAAGGCCGTAATTACGGCTCCCGACAAGCCCGCCGGACGCGGCAAAAAAAAGAAAGAATCTGCAGTGAAAAAATTTGCCGCAGCAAAAGAATTGCCCGTTTGGCAACCCGTCAATTTGAAATCTCAGACTTTTCTTGATGAATTAAAAGCAATACGACCGGATCTAATTGTCGTTGTTGCCTTTCGTATGCTTCCGGAAGAGGTTTGGCGTATCCCGACCTGCGGTACGATCAATTTGCATGCTTCTTTATTGCCTCAATATCGAGGAGCAGCCCCGATAAATCATGCCATTATAAATGGAGAAACTTCTACCGGAATCACCACCTTTTTTATTGAAAAACAAATTGATACCGGAAATATCATCCTGCAAAAAGAAGTTCCGATACACAACAACGAAAATGCCGGCGATGTACACGATAAACTAATGAACGAAGGCGCTGTTCTACTAAAAGAGACCATTGATCTTATTATCAAAAAATCGTTTAAACCGCTGATTCAAAAAGACTTATACACGGCTGACGGAATCTTAAAAACAGCTCCCAAAATCTTCAAGCAAGATTGTATCATCAATTTTGAACAAAAAAGCAAAAAAGTCTATGATTTTATCCGCGGACTAAGCCCCTACCCGGGCGCATATACATTTCTCACTGACGACAACGGAAAGCAGACTTTATTCAAGATATTCTCCTGCACCATCATTGACGGAGAACCGACCAAACCTTTAAAAACAATAAATTCCGACAACAAAAATTATATCCGCATTTATTGCAAAGAAGGAGGGCTGGAACTAAACGAAGTGCAAATTGAAGGAAAAAAGAGAATGAGCGTGAAAGAATTTCTAAACGGATTCGACATTTACAAATATACAATTACCTGATAATAAGACTCTTACGAAGTATTGAAAAGCAAAAGACAAAATCAAAAAAACAAATACAATGGGACTATTTTCAAAAGAAAATATTGAGAAACTTATCGAAGAAATTATCTCTAACGGAGCCGGATGGATCGCCGGCATTGTCTCCATCGATTTATTGGACCTCTTTTTTATACAAAAAAGTTGGAAAAATGCCTGGGGCATATTTTCAAAAAAAACGGTTGTTGATGCACAAACATACAGTTTTTTGGAATGGGCAACCACAGCCCTCATCGGATTTATCGTAATGCTTTTGGTCAATAGAATCGTTCGCAATAAATTTCTTGCAAAAATTCTAAAGAAAAATAAAACAGAACCCGATGAACCCGGCGATCTTCTCGCTTGATTAATTCCAAACGAAATACAGAGCAACAAATATATCCAAACCCGATATTCCCCCTCAAAAGAAATTACATATACATTTTCCTCCTCTTTTCACAAACAAATAATTGATACAAGATGCAACCCATTTTTTTGATTATCGTTATTCTACTGATTGCTCTCGCCATATTGGACTTAGTCGTAGGAGTCAGTAATGATGCCGTAAACTTTTTAGTTTCTGCAATCGGATCGAAAGTCGCTCCGTTTCGTGTCATCATGATTATTGCGGGAGTCGGCATATTATTCGGCGCCACCTTCTCCAACGGAATGATGGATATTGCCCGCAAAGGTATTTTTCAGCCCCAGCTGTTCAGTTTCAGGGACATTATGTTTATCTTTCTTGCCGTAATGCTTACTGACATTGTACTGCTGGATTTATTCAACACCATCGGGCTTCCTACCTCTACCACAGTTTCCGTAGTTTTTGAATTATTGGGCTCCGCAGTAGCCATGGCTGTTTGGATAAAACTTCACGACCATACGTGCCAAGTTTCTCAATACATCAACAGTGCTTCTGCGCTTCGAATTATCGGAGGCATTTTCCTGTCTGTAGCCATAGCCTTCACCTTAGGGAGTATTGTGCAATATTTATCCCGCCTTCTATTCTCCTTCAATTACCGAAAAACATATAAAAAATTTGGAGCCGTTTGGGGAGGAATTGCACTTACCGCCATCACTTACTTCATATTAATAAAAGGGCTCAAAGGAACCGGATTTGCCGGCAAAGGAACTCCAATATATACTTACGTTCAGGAACATACTTGGCAAATCTTGCTTTACGCCTTGGGCACATGTACACTTTTGATGTTTCTCTTTCAATTTGTCTGGAAAATCAATATCTTCAAAATCACCGTTTTGGTCGGCACCTTTGCTTTGGCACTGGCTTTTGCCGGTAATGATTTGGTGAATTTTATAGGCGTTCCTCTTGCCGGATTGGCTTCTTACAACGATTGGGTTTCAGCCGGAACACCGGAACAAAACAGCTACCTGATGGAATCATTGGCAGGCAAAGTATCCACCCCGGAATATTTGCTGCTTATTGCCGGAATTATTATGTTTATCACCCTATGGTTTTCTAAAAAAGCACGTTCCGTAACCAAAACAGAATTAAACCTGAGTCGTCAAGACGAAGGCTACGAACGCTTTCCCTCCAATGCCGTAGCACGCGCCTTGGTTCGCGTTTCCATATCTGCCTCCAAAGGCGTTTCCTTTTTGCTGCCCAAATCTTTCAAAAAATTTCAAGAAAAACGCTTCAATACCTCCGAGATGCTCATCGACAAGGAAAACGGACAAACCTTTGATCTGATTCGAGCTACGGTAAACCTAATGGTATCCGGGATTTTGATTTCCGTAGGAACCTCGGAAGGCTTACCCCTTTCTACCACCTATGTTACATTTATGGTATCCATGGGAAGCTCTTTGGCAGACAATGCTTGGGGCAGAGAAAGTGCCGTATATCGTGTAGCCGGAGTACTCTCCGTAATTGGAGGCTGGTTAATTACCGCCCTTGTCGCCTTTACGATATCCTTTACCTTTGTGTTCATAATGAACCTGGGCGGATACTACGCAATCCCCATACTAATTCTTTTGATCGTATTCTTCATTTATCGCTCCCAAATTTCACACAAAAAACGTATGGAAAAAGAGAAGGTAAAAGAAGCAACAATCAAAGCCAAAGTAAGCGATATTCAATCGGAAAATGTTGAAGAGATAAAGAAAACCCTGGAGATTTTGATAAAAATTTACGATAATTTATTCAAGTATTTCCGAAAAGAAAAACGCAGTAAATTGAAAAAGATGCGCAAACTGACCAATGAATTATCCAAAGACTCCAAGGAATTAAAACTCAGCTTGCGTACCTCCATCAACGACTTACACGGCGACATTATAAAATCCGCCCCGGCTTACGTGCAAAGCATTGACCTCATCCGAGACATTGCCAACTCTCTGCGCTTTGTCGTTGATCCCGTTTTTAAACATATTGACAATAATCACAAACCATTCATCGACATTCAATTTGAAGAACTGGACAACGTAACCGACCGAATAAAAAAACTCGTCAAGACCATTGAAGACATCATGGAACAAAAAGACTTCGATGATTTGAGCGGATTATCTGCCCAACAAAACGAATTGATTGAAATATTGGATGAATTCAAAATCAATCAAATCAAACGCATCAAAGACAACCTGTTAGGTACACGAAACAGTGTATTGTATCTCAATATTCTTCAAGAAACACGCTCGACAGTACTTTCAGTTGTCAGCCTGTTAAAAGCCCATATCGCTTTCTGCGACTACGAAAATACCCATAGCGGAACTCTAAAAAGATAGCAAATACTTGAAAATACGATCTCAAAAAATATTTCATATTCAAAGTTGTAACTAATTTTGATGCAACCATTTCAGGAAAAAATCAGTCATATAGAAACGGCATACTTTTTGTTGCATAAAAAACAACTAAAATCAAAACAAAATGAAAACAACAAGAACAACTGTTTTAATCGGATTATTATTACTGTTTCATTACACCGCCAAAGCACAATGGGGCGATCCGGACGGTGGCACACTCAACAGCAACAAAGCTGATGAAATTGTCTGGGAAACGATGCAAATGAACATGGGCGAAGTAAAACACCAACAACCCAAAACCGCCATTTTTAAATTTACCAACAAAGGCGGCAAACCGGTTATCATCACTGCCGCCAAAGGCTCCTGCGGATGTACAAAAATTGATTATTCAAAAAAACCGGTATTACCCGGAAAATCTTCCGATGTAAAAGTCGTATTTGATGCCGAAGATTTGGGCGTATTCAACAAAACCGTTACCCTGACCATGAATATTGAAAAAAGCACCCAAATCCTCAAACTCAAAGGCGTAGTGGTAAAATAAACCCAACGATTTCTTCATCAACCGATCTTTATTGAAGAAATATTTTTTTCAAATCAATTATTCCTCTACCTTTGCGTTTCGATTTTTTTAGCGAAATCATAAATACATGTGCGGAATAGTCGGCTTTATAGGTAAAGAAAAAGTTGCTTACGATCTCGTAGCCGGATTGCTCACCCTCCAACACCGAGGACAAGATGCAGCAGGGATTACCACCTTCAAGGATACATTTCGAATAAAAAAGGGACTGGGCTTGGTGAATGACGTGTTCAAAAGCAAGGACATTGCCCACTTGGAAGGCAATGTCGGCATCGGGCACGTACGCTATACCACTCACGGTACCAACAGCTTAGAAAATGCCCAACCCATATCCACCAACTACCCTTTCGGAATTTCAATGGTACATAACGGCAACGTAACCAACTTTGTCAAAATGAACAAGGCATTATATGAGGACTATCACGTAATGCCCACCTCCACCAATGATTTGGAAATCTTGCTTTACACTTTTGCCGCAGAATTGCGTAAAAATGATTTGAAATCCATCACACCGGAACATATTCTGGACGCCGCACAAGTAACTCAACGAAAAGTAGAAGGAGCCTATGCCGTAATGGCAGTCATTGCCAATCACGGACTGCTTGCTTTCCTTGATCCAAACGGTATCAGACCTCTCATCTTGGGAAAAAAAGAAACACCGGCAGGAACAACTTACGGATTAGCTTCTGAAAGCGTAACCTTTGACCATCTTGGTTTTGAGGTTGTGCGGGATTTATTGCCCGGAGAAATTCTTTTTATTGATAAAAACAACCGAGAACACCGCCGGTGCCCGGAAATAAAAAAGCAAAACTTCTGCGTCTTCGAATACATTTATTTCGCTCGTGAGGACTCGGTCTTGCAGGGTAAAAATGTCGCCGGCAGACGAGTGCGTATGGGGCAAGCCATTGCCCGGCAAATTAAAGAAAAGAATCTAAAACCCGATGTCGTAATTGATGTCCCTTCCTCAGGCTATTTTGCCGCCTCGGGTCTTGCCGAAGCCTTAGAAATTCCCTATCACAGAGGCTTGTTCAAGAGCAACTATATCGGCAGAAGTTTCATTGCCTCCGAACAAAGAGAGCGGGAAAACATCGTAAAACAAAAACTGAATCCTTTAAAAAAGGCAATCAAGGGAAAAAGAATTGTAGTGGTAGACGACTCCATCGTACGCGGCACCACCTCCAAACGAATAGTAGGTTTGCTCAAAGAGGCCGGTGCCGAGAAAATCTATTTTGTATCCTCCGCCCCACCGGTTAAACACCCTTGCGTTTACGGCATTGACATGTCCGTCAGAACCGAATTGATTGCAGCCAATTATACACAAAAGGAAATTTGTCGCTACATTGGGGCTGATGAGCTTTTTTATCTGGACGAAACTGATCTTGCCGGCTTATTCCCTCGGATCAATCTGTGCAAAGCCTGTTTTAACGGAGAATATCCTGCAGGAAATCCTGAAGAAATGTTGCAAGAAATTGAAAAAGAACGACAAGATAAAAAAGAAAACAGGACTTTGCAATTTTCGAAATTGTAAGCCGGCTCATTTTTAGCATTGGAAAAGATTCCTTATTTCCAATACACCCCTTCTGCTCCTCTTGAATCAAATCATATTTCATTTTCCCGAATGTATTCATAAACATCTCAAAACAAGAGAGTTATGCAATTCCACAAAACAAACACACCTCAAACAAGTTTAAATTAAGAAGAAGAAACAGCTTGAATCAAAATTATACTTTATCTTTGCCCCATGGCATTTATCCTACACATAGAAACCGGAACCAATATTTGTTCGGTATGTATTGCAAAAGACGGTAAAAAAACAGCTCTCAAAGAAAGCGATACGCCCAACGTCCACTCGCGCGTACTGACTCCTTTTATTCAAGAATTATTTAAGGAAAATCATCTGAATATCAAAGATTTAGATGCAATTGCCATAAGTAAAGGACCGGGTTCCTATACCGGTCTGCGCATTGGCACCTCAACAGCTAAAGGTTTGGCTTACTCCCTGTCTTGTCCGTTAATTTCCGTAGGAACTCTACAAAACATGGCTTATGGAGCAAGATCAAATGCCCGGGATGCAAACACTTTACTTGCTCCGATGATTGATGCCCGAAGAATGGAAGTTTACGTTCAACTATTTGATAACCAAATGAATGAGAAAAGTGAAATAGAAGCCAAAATTATTGACGAAGAATCTTTCAAAGAAATTTTGCAAGAGAAAGAAATCATCTTCTTTGGTTCCGGTGCACAAAAATGCAGCAAAGTCATTCAACATAAAAACGCCATATTTTTGGAAAATCAATATCCCTCATCGGAATACATGATTCCCTTTGCCGAAGAAAAATTTCACAAACAAGAGTTTGAAGACACCGCTTATTTTGAACCTTTTTATCTCAAAGATTTTATCGCCACAAAACCCAAAAAGAACGTCTTGGGTTGATACAAAAAACTCCCCGCTCCCATAAAGAAATGACTGATATTATACAATTGTTACCCGATTCGGTAGCGAATCAAATTGCCGCAGGAGAAGTTATTCAGCGTCCTGCATCAGTAGTTAAAGAGCTGATAGAAAATGCAATAGATGCAGAGGCTGACGAAATCATCTTGCATATAAAAGATGCCGGAAGAACCTTGGTACAAGTCATTGACAACGGAAAGGGAATGTCAGAAACTGATGCTCGAATGGCTTTTGAAAGGCATGCCACTTCCAAGATTCGTGCCGCAAAAGATTTATTCAGCATCCATACCATGGGTTTTCGCGGAGAAGCCTTAGCCTCAATTGCCGCCGTTGCCGATGTTGAATTAAGAACCAAAACCTCAACAAGTGAATTAGGCACCTGCATTCATATCAAAGGTTCCATACTCAAAAAACAAGAAACCATATCCTGCCGAACCGGATCTACTTTTTCCGTCAAAAACTTATTTTTCAATATTCCCGCACGCCGCAAATTCTTGAAAACGGATGCCACCGAATTTAAACACATCCTTTCCGAATTTAAAAAAACAGCTCTTGCCCATCCGGAAATCGCCATGCAATTGTATCACAACAAACAATTGATACATCGATTGGAAAAATCGGATCTGTTGTACCGTATTGCTGCATTGTTCGGACGTACGATGAAAGAACGACTCCTGCCCGTTGAAAGTCAAACTGATCTTTTGCATATCCGAGGATATACCGGGAAAGCCGAAACCGCCAAGAAACGTAACCAAGAGCAGTATTTCTTTGTAAATAAGCGATTTATGAAGCATCCTTATTTTCATAAAGCCCTTTTGTTGGCGTATGAAGAAATCTTAAAACCGGATGCACAGCCGTCATATTTTCTCTTCTTTGATATTAATCCGGAAAATATAGACATCAATATTCATCCGGCAAAAACCGAAATTAACTTTGAGAATGCTTCGGATATTTTCAAAATGCTCCGTGCTACAGTTCGAGCATCCTTGGGAAAATTCAGTGAGGTACCTTCCATAGATTTTGACAGGGAGGGCTATACCCCACTCCCCTCATGCCACTCCAACACAGAAATCAAAGCTCCTTCAATCAGCAATAATCCTTCATACAACCCTTTTAATCAGACGGATACAAAAACCACATCTCCCAAGAACTTGCCCAAGTACCGAAAAGAGTTTCTTTCAGAAAATTGGGAAGATTTGTACCAAGGATTTGAGTCTGAAATAAACCGAACAGACGCGCAACCACAGCCTTTGATTACTGCCGATGCGTTTGGCAAAAAAATGTTTCAATACAAAACCTCATACATTGTTACTCCGGTAAAATCCGGCGTAATGTTTCTCCATATTGTACGTGCTCGTGAACGCATATTTTATCAAATGCTGTTGAAACAGACCCAAGAACCTGTGGTGCAAAAATTATTATATCCTATTGATATTCAGCTGAATAAACCGGAGGTTGAACTCATAACACCAAAGCTTGATGCAATAAAGAAGATCGGGTTTGATTTGTGCTTTTCTGAGGAGGAGTTGCTTACAGTTTCAGGTGTTCCGGCTTTTTTAACGGAAGTCAGCCCCAAAATGCTTATAGAAGCTTTGATTGAAAGAATGCGAGACGAAAGCGAACCGGAAGAGGAAGATATGCGCTCTTATGTCGCCGGTATATTTGCCCAAAAAGCCTCTTTGGGATACAATAAAACATTACTTCCGGAAGAGATGCAATACATTGTTAATGAGCTGTTTGCCTTAGAAAATCCGGAAATATCACCGAGCAAGAAACCCATTATTCATATCTTAAAAGATGAAGATATTACACAAAATTTTAAATAACCACAAAACCGGGAAATCATAAATTTCAAGCAAGTTTCTCTTTGTTTGAATAAAAATTACTACCTTGCCCGCTTGAAAAAATACGAACTACATGGCGAAAATACTGGTTATTGATGACGAAAAAGCAATTCGTGACTCCCTAAAAGATATTCTGGAGTACGAAGGACATCAAGTTACTCCGGCCGAAAATGGAATCAAAGCCTTAGAAATATTAGAAAAAGAAAACTTTCAAGTAACTTTTTGCGACATCAAAATGCCTCAAATGGACGGTATTGAACTCCTTGAGAAAGCCTCAGAAAAAGACGTGCAAACCGCCTTTGTGATGATCTCCGGACATGCAGACATTGACATTGCCGTGGAGACCATCAAAAAAGGAGCTTTTGACTTTATCCAAAAACCTTTGGACTTGAACAGAACACTCCTTACTTTAAAAAATGCTCTGGAGAAAGGCGCCCGACCCCAAGAAACAAAAAAACTGAAACGCAGAGTCAGCAGAAAATACAAAATGATCGGTACCTCAGAATGTATAAAACAAGTACATGAGATGATCGATAAAGTTGCTCTGACGGATGCAAGAGTCTTGATTACCGGAGATAACGGTACAGGAAAAGAACTGGTAGCCCATCGTATTTACGAGAAAAGTAACCGAAAAAACAAGCCTTTTGTCGAAGTAAACTGTGCGGCGATTCCCTCAGAACTCATTGATAGTGAACTCTTTGGACATGAGAAAGGATCATTTACTTCTGCGGATAAGCAACGAATCGGAAAGTTTGAGCAAGCGAACGGAGGCACTCTCTTTCTTGACGAAATCGGCGACATGAGTCTTGCCGCTCAAGCAAAAGTATTGCGAGCTTTGCAGGAAAATACCATTACCCGCGTGGGAAGCGATAAAAGTATCAAAGTCGATGTGCGTATCATTGCAGCCACAAATAAAAACCTGCAAAACGAAATCTTGGAAAAAAGGTTTCGCGAGGATCTCTACCATCGCTTGAGCATCATTCTCATTCACGTCCCCTCTCTCAATGACCGTCCGGAGGACATTCCTCTTTTGGTCAAATATTTTTTGAAAGAAATCAGCCAAGAACACGCGAAAACGCAACAAAAAATAACGCCCGAAGCCCTGCTCGCATTGCAAGAAAAGGAATGGCACGGCAATATACGCGAATTGCGTAATGTGGTGGAACGCATGGTTATTCTTTGCGGCGAAGAAATCACGGAAGAAGATGTAAACTCATACGTTAATTTTTATTGAAAATGTAAACAATTAAAATTGAAACATTTTTTCAAAGTCTTGCTGTCTGCCTTGTTCACCGATTTGTATTGACAGCAAATATTTTTTTACTTTATTGCTCGGATCTCATCCTCGGAAAGCCCCGTTTCTTTGCTTATCTCTTCTATCGGTTCCTTGTATTTTAACAGGGTCTTAGCCAGTTTCTCTTGGGCTTCTCTCTCCTTTTGTTTTGCTTCTTGTTCCCTTTCTTTGGCTTCCTTTAACTTTGCCTCATATTCAAATTCAACATCGGTTCGAGCAGTTATTATTTCTGACTGATGAATGCGTTGATTTTTTACAAAAATATCATACGCCGTTTTTTCTTCGGGAGATAAATTATCGATGCGTAAAATTTCTTTTGCCTTTTCTAAGCCCTTGGCTTTAAAACTGTCCTTAATTTCATTATTTTTCAAGAAATAAATCCATTCGTCTAAGGAGTTTGCCGCATTGTCATCAAAGGTGTTTACCTTTATTATGTAGTATTGCGTAAACAAATCTTTGACCTCTTTGGCTTTGTATATGCGCTTTTGCTTTTCGGATAATTCCAAGGTGTCATGGAAATGCAAGCCTTTGAAATTGCCGTCACTGATATAAACGTAATCTTTGCCGACTCCTAAGGGGAAATATACAATATTGACGGAATAAATCTTTGTTAATTTCCCGTACGCATCGCCTGTATCAAGACGTTCGGAAATAAGTTTGGCTTGTCCGTAGAGCATTCGGTGGTAATAATCGTCCTCCCGTTCGTTTTGTACTTCTATGAGCATCAAATCACCATTGCTGTCCTTTACCAAAACATCCACTCGGTTGAATTTGTCGGATTCGTCCTCTTTATTGCTTTCGCTTTCCAATATTTCTTGAATAGTAACATCGAACATCAGCAATTCGGACAAAAAACCTTCGAGGATATCAAAGTTGGCTTTGTTGCGAAGCATGCGTTTGATTGCCCAGTCGAATTTAATGTGTTTTCCTGCCATGATTCCTCCTTTTTTCCTGACAAAGATAGCCGTTTTTTTTGAAGAACAGGTATTTTCCGTTTTTTTGAAGACGAGAGACAACAAAAAAAGGGCTGTTCGCCCTTTTTTATCGTTTTTTTACATTTCCTTCTTTTTAATCACAAGTCGTATTATAACTTGCTGTATCATCTTTATACCAAAGACTTGGAATGTTTGCTTTTTGCTCAGCATTTACTTTAATACAAGTTAGGTTTGGGTTATTTGCACAATCTAAATCTCTTAATTTCGTATTATTGCTTACATCTAAACTTGTCAATTCATTTTCAAAACATCTTAACATTTCTAACTTCGTATTATTGCTTACATCTAAATTGGTTAATGGGTTTTTACCACAAAATAACCGTCTCAACTTCGTATTCTCGCTTACATCTAAATTGGGCAATTGGTTGCTAACACAACTTAAATCCTGTAAACTCGTATTCTTACTTACATCTAGATTGGTTAATTCGTTATCAAAACAAAATAAATCTGTTACCTTACCATAAATTGCAATGGTCTCTGCTGTTTTGGTGTAGGTTACACTATTATCAGTATCAAAAACTGTAACTTTCTCGTTAGTATCTTTTTTTCCATTAGCATTTAGGTCTATCCATATATCTTCTTTATCTTCATCATTAGCATTTACTCTCAATTTTATTTCATTTTTAGTAGTGGTAAGTTCTATATAAGGTTGCGTTATGGTTACTTCACAAGTTTTACCGTTAAAACGCCCGTCTTTGGTATCCGCCGAAATGGTTACTTTTCCGTGTTTTTGAGCTGTCAGCACTCCGTTTTTATCTACGGTAGCAATGCTAGAGTCAAGGCTTGTCCACACCACTTCTTCATCAGAAGTTAAAGGAACTATATTTAATTCCGGTGCTAAATCTAATATTTGACCTACAACTACTTGATAATTAGAATTTTTAAAACCTAATGATGTTATTGGTTTTTTAGGATTTACCTTTACATTACAAACTGCTGTTTTGTTACCGTCTTGGGAAGTTACTTTAATTTTAGCGTTTCCTTGTTTTTTACAAGTTACCAATCCGTCTTGATCCACTGTGGCGGCATCTTCATTATCACTTGTCCAAGTCAGGTTTTGGTTGGTTGCATTTTCGGGATTCACCGTTGCTACCAATAAAAAGGTTTCGCCTGCCTTTTTTTCAAGGTTTTGCTCGTTTAGGCTTATGCTTGTTACAGCTACTGTTGCTTTTGCCGGCTCGTCTTTCTTACAAGAGGCGACAAAATACATACTCATCAAGAGTATTCCGAAAATTTTCAGTGTATTTTTCATACGTTTAAATTTTATACCGGCAGTTATCGGCTTGTAACTTTCGGCGGTTGATACAATTTTAGTTTATTTATGTTGCGGTTAGCCGTTACCGTTTGTTTATACTTATACATCGGTTCAGGGCGCAAAGATAGGTATTTTTTTTATTAAAGGGTACAAAATCAATAAAAGCAAGGGGTTTACGGATTTTTCCGGATTTGCATTTTGTTTATCAGGGGCTTGCTGTATATTTCGTAAAATATATTTTGCAAAAATCGGGGCGATTCTTGGGGAAACAAATCGGCAAATTGTCGGCTTTGGTTCTGAAATTTTTCTTCCTCTTGTTTGGTGTATTTTCCGGCTTGCAGCCACTTGGCGGTTCGAGTGATTTGGTCAAAAGCCATGTAGTTATTTTTAGACAACTCATAATTACCGTGTATCCGGCGGTCAATTTCTTTCGCCAAAGAGTTGATGAACTCCACTTTGTTTTTACATTCTTTAAATTTCTGATAATCAATGGTTTGTCCAAATGTCAAACAGACTCTTCCTTTAAAACTGTACAAACCTTTGCCCATATCGTTTAAATCATCTTTCGGGGTCTTTTGGTAAGGTCTGCCGGAGAGTTTGGCGTAAGTCGCCGCCAGTTTTGATTCGATAGCCGGTTCATATTCATACGACACACTGACGGGGAGAATATGTAGTTTTTCAAAATTTTGGATATGATCCGGGGTTCCGCTCATATTGAGCATTTTTAAAAGCGCCGGATCGGTTAAATCATTGCCGTCTTTGGTTCGTCCTTGACGTTGCGCTATCCATACGGACGTTTTTCTCTCGGCAATCGTATGACGGATATACGCGGATACCACGGAGAGACTGTTCCACAACTCTCTGCCTTCCACATCTCGTTTGATAACAAAGGTTTTGTTCAAACGGACAATTCTTTCTATCCACCTGTATATCAGCAGATTATTCCCAATTCCAATTTCGGAGGTTTGAAGATTATTGCGAAAGAGCACCTCGTTGAGCAAAGCAGAATCCAGAATAATATCACGATGATTGGATATAAAAAGATAGGCTTTGTCTTTTTCCAAATTTTCTATTCCTTTGACTTGAAAGTCCGTAATGGTTTGATCAATCAATCGATTGACGTATTGCGTAATACATTGAGACTGAAAGTCAAAAATGGTATTTATTTTTCGTATGCGGACGAACAGTTTTTCAATCTCTTCGTCCGTATATATTTTTTGAAGTACATATCGAAATTCCGGATCTCGGGTTAAATCCGAAAGCACAGGTCTTACTTCCGGATCTCTGTAAGAGCGAATCGCATCAAATTTTGAATTCATGTATCGGAAATTTTCTTGCTGCCTAAGTTTCTCTTTTTTCGATCATCCTCAGCACAACAAAAGCATTCATATATTTTCTTTTATGAGGCAGAGGTATAACCGACCAAAACGGCAATGCAGCCGGTAATTTTCTTCTTGCGAGATTTTCCGGATCGAGGCACTTCTACGGAAATAATCAGGTTCTGATTTTTGTCGGAAATAAAGTCGTAACTTTCCATTTTGGTTACATTACTGTCATAAAGCAGTTGCCTTTGAAAGGTTTTTATTTTGAAGTTGAGTTTAGGCATATTTGCAGCTCCGATGACGACTACTCTGTACTTTCGTCCTTTAAAAAAGGATTTGTATATGTCGATATTGTCGCCTTCTCGCAAGGGAAAAGCATTAAAACGCCCTTCGGGTCTGTATTGGTTCGTATCCAGATATTGAAATCCTTTGCTTTCCACCAAGTCATAGCATTGAGCAGAGGCGGCAGAGGTTATTACCAAGAATAAAAGAAGTGTTGAAAATAATTTAACGGATTGTTTCATTGGGCAGTTTTTTTTAGGATACGTACTTTTTCCTGATTTGGGTAATGAGGTTACTGAGCCGGTGAAAGTCAACAGTCTCTTGTTCTTCGTCGAAGGTATTGTAAACCTGATAAATGGCATCTAAATCTTTTTTCAAAGGAGAAAGTACTTTGTCGTCTTTCCTCATATTTTCTAAACTTTTGAGCATCAGCTCCAAGGTGAGTTTTTGTGCCAATATGCCTTCGCAAAGATCTTTATTGGAATCATGAAGTGCCTCCGAAAGTTGCAAGGCGATGTACTGAGTTTCAATCCATCCTCCGACCAGTATAATATCCACAAGACGACCGCGATTGTTTTCCTTCAAATAAGCTTCGGTTTTCATAAAAGTTTCGTTGATGATTTTCATCATCGTTTCTTTGTCGGGTCTTGATTTTTGAATTATTTCGAGGTGTCTTTTCTCGATAGGGTTGATAACTCCCAAGTCGTTTGTCATCAGGTCAATCACTTCAAAATAGTCGTATGCCATTTGATTTTGCTCAAAAAAACAGACGTAACTCAAATCGGCTGTATATACACCAATGTTTAGTGCTTTTTTTGCATTTGTATTGTATTTCTCGGAATTTGATACGGAATTCACAAGATATTTGTTGAAGGTAAGAGCAGAATTATCAATCAACATAGCTGCCATGTCCGAGGGAGCCAGAGCAGAAATAATGGATTGCGTATTCGACATAAGCGTATCGGCAGTTTGCTCCGGAAGTGTTTCGGGGCTTTCCTCCTCGTCCGATTGACAAGAAGGGAGCAGCACAAGAGCTGAAAGACAAAGGAAGAAGATTTCTATGTTTTTTTTCATTTTTTAGTTTTTAAAAGGTTTTTTACATATTTTGTTCGTATCTTTCGGGGTCTATCTTCGTAGGACAAAATTCTCTCCAAGGTATTTTTTTCGCACTTCGGGATTAGCGGCAAGATCCTCGGCAGTACCGGCTTCCAATATATTGCCTTCAAACAAGAGGTAGGCTCTGTCTGTGATACTGAGGGTTTCGTGAACATTGTGGTCGGTTATCAATACGCCAATGTCTCGTTCTTTGAGTTTGGCAACTACGGTCTGTATGTCTTCCACGGCAATGGGATCTACGCCGGCAAAGGGTTCGTCGAGCAAGATAAAGGAAGGGTCTATGGAGAGGGCTCTGGCAATTTCGGTGCGGCGTCTTTCGCCTCCGGAAAGTTGCACGCCAAGACTTTTTCGAATATGAGTGAGTCCAAATTCTTCCAAAAGGGATTCCGTTTTTTTCTTTTGTTCTTTTTTGGACAATTTGGTCATTTGTAAGATGCTCAAAATATTATTTTCTACGGACATTTTACGGAACACGGAGGCTTCCTGCGGCAAATACCCAATACCCATTTGGGCTCGTTTGTACATGGGCAAGAAGGTTATTTTTTTGTCATCCAAGCAAACGTGTCCGGAATTTGGTTTTATGAAGCCGACAATCATATAAAAGGTAGTGGTTTTCCCGGCTCCGTTGGGACCCAACAGACCTACGATTTCTCCTCGGTTTACTTCCAGAGAAACACCTTTGACAACGGTTCGTTTGCCGTATTTTTTGATCACAGACTGTGTGTGCAATTTCATTTTCTGATTCTGTTTAATGGATAATGAGCCTGACTCGTTCGATCTTCGGGGTGTTTATTTCTATCATCTCAAACGTAAAGTTTTCAGTTTCCAAGACCTCGTCTTGAGCCGGAATTTGCTCGTGAAGTTGCAAAATATATCCTGCCAAGGTTTCATATTCTTCGGATTCCGGCAAATTTAACTTAAATTTTTCATTGATAAAATCAATTTCTGCACGTCCGGAAAGGATATATTCCGTTTCGCTGATTTTTTTACATCCTTTATTTTCTTCATCATGTTCATCTTCGATTTCGCCCAATATTTCCTCGATGATGTCTTCCATGGTAACAATGCCGGAGGTTCCGCCAAATTCATCAACCACCAATGCCACGCTTTTATGTTCCTGCAAAAATTTATTGAGCAACTTGTCTGCCGGCATACTTTCCGGAACTACCGGAACGGTGGTCAATGCGGATTTGATTGTTTTATTTTTTTTGAATATCGATAAAGTATGCACATACCCGAGAATATTATCAATATTATCCTTGTAAATAAATATTTTTGAAAAACCTGATTCTATAAATTTCTTTCGTAAATCATCGAGAGAGGTGTCTATGCTTTCTGCCACAATTTCATTGCGCGGCACAATGCAGGCTCTGATTTTTATTTCTGAAAAATCCAGGGCATTGCGAAACAATTTTACTTCTCCGGCAAATTCTCCGTCTTCTTCCTGTTGGTCTTCATTTTCAGACAAAAAGTGATCCAAGTCTATTTTTCGCAAAGTTTGATTCTTGTGAAATTCTTCGATTTTCCCTTTGGAAAAGAGACGAATAATGAGTTGCGATATTCGCATCGAGAATACTGCCACGGGATAAAATAAGACGTAAAAAATCATCACAACCATTGCAAATCTTTGCAGTAAAAAGTTGGCATTTCTGCGAAAGATGGTTTTGGGTAAAAATTCGGCGGTGAATAGGATCAAAATTGTGGAAAGCACCGTTTGCACTGTAAATACAACCAGCTCATTATCAGAGATATAATTCTGTATGAGCGGAGCTAAAAGTTTAGCAAAAAAGATGCCGTAAATGACCAAGGCAATATTGTTGCCGACCAGCATTGTAGAGATGTACTGTCCGGAGCGTCTGGTAAAAAAATCTATGAGTCCGGAAGAAAATTTCTTTTGCTTTTTATCCAACTCTATTTTCAAGCGATTGGCAGAGATAAAAGCAATCTCCATACCCGAAAAAAAGGCAGAAAAAATAAGAGCCAGAAAGATAACCGCAATATTTAAAGACATTTATTCTTTGACGTTTGATAAGCACAAAAGTAAAAAAATAAAGCAATTCCAAGCAAGTTTAATTATAATTTATATTTTTGTTGAAAATAAAACAGCAAAAGCGATTCTTATCGCAGTTTAAAGTAAATAATCAAGCCTGATGAAAGCATTGTTTAACAAATATAATATACTCATAATCACTATTATAGGTGTAGTTCTAACCTTGACTCTTTCCTATTTTATTTTTATACATCAAAAAGATCGATGGGGGCAAAAAATGCGGGAAGAGCAATTTGAAAAACTGGATGCATACACAGAAATTTACAAAAATTTGCGTACAGAACGGGAGCGGCAATTCAATACAGCAACAAATACTTTGCAAATATTTTTTCATCGACTTGCTCCGATTTCCTTATCACCCTATCTCTCAGAAACCTATCCCACGGCTACCGATTCCCTGACTATCCCGGCGGCAAAGGTCGGAAAATTGGCGGTGAATGACAAACTGGCAGAGAGAATAACACGTACAACCGGCTTATTTATAGAGGTTTGGCAGAAATCCCCGGAAGGATTTGTTCGTATTGCTCACAGCCTGCCTCGCTCTCTGAAATTTTCATTGACCACCAATTTCTTAAACAACTATTCTCCCCTGATTAAGGAGATTAGTGAGGGGAATACAGTCGAAAAAAATGACGCCTCTCTGCATTTTCAAAGCCGATCTTTCCCGATTTATGCCGGTGGGAAAATTCACTTTTTTTGCCGAATCATCGCCAACGAATTGTCCATGCCGGAGATTTATAAAAATTTTCACAAAAAACAGACCTTGTTTCACATCATTGACTCAAAAGGCAACGAAAGCTTAGAAAAAAACAACCATTTACTTTCCTCCAAAACCAAACAGAGCATTTTTCAAAAAATATTGGAAGAAGACAAAGACTATAATTCTTTCACCATCAAAAGCCTGCATGTATATGCAAAAAAAATATCCGCATACAACGTTTTTGTTATTTTGATGCTGCCTGAGGCAAATAACTCCTATTCTTTATCAATCGCATGGCTGCCCTCTATCACAGCCATTCTATTCATTGTTCTGCTTTTTTCTTTTGTAAGTTATAACCGAAAAAAAGAGAAAATACAAAACACTCTTGACTTAGAATCGCTTATTCCTCTGAATAACAAAGAATTAGAATCTTCTGAACTCTCCAATTCCATAAAACTATACATAGAAGATCTTAACAATTATGTACAAAAATTAAAGCATGGACAAGTACAGGAAGCAGAATTTCGCTACAAATCCGAAAAAAAATTAAACCCCTTACAAGAAAATTTGGAGCAAATAAAACAACAAATGCTCATCAAAAAAAAGGAAGAAGATGAACGCATACAAGCCCAACTTACTAAAGAAACCCTCGACAGAGATGCTTCAAAAATCACGGATATTCTGCACCATTCTTCTGACCTTAAAGAACTCTCTTACAGCATATTAAAAAATATTTCCGGCTTTTTGGAAATAGAACAAACCGGACTGTTTATCGTAAATGAAACAGATTACGAAACCCCCGTCATGGAAATGACCGCAGCTTACGCCTACAACAATGAAAAAACCGCCAATAAACAAATTCCGGTGAAAGAGGGACTTGTCGGACGCGCCTATTTAGAAAAAGAGAAAATATACCTTACCGAGCTTCCCCAAAACTATATTTCTATGGAAAGCGGATTTGGCTCAACCACTCCCCGCTGTTTACTTATCGTTCCTTTGATTTTTAACAACCAAGTACAAGCCGCCTTGGAATGTGCAAGTGTTCGACCGATAGAAAAGTATAAAATCGATTTTATTGAAACCATTGGAGAAACCATTGCCTCTACCATTGCCAACTTAAAACACACAAAGAAAACCCAAGAACTACTCGAAACCACCCGCATACAATCCTTGGCAATTGAGGAACAACGACAAACTTTGGAAGAAAAAATCAATACTCACCGTAGGCAAAACAAAGTACTGGACAAAGAAATTTTGCGACAAGAAGAGACTATAAACTCCATTAAATCAATAAGTTACATTGTCGAATATGACTTAGAAGGACATGTTATTTCTCTAAGCAGCAAGCTATTAGAACTGTTTGATGTCAGTCGAGAAGAAACAAAAGAGTTGCAACATTCCTCTCTGATATTGACAGAAAACTACGAAGAAACCTACAAAGATTTTTGGAAAAACCTAAGCCAAGCCAAACATCCCGAAGAAATCGAAGAGACCTTGGCACTGAAGGGAAAATCTTTCACCTTCCGCCAATCCTATACACCTGTTAGAAATGCTCGAAGGCGCGTGGATAAAATCCTCTCTGTCGGAATACTGATCAATAAATAAACTCCGAGTTTACCCGCTGCTCCACACATAAAAAAAACGATGCTGCTTTTTCGAGCAGCACGCAAGATGTTTACACTTTAAAGATTGCCGAGTTCGGATTTTATATTACCTTAAAAACGAACTCCGAAAGTAAATTTGTAGAATTGGGTATTATGGTTCAAATGTGCTTGTGGTTCACTTTTGCCTCCCATAGGATTTTCCGGATACAAATCATTCGCTTCATAGAGATTAAAAACGGATTCATGCAATGCATAGGAATATCCCAAATCAAAAAAGAAATGATCCGTGGAATAGCCCAAACCTCCGGAATAAGTTACCCTGCCGTTATTCCAATAGCTGTCATCTTTGGTATAGGGGCTTTGATAATAAGAAGCACCTCCCCGAATTTTAAAATGCCACAAAGCCAATTCCAGCCCCGTCTTAAAATTATGCGTCTGACCAAATTGTCTTTTTATCCGATCATTATCCGCCGCTAAATAAGGGTCAAATTCTGCATCAATATTTTTCAATTTTATGCGCGAATAATCCACATATTCGTAATCAAAACTAAAAGTTAAAGGTACCGTATAATAGTTGCCGACCGATATCGGCTCCAAAACAATACCCAAACCGGCATTTACCCGAAACGGTGTATTGAGAAGAAATTCATATTCATTCAGTTCCGACTCATAAGTATAAACAGTCTGGCCTTGATACGGAACAGGATATTTTGCGGTCATTTTGGCTGTGTATTCCTCGGTAATTTTGTACGCAGAAGGAGTATGCACGGCAGCACCGACTCGCAAAAAAGGAACAGGCTGGCAAATGATCCCTAATTTTGCATTAATTCCGACACCGTCCAAATCCGACTCCTGAGTATATTTCAATTTATCCGGGCTTACAATAACTCCGTGAGTATCATATATTTCAGGATAGCTCAATTCTGTGTAAGAGCGAGACTTCGACTGAGAAACAGACGGAACACCCATCGAAAATCCCACAAAAACCTTATCTTCAATATTCATCCCAAAGGATAAATCAATCTCTCCCATACTTCCTCGACTCAAATAATCATGCCGCTGAGTCAGTCCGTATCTTCCGTCATCCGTAACATAACTCCAATACTCACCCGTACCGGAATCCTTATTCAAAAGACCGACATCCTCCGCCGGCACTTCTCGAAAATTTCCAAACCTGTCATTATTTGCATTATAAACAAAAAAGTCTAAGATCGAACTGCTTCCATTCGGTTCATTACCAATCGTCTGCATTGTAAAATCACCGATATTATTGTAAGCCAAACCGAAATTATAACTTACTATCGCTCCGGATCCTTCAAATACTCCCACGTAACCAACACTTGTAAAATTCAAGCGCAACCTGTCACTGGCTAATTCTCGGTTATCTGCAAATCCTGTTTTCGTTCCAACATAAGTAAAATTCATGGTACCGGAACAAGTAGCTCCTTTAAAAACAGCCATTCCCGCAGGATTGATTGTTAACGCGGACATATCCGCTCCCACGGCACTCAGAGAATTACCCATAGCTTCCGACTTTGCGGTAGTCGAATAAAATTGCCTGCTGTATCTCAAAGCATCCAAATGATACTGTGCATAAACTTGCAAACCGAAAAGCATACAAAACAGACTGAGAATTATCGTTTTTTTCATTTTTTTAATTTTTTGTAATTCCAAAACATGAATCTGAAAAACGTAAAATGAAGGACAATTGCCACAAGTTGCAACAATCACCCTTCATGATACACTGATTCTATTTCTTGTTCATTTTTGTGTAATAATTAAACTAATTTCTGCCTCTTCCTGAAGAGCTGCGTGAACGTCCGGAGGAAGTACTTCTGCTTCGCCCCGAAGAAGAACTGCGACTGTAACTGCTGCCTCGTGAGGAAGAACTGCTGCGACTACTGTAATTGCTGCTGCGACTTCGAGAGGAAGAACCGGGGCTGTAAGAGGAACTTCTGCGAGAAGACCCGGATGAATTATAATTGCTTCGAGGTGTTTGTCGCCTTACAGAAGAGGAACTACTGCGAGGCGCACTATTCCTTAAAGAGGATTTGTTCGAATTGTAAGAAGAATTTCTACGAGTGCTTGTGCCGGAATTACGAGGTGTTTGTCGCCTTACCGAAGAAGAATTGCCGCGAGCAGCATTGTTCCTCGAAGAAGAATTATTCGAATTGTAAGACGAGTTCCTGCGAGTACTTGTACCGGAATTGCGAGGTGTTTGTCGCCTTACAGAAGAGAAGTTATTGCCGCGAGCAGCATTGTTCCTCGAAGAGGAATTATTCGAATTGTAAGACGAGTTTCTGCGAGTGCTTGTACCGGAATTGCGAGGTGCTTGTCGCCTTACCGAAGAAGAATTGCCGCGAGTAGCACTGTTCCTTGATGAACTTCGGGAGTTACTGTTGCGAACAGCCTTATTTCTTGCATTTCCATTGCCTCGGTTATTGTTCCGCACGGCACTGCGTCTTTGAGATGTAGAGTTTCCGTTGTTACGGACTGCTCTGTTTCTGTTAGATGAAGCGGAATAAGCACTCCCGGAATTACGTGCGTAAGATCGGTTTGTAGTTCGGTAGCGGTTCCCGTAAGAATAATTTCGACCGTAGTAGGAGTTACTCGTATATCCGGGATAGTATCGGTGTCTGTAATCACCGTATCCATAATATCCGTCATAGTATCCGTCCCAATATCCGTTTCGATAAGAACGACCGTAATACCCGTAGCCGTAATAATACGGATCATAATATCGGATACGCCACGGATCATAACTGTAATAGTTATAATAGCCGTAATAAGGTCTGTGGTAGCAATAACTCGGATAAGAGTCGTAGTAAGAATAAAGGAAAGGTCCTACTCCGATAGAGAATGACCAAGTTCCGTAGTTATAGTAATCATTGTAATAATCCGAAAGGACATAATTGGTCGTATGAAATCTCCTGATTCTTGAAGAATATGAGGGGTAGTCGTTATATACATAAACATTTACATCGCCCTCCGGACTTGTTTCTACATAAGTGTCGGCTCCGTCCCCCTCGGTATATACGGTAACTTTTTCATCTTGATAAGTGTTTTCTTGCACGACTTCCGTCTCATTGTTTTGGGCGGGAACCTCTTTTACGACAACGACCTTCTGTTGCCTGTGGGAAGAGGGATAAGAATCGTCATAAACATGTACCACTCTTGTGGTTGTGCATGCACTCAAGAGTACAAGCGCTGCAGCGGATAATAATAAAGATAGTTTTTTCATTGTTATTTCCTCCTATTGGTTTTGATTTATAAAGTTTTTCGTTATATGTCTTGTACAAAATGCGTTCCGGAAGAAAAATCCGGACAAAGTGTCGATATCGCAACCTGCTCTGTTCATTTTCTGTACAACGTTTGAGAAGGCGTAAAAGTAACAATTTTTATTAAAAAATCATTTTTATTTGTAAATTTTTATTGTTTTTCTTACAAAATCACTCGGACAGGAGAGTTTCAATAATTTCTTTACGCCACTTTTGAGCGTTTTCAGTTTCAGGTCTTTTTCTCATACGCCGGTATCTGTATTGCATCCAAATTTCTGCTCCCCAACGCTTTATGTCTAAAAAAAATACGGCGGAAGGGAGTAGCAACAAAAGATACACCCCTGCCACAAGCCAACTGTGGCAAAGCAAGCCGACCAGTATTGTTTGCAACAAATAGATCAAGGGAGCCAAAAAACAAAGCAGCCCGAAAGTTACGGAACTGACAAATTGAGGGTCTTTTATGTTTCGAGTAAACCGGCGAATTATTAATCCGGTTGTGGCATGGTTAATCAATCCGTAAATAAAAAAGGGGAAGGCTGACAGATACAAAAATGCGTTTAACATTAGCTTTCCGAAGCCGGTTGTTTTTTCCGAGATATGGTCTTTCAAATGATGTTTTTTTAAAAAATTGCCATAATTTCTCAGTTTTTGAATCAATTGGTCAAATCTTTCATTTTTTGATTGCTTCAGTTTATCTAAACGCTCAACGGTCAATCGATCAATTGCAAATTTATTGGCAGGTGTAAACTTTAATTTTTTTCTCTGCAGCAAAGGTTTGTCGAGAATGTCCATACACAAATCATATTGATCGTAAAAATCAAGATCTTCCACGTGAATCATTTGTGCCTTCATCCGCTCCGTAAAATCTTTCGTTAATCGATTGATTGCCTTTGCTTTATCTTTTTTATAATCCTCAAAATAATCTTTCAAGCAAAAAGGTGTGCCAAAATTAACCAGTAAATTTGACCTCATCTTTTGATAGTTAGAATAATACAAACCGGTGGGTACAATATGCAGATTGGCGTTAAAATTATTCTGTTCTTCAAACATGAAAGCGATGCGCTGCACGCCCTTTTTCAAACCTCTGAGATGTTTTTTGTCGATGTGTTGCGCTTCGGGAAAGATAACAAGCTCTCTTTTGTTTTGAAGCACCTGCAAAGTTTTTTGATACACTTGTTCATTGAGTTTCAATTTTTCTTTTCCGTCTCTCAGTCTAAACACGGGTAATATTTTGAAAAAGAACAAGATACGTGCCACCATTCGCCGTGCGAAGATGTCCGAACGTGCCAAGAAAACCGGTTGTTTGTTGCGTTGGGCATAAATGATTGCTAAAGCATCCATCAGTGCATTTTGGTGATTAGGAGCAATAATCACCGGGACTTCCGAAGGAATTTGATCGGCTCCCAACACCGTTATTTTTCTGTAAAACAGAAAGTTATGACGTATTTTTACAAAGATGCTGAACAGGGAGTATCCCCAAGACTGTTTCTCGACTTTGCCTAATTTTAATTGTTCTTCGGTCATTTTCTTACGCTAAAAAAAGCAAAGGTATATATTTTCGGATTTCTCGGAAAACAAAAATAAGACGAAACAAGGTAACTACTCTTCTTTTTCTTTTTTTCTTCTTTTTTTGCGCTTTTTATCCAACTTCTCACCGGCCTCATTTTGAGCCTCTCTGCGTTCATAATAAGCATCATCCCGATCTAAAGAATTGTCATGTTTGAAAGGAGCTTCTTTTTCTTTAAAAAGTCCGGTTCCGTGTTTTGCTTTCCTCTGAAAGTTAAGGGTATAAGATATACCGGCAATAGGCATAACCAACCAACGATTTTTATCCGGGATAACAGAATAAGCTCCTTTTATTCCGGCAAATCCACTCCACCTTCGCCCCCAATATCCGGAGATTCCGGCACGAGCCTCAACAGACCAAGTATCTACAAATTCATGCGCATAAAAATCAACATCTGCAAAATAATTAAACATATAGTTCAAATATCCTTGAAAGTCGAGTCCGGCATACCATACAAAGCCCGGTGATAAAACAACCGTCTCTCGATATAAAATGGATTGATAAATGAGCGGATGCTCTGTATCCGAAAAAGAGAAGGAGTACTTGCAACCAAGCCTTGCCGTAACTAAATGTCCGGAATGTTGGCAACGCGAAGGAGGAAGCAAAAAATGACTCAGCAATAATTCATTCTGAAAAGCAAGCGCATGAGGAATCGGCAAACTGTCGGGTTGCAATCGCGTTGAATCCCAATCCAGTTGTTTATTGATTTTCAATGCAAAATGGGGGTAGTAAATCCCGTGCCTTGAAGAAAAGAAAAAATCTCTCTTTTTTATTTTGAAGGACAACCACCTGCGTTTATAGAAGAAGTGAGGCATTGCAAAAAAGCCGAGCGGATGCAATGCGAATTGATCTTTGCGAGTAAGTCCGTATTTTGATGGTCGAAAAAGGCTTATTTCCAAACAATTAGGCTCTACGGTAAATGCCGTACGATCCGTAGGCAAGGGATTCTGTGCATGCAATTTACCGGTTATTACACAGAGGCATAATGCAAGAAATATGGGTAAGATTCTTTTTTTGTTCATCTTATGTTTTGCTTCTTAATTTTCAATACTTTTCAAAAAAACAGCTGCAATATCTTTGATTGTTTTTTCAATCGGAAAAAAGGAATAAGACAACGATTTTTTGATTTTTTCATTGGCATAAGTTTGTGAAGACAGCGAGGAACGTATCGTAAATTTTGTCAATCGCGGCTCTTTACCTGTAATCAAGTAACGTATTTTTTCAACAAATGTTATGCTTTTAAGCAAAAGGAAACCGACTTCTTTTTGTGGTCTTTTTTTTTGCAGACTGTCGGCAATTTGGTTAAAGATGTATCGAAACGGACGGTTTTCGGCATTCAAGATAAACCTTTCACCCGCAATATCCCCTTCGCAAAGTTGAATCATAATTTCGGCGACATCTCTCGCATCTACAAAACCGCTTGCGCCACGGGTATAATAACGCATACCTTCCCACACGGCACTGTACATGCGGGCGCTGCTTGCTTGCCAATTTCCGGCACCCAAAATAATGGTTGGATTTACAATAACGGCATTGAGCCCCTCCGCAATTCCGCGCCACACTTCTTGTTCCGATTCATATTTGCTCAGAGCATAGTCAGAAAGATGCTTAAATTCTGTTTTTTCGGTTTCTTCGGTCAATTTTTCCCCGGGCAGGGAATCTCCGAGAGCAGCTACGGAACTCAAGTGACACATCTTCTTAATATTGTGCTCCAAGCAAGCATTCACCACATTGGCTGTACCTTGAACATTGGTATAAAGCATATCTTCCCGGTCGCTCGGTTTAAAAGAGACCATCGCTGCAGCATGGAAAACATAATCGGAGCGGCTCACCGCTTCACTGATAGTATCATAATCGGACAAGTCGCCGTCAATCCATTGTATTTTTTCAAACAAGTGGGAACCCTTATCGGCGAGTATATGCCGGAAAAGTCGGCGAGTAAATTCAAGCTTGCTGCTTGTTCTTTTGAGTGCAAGTATGGAATATCCCCGTTCGGACAGTTTCAACAACAGGTAAGACCCGACCATCCCGCTTCCACCGGTTACAAAACAATTCATCAATCTTCTTTAGAAATAAATAATCGACAAATATAAAAGATTTTGCAAAAAAATCCGCCGGTAAAAGAGAAAAGTAAAAGTTTTCGAGATCTATCGGACAAAGAATACCTCGGAATACTTAATCATTATTTCTTACACAATTCCAATTCGCGTCCGTTGGTGTAGCGCAAGATGCGAGAATCAAGCATGCGGCGTATGGTCGCTAAGACTTGCTTTTCATCGCTCTCCGATAAGTGCTCAAGAAGAATATCAAGTGATTGCGGAGCATCTTGCAGCAATCTCGCGACTTTCTCTTGCAAATCTACAAACTCGATTTTTGTCAGACTTTTCTGTCCCTGTTGTCGGCACACATCACAGCAGCCACAAGCTTCGCCGTTTTTCTCTCCAAAATAAGCCAGCAATTGCACACTGCGACACACTCTCGAATTATCGGCATACTCTAACATTGCCTCAGCTCTCTTTGTATATCGTTCCTTTTGAAGAGCATATTTTGAGGCATCAATCGAAAAGTTTTTCTTTTCCAAGCGTTCCTCCAGAAACAAAATAAAAGGGATTCTGTACCTTTTTCTGTATTTAATTACGCCTTCTTGCGCCAAAGATATGAGGTAATCAATCAATTTTTCTTCGGATATTCCGATTTTCTTTGCCAAGAAGGTTTCATCTACCGCAATGTAATCAGAAAAAATACCGGCATAGTTACGCAATAACAAATCAATGATAGTATTAAAACGAAGATCTTTTTCCTTTCTGAGATACAACTGCTCTCGACCTACGGTAAAGATTATCTTGGAAGGAGTCATATCGCTGTCGGCAAAGTCGAGATAACCGAAGTCTTTCAAAATTCTGAGTGCAGAATTTATGTGTGCGTAAGATAGTTTGAATTTTTCTGCAAAATCCCAGAGACTAAAAGCATGTTTACTTCCTTTTCCTCCTCCGTGAGGAATGTTGTAATAATTGAACAATGCCTCATATACCTTGCTTATTTCTTCAATTTCCGGAAATTGAGTACAAATTTTTTGTCGGATACGATTTTTATCCGAACGATTGGTCAGTAAAACGGCATAGGCAGTTTTACCGTCACGTCCTCCCCTGCCCGCTTCTTGAAAATAAGCCTCGGGCGACTCCGGCAAATCCATGTGTACCACAAAACGCACATCCGGTTTATCAATACCCATCCCAAAAGCATTGGTTGATACAATAATTCGTATTTTGTCGTTTTTCCAAGCTTCCTGCTTGGCATTTTTTACATGAGGCTCCAGCCCGGCATGGAAATAATCGCTCTTGATATTATGTTGGCAAAGGAAATCGGATATTCGGCGCGTTTTCTTGCGGCTTCGGACATAAACGATCCCTGTACCCGGCTCTTTACGGGCAATTTTGAGCAAATATTTCAATTTATCTTCAACCTGCCTGACAATGTAAATAAGGTTTTCACGAGCAAAACTTGCTTGAAACAAATTGGGAACAGCAAATTCTAATTTTTCCTGAATATCTTGCGCAACTTCCGGGGTGGCCGTAGCGGTAAGCGCCAAAACCGGTGTATTCGGAAGGTGTTTGCGGATGCGCGCTATCTCCAAATATGAGGGGCGAAAGTCGTAGCCCCATTGAGAAATGCAGTGCGCCTCATCAACGGCAACAAGACAAACATTCATCTCCGGCAAACGAGTAAGAAAAATCTGTGTAGCAAGCCGTTCGGGGGAAAGGTACAAAAACTTATAAGCCCCGAAAACAGCATTGTTTAAAATAATATCTATCTCTTTCTTGCTTTGTCCGGAATAAATCGCTGCCGACTTAATTTGACGATTTTTGAGATTTTCGACTTGGTCTTTCATCAAAGCAATCAATGGGGTAACGACCAAACAAATCCCCTCTTTCGAGAGTCCGGAGACTTGGAAAATTATGGATTTCCCGCCCCCGGTGGGAAGCAAGCCGAGAGCATCCTTTCCTTCTTCACAAACGGAGCGAATAATGTCGTGTTGCAAAGGTCTGAAATCCGGATATTTCCAATATTTTTGGAGTATTTCTTTGTAGATATCCATGCCGTTTTAAGTATATGCGGTGGGGCGTAATTACAAAGCAACACCCTCAAAGTCCGACACAAAATTAAGCAAAATAAAATGAATTTTGCGGATTGAAGGTAATTTATTCAAAATTTTGCACGTTTGCAGTCATGGCGTATATTTAAAGCATTAGCGGTTCGTTATTCTCATTGTTATTGGCTTATTTATGCGGCACTGACTATTTCTAAAACAGATTTAATTTATTTATTTTTACATTATGTTGTCTTTTTTCTGAATCTATAAAGATGACATCAACTATTTTATTGTTGTTAAATATTTTTTCTATTTCCTGATATATTTCACAAATGGGTTTTGGGTTATTTTCAAAGTTTAAGTTGTTTAATTGTACAATTTTATCACCTGCTTTCATTCCTTGTTTTTCAGCAGATGAATTTTCCCAAACCGTTGCAACACGAGCAGTATCATTTAATATAACAATTGCAAAACCAAATGACATACTTGCACCTTTGTTATCTTTATTAATTAGTTTTGTATAAAAATCAAACTTTTTTAAATCAAAAATGATCGAATAATAATCTAAAATTCCTGCACCTAGGACAGGAATATCAGCTTTTATATCATAATAAACCTTGGGGTTAGAGAGATAATTTTCTGTATTTTCTGCAGGATATTTATTTACATCTGCAAAATGGAATCTGTCTGCATTTATTCTATTATAACCTATGGTTGTATCAACAATTAGGTCAAAGTCAGTTTGAATAGCCGTTCCTTTACTATGTATTGTTTTGTTTTCTTCCTCCCATTTGATTAAATCTCTCTTACTATACACTTTAGAGGTATCAATGCACAGCGTAACAAAACCATTATCTCCCAAATCAAGAAAAAATGTTCCGAATTTTATGTTGGGTGTAATTCTTGCTGCAACAGTAAGAAAGTTTTTATTTTTTTTAAGATTATATTTATCTATTCGTTGTTTATAATATGTATCATAATCTTTTATATTTTTTACCGTATTTGTCAATTGTATTTCATGGTTGATTAAGTTAATTTTCCATACCGCCAACTTAATAATGTTTATTCCTATAATGCCGTCAATATTGCAATGAGCCGGTAAATTAGCATTATCACTTACTAAAATATTATTAAATTGTATGCCTTTAAACTCCATATCAATCAAGCCGAAATTTTCTAATTGTGTAGTGTAACCATCAGAAATTGTATCTTTAAAAAGAGATTTTAAATTAATATCTTTTGCTACTTCTTTGGATATGGAACTTGTAGTACAGCCGGTATCAAACAAAAAATTATAAGATTTAGTACTGCCTTTTATTTTTATGTTTTTAATAATTACTGAATGAAATGCTTGTACTTCGTAGTTTAGGTTTGTATTAAACTTTCCGGGATAAACAGATGCTTTTTTGCTATATTCTTTAACTTGTTTAAGTGGTTGCTGTGAAAAAACACCTACCGTCATTGATAATAAAGTTATAAATAATATCAGTTTTTTCATTTATTCTATTTTTAATACTAACATGATTTATGCAAAATTATAAATTTCACTTTAACTCTGTTTTTTTTGCACAGTTTTTAATGACCGCTAACAGTTTAGTGTATGAGCAGTAGCGGATAAAAAGGTACAAACTTCGAGTTAAGCACCAGAACCGCTATTGCTTGTACACAACTTAACTTTGCAAAACATTATATTCGCAACAAAATATAACATAACTCAGAAAGAATAAAAGAGAGGAATAAAGTTGGTTTATTTGTGATGATTTAAGATCACTTTGAAGTTTTTTGAGTCATAAAAATTTCGGAATTGAAAGATATTGGTTTTCCCCGTAATTGTATCTTGAAAAATGTCTTCTTGATAGGATTGTTTGAAAATATTCAGGATGAGTTCGGAGCAAAACATCTTCGTAGTATCCTCAATATCAAAGGAATAGTCAAATTCAATTTCTTTCTTCAAATAATATTGAGCCGAGCGCATAAAATCTTCGGAATATTCTTCGTTTTTCACATGCCGAACTACAATCACGGAATTTTCGTGTGAGGCATCTACGAATTGATCCAAGGGCTGGCGCATAACCCCTTCTTTGACAAACATAGAGGAAGATTCAGAATGTATGACAAAAGTTCCGCTGTCGTTTTTCATAATAATCCCGCAATGCGAAATTTTATACGGCTCTTGAAATTTTTGTACAATGTAGTCGGAAATCATTCCGAAACCGTAGCGCAAAATGACATCACCGTTTTTGAGAAGTTTTTTTTCTTCCTCGGATAGAGCATAGCGATTTTCTTTTTCTTTGCGTTGCTCCACAGCATCGTAAATGCGCCACACGCCCGAAAAAACAAGCAGTAGCAGGAAGGGCAAAGCAACGAGTATGATTCTTTTTTTCTTCAATAGATTCGGGTTGTTTATTTTGATTTTTGCTCCAAAAAACGAAGGATTTGCTCGGCTTGTTTCTCCGATGTACTTTCTCCGTCGATTTTACAAATGGAGAAACCTTGTTTTTCCATTTTTCGAAACCAAGTCATCTGTCGTTTGGAAAATTGACAAATGGCAATATACAGACGTTGGTACATTTCGTCATATGACAATTCTCCCTGCAAGTAAGAGGTGATGAATTTGTACTCCAATCCGTAATATTTCAAAGTTTCGGGATCTATGCCTTTGTTCAAAAGAGCTTGCACTTCTTCAATCATTCCTTCTTGGAACCTTTGTCGCAAGCGCTGTTCAATACGCCGGCGGCGAACTTCTCGGTCGTAAATAATTTGCAGGTTAAGGCTTTTAATTTGGGGGTAATCGCAATTTATTTTCGGATGTTTTTGATAATAACAAGCAATTTCTGCAGCACGTATCAGGCGTTTTCGATTGCCTGTGTCGGTTGTGTTGTGCAAATGTTTTTGTTTGCTCACAATGGCTACGAGTTCTTCCTTGGTTTTAGCCTGTAATTCCATCCTTAATTCCTCATTGACAGGAACTTGTATCAATTTATATCCTTTTAAAACGGCTTCGATATACATGCCGCTTCCGCCGCAAAGTACAGGAAATTTTTGGCGTTTTTTAATGTCTTCGTAAACTTTAAAAAAATCTTTTTGATACTCATACACGTTGTATTTTTCTCCTGCAGGAAGAATATCAATAAGGTGGCAGGGAATCTTTTTTCCGTTAAGGGTATAATCGGCAATATCTTTTCCTGTGCCGATATCCATTCCGCGATACACCTGCCGAGAGTCCGCACTGATGATTTCTCCGGAGATTTGAGCCGCCCAGAAGACGGCAAAAGAAGTTTTACCGCCGGCAGTTGCTCCCATTATCGAAAGCATGTCATAATCTGCAAGTGCAGTTTTTATTTGAGATACTTTATTTTCCATTCTTCAAAAAAGGAGGAGTATTCAAAACCAACCGGCGGTCAGTATCCATGAAAACTTGAATAGTTTCTGCGGTGAGGATGAGTTGCTTGTCCGGCACACTTCTTAATTCATATTGAAAACATATTTTGGCTGCGGGGTGGTCGCAAAAAGTGGTGGTAAGCAGCGCACTTTCTCCGTAAAAGAGTTGTTTTTTATAACTCAGCTGCATGTGTACAATAGGAACCATCAAGGCATGTTTGTTAAAGATGCTCATATAATCGGTTCCATATTTTTTACCGAAATTTTCTCGTCCGTCTTCCAAATATTTGGGATAATTTCCGTGCCAGACAATCCCCATGGAATCAACTTCGGAGAAGCGCACTTCTATGGGCAATACGGCTGAAAGTTTCTTGCAATCGGGGATAAACAAAGATCGTTTCATTCGTTGAAAAAATATGCTCTAATCATCTTTTAATCAATGGGTTTCATTAATTTCCACAAACGTTCAAACTCGTTCCGATAGGCTTTGGTAATGCTCTTCCTGTCGGTCAGCAGCACATTTTCATAATTCCTGACCTCGGCACTGCGCGTCCAATTATAACTGCCGGTAATGGTATATTTTCGATCAATTACGGCAAATTTGTGGTGCATATGTGCATCCGTCTTATCCACCCGAACATCAATTCCGAGCTGCTCAGCCATATACATAATATCACTTCCTTCGTCAAATAACTTCAAATTGTCCGAAATGATGCGAATATTAACACCGTTTCTTTTCATTTCCTTGATGGCATCCACGATACGATTGTCACTGATGGTAAAAATACACAGCAAAGCTTCTTTCTTTGCGCTCCTTAATGTATTGGTAATCATATTCAAACATTCATATCCGGGACTAAAACAAACTTTATTCATTTTTCTTTTTTTACAAAGATAAAACATTTCCGGATACTTTGCAATAAAATTTTCATTTACTTTGTTTCCGAATAAATAAAACTAAAATGGCTTTTGCCGATACTTATTTTGCACGATTTAAAACCGGGAGTTCGCTTATCGAAAGTCCTCCTGCAGAAGATTTATTTCTGTCCATAGTCATTCCTTCCTGTCGGGAACCGGAATTGGTTAAAACGCTCGAATCACTTAAAAACTGTACCCCTGCTCCGGGCAGCATCGAGGTCATTGTTATAATCAATCACAGTGAAGATGCCTCTGCACACACCCGCCGAGTCAATGCAGATGTTTATGCACAAGCTCTTGCTTTTGCGAAAGCAAACAATCGGTCAAACTTTCGTTTTCACATTTGTTTGCAGGGAGAATTGCCGAGAAAAAATGCAGGCGTGGGGCTTGCCCGAAAAATAGGCATGGACGAAGCTCTTCGGCGATTTAATATTTTGAATCGCCCCAAAGGAATCATCGCAGGATTGGATGCCGACTCTACCGTTCGCCCCGATTATTGTTCGTCCATTGCCCGGCATTTTGCCACTTTTACGGATACTTCGGCTTGCTCCATACACTTTGAACATCCGCTGGATGAAGGCAAATACCCTCCGGAAATTCTCCGCGCCATCGTGGATTACGAACTTCACTTGCGCTATTTTGTGGAGTGCCTGCGACGGATTCGTTTTCCGTATGCGTATCACACAATCGGTTCTGCCTTTGCCGTGCAAGCCGATGTATATGCGGCACAAGGAGGTATGAACCGTAAAAAAGCCGGGGAAGATTTTTATTTCTTACAAAAGATTATTCCTCAAGGCAAATTTTCCGAATTGAATACAACTGTTGTTTATCCCTCACCTCGTATATCGGATCGAGTGCCCTTCGGCACCGGAGCTGCCGTAAAAAAGATTCTCCACGAAAAAAACAAAGAGTATTTAACCTACAATTTTGATGCCTTCCTTGCATTATCTTCTCTCTTCTTCCAAACGGACAAAATCTACAATGACCTAAAAATCAAAAACTTACATCCTTCTATTCAAGATTTTATTCTTGAGGATAACTTTCAAGAATCGATCGATAAAATCCGAAAGAATGTACGAAATTATGAAACGTTTCACGACCGTTTTTTCAGGTATTTTAATGCGTTTAAAGTGATTAAATTTTTGAACTTTGCCCACACAAATTATTTCCAGAAAATAAGCATCGATGCCGCAAGTCGAAACATTTGGCCAATGATTTTTCCGGGTAACGAAGCTCCCGATGATCCAAAGGAACGTTTATACGCCTTGCGTATGAGGCAAAAAAATAATTAAACGAATATTTTTTACAAAAAAAAAAGTTCTTTTTAACAACTTGTAGAAAGATATTCTTATATTTGCGAACTAGTTATAAATCTCTTACCAAAGAAAAACAAGGTCTCATGAAGATAGAAAGTTCTCACAACACCCCCTACGTAAATTTATCCCTCGAAGAAAATGTATTTGAAATCAGCGGTCACGCCTTTTCAGACAAAATAAACGACATATTCTCCGATATTTTAGAATGGATTGATACCGAAATCCCTAAATTATCCCAAACACTGGTTTGTGAAATAAAATTAGACGTGTTCAGCAGCGTAACTTATAAAAACTTATTTAATGTTCTGCAAAAATTAGAAGCCTTTGTTACTGATGAAGGAAAAGACATTCGTATCAAATGGTATTCTGACCCGGAAGACGGAGACAACTATGATATGGCTGATGATATTCGGGACTTGTACGACCTTCCATTTGAAATTGTTCTGTCAAAAAAGTGAAAATAAGTCTAATTAAATTCAAATAACACTATGGGAGATATTAAAATACTGATACCCTGGAAACCGGAGTATGAATTAGGGATTGAATCAGTGGACACGCAACACAAAGGCTTGGTGGACATCATCAACGAATTTTACACGGCTTTTGCAGAAGGCAAAGTCAATGAATGTGCGGATCAAATATTGGAAAAATTGATTCGTTACACGGAGGTACACTTTGCTGACGAAGAAAAGATCTTCGGAGCAAGTGATTACCCCGACAAAGAAGCCCACGAAAAAAAACACAAAGAATTTGTTGATAAACTGAAGGAATATCAAAATTCTTTGGCAGAGGGGAAAAGCATGGCTTCCTATGAATTGATGGAATTTCTGCGTAAATGGTTGCTGAATCACATCTTGAATACCGACAAAGCCTACGTCAATTTTTGCAAAAATAATAATAACTAATCCGAACGAAGATCTTAATTTTATGAAACCCGTATTACATTCATCCTTTTTCAAAAAAATATTACCGATCATTGCCCTTTTTGGAATTCCTGTAAACCTCTACGCCCAAACCCCGAAAACAGGATTCGGAAGTTTGTTGATTTTTCAAATTGCCGGCGGAGTGCTCCTTGCAGCAGTAATTTTTTTGATCGTCCTCCTTGTCATTCGGCAGAAAAAAGCGACAGACGCACAAAATGCAAAAGACAAAAAACTCAAGAATATTCAAAAAGAGAAACAGGATTTGGAAGAAAAAATCCGTACCAACTGCATAGAGAATGCGATCGCCACACAACTTCTCACCCTTGACAGGGACAGCAAAACCTTGGAAGAAGTCATACAAACCGCACTGGACCAATTGTTTGCAAGCAACTGCCTTTTGCAATCACGCAAAGCATTGATATTCACTAAATTAAAAAACGGAAATTTCCAACTTGTCGGACATCATCAACTCAAGGAAGTGGCAAAAAAATATGCCATTGTCAAACCCATATCCCCCGGCGATGAACAAGTAATTCCGGGCGATATGAAAGCATATCATTTGGAAATATTCCCATTACGATCAAAAAACAAATTTCTCGGCGTACTCAATCTTTACACCGACAAAAATACCTCCCCCTCCGGCGGCGAGGAAAAAGAAGCCGTGAAAAAATTCAGCAATTATCTGTCTGCCATCATTAACGAGAAACAACGTTTGAGCGAAATTGAGAACATCAAAGAGGAATATCTGCAAAAAGAAGAGAAACTCGAAAAACAATTTCAGACCCAAAAAGCCGATTGGCAACAGACAGTTTCCGAAAAAGACAAAGAACTCAAAAAACAAAGCGAAAGCATCAAACAATATGTAACCGAAATCAGCGATCTAACAAACCAAACCAAAAACTTATCAAAAGAAATCAAAGAAAAGCAAGAGCTTTTTGATCAAAGCAATGCTGCTCTGGAACAGTACGTTGCGCAAATCGAAGAAAAAAAACGAGAAGAAGAGAAAATTGCCCAGCAAATGTTTGCACAAAAATTAGAGGTAGAGCAAAAAAATGCGGAAATCGAAAAGTATGTAGTACTAATCGAAGAGGAGAGAGAGTCACAAAAGAAAATCTCCGAAGAATTGCAGCGAAAAAACGAAGAACTGGAAAAAATCAAAGCCGGCTTGGAAACAGACAAAGAGGTTTTGACACAAAGCACCACAGTTGTTGAAAAATATGTAGAGGAAATTGAAAAGCAAAAAAAACAACAAGAAATCCTCAACAACCAACTCTTTGCTCAAAAAATGCAGTTGGAACAAAAATACAGCGACATTGAAATCATCTTCAACAAACTGGAAGAAAAAAACAAAGAACAAGAAGAGTTAAATCAACAATTGGTAGAACAAAAAGAAGAAACAGAAAACGCTTATAAAAATATTCGCGACAGTATCTCCTACGCTGAAACCATTCAAAACGCCTTACTTCCGCCACCATCTCTTTTCCAACAATGCTTTAACGACGATTCGTTTGTACTTTTCAAACCCAAATCCACCATTGGCGGCGATTTCTACACACTCTACGACATGAACAATGTCGTCATTTTTGCCGTAGCCGACTGCACCGGACACGGAGTTCCCGGCGCCTTGATCACCATGCTCGGGCTCTCCTTTCTTGAAGACATCGTAAACGACAAATCCATAACCACAACCGGAGATGCCTTGGAAATACTCAGAGAACGTATAAAGAAAATCTTCACACAAACCGGCGCAGACGAAAAATTCAACAAAAGCGGAATGGACATCGCTTTATGTGCGGTTGATAAAGAAAAAAACATTTTGCAATATTCCGGAGCATATAACCCACTGGTAATCATAAGAAATGAAGAAATTATAGAACTCAAACCCACGCGCAACCCCATCGGGCACTATCCGATGGAGAAAAAATTTGAAACCTCCGAAATACAGCTCGAAAAAGACGACTGTCTCTACCTGTTCTCGGACGGATTTATAGATCAAATCGGAGGGGATCACGGCAAAAAATTCATGCGAAAAGCCTTCTATAACAAATTGATGGAAATACACCTGCTCCCCATGGCAGAACAAAAAGAAGTCCTCTTGGCAACCAAAGAGAAATGGCAAAAAGACTTCAATCAAGTCGATGATGTAACCATCATGGGCATACGCTGGCAACAAAAAACAATACATTAATATCGAAAAATTAAATCTTAATAAATTTTAAATTATGCTGAATCAAATTTTATCGTCTCTGAAAGGAGAAGCACTCGGAAAACTGAATGATAATCAAGATATTCCCAACGAAAAAATTGACGACATTTTGCACATAGCTGGAGAAGAAACCGAAAAAGAAATTGCCCGGGAAGCCGGCACTTCGGGCTTGCAAAATATCATGAACCTATTTTCCGATTCGGAGAACACCCCCGGAGCAAACTCCATACAAAACAAAATTTCACAAAATATCATTTCAAAATTAACCGGCAGCAAAGGCTTAAACCCCTCTGCCGCAGAAACAGCCGTCTCTACAGTTTTACCGATGATTTTGAACAAAATTACTGCCAAAAATAACGAAACTCCAAGCGATGATCCCTCTCCCTTAAGTTCCGTCTTTGGAATGCTTAACAACAATAACTCATCCGGCGGATTGTTGCGGAAAATCGGCGGGTTTTTCAAATAATTAACGTTACCCCAAAACCGAGATCGACACAAAAAGACTTCTTCACTCCTTGACAAGAAGAAGTTTTTTTGCCTTATCTCGGTAATATTCAAAATTAAATCTTATTTTTGTAAAGTCAAGTATAGAAAAATCGGCTTATGAAAATAAAATTCAAGACAAAACTGATCCTCGCCACAAGCCTGCCGCTTATTTTATTGACTGTTCTCCTTTACCTCAGCCTCATTCAATCGGCAAAAAAAGATATTCAACAAGGAGCGACATATGCAGAATTGCTCATAGAAAAGAAAAAGGTACAAATAGAAAATACGCTAAGATACTATCAATCACAATTATACATGATAGAATCTTTAATGATGAAAGATAAATTTTCTTTGCCTCAAATTGCTCGTTTTTTATTCCAAAACAATCCGGACATCTCCTCTTTTCTCTTGCTGAGAGAATCCGACGGACAAAAGACTTGGGAAGAATACCCAAAAAACTTATTACACCGACCTCCGAAAACATACAAACGAAACGAAGCCAATCCGCTGTCCCCCTTAATGTGGGCAGGCAGCAATACCTCACAAATATTCTTCAGCAATGCCTCTAACGTACCCATGCTGTACATTGCCCTGCCCCCAAAAACTGACAATGCAGGAAAACACCGCATCGCTGCAAGCCTCAAAGTATCTATTCTGAAACATTTAATTACGGATAGTCACAAAAAGAACACTCCCCTGCCCGCACTGTTGGCTCTGAATATTGACAATAAAAGTATTCCGCTGCTTGAAGATGCCTCTTTTGAAGCACACACCGCCCTTGTGTTAGATAAAAAAAACGGAAATTATATCGAAATTAATGGAGAAAAATGCCTGACTTCTTCACAAAATATCAAAATAAAAAATAACAATCAAAAGTTACAACTCGCCGGAGTATTTCACAACAAACAAAACTTGAAAGCAGCTCAAGAACTACGAATCAATTACTTGATATTCAGCCTGTTAATTGTCTTATTTTCTTTTTTGTGGACTTACTTTACATACATCCGCCTAAAGAGAGCCTCCAAAATATTGGTGAGCAATGCCAATGCCGTCATTGCCGGCGATTTTACACCCAAAGCTCCTCTGGCCGGCAAATATCCCATATTCAATAAAATCAACGCGAAAATAAACTTGATTGCCGAAAACATGTATCAAACGGAGCAATTTATCCGCGCCATCAGTCGGCGAGACTTTAATTATCCCTACACTCCGGATGCGGGCAATAAAATTGGTCGTTCTCTTATCTCCCTGAGAAACAAACTGATACAAGCAATCAAAGAACAAGAACGCAGATATCAAATAGAGGCACAAGAAAACAAAGTTACCGAAGGTACTGCAAAATTTGCAGAAATTATCCGAGAAAATTCCGAAAATATTCAAGACCTCTCTTACGCAGTAATCAGTAACTTGGTCGATTATTTGAATGTAAACCAAGGCGGACTTTTCATTGTGAATGAATCTTCGGAAAGCGAAAAAGAGGTGGAACTCGTTGCCGGTTATGCTTACAGCCGAAAAAAATTACTAAAAAGGCGTCTGCCCTACGGCTCCGGACTCATCGGCAGGTGTATGCTTGAACGAGAAACCATTTATATGACAAAAATACCGGAAGATTACCTGAGTATTACTTCCGGATTAGGAGAAGCTTCGACCGCTTGCCTGTTGATTGTCCCCTTGATTTTTAGAGACGAAGTTTTTGGTGTGGTAGAACTTTCATCCTTCTCTGAAATACAACCCTTTGATATACAATTGGTTGAGAAAGTCAGCGAAGCTATTGCTTCGGCCATTTCAATGGTAAAAATGAATATGCGCACCACGGAATTGCTGACAGAAACAAAAATAAAGTCAGAACAAGCGGCTTCTCAAGAAGAAGAAATTCGACAAAATATCGAAGAAATGCAGACGGTTACCGAAGAATTAAATTTCAAGTTGGAAGAGTCTGACAGTACCTTGCAAATAATGAAAAATTTAACCAATTTTGTTGAATTTGACCTCAACGGCAGGCTTACCGATATTAGCGACAATTATCGGCATCTGCTCAAGAGAACACGCAGCCAAGTGCTCGGACATACGCAAGGCAGCTACAAACGAAAGCCCGATAATCTTGAAACCTTTGAAACAATTTGGGATGCCTTACGCTCCGGCAAAGAACAAGAGCAAACCTTTAAACTAACCATTGGAGAAGAGAGCTTTCAAATTACCGGAAAATATTACCCGGTAAAAGATTCTGACGGAAAAGTGTACAAAGTAATCGGGATTGAACACATAAAATAAAAACCGACACTGACTTAGTTTGTTTCTTTACAAAACCACACCTTGCGCATTTCCATTTGTCATAAAATCAGAAATGTGAAACATGCGGATCGTATTTATTTTCTCTTTTTCATAAGGAATTTGGACTTTGATATAATTCTCCGTAAATCCAAACATGTTTCCCCCGGATCTCCCGGCTTCAAACAAAACCGGATGCGAAGTATCAACAAATCGCTGTTTGAAACATAAATTTTTCTCATCAGACAAAAGATGCAAACGTTTACTGCGATCCTTTATCTCACTTTGCGGCAAATGCCCTTTCATCCCGGCAGCCGGAGTTCCTTCTCTTGAAGAATATGAAAATACGTGCAAAAATGAAATGTCTAATTGTCTTAAAAAATCATAAGTTTCGCAAAAATCTTCCTCCGTTTCTCCCGGAAATCCGACAATCACATCCACCCCGATAAATGCCTCCGGCATCCGCCGGTTGATCGAAGCGATACGCTGCGCAAACAACTCTCTTCGATAACGCCTTTTCATCAAGCGCAAAATTTTGTTGCAACCCGACTGCAAGGGTATATGAAAATGGGGCAAAAATTTACTCGAATTCCCTACAAAATCAATGATTTCCTCCGTCAACAAATTAGGCTCTATGGATGAAATACGAAACCTTTCTACCCCTTCCACTCTGTCCAACTCTTTAATCAATTGAAAAAAACTTTCATTTGTTCCGCACCCGAAATCCCCGACATTGATCCCCGTAAGCACAATCTCCTTAACGCCTTGTGCAGCAATCTGCATCGCATCTTCAAGTAAAGAACGAATGGATTTGCTGCGACTTTTCCCGCGAACAGACGGTATTTTGCAATAAGTACAAGGATAATTGCACCCATCCTGCACCTTTAAAAAAGCTCTTGTACGTTCCTTTCCGGAAGAATAAGCCGAATGAAATCGAGCAATCGCCTCAGTCTCACAAGAATAGACTGCCGCTCGTTCTTTTTTTTCTATCTGTTGAAAATAGGTGAAAAAATTAAACTTTTCGTCCATCCCCAACACCAAATCGACCTCCGGCATGCAAGCAATATCCTCGCTATCCGATTGGGCATAGCAACCGGTAACGGCGATCAATGCTTCGGGCGAAGTTTTTCGAGCCTTTTGGATGGCTTGCCTACACTTTTTGTCGGCAAGAGCCGTAACAGAGCACGTATTGATAAAAACCACATCGGCGGCTTCTCCAAATTTCACCCTGACAAATCCTCTTTCCTCAAATTCTCTGGCAATTGAAGAAGTTTCTGCAAAATTTAATTTGCAACCCAAAGTATGTAAAGCGACTGTTTTCATTCAAAATATTCGGCAAAAGTAGTTATATTTTGAAAAATATTTTCTCCGGCACAAAAACTTTTCTCTCGCCACATCCGTTCTATCCGTAAAATTTCAGATACAAAAGCAAGTTATTCTTCGGTTTATTTGTTAATATTGCTTTTTTAAAAATCTTCTCAAAATGAAAATTGGACAAAAACATTTCCTTTCCTTGGCCGCCTGCCTGTTTCTTTTTTATTTCCAACCGATTCAAGCTCAAAAAATGGACTTTTATACACAAAAATGGAAAATCGTAGATAAATTTGACAAAAAATCATTGCCGAAATCGGCACTAAATACGGTGGAGGAAATCTACCGTCAAGCTCAAAAAGAAAAACTTACGGAGCAAATAATCAAATCCTGTATTTTTCGCTTAAAATACAAAAGTATTTTGGAAGAAGAGGGATTTGAAGGACAATGTAAAGAGCTGGAAACCATCGCATTAAAAGAAGATTTTCCGACAAATGCAATTTTGCAAACAATGCTTGCCGATATGTACATGATGTATTATCACAAGAATCGTTACAAGTTTTTAAACCGCACGAATACCATAAATCTTGATCCCTCGGATATGCAAACTTGGACTTTGGATTTTCTTGTACACAAAATCTTAAAAGCCTATGCTCTTTCCTTGCATGAAAAAAAGAAATTGCAAAAAATTCCGATAAAAAAATATCAAATATTGCTCAAAAAGGGCAATTGTCCGGCTCGTTTACGTCCGACACTTTATGATTTTTTGGTGCATAAAGCCATCGATTTCATGAAAAATCCGGAGATGTCACTCTCTCAACCGGCAGATTATTTTGAAATCAAAGAAGATTTTTATTTCTCGGACAGTAAGGATTTTGTTCGTCAAAAAATATACACCGACGACAGTCTTTCGATGCTCTATCATGCGAGTTTGTTATTTCAAGAAGCCTTAGGCTTTCGCCTGTCAGAAAAAGAGTCGGAAGCTCTGCCGGATCTTGATCTGAAACGCCTGCAATTTGCTTATGACAACTCAGTAAGTGAAAATAAATCAGCACTTTACGAGGAATCTCTTTTAAAGTTAATCCAAAAATATCCTGCCCAACCGATCTGCGCTAAGATACATTTAGCTCTTGCAAAACTGTACGAAAATTTATCGGATAATTTTCATTTTGAAGATAAAAGCTCTTACATTTACAAGGATTACCGGAAAAAAAGTGTAAAAGAGTATCAAACGATTATCAAAAAGTTTCCCAAAAGCAATGCTGCAACATTTGCACGATCCTATTTGCAAAATATCACAAGTCCTTCTCTTAAATTGCAGGGAGAGTCAAACGTAGCGCCGGAAGAGAATTTTGTGATACATACTCATTTTCAAAATGTAGCAACCCTCTACTTCAGAGTTGCCTCAATCGATCGAAAAACTTTTAAAAATATTACCCGAAAAATGTACGGCAAAAAACGCTATGCAAAACTAAAAGAGGCTTCGAAAACAATCTATGAATTCAATAAAAAATTACCGATAGAAAAGGATTACAATCCCCATGCAACCGACCTGATTTTTAAAGCACCGGAACAACCGGGCTTATTTCTCATATTCTCCTCAAACAATGCAGAACTGTCTTATAAAAAAGGAGTTGCAAATTACATGGCGGTAAATTCCACCCGCATTGCTTATGCCTCACAAGTGCTGAAATCAGAAAATAGTATTCAATATTTTCTTGCCGACAGAATTACCGGACAAGGACTTCCCGGAGTGGAGTGCAAATGGCAGGAAAATCTCTTTGACTCCAAAAAACGAAAATACGAATGGAAAACAACCAAAATACAAAATACAGATAATCAAGGCTTTGTAAAAATTTCTCATCCAATTGGCTCCAACGCAAGAGCTGTATTTTACAAGGGAAATGATTGGTGCGAAACTCCTTCAAACTACTACGGAGGCCAACAAGAACATTCGGAGGATAAAGCTCGAATAAAGACCGTTTTTTTTACGGACAGAAGTATCTACCGACCGGGACAAACCGTTCATTTTAAAGGAATTATAATATCATCGCTCAACGACACACACCTCCCCGAAAAAGGCAGAAAAACCACCGTCATCTTAAGAGATGCCAACGGACAAGAAGTCTCAAAATTGAATCTCATGAGCAATGATTACGGCACCTTCAGCGGTTCTTTTATTTTACCGACACAATCCCTGAACGGCTCTTTTTCCCTAAGCAACGAAGATGGTCATTGCAACCTGCTCGTAGAAGCATACAAAAGACCAAAATTTGAAGTAAAAATGAACCATTTTGACGGCAATTATCGCCTCAATGAACCTATCCGTTTGCAAGGAAAATCAGTAAGTTTTAGCGGACAAGCAATTTCCGAAGCCGAAGTTTCTTATCGCGTCATCCGTCACACCCATTGCCCCGGCTATCACTACTACTACCGAAGAAAACCCGAGGTGGAAATCGCTCACGGAAAAACCCGTACAAATGCAACGGGCGAATTTAAAATTCCCTTCAAAGCCATTCCGGATCTATCGGTGCCAAAGAGCAAAGACATTTTCTTTTCTTATCAAATAACGGTAAACGTAACGGATATAAGCGGAGAAACTCAAAGTACAGAATCTATTGTAAATGTAGGATACAGGAGCATGAATCTCCGTCTTGAAATGCCCGAAGTCATAGACAAAGATGCTCCGAACGAAGGCTTTACTTATGCCCTTGAAGCAACGAATCTGAACAATGAAACGATTCATGCCAAAGGAAAAATAACTTTATACAAACAGAAAGCTCCCAAAGAAATATACCGCCGCTCCGACACCGAAACATCCGACCTCAAACTATATTCGCCAAGCCAATGGAACAATAAACTGCCTGACATTCCTTATGCCAAGGAAGATAAACAGGAAAATTTTCCGAAGGAAGAAGAAGTATTTTCCCGAAATTTTGATACAAAAGCATCAAAAACAATCAAACTCACCGCTTTAAAACAACTGACTCCCGGATATTATTGTCTGGAAATCAACTCAACAGATCCCTTCGGAAATACAACCCAAAATACCCATTACTTCAAACTTATTGCGCATAAAAAAACAGATAATCCACTTCCGGAAACTCATACTTTCCTCCCTTTGAAAACCGATTGCAATCCCGGGGAGCAAGCGATGTTTCTCATCGGTACCGCCTACAAAAACCAACCGATAATTTACCAGATCGAACACAAGGGGAAAATTATATCCTCCGAAATCTTAACCTGCAACCAAAATCACAAATTGATAAAAATACCCGTAACAAATAAGTTCAAAGGCAACTTTGCCGTACATTTTTTGTTCATAAGAAAAAATCGTATTTATAAAGAGTCTCAACTTATTACCGTTCCGTATTCAGACAAGAAGTTAGACATTTCTTTTATGACCTTTCGCGACAAAGTGGAAGCCGGAGCAAAAGAGAAATGGACGCTCAAGATCAGAGATCACAAAGGGAAAAAACTCGCCGCCGAAATGCTCGCCACCCTCTACGACTCCTCACTGGATCAATTCAAACCAAATGTCTGGGCATTTGACATCTATCGAAAATACTTCGTCTCTGCCGAATGGGGAAATGATAATTTTACCCATACATATTCCGAAAATTATTTCCAACCGGTTCAAGAAAATTTTTCACTTCAATACCCGGTCTATCCCTCTTTCAATTGGCATGGATTTCATTACTTTTCAAACGGTTTAGAACTTTACTCTATAGGCAGCATAAGGAAAAACACCTTGCAAGTGCGAAGCGCAAGAAGTGTTGCAAGCCACACTCAAACAACTGACTCTAAGGAATTAACACCTCCTCCGTCCCCTTTGTTCGGGAAAAACGATTTTCACAAAGTAAAGGTACGCAGCAATTTTAATGAAACCGCCTTCTTCTATCCTCATTTGCAAACCGATAAGTCGGGGAATATCCTCATCTCTTTTACCCTTCCGGAAAGCCTTACACGCTGGAAGATGAAGGGTTTTGCCACAAGCAAAGATTTGAAATACGGCTTTATAAATAAAGAACTTACCGCACAAAAGAAATTGATGATCGACCCGGCAGCTCCGCGTTTTTTTAGAGAAAATGATGCTATTACATTTCCCGTAAAAATAAGCAATACAACCGGAAAGCCAATCAGCGGAAGTATAAAAATTGACTTTTTTGATGCCCTGACCATGCAACCGGTATCGGTTCCGGTGAAAAATGATCCGGAAATAAAGAACTTTACAATCTCAGCAAATGGCAATACCGTAATAAAATGGCAACTGAAAATCCCGGAAGGTATCAGTGCTCTACAATATAAGGTACGCGCACGGACAAAAAACTTCTCGGATGGCGAACAAAAAATAATTCCCGTACTAAGCAACCGAATTTTAATCACCGAAACTTTACCTTTATATATAAACGGAAAAGAAAGCAAAGAGTTTCAAATGAAGAAACTGGTGCAATCTGCCGACAGCCCAAGTGTCCAAAATCACAAATTAACCTTAGAATTTTGTTCCTCCCCGATATGGTATGCCATACCGGCACTTCCCTACCTTATGGAATATCCGCACCAATGCAGCGAACAAATCTTTAATCGCTATTACGCCCACTCCCTCGGAAGATATATTGTAAACCAAAATCCAAAAATCAAAGCAGTCTTTGAACACTGGAAGAAGAACAATTCCGAAGTACTGATTTCTAATTTGGAGAAAAATGAAGATCTAAAAACCGCCCTCCTTCAAGAAACCCCTTGGGTAAGAGACGGGAAAAATGAAAGCGATCGCAAAAAACGTGTCGGGCAACTTTTTGATTTGAATCACATGAATCAAGAATTAGCCCGAAACTTTGCCCTTTTGCAAAAAAGACAATCCACTTCCGGCGCCTGGTCATGGTTTCCGGAGATGCCTGAGAGTCCCTACATTACTCGATACATCGTCTGCGGCATGGGGCATTTGCTCAAACTCACCCGTAGCAATCCCAATCCTGCTGCCTTGCAAATGATCCAAAAAGCAATCGGATACATAGACAATGCAATATCAAAAACCTATAAACAATTGCAAAAAAACACTTCCGATAAAGATTTGCAAAAAAATCATTTATCACACGAAGCCGTCCATTATCTCTACGCACGCAGTTTTTTTACCTCCATCCCCAAGCCTGCATCCGCCCGGAAAGCACACAAATATTACATAAAACAAGCAAAAAAATATTGGACATCGCAAAACAAATACTTGCAAGGAATGCTCGCCTTGGCTGTACACAGAGAAAATCCCGGAGATAATTTGCCGCAAGAAATTCTGCATTCTCTGAAAGAGCATGCCCTTACACATCCGGAACAAGGCATGTATTGGAAAGAAGACTACGGATGGGGTTGGCATCAATCCACAATTGAGCGTCAAGCCTTATTCATTGAACTCTTTGATGAAATAAACCGGGATACAAAGTCTGTGGAAGCCATGCAACTTTGGTTGCTCAAACAAAAACAGGTGCAGGATTGGAAAACCACTCGTGCGACAGCCGATGCGATTTACGCCCTCTTGCTCACCGGCAATGAAAACACTCTGACCGACAATTCCTTAGTTGAAATTCACCTTGGCGAGCAAAAAATATCTTCAAAAACCATCCCCGATCTAAAAGAAGAAGCCGGAACGGGATATCTCCGAACTTCATGGCACAAAAAGGAGATACTGCCGACTATGGGCAAAGTTAAACTCAAAAAAAACAATAAAGGAGCGGCTTGGGGCGCTTTATACCGACAATATTTTGAAGATTTGGACAAGGTTACAGCTCACCAAACTCCCTTAAAGCTGAACAAAAAACTTTTTGTGGAAAAACTCACGACACGAGGCGCAGTGCTCGAACCCATAACCCGTAACACAAAACTTAAACCGGGTAATAAAATAGTCGTACGCATTGAATTACGCTGCGACCGCACGATGCAATACATCCATCTGAAAGACATGCGAGCAAGCGGACTTGAACCCGACCTAAGCCTATCCGGTTATCACTATCAAGACGGATTAGGCTACTACCAAACTCCGCAAGACACCTCAATGGATTTCTTTATGGAATACCTTCCCAAAGGAACCTATATTTTAGAGTACACCCTCCGCACGACACACGCCGGGATATTCTCAAACGGCATTACAAGCATTCAGTCCATGTATGCCCCGGAATTTTCGGCTCATTCAAAAGGACAGAAAATAGAAGTCAAATCCGGAAAATAAATATACGAAATGACTCAAAAATTGAAAAATCGTAATATATTTAAAAATCCCCCGGATATAAATCAAAGCGAAAATTATACGAAAACAAACAAATTAACGAAAAATAGTAACACGAATTAATTAAAACACCCCTCTGAAAGTCTCAAAATAACTAAATTTGACGATTATTAAAAATAATTCCGTTTTTATTTGGTAAATCAAAAAAACAGTTTTACCTTTGCAGAGAAGTTGTAGAACAACACATTTTTATTTTAAATCAAAAAAACATAGAAAAATGAATGTAAAGAAAATCAACGAATTGGTCGAAAGAACCAAAAATGACTTAGGAGACGCTTTGCGCTCTACCGCTATTTGGACAAAAGCTGACGGACAATTAATCGCCGGACACAATCCCGAACCCAAAGCTGCCGCATTATTTAACTCCGTTACTGCAAGTATTGCAAAAACCTTGAGTATTTCCGAATTTCCGGACTTAAACGATTACTACTTGTTGGACTTGGAAGATGACGTAAAAGTTTTGATTATGGTCTTTGAAGACTACCAATGGAGCTTGACAATCGACAGTACAAAAGTACAGCTCGGAATGTTACTCAGTGTATTAATGCCGAAAAAACGAGGTCTCTTTATGGAAGCCTTGAAATAAGCGTAAAAGACAAAAAACTCAAAAAAAGACTGTTTTATAAAAACGGTCTTTTTTATTTCCTCCCCCCCCTTCATACAATTTCCGACTTTACCATTACTCAAACTTTGGCACGACGCCATTGTCCGAAACGAAAATACAAAAACGCCAAAATCCCCATCCCAATTCCATAAATAAGCTCCGCTATCCAAACATGAATAACTTCGGCACCCGGAATTTTGGAGGAAAAATATACATAAGAAAGGTAGAACAAGATGATTCCCAACTCCATGTAAAGCGCTACCTTTGTATTACCCGTACCGGCGACAGCCTGAAACATGGTAATTCCAAAAGCCAAAGCGAATGCCGCAAACAAAATCAGATAAAACACCGGAAGTGAAACTTCGATCAATTTCTCCGAATTGGTAAAAATCGAAAGCGACAAACGCGGAATAAATGCCAAAATCCCTACGGCAATTGCCACACCGGCCACTGCCAACAATAAACAACGCCAAACGATAAGCCGCACCTTTTCCGGTCTTTGTTGCCCCAATGCATAACTAACCAAAGTATTGCAAGCCGAAGCAATTCCGGTAATCGGCACCAATAAAATAATGTATATGTTACGGATGATATTGGAAACTGCCAATGCAGTTTCCCCCATCTTTTCTATTACCAAGAAAAATATGAACCACGCCGAAAAAGCAACTGCACTCTGCAAAATCAAAGGAGCCGACAGACGAAACATTTGTCCCGTCAATTTCCGACTGTAGGGTGTTCTACGGAACAGATGAAAACGTTGATTTTCTTTGTTGCGAACTGTACAGACAAGAAAAAAAACAAAAGCGGCAGTCTCGGCAATAACCGAAGCATAAGCAGCCCCTTCCAAACCCCAACGAGGAAAAAATCCGACACCAAAAATCAAAGCGTAGTCCAGCGAGATATTTAATGCCGCCATCAAAAGAGTCGTCCGGCTGATGATTCGGGTATTTGCAGTACCTATATAGAAAGATCGAAAAGCCATATTCAAAAAAGCGGGAAAAAGTCCCCATATCCTGATATTCAAGAATTTAACTGCAGGCTCTCTGACCAAGTCCGAACGAACAAGATATTGCATAAAAGAAAAATTGCTCAACTTCAAGAAAGAAAAAACGAGCAAAGGCATCACACACAAAATAACACAAGCATGCAAAAATACCGCATTCACGGAATCATACTCTTTCTCGCCAAATCGCCGAGCAATCATAATTTGCACCCCTAAGGCAAAGCCCCAACCGGTCATCACAACAGCCAGATAAAACATAGCCCCGACAGCAGCCGCACCAAGCATTTGCTCTCCCAATCGACCCACAAATGCCGTATCTGCAACCGTGATTATATCTTGCGCCAAACTCCCCAAAATAATAGGGTAAGCAATGCGTATAATATGTCTGTACGAAAATGTATCTCTGCGTCCTTCCACCGGGCAAAATTAATATTTTTATCTCCGAATAATATAAATTTTTCATATTTTGCCCGTATTTCAAAGACTTTTTCTACCTTTGTACGCAAAATCCTCTTCATATGATGAACAAAATTATAGTAACTCTTTTGCTTCTCCTGACTTGTTGGACTGCTCCCGGGCAAAATCCGGAAGAGCACAAGCCTAAAACTTATGAAAGCCCGGACGGCAAACTGTGGTGGAACAAAAGCTTACCTGTCTATATCAACCTTTCCGCAAGTCCGGACGAACAAGGTCATCTTCTGAAAAGCCAAATCCATAAAAAATATACCAATCCCTTTTACTTTGATACAGAAGGGATTAACTACATCAGAAGCAATTGGGCAGTGGATAAAGAAACAAAGAAAATTGTACAACCCAAAGTTACACTTCTCTTTGAGGTCTACGCAGACGGATCCGCCCCAAAAACCAAAGCCTCTATATCCGCCTCTAAACGCTCCTCTTCCGGCAAAGACACGTACTATGGAGAAAATGTCAAAATTTCACTGAAAGCTCACGATAAATTTTCCGGAGTGTACAAAACCTTCTATTCTTTGGACGGAAAACCGTTCGAAGAATATACCAACCCAATACATTTAGAAACCGGAGGAAAACACACCTTACGCTATTATTCAGTAGATAATGTCGGAAACGCTGAAAAAATCGGCTCCATCAGCAGCAACTCAAGCCCTTCCGATAAAGGAGAAAAAAAAAAGAATGTAATCGTCCTGACAGTAGATGATACGCCCCCGACAACGAAACACATTGCTGAAGGCGTAGAAATTGAAGAAGAAAGCGGACTCATACTCGCCTCCCCCGGAAGCAAGTTTTTTCTGCACCCGACAGACGAAACATCAGGCATAAAAGCCACCTACTACCAAATCGACAACGCCCCCTACCAACTCTACAAAGGAGGGGTTTCCATGCAAAACCTCCCGGACGGAGAACACACATTAACCTACTACTCCGAAGACAAAGTATCCAACAAAGAACAAGCTCAAAAATATGAGTTTTTCTTGGACAAAAGTGCCCCAATTTTAACTTCTGACGTACTGGGCGACCGCTTCTTGGTAAACGACCAAATCTACTTTTCCGGAAGAACCAAATTAAAACTCATTGCCATAGACAACAAATCCGGAATCAAAGAACTCAAATACTCGATAGACGGAGGCAAATTCAAAGACTATGACACCCCTTTCTACCTCCCCCGGAAAACAGGACAACACACCGTACGCTACTACGCCATAGATCGCCTCAACAACAGCACCGGCAAAGACAACTACAAATATTCCGCAAAAAAAATATTCGTAGATTTAGTAGGCCCCACACTCCGCCACAACATACAAGGCAAATTTTTCAAAACACGAGAGACCCTCTTTCTGGGACCTCAATCACAAATATCCCTCTCCGCCATCGACAACGAATCCGGACTCCAATACATCGCCTACGCCATTGACCATAAACAAGAAGAAACGCGCTATACCAAACCATTCACCGTAAAAGGAGACGGAAAACATTTGATCGAATTCTTCGGTTACGACAATGTAAACAACCGCAACGTCAAGGAATTTTACGTAATCGTAGATGAAACCCCGCCCCAAAGCGCCCCCCGCTTCAGCATCGACCCGATCGGCTACGAAAACTCTGTTCCGGTTTACCCTTCCTATGTAGAACTGTACCTTTCCGCAAAAGACAAAACCACCGGTAACGACAAGATTCAGTACACCCTCAACAACCAAGCGCCCCAAATATACACCCGACCCCTAAAAAACTTCCCCAAAGGCGAAAATAAACTAAAAATTACCGCCATTGACAAACTCGGAAATCAACAAAAACAAGACCTGGTATTCATAATAAAGTAATCCCCCTACCCCCACCTAAAAAATTATAGAAAAAAACCTTTTTTTTTTGGTTATTAAACAAAAATATTATTTATTTGTGCTTTCAAATTTTTATTAAATTAAATTTATCATTATGAAGAAATTAGCGATTAGTATCTTTTCACTGTTGTTTCTTTTGAACCTTTCTTTCGCTCAAAACGAAACAAAAAAGTTTGCCATCGGAGTTAACGGCGGTGTAACAGACTTCTTCGGTTTCAAAGTAAACGATCCGAAAACTTTCTACAAGAAAGAAAACGTAAACTTCTACAAGGGTCCCTTTAACCTGATGTTCTCTTACAACGTAGTAAAACCCTTGAACGTAGTACTTTCTGCCTCAACCGGAACAATTGAAGAATTTCCCGATCCTCTCAAAGGCAACAACTTCTGGAAAGTTGATTTAGGCGTACAATTCAGATTTTTAAGCCTTTTTGCCGATGATGAATTATGGTTCGACCCCTATCTCTACGGAGTTGGAGGAATTGCCGAAATCAACAGAAGTGGAGGACTTTTCGGATTCAACGGCGGTCTGGGTATCAACTTCTGGATCAATGAATTCATCGGACTCTCCGTACAATCCGGACTTGCACGTACCATGTACGAAGACGACAAATACTTCCACTACGAAACTCTATTCGGAATAAAAGTACGCTTCGGTAAAGCTCCCGATACAGACGGTGACGGAATACCCGATCATAAAGACGCATGCCCCAATGCTCCGGGATTAGAGCAATTCAACGGATGTCCTGATGCAGACGGTGACGGAATACCCGATAAAGACGACAACTGCCCGCAAGCCGCAGGAGATGCCAAATTCAACGGATGTCCCGACTCTGACGGTGACGGAATCATCGACAAAGACGACCAATGTCCTAACGAAGCTGGTCCGGAAGAAATGAACGGATGCCCTGACAGAGACGGTGACGGAATACCCGACAAAGACGACGATTGTCCCGACAAAAAAGGATTACAAGAATTTAAAGGATGTCCTGACTCTGACGGTGACGGAATTGCCGACAAAGATGATGACTGCCCGAACCAAAGAGGTTTAAAAGCCTTGAACGGATGCCCTGACAGAGACGGTGACGGAATTGCCGACAAAGACGACAATTGTCCTGACAAAGCCGGAATCAAAGCCCTGAAAGGATGCCCCAAAATGGAAGAAAAAAAGAAAAAGGAAATTGAGAAAAAATTAAGATACGAAGCCAAAAAAATCCTCTTCGATACAGGTAAAGCAACCATTAAACCCCAATCTTTCCCCGTAATCGATAAGATTATCGGTATCTTGAACCAATATCCTAAAGTTAAATTCTCTGTGGAAGGTCATACGGACAACACCGGCAATGCGGAAAACAACAAAAGACTCTCGCAAGACCGAGCAGCAGCCGTAAAAGATTACATCGTTTCCAAAGGTGTATCCAAATTTAGATTGGATGCCGTAGGATACGGTCCGGATCGTCCCATTGACACTAACAAAACCAGAAAAGGAAGAGCAAATAACAGACGTGTTGAATTTATAATCGTCCAATAATACTCTAATCATCTATTTCACTAAGTTACAGCAATATATTTCTCGAAAATGTATTGCTGTACTTTTTTTTAACTAAAAATTATACAAAAATGTTTAAAGAATTTAAAAAATTTATCAGCAAAGGCAACGTCCTGGAAATGGCAGTGGGTCTCATCCTTGCCACTTATTTTGGAGCAATCATCAAATCTCTGGTTGATCATATTATAATGCCTCCCATCGGCAAATTATTGGGCGGTATTGATTTTGCAGATTTAAAATATGTCATTCAAGAAGGGCAAGCCGAAGTGCTGAATGCAGACGGCTCTGTTCTAACAGAAGGCATTAAAGAAGTTGCGATTCAGTACGGTTTATTCATGAATACAATCATCACCTTTATAATTGTAGCATTCTGCGTATTCATGGTTGTAAAAGGGTACAACAAAATGAAGAAAAAAGAAGAAGAAGCCCCGAAACCGGCTCCCGCACCTTCCCAAGAAGAAGTATTGCTCACAGAAATTAGAGACTTACTCAAAAAAAACAATTAATCCCCCAAAACTTATATAAATAAAAAAATGAAAAGAATTTTCATAGTATTGTTTGCCCTGATCACCTGTGGCATTACATCCTTCGGACAAGTAACCGAAACAGAAGGAAATCTGAAAAAAGTCAACACAGACACAATCTCCGGATGGAAAAAAGGAGGCATATTATCCCTGACATTCGGGCAAGCAGCATTCTCAAAATATTGGGCAGCAGGCGGAAGTAACTCCATATCCATAAATGGAGTTGCCGGCTTGTTTCTCAACTACAAACAAGGCAACTGGGCTTGGGATAATAATTTAGACCTTGCCTACGGCTTGCAAAGACAAGGAAAAGGAGATGATGTCTCCATTTTAAAAACTGACGATAAACTTGACTTTTCCTCAAAATTAGGACTCAAAGCAACCGAAAAATTATTTTATGCCGCCTTGCTCAACTTTAAAACGCAATTCTCAAATGGCTACAATTATCCCAACGACTCTGTCGTAATCTCTAAATTTATGGCACCGGGATACTTATTGGGAGCCATCGGTATTGATTACAAACCAATTGAATCTCTCTCGATATTCTTTGCCCCAGCCACCGTAAAGTTCACCTTCGTCAATGATGACGACCTGGCTGATGCGGAAGCTTTCGGCGTAGAAAAAGGCAAACATATGCGCACTGAATTTGGAGGATACTTAAAAACGGTCTATGCAAAAGAAGTGTTTAAAAATGTAAAACTAACCACGAAGTTGGACCTCTTTTCAAACTATTTGAAAGACCCGCAAAACATCGACATAAACTGGGAAGTGCTCTTAGCTCTGAAAATCAACAAATTCCTTTCGGCAAATATCAGTACACAACTGCTCTATGATCACGATGTTAATTTCCCCATTGAAGACGACAACGGAAATGTAACCCATGAAGGTCCTAGAATTCAATTTAAAGAAGTTCTGGGTATCGGCTTTTCACTCAATTTCTAAAAAGCAAGACAATAAAAAAGGGTGAATCCCAAATTCGCCCTTTTTTTGAAAAAATTTACTTACAGAAAAAAACAAAGACAATAAGTACACGTTATAAAAAATTGCATAAACCATTAAAATTTATAAACATGAAAAAAATAAACATTTTGCTATTCTTCGTTGCAGCAATATTTGCCTCTTGTAACGACAATGACTCCTCGGAAAAAGGACAAAATGATTCCTCGGAAGATACTGTTAAACAAGAACTTACAAAAGAAGAACCCGCTGCAAACAACATCAATTTCTCCGGGGCAGAAATCGCCTATGTAAAAAACGAAAAACTCTATTTTTATTATCCTGAAACCGAAGAACATAAGCAATTCGCACAAGAAAAAGAGCCTGTTTTCAATTGTGTGTTTGACAATACCTCGGACATTATCTACTACACGGTAGTACGTGACGGTACGCTCCGACTCAAAAAAGCATCTTATGACAAAACTCCTGTACAAATCACAGAAATAGGGAATACGAAAGTAAAAAAAGAGAAATGTATCACAGATACTTATGGAGAAAAATCAATCCTGTTATTTACTCGTGGGGCAAGCGTTGTTTTACCTCATGATTTTCTATGGGATTGTTTCTGTTTTCAAAAAGCGGCAGTCTATCCTACCACAGTTGGAGATGTTGGAGACAATAGCATCCAAAACACAAAACTTGACTATAAAGACATTAAATATTTTAATAAGTTTATGGATCGAGCTGCAGTTGAAGATTGCAAGACTGCAAAAAGTAAATTGATTTATAAAAACAAAAATTTAAGTAATACGCTCGGTTTAAAAGTAGGAGAATACATGAAAGAACTTGGAGAAACAGAGATTGTTTTTTCAGACTTTAAATTTTCAGCGGATAAATCTAAATTAATATTTGGAGCAATGACCGACATGGGAGATCTGGCTCACGGACCTTATTGCATGGCAAATACGGACGGCTCTCACCAGCAAATCCTCACGGAAGAAGGACTTTCTTCCGATTTTAAACCGTTTTGGTTGGGCAATCGAGCCGTATTTTGGAGACAAATAAAAGAAGAAAACAGCTCTTATCAAGAATTATATATTACTGACCCCGCAGATAACAGCAGCTCCCCTATTGTAAAAGATTTGGATTATTACACAGTCAGAGAAATAATAAAATAAATAACGATGAAAAAAATAGCACTTATAATATCCGTCATGATTTTTTGTCTATCCTGCAATGAATCGACAGAAAGTCAAAACGAAACAGAAGAAACAGTTGAAGCTCCGGTTGGAACAGACAATTTTACACTGCAAGAAGGAGACACCTTATTTTTTGAGAATACGAATTTTAGAGTAGTCGGCAAAGAAAATGAAATAACAGAAGGCGATTTTATGGGATATAAATTCCGTATGTATGACCTCAAAACAGGAAAAGAATTTGCTTACAAAGCAGAGGAAAACGAAATCGTTTGGTTCTCATCCGTTTTTAACAAGTATTTGTTGTTAGATGAAGGAACTGATGCACAATTCAGATCTATAATCATTTTGGATATGACTACCGGGCAGGCAGTATTTAAGCAAAATTATGTAAATCATGAAGGAGCCGGTTTGCAGGGAGATACATTTTTATATTGGTTACAGATTGAAAAATTACCTGACGGAGTAACAGCAAAATGCCCCGAAGAACAATCCGGTTATGTAGAGAAATGGCAATTTAGTTTAAAAACCTTAAAACCTGCCAAGACAAATGAATACGACTGTATTTATTTCCAATAATACCGATTGAAAGTAACTGTCAACAATATAGAAGTAAATGCTTTTCAAGGCGCAAAAGTAAAAGACGTTATACGGATTTATTATGCGCAACAAAATAAGAAGCAACCCAAACAATTGCCCATAGTACGAGACAGCTACGGACATAAAATAGGGTTTGACGGTTCGGTATTGCCCGACACAAAATTTTATATTGAAGAGAAAAGTAATGAAAATCGGATAAAAACACAAAAAACAATTAATAAAATTTATAGAATTATGAAAAGAATAACTCTTATCTCTCGACTCTCGGTAGTATTACTACTGACAACGCTCATCGGTGCCTGTGGAACAACCCGTAAAGGAGTAACCGGCAAAGGACAAATAAAAGAATTAGAAATACTAACCGTAAATGATCTGCACGCAGCCATAGACAACTTCCCGAAATTTGCCTATTTGGTGGACAGCTTGCGCACAGTATATCCTGACATGCTGCTGGTTGCAGGCGGTGATATCCAAACCGGAAACCCCGTAAATGACCAATACCCGGAAAAAGGACTCCCGATGATAGAGTTAATGAATGCAGTGGGTTTTGACCTTACTTGTGTCGGAAATCACGAATTTGATGTGGGACAAAAGCAATTTGTTAAATTAAAAAACAAAGCGAAATTTGATTATATCTGTGCCAATTATCACAACCCCACTTATACAGCTGTGAATGTTGATCCATACAAAATTCTCACAATGAAGAACGGACTGAAAGTCGGCATTATGGCATTATTGCAACTTAATTCCGGCGGGATTCCCGACTCTCACCCTAAAAATGTGAAAGGCATTGTTTTCGAAAACCCCTTAGAGATCGCTCCTAAATTTGCTTTTTTGAGAGACAAATGTGATGTGTTTATTGCCCTGAATCATTTGGGTTATGAAGACGATGTACGCTTGGCTGAAGTAATGAAAGGCAAAGGTTTAGACCTTATCATTGGCGGGCATACAAATACATTGATCGAGAAAAAAGAACTGCATCACGGCACAATGATTACGCAAGTAGATTGGAAGTTGAAATATGCAACACTTATCAAAGTAAAAGTGAAAGACGGGAAAGTCATAGACAAAAACATGCAACTGATAGATCTGCGAAACAGAACCAAAGAAAAGGCAAGCATCCGCCAAATGGTTGATAAATACAACGACAACCCGGCATTGAAAAGAGTAATCGCCACCACAGATTATGAATTTACCGGCAAGCGACCTTTGGGATATCTAATGACTGATGCTTTGCGAGAGTTGAGCAAAGTGGATATCGTCTTTCAAAATCCCGGAGGCGTACGAATCAAGCATCTGCCCAAGGGGAATATTACCGTAATGGATATGTACCGAATGGATCCGTTTGGAAATGAGTTCATTTCGTTGAAAATGACCGGACAAGAAATTTTGGATTTCTTGAAAGTGGCTTTTGTAATAGATGAAGGACTCGCAGAATTTGTATCAGGCGCAAAAATAAAGTACACCCTGAATCCGGATAAAACGTTGAAAGATGTTCAACTATTCTTGCCTTCCGGAAAGCCGATTGCTAAAGATGCCACCTATAAAGTCGGTATGAACAGCTATATTGTAGCGGCATATAACTTTAAACATAAAGATGCCGGAACTTCATTCTTCAAACCTACGGCGGAATATGTAATCGAATGGCTGGATCAAAAAAAATCAGTCAAAAATTATCAAAAAGAACAAAGAGCAGAGTTTCAAAATTAATTTAGCCGGTTGATAATCCCTCACAAGTTTTCCAAAATCTGTGGGGGATTGTTTTTTTTAACTTATTATGAGAATCAGTCACATTCTTTACAAAGTAAAAGATAAGAAAAAAGCTGTTAAGCAATTTGAAGAACTCGGTTTCACCGTTACCAAAGGTGATTTTAATTATAATATTTGGTTTGAAGACGGATCTTTTATTGAAAATTTTTTCGATAACTTAAATGGTTTTATTCTTGGTGTACTTAAGTTGATTGGCAAGAAATCTATGGCAAATAAATTCGGATTCTATAAAAAGGCTGATTATGGATTTATGGAATACGCCCTTGAAACAGATGCCACAGACTTAGAGAAGGAAAATAATATCCTTAAAAATTCCGGATACAAATTTAATACCATGCAAATGAAGAAAAAGTTGGAAAGTGGCAAAAGAATTGAAATAGAGGGGATTGATTCTGACGTGTTTCATAATGAGAGCATATCTCTCTAAAATAATCCTGAACCCATGAAAAATATACTTTATTTGTGTCTAACCGCTTTATTATTTACAAATTGTACAGAACACGAACTTACTTTTGAGACGAACTCAACAAAAAAGAAAGTACTGTTATTTCCCGATAAAAAAGACACGATTCCGTATGCCACATTGGATTTTAAATTTGTATATCCCAAAACATTTGACGGAAATAAGGAACATTTGAAATCATTGCAACAAATTTTCGTAAAGCAATTTTTTAATGAGGACTACATCAAGTATTCGCCACAAGAAGCCGTTAAAATCTATCTTGAAAATTACAGCAAAAGTTACCGCAAAGAGAATGCCGATTTCTATGATCCGACAAGAGCTTTTACCTGCAATCACAAGCTCATGCTCAAAGACTCTGTTGAATTTCAAAATAAATCTCTTTTAAGTTTTTCCCAATATTCCACTTCCTATACAGGAGGTACACACCATGCTTACGCAACATTTCTAAAAAGTATTGACCTGAAAACACTCAAAGAGCTAACACTCAAAGAAGTCCTTAAGCCCGGAAAACAGGAAGAATTTACACTTCTTCTTCGCAATAAACTGCTTGAAACTGTTACAAAAATGGGCGGAAACAAATCTTCTTTTTCCGATTTTGATAACATACAGCCCAATGATAATTTTTTCATTACCGATAAAAGCATAAAATTCATCTATAATACTTATGAAATAGCCCCCTTCATCTTCGGCTCTTTTGAAGTTGAAATTTCATATGAAGAAATTCCTGAATTGTTAAAAAATAATTTCAAACAACATTACTTCTAAAAACTAAACCTATGAAGAATTTATTTTATCTATCCTTAACAATCTTACTATTAGTAAGTTGTAAAGAAGAAGCCAAACTTACTTTTGAGACTGTTTCAACCCAAAAGAAAGTATTGTTATTCCCGGAAAAGGCGGATACCGTTCCCTATGCAACTCTGGATTTTAAATTTGTCTTCCCAAAAACATTTGACGGAAATAAGGAACATTTGAAAACATTACAACAAATTTTCATAGAACAATTTTTTGATAAAGATTACATAAAGTATTCACCACAAGAAGCCGTTGACGCTTATATTGAAAAGTTCAGCAAAGAATATCGCAATGAAAATGCCGGATTATATGACGGAACGCCTTCTTATACATTCCAACATGAACTTACACTGAGTGATTCTATTGTATTTTTCAACAAAAATATTTTGAGTTTTTCGCAAGAGTATTATGAATATAGAGGAGGTGCTCACGGCATGTACGGAAATTTCTTAAAAAGCATTGACCTGCAAACACTCAAAGCCCTCACCTTTCAAGACATTTTTAAAACGGATAAAAAATCACAAATTACAACTCTTATTCGTGCAAAATTATTGGAAAATATCAAAGAAAAAAACGGAGACAAATCCTATTTTTTTGATTTTGACAAAATTGAACCCAACGACAATCTTTTCATCACCGACAAAGGCGTAAAGTTTGTTTATAATGTGTATGAAGTAGCTTCGTATGCTGCCGGAATCTTTGATATTACATTGCCCTACGGTGAAATTGAAAACCTGTTGCAAGACAATTTCAAACAACGATACAATATTTCCGGTACAGAACAAAAAGTTGCGAAGAAGGAAACTGCCGCAAATGAGTTAGATCCTTCCGTCGTTGAAAAGTACATTGATTACGCAGAAGGCAAATCGCTTGATGCTGTTCCCGATTGTCCGTATTTTACCGATAATTTCAAGAAAGCTTACAAGGTATTTATGCAACCGTATGAAAAAGAGGGTAACGGAATAAACTTAGATTTTGACCCGTTGTTATGTTGTTGCGGTACGGACGGATTACAGGTAAAAACAATTAAGGGCAATTATGTGTTGTATGAAGGCAAAAAAAATAAAAACCTGTATCTGAACGCACGTTTGGTGGTCAAAGACGACAAAACGCTGATTGACGGCTTGGGAATGATAAATATGCCGATGATAAAAGGAACATTGAAAAAAGCATTATGGCGTGAAGTAGAGGATTGTAATAGCAATTTTAAGTTTGAAGATGCTTTGGATATGCGAGAAACGATAGACGATACCAAAAACGGATATTTATCCATTTGGGGCGATTATCCTACTTGTGGTTGTGCGTGTAGCAGTACGGTCGGGGCTTACAAAGACCAGTATGGTTTTTATACCTTCTTGAAAAAAAGCACCGGAAGTTGTGAGTACAAACACCATATTGCTTCTAACAGATTATTATCGGAAGTATTACCCGAAGGTCTGGGCATCAAAACTTTTATCCCCAATGCAGACAAATTACCCGCTTCGGATATTGCTATGTTTACACTTGATGCAGAAATCCCTCGCAAGGGAACCGACACCAAAGTTTCCATAAAAACCTTACCTTTAGGAATGTCATACCCAAGTAAAGAACCGTTTGTTTATTATTCATTAAAAAACAGCGGCAATCTGTTTGGAGTGTTAATAACACTTGCTAAAGATGAAAAATACCGCGAATTATTAGGGAAGTTAGAACACAAAAAAATCACCGATTTAAGCAATGACGAGCAAGCTGTAATTAAGGAATTACAAAATCAATATGCAGCGGAAACACCCCTCGAAAAAATCCAAGATAATATAAATGAAGTGAAATTAATTTACGACTATTATGCTCAAATAGAATACAATAGCCTTTTGTTGGGTTGGGATAGGCAAAGAGCTCGTTTTTATATAAAAAAGAAATACAAAGCGAAACAAAAAATGAGTTTTGTTGAATTTTTGCAGAAAAACCGATATTGGGTTCCGGGGTGTTAAAAAATCTGCTCAATAAAGTTACAGTACACAAAATATTGAATCCTAAAAATAAAGCCCGGGGATGTTTACCGGAGATTCTTTGTCTCACCTTGCCATAGGACTTGGTAGGCATAGATAGATAATAATCAATCACTTACAAACACATCCTTTCCACTCCGAGCACCTATTTTTCCATACCGTTTAATCAGACAAAAGAAGATTTGTCATAAACAAGCAATCCTAAGACTTATACAAAGCCTGATATTGACTGTCCGTGTTTTTTTGTTATTTCAAGGAAAAAATTATCTTTGCATACTCTAAACATAAAAGAAACGTATGAAAATAGCAATGATAGGCACAGGATATGTGGGTTTGGTAACCGGCACCTGTTTTGCAGAAACCGGTGTGGATGTTCTGTGTGTGGATATTGACAAAAAAAAGATAGAAAACCTGGAAAAAGGCATCCTCCCGATTTATGAACCGGGATTGGAAAAAATGGTAAAAAACAACTTAGACAACGGTCGCCTGAAGTTTTCTACCGATTTAAAAAACAATCTGAAAGGAATAGAAGCCGTATTCAGTGCAGTAGGCACTCCCCCCGGCGAAGACGGCAGCGCCGATCTTTCTTATGTGCTTGATGTAGCTCGAGAAGTAGGCAAACATATGACCGACTACCTTGTTTTTGTAACCAAAAGCACAGTCCCCATCGGCACAGCCCAAAAGGTGCAAGCCACCATCCGTTGCGAATTAGAAAAGCGCGGAGTGGATATCGAATTTGACGTTGCTTCAAACCCCGAATTCTTGAAAGAAGGCAGTGCCGTAGAAGATTTTTTGCGCCCCGACCGGGTAGTCCTGGGCATCAACTCGGAACGCGCCGAAAAAGTACTTCGACGACTGTATAAACCCTTTCTTCTCAACGGACACCCTATCCTATTCATGGACATTCCCTCGGCAGAAATGACAAAATATGCAGCCAATTCAATGCTTGCCACAAAAATTAGTTTTATGAACGACATTGCCAATCTCTGTGAGATTGTGGGCGCTGACATCAACAGCGTACGCCGAGGAATAGGCAGCGACTCTCGCATTGGCAATAAATTCATATACGCCGGCACCGGATACGGCGGCTCCTGCTTCCCGAAAGATGTAAAAGCTTTGATCAAAACAGCCGATCAAAACAAATATTCTCTCCGTATATTAAAAGCAGTCGAAGAAGTAAACGAAAGCCAAAAATCAGTCTTATACCATAAGCTGAATCGATATTTCAAAGGAAATCTCAAAGGAAAAAACATAGCCCTTTGGGGACTGGCATTCAAACCCAATACCGATGATATGCGAGAAGCACCGTCTTTGACCTTGATCAAAAAATTATTGGATGCCGGCGCCTCCGTCAAAGCCTACGACCCCGTAGCCACAGAAGAAGCACGCAAAATATTGGGCAACAGCATTGAATACACAAAAGAAAAATTTGAAACCCTCGTAGAAGCCGATGCCCTCTGCTTGGTTACGGAATGGAATGAATTTCGCGTGCTGAACTACAAGGTGATGGAAAAACTGATGAAACAAAAAGTAATTTTTGACGGACGCAATATTTACGATGCCTCAGAAATGAAAGAAAAAGGATTCGATTACTTTGGCATAGGCAGATAGACGTATTTTGTGTAAAAAATAAAAAGATGAAACGAATATTGGTTACGGGAGGTGCCGGATTTATCGGATCGCACCTTTGCAAAAAACTCTTGGAAGAAGGCAATGAAGTAATCGCTTTGGACAACTTTTTCACAGGCAATAAATCAAATATCTTACCCCTGTTAAGCAATCCCTATTTTGAATGGGTACGCCATGATGTTATTATGCCCTTCTATGCCGAAGTAGATGAAATTTACAACCTCGCCTGCCCCGCCTCCCCGGTACATTATCGATATAACGCCATCAAAACCGCCAAAACTTCGGTAATGGGAGCCATCAACATGTTGGGATTAGCCAAACGCACCGGAGCCAAAATACTGCAAGCCTCTACCAGCGAAGTGTACGGAGACCCGAAGATACACCCGCAACCCGAAAGCTATTGGGGCAACGTAAACCCCGTAGGAGTTCGCTCCTGCTATGATGAAGGAAAACGTCTGGCAGAAACACTCTTTATGGACTATCACAGACAAAACAAAGTCAAAATAAAAATAGCCCGAATATTCAACACCTACGGTCCTAACATGCACCCCAATGACGGAAGAGTTGTATCCAATTTCATTGTACAAGCTCTTAGAAATCAAGACATTACCGTTTACGGAGACGGGTCGCAAACCCGAAGTTTTCAATATGTGGACGACTTGATTCGAGCCTTTATTCAATTCATGAATAACACCGAAGATGACTTTACCGGTCCCTTGAATTTAGGAAATCCGGAAGAATTTACCATTCTGGAATTGGCGGAAAAGGTGATCCGACTAACCGGTTCGCGCTCCCGAATAAGCTTTAAACCTCTCCCCAAAGACGACCCCATGCAACGCAAACCTCAAATTGATCTGGCACACCAAAAATTAAACTGGAAACCCCAAATCAATCTTGAAACGGGACTCAAAAAAACCATCGCCTATTTTGAAACAATCATACAAAAAAATAAATGAAAGGAATCATCTTGGCCGGTGGTGCCGGAACTCGACTTTACCCCATCACCAAAAGCATCTCCAAGCAAATGCTGCCCGTCTATGACAAACCTATGATTTACTACCCTTTGTCAAACCTGATGTCGGCAGGTATCCGCGATATTTTAATCATATCGACCCCGCAAGATCTGAAACATTTTCAACGCCTGCTCGAAGACGGATCTCAGCTCGGCATTCACATTACCTACGCCGAACAACCCTCACCGGACGGATTGGCGCAAGCCTTCCTCATCGGCGAAAAATTCATCGACAATCAGCCCGTTTGCCTCATACTCGGCGACAACCTTTTCTACGGCTATAATTTTTCAAAAATCCTCGAGGCATCAGCCCGAATCAAAAACGGAGCAATCATCTTCGGCTACTATGTAAAAGACCCGGAAAGATACGGGGTCGTTGAATTTGATAAAAAAGGGCAAGTCCTTTCTTTGGAAGAAAAACCGGCACAACCCAAATCCAATTACGCCGTAACAGGATTATACTTTTATGATAATACCGTAGTTGAAAAAGCAAAAAGATTAAAACCCGGAAAACGAGGAGAACTCGAAATTACGGACCTAAACAGACTTTATCTCGAAGAAAACAAGCTGCAAGTACAATTACTTGGACGAGGCATGGCTTGGCTGGACACCGGCACTCACGAAAGTTTGCAACAAGCCTCCAACTATATCGCTACCATCGAACATAGGCAAGGACTCAAAATTGCCTGTATAGAAGAAATTGCCTACGGCAAAGGGTATATCGACAACCAACAGCTTACCGCAATCGGAAACTCCATGAAAAACAATTCTTACGGACAATACCTCCTGAAAATAGCCGAAGGCAAAATCAGAACATTCAACTACTAAACTACGAAAATGACCATTGAAGATACATTCATTAAAGACCTCAAAATCATCACCCCACGCATCTTTAAAGACCACAGAGGCTATTTTACGGAAAGTTATAACTCCCTAAAATTCAAGGAACAAGAACTCAATTACACCTTTATACAGGACAATCAATCGCAATCCGACTACGGGACCATACGAGGTTTACACTTTCAAGCTCCCCCCTACGCACAAGCCAAACTTGTACGCGCCGTTTCAGGAACCATTTGGGATGTCGCCGTAGATTTACGCTCCGACAGCCCGACTTTCGGCCAACATTTTGCTCTTGAACTTTCTGACCAAAACTTTAAACAACTTCTTATACCGCGAGGATTTGCACACGGATTTTCCGTATTAAGCCCTACCGCCACAGTCCTTTACAAAATAGACAACATATACAGCCCGGAACACGAAAGAGGCATCATCTTTAATGACGAAACACTTTCCATTGATTGGAAAATACCCAACGAAAAAATAACCCTTTCGGACAAAGACAGAAAAAATGATTTTTTTTTCACAAAAAAGAGCTGTTTTTAACAAAAAAACATTAACTTTGGCAACTAAATACAAAGCATTATCTTTTAACACATAAAATAAAATGACAATGAAAACATCTACTCTATTGACTTCAATATTTTTAATCGCAATGCAAACCGCATTTGCACAAATGAAAAGTCCGGAGATGGTCAAAGTAGAAGGCGGTACTTTTTATATGGGCAATGATTACGGAGCAGGAAAAGACGAACGTCCGGAACACGAAGTAACTCTCTCCGAATTCTATATGGCAAAATACGAAGTAACTTTATCCGAATACACAAAATTTTGCCAAGTAACCGGAAAATCCATCCCCAAAGGTGAAGACCCCAAAGCTGCAGTATATAACGTCAGCTGGACTGATGCCGTAATGTATTGTAACTGGCTCAGCCGTTCATTAGGGTATAAAAAATGCTACCAAATTAAACACGACACAACCAATCATGTACGTGTGGAACTCCTTCCGGAAGCCAACGGATTCCGACTGCCCACCGAAGCCGAATGGGAATTTGCCGCAAAAGGAGGCGGAAAAAACAAAACCTTCTACGCATTCAGCGGAAGTAATGATGTAAACAAAGTCTCTTGGAACGTAAGCAATGCCGGAAATTCAATTCATACAGTAGGAACAAAAGCTCCGAATGAATTAGGAATTTATGACTTAACCGGAAATGCCATGGAATGGTGTTACGATTGGTACGGAGCTTATAAAGAGGAAGCGGTAAGCGATCCCGTAGGTCCCGCAAGAGGAGCCACCAAAGTTTGTCGCGGAGGCAATTATATGTGCCGCCCCGATGTGCTGAGAATATCAAGCCGTTTTAACTTAAAAAAAGACTCAAAAGTAGGATTGGCAGGCATTCGTCTGGTTAGAAAATCCTTATAAATAAAAACTGTATAACTAATTGATAATAAGGTTGTTAATTATTTAACAGCCTTATTTTTCTTGTAGAACTAAGGTCATGGAAAATTTTACAATATATAATCCCACAGCCATCCATTTCGGCAAAGATGTACTCCGCAAGCTCCCTAAAATTGCTGAGAAATACGGCAAAAAACCGCTTTTAATTTACGGGAAAAACTCTGTCATAAAATACGGCTATTACGAGCAAGTACAAAAACTTCTGCAAACATCCGGTTTTGAAATAGTAGAATATTCCGGCATTAAGTCCAACCCGATTATTGCCGATGTAGAAAAAGCCGTACAAATCGGGCAACGGGAAAAGGTCGATTTCATATTAGCCCTCGGTGGAGGAAGCGTAATTGATACCGCAAAAATTGTAGCTCTCTGCACCCTTGATCAGTTAGACCCTTGGCAAGTCGTAACCGGAAAACAAAAACCTCAACGTAGCTTGCCGATAATAACCATACAAACCCTCGCCGCCACGGGAACGGAAATGAACTCTTTTGCCGTAGTGCAAAATGAAAAAACAAAACAAAAAATAGGTTTCGGACACAAAGGCATGTTTCCGGCTCATTCCTTTTTGGATCCGCAATTTACCTGTTCGGTGCCGCGTAACTACACGATCTACGGCATCTCCGACATCATTGCGCATGCTTTTGAAAACTTCTTCGGAGGTGGAGACTCTCCCCTTGCCGACCGATTTTCCACCTCCGTCATTCTCGAAACAATGCATTATTCAAAGCTGTTACTCAATGACTTGCAAAATTATGACTACCGAGCCAATATCCTCTTGCAATCCACCTGCGCCTTAAACGGCATCAATACCTTCGGCAAGACCGGAGGCGACTGGGGCGTACATGAAGTCGGGCATAACCTTTCCGCCATGTATGATACGCCGCACGGAGCAAGTCTTTCTGTTGTTTATCCGGCTTGGTTCAGATTGATGGAAAAACGTATTCCTCAAAAAATAGCCACACTCGCCGAACAAATCTTCGGAACACAAGATTTTGAAGAATTTTTAAGCCGACTGCTACACTTCTACCGCAGCATCGAAACACCCGTCTCCTTGCACGAAATAGGCATAGCATATACAGAGAAAGAGCGGATAAAAAAACAACTGGTCAAAAACTCTGCCACCGGAAACGTACACAAATTATCCGAGAAAGATTACGACCTCTTACTGGAGTACATGTATAATCCCGAATAATGAAAAGTTTCCTTTCCGAGACCTCGGCGGATATCCTGGCAAGGCATAAAGAGCATATGCACCGCTTGTGTTTAATATTTCCCAACAAGCGTAATATTCATTATTTCAAAAAATACTATGCCGCACAATATCCCAAAGCTCACAAAGCTCCGAGATTAACCGATATTTCAGGATTTATTGCCGAAATTACCGGATTGCAAAATGCCGATAAATTAACATTACTTTTAGAACTTTTTGAAGTTTTTAAGGCATCCGACCCGGAATTTAAAACACATACTTTTGAACATTTTTACAGAATTGGAGAAATCATCCTTTCGGACTTCAACGAGATCGACAGTTGGCTTGTAAATCCGGAGTTGATATTCAAAAATATTCGCAATGTAAAAGAGATTGAAAGTTACTACGATTTCTTAAGCGAAGAACAAAAAGATTTACTCAAACAGTTTTGGAGCAATTATGCAAAAGAAAAAAGCAGCAGAGAAATAAACAAATTCTTACAATTATGGAACTTATTGCCCAAGATTTACAAAAAATACACCCAAAAATTATTACAGAATAACCTGTCTTACAGAGGATTACAATTTCGAAAACTGTCCTTTCTCATAGATGCACAAAAAGTAAATACTCAAACATACGAACAATATATCTTCATCGGCTTCAATGCTTTGAATGCGGCAGAATTGAAACTCTTTGATTTCTTAAGGAAAGAAAACAAAGCCTCGTTTTACTGGAATACCGATGCCTATTATCAAAACAATGCGCACCATGAAGCCGGACTTTTTTTGAGAAAGAATTTCAGATCTTTGGAACAAAACAAGAACCTCTTACCCGAAAATTTCTCACAACCCAAAAACATTAAAGTTATAGGAGCCCCGCACAAAATCGGGCAAGCAAAGATCTTGCACAAAGTACTGCAAAGCATTCCTGCCGAAGAGTTACACACGGAAACAGCCATCCTCACTGCCAATGAAACGGCGCTTTTTCCCCTGCTCAGCGCCCTGCCGGAAGAAGTGCAATCCGTAAATATTACCATGGGTTATCCTTTCGTTCAAACCCCTGTGTATAAGCTGATTAAAAAATATACCGACCTTCACTTGCAAACACTCGGAGAAAACAAACTTTTTCAAACAAACAGTGTCAAGGAAATTCTGAAATACCTGCACACTTTCAGCAAAGAGAATCAGCAGGTCCGTAAACTCTTACACAAAACCGCACTGCTCAACAAAAAATATATCCCGGAAAATTTCTTTGAAGAAAATACCGATGAACTTATCGGCAAATTATTCCAAAGAATAGAACCTGCGGACAACTACCGCATATACCTGCAACACCTGTCGGAAATTATAGCCCTGCTGGCCGACAGCGAAAATTCCAATGCTCTAAACAATGAATATGTGTACAAAGCCTATACACTAATCAATCGATTTCAAAGTGTAATGCTTAAATACAGCCCCGAAATGAGCTTAAAAACATGCAGCCGACTTCTTTTACAATCCTTTGGTAATGAGCGCATTCCATTTGAAAGCAATGACTTTGACGGTCTTCAAATTATGGGCATCATGGAAGCGCGCAACCTAGACTTTAAAAACCTAATCCTGCAAGGATTAAATGAAGGAGAATTTCCCCAAAAAACACAAAATACAACCTTTATCTCCCAATCGGTACGGCGTGCCTTCGACATGCCCGTTGCTCAATACAAAGATGCCATTTTTGCCTATGTATTCTATGCCGCCATACAGCGTGCCGAAAATATTACACTGATTTACAACAACATAACCGAAGACGGCTCCGGCGAGCCCGGTCGTTTTATCCTGCAATTGCTTTACGAAAGCTCCCATACAATCAAACAACAAATCTATGACGAAGCCCTGCAACCGGTCCTAAAAAACAAGATTCACATTCGACACAACGAAGAAATACAAAAACAACTCGAAAAATATATCGTACAAAACGGGAAAGCTCAAAAGCGATTTTCATCGGCAAGTCTTTCTACCTATTTGGATTGCAAATTGAAATTTTATTTCAAATACATTGCCGAATTATCGCCGCCCCAAGAACCCGAAGAAGAATTTTCACCCATCTCCTTCGGCAACCTGCTGCATCAAACGATGGAAAATTTATACACCCCTTTTCTGCAAAAAAATGTAAATTCCCAAGATATAGATCTCCTTTTGCAAAAAGCTGCTGATGAATCAGGAAAAGAAATCTCTGCCTATTTTGAAACCCCCGAAGAACAATGGACGGGAACCTTGCAACTTTTATGGACAATTCTTACGGATTATACAAAAATTATTCTGCAACACGACAAAAAACAAACTCCCTTTCTATTACATTCCTTAGAGAAAACTCAAGATTTTGTACGCACGCTCCAAATCCCCGTTGACGGCAAAGCGGAAGAAGTACAAATCTTTGGCATCATCGACAGAATTGACAAAAAAAATGAGGAATTACGCATCATTGACTACAAAACCGGCAGTGAAAAACGAAAATTCAAGCACATCCCCGAACTTTTTGAAAACGGAAATCCGAATCGCCCCGGACATGTTTTCCAATTGTTTTTGTATGCCTTCTTATACGCCCCTCATCTTGCTGAGGGACAGCGAATGAGTCCTCATCTCTATTACACCCGCAGCCTCGGAAACACCGCCTATCAATCCTCACCGATTTTTAATCCTTCACGCGGGAAAAATGAAGCCTTGAGCGCAGAAATTCTCGAAAAAAACTTACCCGAATTTGAAGAACAACTTACCGAAACCATCCGACAAATATTCTCACAAGAAGTTGATTTTGAGCAATGTATAAAAACAGAACCTTGCCAATATTGTGATTACAACCTGATTTGCCGAAGGTAAACACACGACTCTTCAAATAAATCTTTATATCTGCAATAAAAAAGGGATCGAAATATCGATCATTATAAATGCGACAGGATTAAGCAAAAACGCAATAAAGCGCCTGAAATATTAAACAAAAACAAAGCCGGGGCGCCCCGGCTTTGCCATGCCGCATACAAGCGGAATGTACTCTATTTTTTCACAAATTTAATTGTCTTTCCGTTAATTTTTGCAAAGTAAATACCTGATTGTAAATGCGATACATCAATAAATTGTTTGTCGGAAGTAACAGGCAAAGCGAGCAGTTTGCTGCCGCTAAGGTTGTAAATCTCCAATATTCCTCGCTCGGAAGTTTCTATGGTGAAACCATCTTTTACGGGGTTGGGATACAACTTAAATGTTGATGAGTTGATATCCTCGATGCCGGTGGATTTGTTGCTTACCGTTACGGTACAAGTATCCGTAAGATTGCCGTCTTCGGTCGTTACGATGATATGAGCAATACCTTCAGATATGCCGGTTACCAAACCGTTCGCATCAACGCCGGCGACACTTTCGTTGTCGCTTTTACAACTTATGTTTTGATTGCTTGCATCGCTTGGGTTAAACTTAACAATCAATTGCTTTTCCTCTCCCTCAGATAATACTAAATCACTATCCTCCAAGGATATACCATTCAAGGGGGCATAAGGATTTACAGTAAGTTTACAAACTATTGATTTACTTCCTGCATAAGCGGTAATGTCGGCTTCGCCATATCCCACTGCAGTAATTTCGCCTGTTTTGAGGTTTACGGTGGCAACGCTTAGTTTGCTGCTTGTCCAAGTTACGGTTTTGTCGGTGGCAGTTTCGGGCAGCACTGTGGCTGTAAGGCTTTGTTTTTGGCTTACATACATTGTTAATGTTTTGGCACTTAGCGCAATGCTGCTTACGGGCGTAATACTGTTGTCAACGGTAATTTTGCAAACGGCTTTTTCGCCGGTATGGGCAGTAGCCGTAATATCGCAAGATGCGCCTTCTGTGGCTGAGGCATCTACCGTTACCATTCCGTTTGCATCAACCTTGGCTATATTTTCGTCGCTGCTTTTCCATGTAAGCTTTTTGTTGGTGGCATTAGCAGGGCTTATTGTGGCAATAAGCGTTTCGCCAGCTCCCGCATTTAATTTTAAAGTGCTTTTATTTAAACTTACTGCTGTTACCGCTACCGGTGGTAATTCCTTTATGGTTTTAAATGCAGCAAACTTGCTGTATGCCTGATATTTGCTTTTACAACCCGCCGGTACTTTTAAGGTACAATTTCCTTTATTAAAAAAGCTAAATGTACCGTAGGTTCCTGTTGAAATGTCTATATCCTCAGGATTTTGCACCAATATAGTAAGGGTGGTTAAATTGTTAGTATAAATAAATGTCTGACTTCCTAAATCTTTCACATTTGCAGGTATAGTCAGGGAAGTTAGTTTAGTCATGCCTCCTAAACTTGCCCACACTATTCTATTTAGACTATTAGGTAGTTGTAAATTGCTAATATTTGAACAGTCTCTAAAAGCATCCCTGCCTATTTTTAATAAACCTTCGGGTAAGTTTACTGTTTCTAAATTTTTGTTACTGGAAAAAGCACCGAAGCCTAATACAGTAACACCATTAGGGACGGTATAGGTATTCCCTGCTTTTTTTGGTGGATAGACCATTAATACGGTTTGGGCTTTATTAAACAATACTCCGTCTTTGCTTGCATAGTTTGGGTTTTCGGGGTTTACGATGTAACTCTCTATTTTGCCACAACCTCCAAATACATCATTGCCCATACTTTGCAATTCTTTGCCTATTTTTATGGTTTTTAGATTGTTGCATCCCGTAAAAACATTACTATTTAAGGTGGTAAGCGAGTTGGGTAGGTCTATGTTTGTAAGTCTGGAGCAAAAGGCAAAGGCATACTTTTTTATTTCTTTTAAGCCCTCATTAAAGATGATGTTTTGGAGCTTTGTTGCATAGAAAAATGCCTTATTCTCCACAACCTTTACGGTAGTGGGCAGGCTGTAAGAGGTTTCCGTTTTCCCTGCGGGATATTGCAACAGGGTGTCCTTGTTTATGGTAAATAATATTCCGTCTGTGGAGATGTAATGCGTATTGCCGGCATCTACATTAATGGCGGTAAGTTTTTCGCATAAAGCAAAAGGTGCCGTTCCGCATTTCTCTAAGGTGGCGGGCAGGCTTATTGCGCCTTCTACGGCTATCTCGTTAAAAGCCTTCTCTCCAATGCTTTTTAGTTGGGCGGGTATATTTATGTTTTTTAGTTGGTGGCAAAACTCGAAAGCCTCCTCTCCTATGCTAATTACTGTTTCGGGTATGGTGGCTTTGGTTATTCCTTTACACGAATAAAAGGCATTATCGCCAATACGTGTAACGGTGTAATCTGCGGTGCCGTCGTTTACGGTTTGGGGTATATTTATTTCGCCGGTGGGCTTTTCGGTACCGTCGTAGTATGGGTTGTCATCTTTTTGAAATGTTACTTCTACTTCTTTGGGGTTTGTGCTTGTAATTTTGTAGTATATTTTGCCTACTTTAAATTTATAGCCTATTTCTCCCGGGTTTTGTGCGTTTGCGCTTATTACCGCTATCGCTGATAATAATACCGCGAATGTTGTTTTGCGGATTTTTTGTACAGTCTCTTTCATATCTTTTATACTTTTAGTTGATACATAAAATCTTGAGGCAAAGTTACTAAAAAAATTATATTATGCAATGAAAATACTCAATTTACTAAGTATTTTGCGCAAAATTGAATAGGTATTTTCTGCACATTTGTAAAGAGCTTGCATGCAAGGTCTCTACGGGATAAAAAACATTTGCAAAGCAAAGCTCCACAAAAAAACAACAAAATTCTGATTATAAGCACTTTACGACACCTACATAAAAATCAGATGATAATTTTTTATAAAATACCCATATTTAGGGATAGGAAATACAAAGAGAAGTTATAACTTTGTCCCCTGAAATTATAAAAACATCTAAAAAAATAGATATGAAAACATTTAAAGATGGAAAATGGAGCACCTCCATTGACGTAAGAGACTTTGTCTCCAAAAACATTATCCCTTACGAAGGTGATGCCTCTTTTCTTGCCGAAGCCACGGAGAGAACAAAAAAACTCTGGGCGATCTGCATGCAAGGGATCAAAGATGAAAGAGCAAACAACGGCGTGCGTTCAATTGACACAGAAACCGTATCAAGCGTTTCTGCCTTTGACGCCGGATATATCGATAAAGACTTGGAACTGATTGTTGGTCTGCAAACCGATGAACTTTTGAGACGTGCCATGAAACCTTACGGAGGCATAAAAGTCGTTGAAAAGGCTTGCAGCGAACACGGACTGGAAGTTTCCGATCGGGTAAAAGACATCTTCAATAATTATGCAAAAACCCACAATGACGGTGTTTTTGACGTTTATACCGAAGAAATCAGAAAATTCCGTTCCTTAGGCTTTTTGACCGGACTTCCCGACAACTATGCACGCGGTCGTATCATCGGCGACTACAGACGATTGGCATTATACGGGATAGATAAATTGATAGAAACCAAGAAAAAAGACCTCGCTCAGCTGACCGGCCCCATGAACGACGCACGTATCCGCTTGCGAGAAGAAGTGCAAGAACAAATTAAAGCCTTGCATGAAATCAAAGTATTGGGAGAAAAATACAACTTGGATCTTTCTCGCCCCGCAGAATCGGCACAAGAAGCCGTACAATGGGTATATATGGCCTATCTGGCAGCCGTAAAAGAACAAGACGGAGCCGCCATGTCTCTCGGCAATGTATCTTCATTCCTTGACATTTATATCGAATACGATTTGGAAAAAGGAAATATCACCGAAGAATTTGCCCAAGAGTTGATCGACCAATTTGTCATGAAACTGCGCATGGTGCGTCATCTGCGCATGAATGCCTATGACGAAATATTTGCCGGAGACCCCACCTGGGTAACCGAATCCATCGGCGGAAGACTACTGGACGGAAGACACAAAGTAACTCGTACCTCTTTCCGATTTTTGCAAACTTTATACAATTTAGGTCCTTCTCCCGAACCCAATATGACCATTCTTTGGTCTCATACCTTACCCGAAAACTTTAAAAAATTCTGTGCCCGGGTATCCATAGACACCTCTTCCATTCAATACGAAAATGATGAATTGATGCGCGAAACACGTTGCTCGGATGACTACGGAATCGCTTGTTGTGTTTCTTTCCAAGAAATCGGAAAACAAATTCAATTCTTCGGAGCAAGATGTAACCTTGCCAAGACACTTCTTTTGGCAATCAACGAAGGACGTTGCGAAATTACAGGTAAAAAAATCATCGACGGAATACCTCCTTTAAAAAGCGACGTGTTGGATTACGATGAAGTGATTGCAAACTATAAATTGTGTATGAAGGAAATGGCTCGCGTATATAACGAAGCAATGAATATCATTCATTATATGCACGACAAGTATTATTACGAAAAAGCCCAAATGGCTTTCATCGATACAAATCCTTCCATAAACTTGGCTTACGGTATTGCCGGACTTTCTATTGTAGCCGACTCATTATCAGCGATTAAGAATGCAAAGGTAACCGTAAAAAGAAATGAAATGGGAGTTTCTGAAAACTTTGATATCGAAGGTGACTTCCCCTACTACGGCAATGATGATGATCGAGTAGATCGATTTGCAGTAGAAGTGCCTCAATATTTTAATGCCGAATTGGCAAAACATGCGGTGTACAAAAATGCCGAGCCGACTTTATCCATTTTAACCATCACTTCCAACGTAGTGTACGGTAAGAAAACAGGAGCGACTCCTGACGGAAGAGCCAAAGGGATCCCCTTTGCTCCGGGAGCGAACCCCATGCACGGAAGAGATACTAAAGGCGCCGTGGCTTCACTGAACTCTGTTGCCAAATTGGATTATTCAGCTTCGCTGGACGGAATCTCGAATACTTTTTCCGTAATCCCGAAATCTTTGGGACCCGATGAAGAATCTCGCATCGAAAACCTTTACACCATGCTTGACGGATATTTTACGAAGGGTGCACATCACTTGAATGTAAACGTCCTCAACAGAGAATTGCTTGAAGATGCCATGAAACATCCGGAAGAATATCCGCAGCTGACAATCAGAGTATCCGGTTATGCGGTAAATTTTGTACGATTGACCAGAGAGCAACAATTGGAAGTAATTTCAAGAAGTTTCTTTGACAAAATGTAATTTTTTTTTCATAATTGACTACAAAAAAAACTTGCTCGGTTGACTTAATTGTAACCGGGCAGGTTTTTGTTTTTTTCTATGTTGCGTATTCATTCCGTAGAATCTTTTGCCACTCACGACGGCCCCGGTATTCGTTTGGTCTATTTTCTGCAAGGATGCAATTTTGCTTGCAGTTACTGTGCCAATGTCGATACCATTGCTTTGGAAGGTGGCAAAATGACCGATATCGAAGAGATGGTCAATCAAGCCGTTAATCAAAAACAATTCTTTGGAAAAAAAGGCGGTGTAACAATTTCCGGCGGCGAACCTCTTTTGCAAGCCAAGCAAATTATTCCTTTGTTTGAGCAGTTACATAAAGCACAAATCAATACTTGCATTGATACCAACGGATCGGTTCTCAATAATCATGTACGGGAACTTTTAACCCATACGGACTTGATATTATTGGATGTGAAACACATCGAATCTTCCCAACATTTCAAAATTACTCAAAAGGAAAATAAACCGACTCTTACCTTTGCGGAATATCTAAAAAAAGAAAACATTCCCTTTTGGCTGCGTTATGTCTTGGTGCCCGGACTCAGCGACAGCCCGGAGCATCTGCATGCCCTCGGACAACATTTTGAGAATTATAACAATATCGAGAAATTAGAAATTCAACCGTATCACAGTTTAGGAATCCATAAATACGAGCACATGGGCTTAACCTACAAGTTAAAAGGTGTGAAAGAGAATACAAAAGAACAATTGGATACTGCTTATGCTATTTTTTCTCAATACTTTAAAAAGGTGATTATCAATTAAATATACAATAAAAGCAGAGCTTGCAAGAATAGAAATTTTGTTTACCCTACCCTCTTTTTATTCGCAGAGTTATATATTTGCGAAAAAAAACAGTCCTTGAATCTATGATTTCCATAAATAATGTATCAGTCGTTTTTGGAGGGGTTGCACTTTTTGAAAACATTTCTTTCGCCGTAAAACCCAAAGACAGAATCGGGCTTACCGGAAAAAACGGAGCCGGGAAATCCACCCTTCTCAAAATCATTTGCGGGATTCAATCCTGTGATTCCGGTACAATATCCGTACCCAAAGGAAAAACCATCGGTTACCTGCCCCAAACCATGAAATACCCGGAAGGGAAAACTGTACAAGAAGAAACGCTTACCGCTTTCGGCGAAATTCTGAAAATAGAAAAAGAGCTTCAAAAGTTGACGGCGCAACTGGCACAAAGAACGGATTATGAAAGTCCGGAATATCTCAAAATCATTGAGCATATCAATCTGCTGCAAGATAAATTTTCAGACTCCGGCGGTTATACCTTAGAAGCAGAGTGTGAAAAAATCTTAAAAGGCTTGGGCTTTACCCCGGAAGATTTCTCTCGCGATGTTACCGAATTTAGCGGGGGATGGCGTATGCGCATTGAATTAGCCAAAATATTGCTTCAAAAACCCGATTTACTTCTTTTGGACGAGCCTACCAATCACTTGGATATTGAATCCATTGAATGGGTGGAAGAATTATTCTCCGGCTATGGCGGAGCCATCATTCTCATTTCTCACGATCGCCTGTTTTTAGATAATATCACGCACCGTACCATTGAAATTGCCAATAAAAAAATATACGACTACAAAGCTCCATATTCCAAATATGTTGCGATGCGTGAAGAAAGAATGGAGCAACAAAAAGCAGCCTTTGAAAATCAACAAAAACAGATAGCCGACACCCAAAAATTTATCGAAAAATTTAGAAGCAAAGCTACAAAAGCAGTTCAAGTGCAGTCCAAAATCAAGCAATTGGAGAAAATGGAACGCATCGAAATAGATGAAACGGACGTTTCTCGTCTTCGTTTTTCTTTCCCCGAAGCTCCCCGTTCCGGAGATATTGTAGTCGAAACCGAGTCCTTGTCCAAAAGTTACGGAGAGCACAAGGTTCTTGAAGATATTTGGCTCAGCATAGAACGCGGACAAAAAATAGCTCTTGTGGGCAAAAACGGACAAGGCAAAACCACTTTTGTTCGGATCATAAAAGGAGAACTGGAATATCAAGGAAAATTAAAAATAGGTCATAAGGTCAAAATCGGCTATTTTGCTCAAAATCAAGAAAAAGTATTGAACGAAAACAAGACAGTTTTTGAAATTCTGGACGATACTGCCGTAGGAGATGTACGAACAAAAATCCGGGATATTCTTGGAAGTTTTCTTTTTGGAGAAGAAGATATCGATAAAAAAGTATCGGTACTCTCCGGTGGAGAACGCTCCCGGCTTGCCTTGGCAAAGTTGATGTTAGAACCTTATAATTTACTGATTCTCGATGAGCCTACCAATCATCTGGATATGCACTCCAAAGATATTCTGAAACAAGCCTTGAAAGAATATAACGGCACCCTGCTTTTAGTTTCCCATGATCGTTATTTTTTGCAAGACCTGACGGATGAAATCTACGAGTTCAAGGATAAAAAAATAAAAAAACACGCCGGAGATATTCGTTTCTTCCTGGAAAAAAAACGCCGAGAAGAAAAAATAAAACAAAGCGAATCTCAAAACAACAAAACCGGCATTGAAAGAAAGGACAAGACTTCCAAAAATGGACAAGAACACTACCAAAAACGAAAGGAATTAGAACGGCAAATACGTGCTTTATCCAAAAAACTTGCCCAAAATGAAGCCGATATAGAAAAATTGGAAGAAGAAATCGAACAAGCCGAGAAAATCTTCTCTTCCCAAACACCGGTAGAACAAGACGAATCCTATTTCCAATCGTATGAAGATACAAAAAAAGAACTCTCCGTTCAGATGCAAGAATGGGAGGAACTATCCTTAAAAATACAAGAACTTTCAGAAGAAAAAGAACGCCTGTAATAATGTCCGGCTTGTATGTACATATTCCGTTCTGCAAACAAAAATGCAGCTATTGCGACTTTGCTACAACCGTACAACATAAAACCATTCCGGACTATATAGATGCCGTAACAGAAGAATTACGACTGAGAAGGCATTATTTACACGGCGACCTTGTGCAAACAATCTATTTGGGAGGAGGGACTCCCGGACTACTGAAAGTCAAAGAGTTAGAGCTTCTTTTCAATGCCATCTTCAAATATCACCGCATCGCAGAGAATGCTGAAATTAGCATAGAAATGAATCCCGAAGACGTTGATGCCGCCTATTTAAACAGCCTAAAAAACACCCCCGTAAATCGAGTCAGCTTAGGCGTACAATCCTTTTTTGATGACGACCTTCAATTGATGAATCGCAGGCACAACGCAGCGCGCAACCTCATTGCCTTGCAATCTTTACAAGATGCGGGTTATACAAACATCAGCGCAGACCTCATTTATGGCTTGCCCTCCATGTCTCTCGAAAAATGGCACAAAAATCTCGAAACTTTTTTTTCTTTCCAATTGCCTCATCTTTCTGCCTATCACCTCACTTATGAAGAATCCACCCCACTCTATTATCAACTAAAAAAAAACAAAATACAGGAACTTAAAGAAGAGCAAAGTATTCTGCAATTTGATTTATTGAGAAAAGAATGCAAGCGACATGGTTTTTTGCATTATGAAACCTCGAATTTTGCAAAACAAGGCTTTCTGTCACAACACAATTCAGGATATTGGCAACAAAAGAAATACCTGGGTATTGGAAGTGCGGCACATTCATTCGACCGCGAATCCAGACAATACAATTTCTCATCAGTCAAGAAATATATTCAAAATATTCAAAAAGGAACTGTTTTTTACGAAAAAGAAATTTTGAGTCCGGAGGATCGCTATAATGAATATATCATTACGGGCTTGCGTACGATTTGGGGAGTTGATCTGTCCTATATTGCAGAGAACTTTGGGGCAAAATTTCAAACTTTCCTAACGGAACAACTTGCCTGTTTCAAAGAGGACTTTAAACTGGAGAACGGGAAATTATATATTGCAGAACAGGCTAAACTTCGAGAAGATTTTCTCATCGAACAGTTGTTCTATGTGTAACAACGGAGGTCTTTTTTTAAGGCTCCGGAAGCGTTCTGAAAAATTGCAAATATTTTGAAAGAATGGGAAGTTGCTTCATTTTTTCTTCATTGGAAGGAGTAATAACGAAAAAATGGGCTTTTGTTTTTTCGTCCGGAGTTAATTTTTCGGACGACATGAAATCTGCAGCATAGCTTTTAGCGGAAGCGTAATCGGGAAAAATTTGCACAAGAAAAACTTGTTCATTTTCAGTAAGCTTTGTTTTCTTAACATTCAAGTTTTTATCCGGAAATTTTCGGGCATTGAAAGTTGTAAGTATGTGATTTAATTTGGTTTGCAAAGCTTTATCAGAGGTAGCTACAGCAAAGTAATGAGAAGTATCCGGCGTATGTGTATAATAATTGGGGTTATATTTGCCGCTTTTCATTAACTCCAAAGTAGCTTGCGCTTGTGGCACAAGAGGATCTGCCGGATATTGCCGGACAAATTGATTCAAAAGTTTTTCCATTTCCGCGGTATTTCCGGAATGTCCTTTCGCCATTGCTTCAAGATACAAAAACTTTTCTTCCAGATGATTTTGTTTGTTCGTTTGTTTGATTTTTTGCACTTGAGCCAATACTTCCGGATATTTTTTGTCTTTATACGCTTGGTATGCAAGGGAGTAAATACTGTCCGTAAGAGCTTGATTCTGCCTCAGTGTAACTAAATAATTGGGATCGGCAAGGATCTTTGCATATTTACTCGAAGGATAATTCGAAAGAATCCTTTGTCTCATTTGCTCTGCTTCACCCTTGTGATTCAGCTTCTTATAATAAATCAGATACATATTGAACAAGGCTTCTACGACAAGTTCATTTTGGGGGAATCGTTTGATTAGTGTTTTATAAGCAGTGAGGGCTGCCGGATAATCTTTCATTCTATTTTCGTATACCTTCCCGGCATTGAAGTATGCGGCCGCAATACGCTGATTGGATTGTTCCATCAACGAGTCAGTCAAAGGCAAATCTTGGAGATAAAACTCCGGTTTCTTTCTATCCGTAATACGTCCGGAAGTATCCGATGCGTTTGTTGCGGTTTCTTCATAATTTTGCAATACTTTTTTGTTTTTGCGTCTCCAATGATCTTCAAGCTTTCGCTTGCCCCACATACGCACAAAATCAGTACGCCCGATACTTAAAGCCCCGGGATTATAGAAATACCATTTACCGCTGTTGTTTTGTATCGTATTTCGGTTGTCATAAGTGTTGCCGGAAAAACGATTGTAAGGCTGGGCTCCGGCATTCAATTCGGCAGCTTCTTTTTCTTCCAACTCTCTGATAATCTGCAAAATAAAAGTATTTCGGGAGGCAGAATCCATACGTGCAACTTTTTGCAAACTGTCCTCATGAGCAATTAATTTAAGATTATCGGTAAGATCTTTAAGATTGAAGGCTTTTTTGGAGATAAAGTCATAGTCGGGATGTTGTTCATCCAATACACTGACGGCACTGTCATAATAATTTCCGGCTTCGGGATATTTTTTTTGTTCAAAATAAATGTCGGCAAGCGCCAAATACGCAAAAGCTTTTTGGTTGGATTGCGAAAGGCTGTAACGTATTGATTTTTTATAATTTTCGATTGCTTGGGGAGTGTTTTTCTCTTTTAAATCAATCCCGGCAAGTGTGTAATAAATTTGATCTCTGAAATCTACGTTTTTATCATCTTTCAGCAGTTTGTTTAATATTTTACGGACGGATTCGGAGTTTTCCGTATTTTCCATAAGCGATTTAGCAAGCCTTATTCTGGCATTAAACGCCATATCATAGGGCGGATTCTTCTTGATAATCCACTGAAACAGTGCGGTTGCTTTTTCGTTTTGATTAATTTCTTGATTCAATTGTGCCCGAATATAATTCAAGCGAATTTTTTGGTATTTTTTCTTGATATGCGGCAAAACAACTTCTAAACGTTCTTCTGCTTTCTGATATTTTTTTTGTTTTACGTAAAGGTCGGCATATGCCAGTTCAATTTTTAGATCCAGAGCTTCCGGGTGATTTTTATCGGATAAAATATGTTGCAAATAATTTTCTGCTTCGCTGTAATTCTCCATGGCAGTTTGCGTCCGTGCAATCATGTACATCGCATGATATCTGACTTGTTGCTTGCGAAAGCGGTTGATTATCAAGTGAAAAGCCTGCAAAGCATCCACATACTCCCCTTTTAAGAAATGAGCCTTCCCTATCAACAAATAGGCATCATCTACGTATTTGTTATATTCATTTTTTTCGTAAAATTCTTTTTGCTCTTTGCTTAGCTTATATCCTTTTTTTCCGGATTTTGTTTTTTTGCGTTTCGGCTTGGCGGTAATGGAGTGCATCTTAATAAGTTTGACGCATTTTTTTATGGCAATATCCATATCACCGGAAACGGCTGATTGTAAGTCAAGTCTGTCTGACTTGAAAACGGGTAATATTTGTGTATAATCTTCAGGAGCCTTTTCTATGGTATGCAAGCCGTTTTTATAGCTTTCTTTTCCATTGAAATAAATATTATAGTAGGAAGTCGTGTTGTGAAAAAAACGGCTTGCTCCGGTGTTCTTCTCCGTAGAACACCGGGTGCACACCAATATCAAAAGTAGCAAACTTGCTATTGCAAAAGATTTTCTTTTCACAACTTTTTTCATTTAGAAACCTCAAAGTGCTGAAAATATTGTTTTGTTCCCATAAAAATAAACAATATTTTTTTTAGCGTTTCTTTTTGCGTTGTTGTTCTTGCATTTTCTGAGCTTGTTCCAAACGCATTTGCCATTTTGTTTTTTTTCTCACTTTTTTCTTGTTTGCATTCAATTTTGCAAGCAAGGCTTCTTCATCAATCATTCGGCGGATGATCAAGGTTTGGACAATAGTTATAATGTTTGAGAGTAAGTAATAATAACTCAATCCGGAGGAGTAATTATTAAACCAAAACATCATCATTACCGGCATCATATAAAGCATGAAATTCATCCCCGGCATTTGAGCCCCGGATCCTTGCATCTGTGAGCGATTCATCAGTTGGCTGACCAGCATGGATATTGCCATCAGCAGCGTGAAAAGGCTGATATGATTTCCGTAAATATTGCTTATCAAGGGAATATGTGTAGTCCAAGAAGCAATGGAATCATAGGTAGAAAGGTCAGTTGCCCAAAGAAATTTTTGCTGCCGCAATTCGATAGAACCGGGAAAAAAGCGATACATTGCAATCAATATCGGCATTTGAAATAGCAAGGGAAGACATCCGCCCATAGGATTTACTCCTGCTTTTTTGTAGAGCTCCATGGTCTTTTGTTGGCGTTCCATTGCTTTTTCCTTGGGTATTTTTTTCGTAATTTCATCGACTTGCGGCTTTAAGACGCGTGTTTTTGCCGAGGAAGTATAAGACCGATAGGTAAACGGGAAAAGAGCTAATTTTATTAATACGGTCATTATCAGTATAATAAGTCCCATACGAGAACCCAAAATTCCGACCAAAAGTTTAAACAAAGGAATAATCACCCACTGATTGATCCAGCGAAAAAGCCCCCAACCCAAGGGAATTAGTCTTTCAAAACGCAGATCATCCCCCTTTTTTACCGATATATGTTTTAAGATTGAGTAATCATTGGGTCCGAAATAATAACAAAAAGCATATGCTTGTTCTTTCTTTTGAGAAAAAGGAAGGACAATGTTACTTGTGTAATGCTTTAAATATTTCTCTTGAGATTCGTCTTTCCGGTAGCGCATGTCAGCCTCACTGAAGTACTCTTTGGCGATCAAAGCCGAAGTAAAAAAGTGGTCTTTGTAGGCAATCCACCTCAAACGAGTATCGACTTTCTCATCTTCCTCGTCAGCCGTTTCAGTCAGATAGCTGACTTCTTCTTCGTAATGCTTATAATAGATCGTTGAATTTTGATTTTCCCACTTTTCTCCTTGCTCTTGTCGTCTCGATTTTGCTTTCCATGTAGCATCAAGATAACTTGAGTTTGCCATCTCTCCGGCAAGTCCGACAAATTTTACATCAAAGTCAAGCAGATAGCTTTCCGGTGCTAAAGTATAGGTATATTCCAAATATTTACCCTCCCCGGCATTCATTCGCATCACTACGCTTTGTTCTTGATTATCAGACTTATACAAAGTATCCGGAGTCATTAGATCAAAGAATAATTCTTGGGTATTGATCGCTTTGTTTTCGGCATAAAATTTCAACGCAAAGCTATTTTCATCTTTATTGAAAAGTACCAAAGGTTTTCCGTCATGGGTTTTAAATCCCTTTATTTGGGTAAAATAAGGATACCCGCCTCGGGTCGATATTTTCACCTTTATTTTGTTATTTTCCAATGTTATGCTTTGTGCTTTTCCGGTGGCAGCCTCCGCAAAACTGCCGAAGCGAGTTCGAGCTTGCCGAAGGATAAGTGAATCATTTCCCTGCAAAGAATCCGGTATTAGCGTGTATGAGTCTTCTTCTTTTTGTTTTTGAACCTCTTCTTTTTTGAGCTTTGCAGCAGCTTGGGCTTGTGCATTTTTTATGGAATCTATACGTTGTTGCCGAGCCTTTTGCTCTTCTTCGGAGGGGGCTGTATAGACCATGTAACCGAAAATTAATGCAAATATCAATACTAAACCTATAATCTGATTTTTATCCATATATTTTACTTTATTTTTCGCTGCAAGATTTTAAAAATGACCAAAATACGGGGTGTGGATGGGTTACAGTGCTTTTATATTCCGGGTGAAATTGTACACCGACAAACCATTTATGGGTAGGGATTTCCATAATTTCAACTAATTCGGAGTCGGGATTGATTCCCGTAGCAATCATTCCGCATTCTTCAAATTGTTTCAAATATTTGTTGTTAAATTCATAACGATGCCTGTGCCTCTCACTAATTTGCTCGGATTGATAGGCGGGATAAAGTTTAGACTCTTTTTTGAGATTGCACTCATAAGCACCCAAGCGCATTGTGCCCCCCATATTGACAATGCTTTTTTGATCTTCCATCAAATCAATAACGGGATCCGAGGTCTCCGGGTGTATTTCGGAGGAACCGGCTCCGGACAAGTGCATTACGTTGCGGGCAAATTCAATTACGGCACATTGCATTCCCAGGCATATTCCCAAAAAAGGTATATTATTTTCCCGGGCAAATTTGACGGCTTCCAGTTTTCCTTCGATGCCTCTGTTGCCAAATCCGGGGGCAACAATAATTCCGTCTGCCTCACTGAGAATACCGGCAAGGTTTTCAGAATTTATTTTTTCGGAATGTACATAGTTTATGCGCACACGCAAATTCAAAGCTGCCCCGGCATGTATAAGAGATTCATTAATAGACTTATAGGCATCGGGGAGTTCAACGTATTTTCCCACCAACGCAATATTGATTACATTTTGGGCCGTCTTTATGGTTTCAACGATAGTGCGCCACTGAGACATGTCAGGAGATTTCCCGATCGGGATATTCATTTTCTGCAGAACAACTTCGTCTAACTTTTCTTTCTGCATAAACAAGGGCACTTCGTAGATTGTTTTTGCATCAATAGACTCGATGACGGCAGAGAGGCTTACATTACAAAAACGAGCAACTTTGCGGCGCACATCTTCGGTCAAGGGGACTTCTGTACGCAACACCAAAATATCAGGCTGAACACCGCTTTCGAGCAGCATTTTTACGGAGTGTTGGGTGGGTTTGGTTTTCAGCTCTTTTGAGGCGGCAAGGAAAGGTACAAGCGTCAAGTGTATGACCAAGGTGCGTGCTCCCATATCCCATTTCAGCTGCCTGATGGCTTCTATGTAGGGATAGGATTCAATGTCGCCGACAGTGCCTCCGATTTCGGTAATAACGAAGTCATAATTTTCTTTCCCCAGCAGCTTTATGCGGCGCTTGATCTCATCGGTGATATGAGGAATGATTTGAACAGTTTTGCCTAAAAAGTCGCCTTTACGTTCTTGGTTGATGACAGATTGATAGATGCGACCTGTAGTTACATTGTTGGCTTGAGTGGTTTCCGTGTCGGTAAATCGTTCGTAATGACCGAGGTCTAAATCGGTTTCGGCTCCGTCTTTGGTAACGTAACATTCGCCGTGTTCGTAGGGATTTAAGGTACCGGGGTCAATGTTGATGTAGGGGTCTAATTTTTGAATGGCTACGGCATATCCTCTTTCTTTGAGCAACTTGGCAAGAGAGGCGGATATGATGCCTTTCCCTAAGGAAGAGGTTACACCTCCGGTGATGAATATGTAGCGGGTTTTATTGTTCAAAACATTTGATATTTAGTCGGTTACATTTTTTAATTCTGAAATTTGTTTTTTGAGCAGTTTTACTTGTTCTTTGGCGTTATTTATTTTGTTTTCGATACCTTGTATCATTGATTTTGAATTTTCGGAATTTGAGAAGAATCCGACATTATTTTCCCATATTTTGATGTCCTCTTGTAATTTGTCGATTTTATTTTGCAAGCGTCCGATTTCTTTCTGGGCGATATATTCGGCATTGGGAGAGTTTTGGATGATTTCCAAGTTTTCAGAAAATCGAAGTTCGGTTTGCTGCGTTCGACTGATTTGCAATTTCTCCAATTGTTGGTTCATGGTTTCTTGAAAAAGATCGTACACCTTGTCCTTGCTTTCGTAGGGAACATGTCCTACGGCCAAAAATTCTTGACGTATTTGCTTGAGTCGAGCGAGGTCTTCGATTTGGTTTCCTGTCCCTTCAAATTTCTCCACCTGCTCAATGATGGCTTGTTTTTTTGCCAAGTTCTCTTTTTCCAGCTCTTTTTTGCCTTTGAAATGTTCTTTTTTGTTGTCAAAAAAGGTGTTACAAGCAGTTCTGAATCGTTTCCAAATGGAATTTGCATGTTTTCGAGGTACAGGACCGATGGTTTTCCATTCGGCTTGAAGGTCTTTATAAAATTGTGTAGTTTTGTTCCAATCCGTACTGTCTTGCATGTTTTCGGCTTGAACGCAAAGAGCAATTTTTTTTTCGTAATTGGCTTCTTGGACCTTGTCGTTTTCTTGGTAAAAAAGTCTGATACGTTCAAAAAAATGGTCGCAAGCCGCTTTAAACTCTTCATACACACGAGTGTTGTGTTCTTTGGGCACGTAGCCGATTTTTTTCCAGAGCGTTTGCAATTCGACCATTTTATTTGAGGCTTCGCGCCATTCCGATTCGCTTTCGTATGGTTTTTCGGCAAATTCTCGTGCTTTTTCTATCAGGAATGTTTTTGATTCCAGATTTTTGGATTGCTGTTCTTTGATTTCATTGATGTATTCCGAAAATTTGTGGTTAATTATCTTCGAAGCTTCTTGAAATCTGTTCCAAATTTCTTCTTTGATTTCGTTAGATACGGGACCGATTTCTTTCCACTTGGCATGCAAATTTTGCAGTTCTTTTTTGGCTTCGGTTATTTTATCGGAATTTTGTAAAGCTTCTGCTCGTTCGCAAAGGCTTGTTTTTTTCTCCAGATTTTTTCTGTGGTCGAGTTCCCGGAGTTCTTTGTTTACATTTACATATTCGTAAAATTTCTGTACTTGAATGTTATATTCTTCGTCTAGATCTCTTAACTTTGCTGCCGGAACCGGACCTGCTGTGTTCCATTTTTTTTGCAATTCTTTGAAGTGGTTGTAAATGACATTGAAGTGCTCCCCCGGTTTATTTATCAACTCCTTAATCTCTGCGATAATAGCATATTTTTGAACTGCATTGCGCTCTTTTTGAGCTGCAATTTGTTGTTCTTCCGCCTCTTTTTTTGCTTTGTATTTTTTCAAAAGTTCTTTGAAAGCGATTTCTTCCGGATCTTTGAGCGGTTCATAATCGCGCAACTGACCGCCTTCTGCAACAAATCTGTTTCTTCTCTCGTTTTCGGCGGTGTTAAAAATATCGTAAAAACATTTGCGTAAGGCATTGATTTTTTCTTTCTGAGCAAGAACGGAATCCTGACGTACCAATTCATTCAAAGTTTTGAGCAATTTGGTTTTGTCAAATTCAGCATAATCAACTTCCGGTTCTTTGGCTGAGGGCTGCTTATCGACTGCGGCATTCTCCTCTTGAACATCCTCTTGGGGGAGTTTTTTGTCTTCAGCAGTTACTTCTTCCGGATAAGTTGTCGGAGTGTCCTCTTTTTTATGCTCCTCCACTGTTTCCTCGGAAGAAAAAGTTTCTTTCGGTACTTCTTTAACTTCTTCGGTCTCTTGCCGATTTTCTTCGATAATCTCTTCCCTCATCTCCTCCTGTATCGGCGGATTAATCTTCGAATCATCAGCAACTGTTTGACCCGTTTCTTCTTTTTTTTGACTGATTCTTTGCAATATCCTTTCAGCAGGACTCAACTCTTTGTGGTCCATATTTTCTTTATTGAGTTTTTCTTTTTCAGACATTTTCTTCTTTTTAACTTCGACAAATCATTTTTGCACGAAACTGCGAAGGTATAACTAAAACTTTAATTTGTCAAAAAAAATACAGTTTTTTTCCTCACCTTATTGGTTCCGTCCGAAAGAGTTGTTTTGCAGATATTTAGAGATAAGCAAATTGTCAAACAATAGGCAATTATTTGATAATCATCACAATACAGATTCTACTCTGCCTTTTGATTGTTTGCAGTTTGGTTTTTTGTTTCGTTGTACCACTTTCTAATATTCAGAATGTCAGATTGTTGCTGCGCTTGCAGATTGGCAAATAATTAACTGATAATGGCAGTTAAAATACTTAGTTTTTTCATGTTTTTATAGATTTTTTTTGAATAATAGTGTGTTATTAGGAGTAATGATAATTACAAAGACAAAATCTTATTTAATAATTTCGCTTCTTTTTCTGTAAACTTAAACTCCAGCTCTTCAAACCTAAGCTTCATCAGCTCAAACTCTTCTATCCATACTTCTGTTTCAAGAGATGGTGCAATATCATTAATGATTTCTTTAATTTCAGCTTTATTACTAATATCAGAATCATTCTCGGCTAATCTTCTTTCGAGGAGTTCTATCAATCTTTTAAGTTTATCTTTTCCTAAATTACTTAAATTTCCGGAAAGTTGGGGCTTTTGTTTAGGTTCCGCTTTATTATTATTTAAATTCCCAAGAGAAGGCTTTAATTCTAAAATTTTCTCATCTTGCTTAGCATCTTTTTCTCCTGAGATTATTTCTTTATTTATAAAATCTTGATAATTCACAAGATGCTCTGTTTTAAGAGCAGTTTCCCCTTCTTTTGGAAAAATATCAGGTAAATTCCAGTGTAGTAAAGTAGCTAAGGTGCCTGCTAAACCATAGGTTTCTTCAAGATTTTTATCGATTTCGACCCTTTTTTTAAGTACCTCTAAAGCTCGTGCAAATGTTTCATTACCTATTTTCTTTCCCTTTCGAAGAAGATTATCCGCTATATTTTGGGCAAACCGTTCTTCCTTCGTATTCGTATACTTTGGTGAAAGCCCATATTTCTCAATCAAATCCAAGAACCCCTGTGCTAAAAGGTCATTATCAACATTATCATCAAAAAAGTAATCCCAAATCGCAAGTCTATCAACATTTTGTGCCTCAGCCTCGGCTTTTTCTTTAGAATCTCTGTCTAAATAATAATCGGAGTATATTTTAAGAAGATAGTCTATTTTTTCTGCCTCACTGTATTTTTCAAGAGCTTTAAAATAAGATTCTCTCTGGGCTTTTTCTGAGATCCTCCTTTGAATTTCACTTTCCTTTTCAGGAGAAATAAAATCTTCATAATTAAGTAAATGTTTTGTTTCTTTAGTTTTTGTGAATGGGAAAAAATCACCAAAAATTCTACGAAGCATGTTTGCCATAACAGTTGCTAAGTAAGTTGTTTTTTCTAACCCATTATCTATTTTAATGCGTCTTTTAAAAAGCTCATATAACCTTACTTTGTTTTCTAAGAGATTACATTCCCCCATAAGCTCTACAGCAGAAATCGCTAACTCCATTTCAAGCGTTATCTCCCCATACTGAGCATATTCAGGAGAATCCTCTTCATAAAAAATCTTTTCTGAAAATCCGTTTTCTTCGCAAATATCGAGTAATTTAGTTATTAACCTCTCATCCTTTATTTCTTCTAAATACTTTTTTACTTGCTTTAAGGTAACATTATCCTCTTCTGCTTCTGTTCTTACTTTGGTCTTTCTATCTAAGATAAAATCAACAAAAAGTTCTAAAAGATGATTGATTTTTTTCAGATTATCCCATTCATCAATCATGCAAAAATAACCCACAGAGGTATAGCGACCAAGATAGTCTATAGCAACATAATCATTATTGATTTTGGCAATGTCTTCGGCGAGTGATTCAGCGAGTGATTCCTCTGGCTTATTGTCATAACTAATCATAAAGGTAATATCAGTATCTTGAAATAGTTCGCTTTCTGCAAGATGTTTTAGACAATCAATAAATATATCATCAAAATCATTTGCGAGTTTATTATGATATTTCCAAAAATCAAGGTCTTTAACCGGCTCATAGAAATCGTGATACTTCCACTCTTCTGCTTTCCATCTGAGATTATTTCTTGCTATTTTTTCGCTGTAAAGCTTTGGTTCTTTTTGCATATAATCAGCTAATGTTTTTTCAAATCCTTCTTCGGTATTAGCAGAAAAGCAAATGTATTTTATGTAGTAGAATCCTGTAACTCCATGAATTGCAAAAGAATAAAGATTTTCATCTTTCACTTTTTGGATTAATTCTTGAGCGGCTTCTTCTAAGTATTTAGAGAGTAACTTTTTAAATTCTCTCTTTTGCTGAGCTTTTGTTTGTTTTTTCATTTTTGTTTCTCAATAGACAAATTATAACACACTTTTAGAGATTTTGTGTATCTTTTCTAAAAATTTATTTGAAGGATTATTTTGAATTTTAACTTTAATCTCAATAGATAGATTTTTTTTCAATGTAAAATATCCATCTGAAATTCCAAAGATTTATTCCATTGATAAGCCAAAACCGTTGTTCTATTGGAATGAGTACTTCAAAATCTTTTTCAGTGGCATTCCAATCTTTATAGGCATAGATTTCATGTTCTCTGCTATCTTCTAAGTGGTAATAGGTTTTGGTATCAAAGTTTATATAAAAAAATGGTAATCTTGATGCAATTCTGTTTATTGTATTGGAATCATCATTCCCTAATATAAGATTTTCTTTATCGGATATTTGCTGATTAACTAACCGAGCTAATCTATTGATTTCTTTTTCACCAAAACCGTATGTCAATAATTCTTTGAGTTGTGGTAACGATACTATACGTGATTCTTTTTCCATTTCTTCAAGATATGTTTCAACATTCTGTTCTGTAAGTTGCCAAAGACCGTATCTATAACTATCCCCCGCTAATTTCTCATCAAAAACTTCTTTTGAAATAAGCCCTTTTTTAAGTTCACATTCTAAGTCAAATTTCATATTTAATAAGAAGTTATATTTATAATCTAGTACATAAAAATATTCTCCTTTATGAACAAAAAAAGCGATCAAATCAATAAATTGAAACATATTGTCTAATCTTTTTTCTATCAACGGGTTAGATTCTTTCATATAATTATCCGCTTTACTTATACTTGGAGCGTAAATTGACTTAGGTTAGAGTCGTTTTTTTAATAAAGAAGCACCCCGAAGGATGCTTCTCCAAAACATGTTTATACAAAATGAAGATTTAATTTTTCAGCAATTGTATTGCTTGTCCGTTTAACTTGAGGATATACAGTCCCGATTGTAAGTCGCCGACTTCAACAAATTGTTTAGAACTTCTTATGTCTATCGTGCGTATTTTGCGCCCGTGTATGCTGTATATTTCCAAGGTTCCGCGCTCGGAAGTCTCCAAAGTAAAGCCTTCGTTTGCGGGATTGGGATACAATTTGAGAGCTTCCGAATCCGGGTTTTCGATGCCGGTAGTTGCCGTGGGGGCAATTATAACTTCCACTTTTACGGGGAATCCGCTTCCGTAAACTACAGCTTTTTTATCGATAAGGTATTTTACGTTTTCCGGTTTTGTGATCGCACAATTGATCAAGGTAAGGGTGTCGATGTCTCTGATGGATCCGTTCTCGGCACCGGTGGCTTCTATGGTCGCGTGGTTAACTTTCAGCATGCCGCCTCTGATTCCGACTTTTCCGATGGCTCTCAGATGGCATTCGCTGACGGTTAATAGAACTCCGTCTTCGGATTTGACGGCTTGGGTAAGTGTTTTGTCATCTATCGTCAGTTTGCCTTCGCCTTTTAATTCCGTATTTTTCTCAAAATGAAGTTGTTTGCTCGTATTTTCTCCTTTTAGTTCGATGATTAAACCGTCCACTCCTTTATTAACAATGGAGCCGTCTATGCTTGCGTTGTCAAGAGTCAGAGTGGCTTCAAGCGGATTGTAACTTACCGTACCGCTTACGCCGGCTATGGCAGCACTCAGGTCATTGCAATTGACTTCCGTTACATCTTCTCCGGCAAGTTTTAGTCCGAATTTTTCCAAAGGTCTTATAAACACTTCGGTTTTGATGATATTCTTGCCGGCATCAACTATGGCTTTTTTTGTTTCATTAAATTCTGCTCCGGCAGGGCTTTCAATCAAGGCATCTCTCAATGTGAGAGTTTTGATATTCCTGATTGACCCTTCTGTACCGGTGGCTTTTACCGTAGAATTGTAAATGCTCAAGGAGGCAACAGCTGAGCCTGATCCGGCAATACCTCTTTTCCCTTTCGCTTCAATGGTACACCGACCATCGATACTCAAGCCGGTTTTATCGCCTAATCCGATAGCCGAGCCTTCCGGGCAACTTACCTCTAATTTTCCCGAACCGCTTATCCGGTTCCATTTTCCTACTCCGTAAAGATAAAGGGCGGATTTTGTCCCGGTTGATTTTGTGAAAGTATTTGTTCCGGAAAGTATGATTGTTTCCTTTTCGGCTTTGATACACTGTACATCTTTTTTTACTTCTATTTTGGCATTCTTCAAAACAAGCCCTTCTACGGAATAACCAATAGGAATATACTTTACGACATCTCCGCTTACTCCCGGTATCACTGTCAAATCGTCTTGGATAGTGGCGTTTACTTGTACACCGGCAATCCAAACATTATACAAGGAGGTGTGCTTAATGATTATTTCTTTCCAGCTCAGCGGATTTCCGTCTATATCAACGACACACTTCTTAGAAGAATCATATCTTGCTCCAATGGGAGAGACAATCGCATGGGATCCGTCCAAGGTAAGTTTATCCAGAAGGATTACGGGATCGGTGTCTCCTCCTGTTTTTTCTGCTTTTACAACCCCATACTCATCGAGAAGCAACTCGCCTCCCACAATCGCATTCTTTTGCTCACTTATTGCCGTTACCTCAGTATGTCCTGCCACCTTTAAAGTAGCACCGGATTTTATCCAAATTGCCCCCATGTATCTTGTAGAGAGAGAGAGTTTTCCTTTCCCCTTTATGGTCGCTTTCTTTTTAACTTGCAAACAATTTCGGTCTGAATTCAATTGATTCTTACCGGTAAGATGAATTTTTAAATCGATGTCTCCAGATTCGATACAGGCAGGGATTACATCTTTAAACTCTTCTATTGTGGCATCTTCCAGATAAAGAGTTTTTTTAGAGTTGTCATATTTTACTTTTCCGCTTACGCCGTCGATTACGGTGAGGTCATTGTAGTTAATATCGGTTACTTCCTCACCGCAAATCTTAATTCCATAGTATTCTACAGACCTAATATCTACTGAAATCTCAATATCTCCGTTTGCATCGACCAGGGCTTGTTTAGTTTTGTCAAATTTGAGTCCTTGCGGATTTTCGATAACGCATCTTTTTAGCTCAAGGGATCCAATACGTACAATAGCCCCGCTCGAAGCTCCAACAAGTCGTACGTTGGCATGGTCTATGGTTACAGTTTCTTGTGAAGTATTGTCAAATCCGACAATTCCCCATTTGAGAGGGGCATTAACCCACAGCTCGCAATCTTTTATGGTCAGGTCTGCCTCTTTACAAAATATGTGTCGCTTGACCTCCAAGAATCCCTCGCCGAAGATTTCTGTATTGGTTTCGAATATCATAGAGGCGGTACTTCCTGTTGTTTTAAGATGATTCCTTCCTTTTAACTCTATTTTAAAGCCGGAAATCCCGAGATTCTCAATGCAGGGCACAACTTTTGATATATTCATATCTGCATCGTTGAGTGTGAGGGTTTTGGTGGAGTTATCATATTTTACTTCTCCGGTTACGCCGTCAATAGCATTGCTGAGGTTATTGCAGTTGGAAGAGTTTACTTGAACACCGGCAATCTTTAAGGGATAACTCTCTATTTGTGCTTGGATTGTTCCCACGCTTACAAAGGTTAAGCACAGTAGCGATGCCCACTTTGTGAGTCTTTTTCTTGTTTGTAACTTTAATTTTTTTTCCATAAAACAAAATTTTTGTGCCGCAGGATTTCTTTTTCCCTTGGCGATTAAATTAACTAAATAATATCACTGCAAAATTAGTAAAAAAGAATGTACCGTACAATAGGTAAAAATACTCAATTTTATAGGTATTTTCCGCAATGAGACTAAGTATTTTCCGCAATCGGACTAAGTATATTCCGCAATTGAGGCTAAAAAACGCAGCAGAAAAGCTTCCGGAGCCGTTTTTTTGTCCGAAGCATTCATTTTTTTCGGGCGCATAAAATATACGATACAAAGAAAAAAAACGTTCTGAGGAAAGGGAATATGAAAGAAGAATTTCTGCAATACATCTGGCAACACCAATTATTTGATGCCGAGAAACTTCGCTGTGCTTCAGGCGAGAAGATTGAAGTGCTGCACCCCGGAATTCCAAATCGAAATGCGGGACCGGATTTTTTTAATGCAAAAATCAAAATCGGCGACACTTTATGGGCAGGCAATGTGGAGATTCACCTCAAATCATCCGATTGGGAAAAGCACAAACATGACAAAGACCCGGCTTATGACAATGTCATATTGCATGTGGTCGGCGATAACGACAAAGCGGTATACAATACGGTTCATAAACAGATCCCGACTTCGGAACTTTATTATTCTCCGGGACTTTATCAAAAATACGATTCTCTTCTGCAATCTCCGGAAAGCATCCCTTGTGCCGACAAACTCCCGAAAATTGATCCTTGGGTCATACGCCGGCAATTAACCCGTGTACTGCCGGAGCGTCTGGAACGTAAAACCGGCGAATTAAAAACCTTGCTGACTTATACCGAGAATCATTGGGAAAATACCTTCTACATTGCCATGGCTAAGGCTTTTGGATTCAAGATTAATGCCGTGCCTTTTGAACTTTTGGCAAAGTCTCTTTCTCTTCAAATTTTGGCGAAACACAAAAACAATTTGCGTCAATTGGAAGCTTTGCTTTTCGGGCAAGCCGGAATGTTGGAAGATCAAGAAGTCCATGATGATTATTTTCTTGATTTGCAGAAAGAATACAAGTTCTTGCAACACAAATACCGACTGCAACCGTTAAAAAAACATATCTGGAAATTTATGCGTATTCGTCCCGTAAATTTTCCGACTGTTCGTTTGGCTCAATTTGCGGCTCTTATAGCTCGCTCCTCTCATCTTTTTTCAAAGATTCTTTTGCTGGAAGATATGAAGACTCTTCATAACTTATTGTCGGTTTCTGCCGGAAGTTATTGGGATACACACTACATTTTCGGCAAAGAATCAAAGAGTCGCAAGAAATCGCTGGGAAAATCCGCCATTAACAATATTGCAATCAATACATTGGTGCCCGTTTATTTTTTATACGGAAAGGAAAAAGACAACGAAACATACATCGAAAAGTCTTTAGACCTTTTGGAACAATTGGAGGCAGAAAAGAACCATATTGTAAATCTCTGGGAATCAACGGGTGTTGAAGTCAAAACAGCTTTTGACAGCCAAGCATTGTTAGAACTCTACAGCAGTTATTGCCATCCGAAACGGTGCATATCTTGCAGTATCGGCAATAAAGTAATCCGAGCAACAAAGAACAAGGCAAATGATTCTTCCCTAAAAGGAATCAGTTGAATCAATCTCATCGGGAAGGAATCCTAAGCGCACATCTATACTGCTTCCGGGTTGAGCTGAAGCGTTTGCCGGCGGATTTTGTTCAACGACCTCGGCAGAAACTGTATCTTCGTATGTTTTGACTTCGGAGGTATAACTTATATCGCCGATATTAAGCATAAATTGTGCAGCTTCAAATTCCGCATTTTCCAGCGTAAGCCCGATTAAATCCGGCGCTTTTGAAGAGTTCATGTCCGAAGATTTTCCGAGAACAAGCTCGATACCGCTGCCTGCGGCAAGGACTGTTCCGGGTTTTATTTTTTGATCGTTAAATTTTTGCTCCAATACAACATTGTCATAAATGGAGGGTTGGTAGCTCAACTTTTCGATGCGCAAACCGTAAGTACGGATATTTGCCTTGGCTTGTACCAGAGTGGCATGTACCAAATTCGGCATTTGAATCATTCGCGGATTCACGGATTTTATGGTTACAAAAATTTTACGACCGGATTTTACTTTAAAGTTCGGAGGGGGGTTTTGGTCAATAACACTCCCGCGCTTCCCTGTGCCTTCATACACCGAATCAATTACTTCCAAGCGAAGGTTTTTCTCTTCAGATTTTTGAAGTGCTTCAGCAATGGTGAAACCTGTAAGATCGGGTACAGATAGACTTCTTCCATGCGCCGTATATAGTTTTAATCCGAAAATTATGATTAAAAAAAGAACAAAAAATGACCCTGCCGCAATGAGATAATGTTTCTGTGATTTCTTGTGTGTCAGTAGTTTAAGTATTTTTTTTGTATTCGGTTTCATTCTATTTTACGTTTGTAACAAAAAACAATTTTAGTATTTTTTTTTGATTTCTCAAATCTTATGTTCATCTTTACGGCAAATTTAATTGTCAATTCGGTTAAAGATATATCACGATGAACGACAGGAAATATGAGTTTAATCCGGAAACCATGGAGTTTCAATCCAAAAGCAAACAGCGTAGTTTTTGGATTTCGATGGCGGCGGTATGTATCGGAGCCATTCTTTTTTTGCCGGTAATTTTTTTGATTTATTCATACACCTTGCAAATGCAGTACGAACGAAGCAATAATTCAGAATACAAGGTGCTTAAGAAACAGTATAAATTACTGATGAGCAGGAAGTTACGAATAGACGAGTATTTACAGGAAGTCATTCAAAAAGATAAAGACATATACAAGGCCGTTTTTAACACGGAGCCGGACAACAGCGCATTCAAAAAAAAGAATCCTTATGTGGATTTTATCGAAAAAGGCGAAAGTTTTATTGTGGAAGACAATACAAAACGTTTGAAACGTATCAAAGCCGTTTTGATGAACAATCAAAAAATTGCCCGAGAAATTTTGACGAAAACAGACAGTGCGCAAGCTCTTGCTTATCGTTCCCTGCCGGGAATTCAGCCGCTTTACAATATAAGTGCCTCTTATCCGGTTTACGGTTTTGGCAATAAAATTGACTACCTGTATAAAAGCATGTTCTTCCACCCGGGCATTGACTACTCGGCTCCCGAAAACACAAAGGTTTTTGCCACCGGAGACGGCAAAGTAAAACTGGCAGGAGAAGCTCGCGAACAAGGCAAACGAGTAATTATCGATCACGGCAACGGGTACACCACCATGTATTCTCATTTACACAGCATTCTCACTGCCGCAGGAAAAAAAGTAAATCGCGGAGATTGTATCGGTACCGTGGGCTCAACCGGCAAATCCTCCATTCCACATCTTCACTACGAAATAAGGTATAAAGGCAAAGCCGTAAATCCTGTCTCCTATTTCTATTTGGACTTAAATCCCGACACCTATGCCGCAATCACCCTTGCCGCTCATAGATCCGGATTGAGTTTAGACTAAGCCGGAGATTGCCTATCTACACCCCAAAATCAACAAAAAATAAATTATTTCTATAAATTCTTTGCAAAAATAACTACATTTGCACGATACTTAAATATTTCAACCCCAAAAAACAAAAACAAATGGCTTGGAACCTTTTTAAAAAAAAGAAAACAACAGCACAAGAGGATGCAACTACGGACGAATTGATACAAAAAATAAATAAAGCTTTGCAAGAAGCCAAAGACGACAAACGCGCTGCAGAAAAAGAAATAGAAAAAATAAAAGATTGGGCAGCAGAAGCCATCGTAGAAGCTTATGCCGATATTTTCCCCAACGGTCATTTAACCTATTACAGAGACAAGTACAAAGATGATGCCCTGCAAAATTATGAAAAAATTAAGTCTGAAAATACGGAAAAAATTGGGGCGGAAAAAGCGGCGGAAACCGATAAATTAGTCAAGGCATATATGGCTCAAATCAAATTACGAAAATCGAAATTGGAATTGTATGACAAATTGGTCGAAAAATACGAAGCCAGCAAAACCAAATGGGCCGATTTGCAACAAGCCAAAACACAAGAATCAAAATTAGATAAGCACAAAGAACGCCTCAAATCCTTAGACGGAGTAGGAGACGATTTTGTTGAAGCATTCTCCGACACCGAAGAGATGAAATCCTTACAAGAAGAATTTGAACTGCGTGCGGAATACACAAAACAACTGGCTCTTCTAAATAAAAAATATACTGAAGAAAATACCGATGACTACACCGGCTCTCTCGCCTTCAAAGAAGAGATAGACAAGATGATACAATCCATCGATTAACACTTTGGGCGTTGCGTACAGGAAATATCTCCGGATAAAGTCCCGAATATATTTATGGATCCCAGTCCTTCTACTATTTCCGTACACTGCTTATAATCAAACTGTTGTAATACATCAGACGGATTGCGTAGAGCTGCCGAAGGAACTATTGCAATTGCCTCGGAACTTACCGGTCAGCGACACAACTCTTCTTTCGGAAGCTCTGCGCAACTTTTGCAATCGTTTGCATTCCGCCGGCTATCTTGCTGCCTCTATCGACAAAATTTCTCGCAGAAATGACAGCCTCATCCTTGATCTTCACGCGGGAAAATTGTATCACCTATCCTCCCTTACAATTAAGGATGAGAAGGGAAAAATTCTTGCCTTTCATCAAAACCTGTCATTTGCAAAACTTACGTCTGTTTACGAAAGGTTTCTGCAAAAATACGAAAATTCCGGCTATCCTTTTGCCCAAATTCAAGCGCAGAAAATAGAAGAAAACACTGCCGGCATAGCCATGGTAGCAAGCCTTCAAAAAGGCAAACATTTCTTTTTTCGAGATTTAATTATCAAAGGAAAAGTACGACTTTCTCCAAAATATTTACACCAATACTTACAGATAAAGTCAGGCAGCTCTTACAATGAAAACAAAATATCAACCATAGAAACCAAAATACGACTCTTACCTTTTGCTTCAAACATAAAACCGTGTGCTACAGACTTTTGCGATACAATTGCCGATGTCTATTTGTACCTCAAAAAAGAACATGTAAACTCATTAGAGGGAATCATCGGATTTGGCTCAGACAGTACGCAAGAGGGCAAATTGAAATTTACGGGACATATTTCGACACGACTCTACAACCCCTTCAAAGCCGGCGAGGAACTTTTTCTTGATTGGAGCGCCAAAAAACAAAAACATCAAAAATTACGCTTGCAAACAAAATTTCCATACCTCTTCGGCACCCCTTTCGGCATTGACCTGAATTTTTCTTTGCAGAAAAAAGACAGTTCTTATGTAAATATAAAATATTTACTATCAGCAATTTACAATATAAACTTTCGAGATAAAATAGCCTTGAGCTATACCTATACTCGCTCTTTTTCAAGTCTTCAAAATACCGATACGCTTCTCATCGGAGATGTACGCAGCAAACAATTCGGCTTTCGTTATCAGAGAACAAGTTTGGATAATTTATTTAATCCTTACCGAGGGTATCGTTTTCATCTCGGGATTTTTTCCGGAAAACGAGAAACGCAAAGCCACAGCAAACCTTTTGTAAGTTTTCAAACAAAAGGCGAATATTTTATTCCTCTACCCTTGCGTTTTTGTTTGCATTTCGGAGCCCGCACAAAATACAAGTTCGGAAAATTCAAAAATTATGCCAATGAAGCCGAATGGATCGGAGGGCTACATTCATTACGAGGTTTTGACGAGGATTTCTTTCCGGTAAGTAATTATGCCCAAACAAGTGTAGAGTTACGTTATTTGTTTGAAGAATATTCTCACTTGCATCTTTTTTTCGACATGGCTCGAATTGAATACAATATTCTATCGGACAGTACAATACAATATCCGATGGGTTTTGGTGGAGGTATTAACTTTACGGTAAACAGAGGAATTATTTCACTTGCCGCTGCTTGGGGAAAAGTGAGAGAACGTCCCCTAAAACTTTCAGATACCAAAATACATATAGGTCTGGTAATCAGATTTTAGTTTCCTATTCTTCCGCAAGACCTGCAATTTCCCACTGAAAAAAACGCTCGGCAGAATAAAAGATATACTTCTTCTGCCGAGTCGCTTTTAAAATTTTTACAAGTTGTTCAATATTGTATCATCAACGATATTGGGTAGGGTAACTGTAAGATTTTCATTCTCTTGCATGGCTCGTTTTATGGCAAAGACAGCTCCCTCATTTCTTGCCCAACTGCGACGAGCAATACCGTTATTGACATCCCAAAACAGCATGTTTTTCAATCGGCGTTCAGCATCATCACTGCCATCTAATAACATCCCAAATCCGCCATTGATGACTTCTCCCCATCCGACACCGCCTCCGTTGTGCAAACTTACCCAGCTTGCTCCTCGAAAGCTATCTCCGATAACATTCTGAACTGCCATATCGGCTGTAAATTGAGATCCGTCATAAATATTGGAAGTTTCCCGGTAAGGAGAATCTGTTCCCGAAACATCATGGTGGTCTCTTCCCAGTACAACCGGGGCGGAAATTTCTCCGTTTTTTATTGCTTCATTAAATGCCTGAGCTATGGCTATACGCCCTTGCGAGTCGGCATACAAAATCCGGGCTTGTGAGCCAACCACCAACTTATTTTCTGCGGCACCTTTGATCCATTGGATATTGTCCTGCATTTGTTGCTTAATTTCCCGGGGGGATTCTTTGCTTAAATTTTCTAAAATTTGGCAAGCAATTTCATCGGTTTTTTGCAAATCTTCCGGTTTACCCGAAGTGCATACCCAACGGAAGGGGCCAAATCCGTAATCAAAACACAATGGTCCCATAATATCCTGAACATAAGAAGGATAGATAAATGTTTTGTCTTCATTCAACAGAGAGGCTCCTGCGCGACTTGCTTCCAATAAAAAGGCATTTCCGTAGTCAAAAAAATAGGTTCCTTTGTCCGTATGTCGTTTGATGGCTGCCGCATGCCGGCGTAAGGATTCTTGAACTTTTTCTTTAAACAACTTCGGATTTTCTGCCATCATTTGGTTGCTTTCATCAAAAGACAAGCCGGCCGGATAATAACCGCCTGCCCAAGGATTATGCAATGAGGTTTGATCTGAGCCTAAATCTGCGTAAATTTGTTCATCTGCAAGTTTTTCCCAAAGGTCAACTACATTTCCGTTGTAGGCAATAGATACGGTTTCTTTATTTTTTTGAGCAGAGCGTACTCTTTCCGTTAAAATATTTAAATCGGTGATGATTTCATCGACCCAGCCTTGTTCGTATCGTTTTTGGGAGGCTTGCGGATTGACTTCGGCAGTTACGGAAATAACTCCGGCGATATTCCCCGCTTTGGGCTGTGCCCCTGACATGCCCCCGAGCCCGGAGGTAACGAAGAGTTTCCCTTTCAGGTCTGTTTCTCCGGCTTTAAGTTGCTTGCGCCCCGCATTGAGTACGGTGATGGTTGTTCCGTGTACGATACCTTGCGGTCCGATATACATGTATGATCCCGCAGTCATTTGTCCATATTGAGATACTCCGAGAGCATTGAATTTTTCCCAATGATCGGGTGATGAGTAATTGGGGATAACCATACCGTTGGTTACCACCACACGCGGGGCGTCTTTGTGAGAGGGGAAAAGCCCCATCGGATGTCCGGAATACATCGCAAGAGTCTGATTATCATTCATTTGAGAAAGGTACTGCATGGTCAATAAATATTGTGCCCAATTTTGAAAAACAGCTCCGTTTCCTCCGTAAGTGATTAGTTCATCCGGATGTTGGGCAATGGCATCAGCCAGGTTATTTTGAATCATTAACATAATGGCTTTAGCCTGAAGGGAAGAGCCCGGATATTGGTCAATCGGACGAGCATAGATTTCGTATTCCGGTCGAAATCGATACATGTATATCCTTCCGTAATCGTTCAATTCTTGTAAGAACTCCGGTGCCAATTCCCGATGATGCTTTGGCGAAAAATAACGCAGGGCATTTTGGAGGGCTAATTTACGTTCAGCAGAATTTAAAATCTCCTTGCGTTTGGGCGCATGATTAACATTTGTTCTTCGTTTTTTGGCGGGAGGAAGCACGTCCGGGATCCCGGTTTGTATTGCTTTTTGAAAGGTTGTCATATTTTCCATTACGATTTTAATAGATTGATTACTAATTATTTATATATTTTAAAAGGGCGATGCTTTCTTCATATATGAGTCTTTGATGTGTGTCCGGAGAATTTTTTAAGGGCTCGGCAATTTCCAAGACTTTCTTTTTAAGTTTTTCATTGCGTAATGCAATTTCTCGCAAAGCTCTTGCCAGGGCTTTGATCACTTGATAGTCGGAGTGAGAAAGGTATGTTTTGGATTTTTGCAACATGGTATCGAAAAAAGAGTCCGATATTTCTTTTTGCTTTGCCAAGCGAGCGCAGAGAATCCAGCCGATACTTTGAGAATAAGGCTCGGATGTGTGAATCAAGACTTCTGCTATTTGTAAGGCTTTGGGGGAATTTACAAACAACTGATTAACAGACTGTTGCTGCAATTCCGGGACGTTTAATTTTCGGGCGATTTGCAAAGATTTTTCGGGTGTAATATTTTCGGGATTATAAATCATCAAGGCTGCCAATTGCATTTCTCGGGTCTTCTTTTCCAACAAGAAATCGGCAAAAGCATCATTATTTTTGTATTTCTCACAGATTTCTTTCAACTGCCCGATGTTCACTCCGTAATTGTAGGCATAAGGTAATCCGGAACGCTGCATGATTTCAGAGGCAACTCCGTTTTCAGAAACTCTGATTTGCCTGTAAATGTCTAAATACAAATCATTGATCTCTTTCTTTTTTTTTTGAAAACAAACAATTCCCCAATCCTCTTTTTCTTCCGTTTTTATAAATTGCAAGCCGACTTGTTCTCCCGCTTTTCGAACTTCCGCACATTCTTTGTGATAAAATCCGGATACCCAAATCATTCCGCCGTCACAAACGGCCTCCGCCAATCGGGGCAAATCTTGCAGCACTGTGTTTTTCCAAATATTTTCGATAATGAGGTCAAATTTTTGAGAGTCAAGCACATTTATATCTCCCATAAGTATCTCAATATCAGAAGTTTTATTCACAGATATATTTTCTTTGATATTGGTAATTGCATGAGGATCATTATCGACTGCAAGCACTTTTTGTGCTCCTTTTTTTCGGGCAAGTATTGAAAGAATCCCGGTTCCTGCTCCCATATCGAGAACATTTTTGTTCTTCAAATCATGTTGTAGCATTTCCCTGAGCAACATATAGGTAGTTGCGTGATTTCCTGTGCCGAATGCCATCTTCGGGTCGATGATGATTTCGTATTTTGTTGCAGGATAATCTTGGTGAAAAGAGGCACGTACAAGTAATTCCTCATCCAAAATGACGGGAGCGTAATAATGCTCTCTCCAATCCTTGGTCCAGTCAGAATTTTCTATTTTTTTCCAACTTATTTTCCCGTTGTCTATAGGTTCAAGTTTTTTTCGAATATCCTCTAACTTACTATCATCCAAATCTTTATAAGGGATGTATGCTTTTAATTCTTGTTCCGTTTCCCAAAATCCGGTAAAGTTTTCTTGTTGCAGCAAAGCAATGACGATCTCTGTTGTTTCCGGGATTTTCAGTTCGGTATGGAAAGTTAATTCGATATATTCCAAGTCTTGATTCATATGGATAAGAAAATGTACAATTCTGCAAAAATAAAAAATAAAGTTTATAATTTTGTACTCACACTCTTTTTAATCCTATTATATCATTCTTATTTGAAAAATTATGCACGATTTATTGCCTGAATTAAAGAAAAAAAAGTTGCTTCTGGCTTCTGGTTCGCCACGCAGGAGGGAACTGTTGGAAGCAGCCGGCTTTCGTCCGAAATTTATTCCTCTTAAAAAAGTGGATGAAACTTTGCCGGAAAATTTAGAAGGATGCTCTCCCGCAGAATATCTGGCGAATCGAAAAGCATCGGCTTATATTTCAGAAATTTCGAGTGATGAATTATTGCTTGCTGCCGATACAATCGTTTGCTTGGAAGAGGAAATTTTGGGAAAACCCAAAAATAATGAAGAGGCTTTTGAAATGTTGAAAAAATTATCCGGGCGAAGACATTGTGTGACAACCGGAGTTGCCATGTGCTCGAAACATTGGAGTGTGCATTTTTCTGACTCTACTTTTGTAGATTTCAAACCCCTGAATAACAGCGAATTAAACTACTATATCAACCATTACAAACCTTTTGATAAAGCGGGGGCTTATGGTATTCAAGAATGGATCGGACTTGTGGGTGTTGAAAAGTTGGAAGGTTCTTATTTTAATGTTATGGGATTGCCGGTTGCAAAGATTTTCGACCAATTGAAGAAAAACGCAGGACGTTTTTTCAAAAAATAAAAAGCCGTAAAGAACTCTTACGGCTTTCAGAAACAAAAAACAGGTACATATAAAAAACTTATTGATTTGTATGCAGCACAGTTATGCTGCCTTTTTTTCGGAATGTTTTTCCGTTGCTAAACTTCCCTCTACACTCCCAGACATAAACTCCTTGCGGCACGGGCATGTTATTGTAATAGCCGTTCCAACCGTAGGAATAATCGGTACTTGTAAAAAGATGTTTGCCAAATTTATTGTAAATGCGCAGTTCATAACTTTCCGGCTCGGGTGATATAATCGGATAAAAGACGGAAACACCGGCAGTATGTATTTTCCAATATCCGCTTTGCGCCCCGTTCATATTTAAGCAGAGGGCATTGGGAGCAGATATCTCATACTCTTTCTTTCTGACTTGCAAATTGTTCATTACAAAAGTATCGCGGCAACCATCGGATGAAGTACATATCAAACAAATGTTGTAAATCCCGGGTTCCTCAAATACATGGATAAAATTATAAGCGGAACTACTCTCAAATTCACTGTTAATCATCCACTTACAGCTGTAATTTGTAATTTTTCCGTTGATGAATTTTATCGGGGTATTAATGAACAAAGGTTCTTTGTTTGCCACCACAAAAGAGGCTTTTGCCGATTCATGGATACGGATTTGCTTGCTGACACTCACGGATTTTCCTTCTTTATATCCCGTAAGTTTCACCTTGTAAACTCCCGGAACCGAATAGTGCACAGTCGGATTCTTTTCCTTGGAAACTTCCCCGTTCCCAAAGTCCCAAACAACTTGATTACAAGCCTCGCACAATGTCGAAAAGTGAACATTTACCGGAGCACAGGCTTCGCTTTCTTCGATGCTGAAATCAATCCCCCAATCAATTGTTTGCTTGGAAGCAATAATTGCCTGAGGATTCTCTTCTTTGAGATTAGCAGCGGGTGTATTTTCATTGTTGATTTCTGAGATTTCAAATTTAGGAATTTCATGCTTGGTAACAGATACTTTGGGGGAAGTGATTTTCTTTATTTCTAGCTTCGGAGGACACGCTTTTTTCTCAAGATCCTCAAGCTGCAACTTGCTTTCAGGAAGGGAGTTATCTTCTTTGTAATCAACATATTGCACATCATTCTCCAAAGGTTTGATGAAGGACTCTGAGCCTTTGGTTAAAGCAATAACCATTGGCAAAGCAATTGCGATCAATAATGCACCCGCGTACCAAATATTGAAGCGATAAAATGAGAATTTCATAAAATTACGCCTCCTCAATCGCCGGTCAATTATCTTCCAGGTATTTTCGTCAGGCTTGCCGGTATAATCGGCAAAAACTTTCCCGAAAAGTTGTTCTATGTGATTGCGCTTATCCATTACTTTTTTTTACTTCGGACAATTTATTCAATTTTTGTTTGACACTTTCTCTGGCTCTGGCATACTGAGATTTTGAGGTGGAAACTGAAATATTAAGTTTCTCGGCAATTTCACGATGTTTATAGCCTTCTATCGCATACAAATTAAATATGACCTTATATCCTTCCGGCAAATCGTTGATGACTCCCAACAACTCCTCTGCCGTAAAATCGGACTCTCGAAAATCATCACTCGGAAGAGATACCAACTCAGTAAGTTCCACATCTTGTTCATATTTCTTGTTCTTATGATAAGAACTTATCGCGGTATTAACCATGATACGCTTCATCCAATTTTCAAAAGATCCGTCTCCTTTAAAACTATCAATACGCAACAAAATTTTGATGAATCCCTCTTGCAAAATATCCTCTGCTTCTTGATCGGATCCGGCATAACGAATACAAATTCCTTTCAAAATAGGAGCATAAACGTTGAACAGTGTACGTTGTGCGTTTCTGTCGCCCTTTTTGCACCCATTGATTATTTTCTCCGGATTCATCATTTCGTTCGCTTTAAAGACTGTGATAAAAGTCAAATGGTTGCATCACAGTTTTTTTTATTTTTGCAAATACTTAATTTTTATAGAAAATAAACCGTAAATTTGTAAAGTAAATAAAGATTTTTCAATTCACAAAACCTATAAATAAATTTAATTCATTAAAAACATGAAAAAAATAAGTATTTTAACCGCCGTTATCAGTTTATTATTTGCCAATCTGCAAGCGCAGCAACAATCTGACATTCTGAATATTAGAAAATGGTACAACGAAACAAAAAAAGACATTGCTTTTGCCCAAAAGAATCAAGGAGAAGGCACTTTGTACTGCGATGTTATTGAGAAAAACGTACATAATGCGTCTTGGCGAGCAGTGGGTCAGTATCATATCAAAAAACAAATGTGGTACAATGACCAAATGGATTTCTTAGACAATCCCCGTGAAGGTTTGAACATGGTAATCATAAATGTAACACGTTCTGTAAGAGAAGAATACTCTGAGTATCTTTATCATAAGGGAAAGTTAGTTTTTATGTATTACAAAGATGCTTTGAATGAAATGCGATTCTATTTTAAAAATGGCAAACTCATTAAGAAATTAGAAAAACTTGGCAATGACGAGGAAGCTCTGACAGAAAAAGATGCACAGCGCAATTCTGAAATCTACATGAAGCAGTATTTAAATGAAGTAGTTTCAAGCATGTTAGAGGAAAAATAAAAATTGACCAATGAAAAGAAAGCAAATTATTGCGGTAGCACTATTATCATTGGCGACCGGTATGTCTGCACAGCAAAAGGCAGATATTCAGCAAATACGCAAGTGGTACAACGAAACAAAAAACAAAATTGCAAACAATCAAAAACAACGAGCTCAGATCCCTTTGATTTGTACTGTTTTGGAAAACAATGCCTACAATGCGCAGGGAGCATATCATATGAAACAGCAATTTTGGCACAATTTTGAGGACACAGACACTCGCAAAGGTTTAGAAATGGTCATACTCAATTCAAACCAAAACTTTTATGCCGAATATTTATACCACAAAGGCAAACTTGTCTTTGCTTTTTTCAAAGATTATTTGAATGAATTTCGCTTTTATTTTAAAAACGGTGTATTGATAAAAGAAGTAAAAGGGAATAAAGTAGGCGAAGGTATGTTTACAATAACGAGCAAGGAAGTAAAACGTAAGGCATCAATCTATATGCAACAATATTTATCCGATTTCGGAACAACTAATGATTAAAAATTAAAAAATTATGAAAAAATTACACACATTATTATTAATAGCCTTTGTGGCAATAATTTCGTCCTGCGGGAAACAGCCGAACAAGGCGAACCGCAAATAACTCTTACGGTAGAAAGTGACGAATCAACAAGATTAAACCTAACCGCCAATGCAAACAACACACAAGTAAAAATAGTAAGCGGTGAGCGCGACACCAGTTTTATGATAGGAGAAGAAGAGACTGTTATTACATACTTGCCAAGTAGTAACACGATAACTATTTATGGAAATATTACAAAATTTAATTGTTTTAACAATAATACTGTAACAGCCATAGATATAAGTAAAAACACTCATTTGCAGGAACTAAGGTGTGGATTTAATCCTATATCTGAATTAGATGTAAGTAAGAATACTGCATTAACGCATTTGGGTTGCGGCAAGACTTTTATAACCGAATTAGATGTAAGTAAAAACACTAATTTAGAGTTTCTTGATTGCCGTTTAAATAAATTAACTACTTTAAATTTAAGTAAAAATACAAAATTGACTTATCTTGATTG